>Ga0066690_10000841_pt1 | contig 10522 bp, 11 predicted proteins | sample GraSoiAngelo_139_FD_62303 | JGI IMG/M metagenome (GOLD analysis project Ga0066690, IMG submission 62303) | Grasslands soil microbial communities from the Angelo Coastal Reserve, California, USA - 14_0929_12_20cm | ecosystem: Environmental > Terrestrial > Soil > Grasslands | place: USA...
CTCGGGCCAGGACTCGAGCGGAACGTCGAACGCGTAGGGATAGCGGAACGACTTCGGATCGCGCTCGAAGATCAGAGTCTCTTCGTCGTCGCCGAGCTCCTCCAGGATGTGGTATGCGATGTGCGCATGGGCCAGCTCGTCCTGGATGATCGCGATTCCGGTCATGAAAGCGTTGACGCTGGGAGCGCGCTTGGTGGCCATGTAGTAGGCCGGGGCCGAGATCAGTTCGGTGTCCCCGGAGACGATGAGCGTGTGCTTGAGCTCTTTCAGGTACTCCGGGGTCATCTCCGAAGTGGACTCGATGAGGTCGCCTTTCTTTAGCAGGTTGTCGAAGCGCACCTGGTTGGCCGTCGCCATGGCTGAATTCTAGGCCGGGTAGAATTTGATCCTCCCTCAGGCACGGTGGCTATAGCTCAGCTAGGTTAGAGCGCCAGATTGTGGATCTGGGTGTCGAGGGTTCAAATCCCTCTAGCCACCCGTCCTTCATCCGGACCCAGCGAGTCCGCAGTGAAGGCCAACGCTTGAGCGTTGGGCTCCGAGCCTGAAGCCACGATTGGCTGCTCGGTTCCTGCTTCATCGGGACCTGCCCGGCGGACGCCGGGTCTAACGTTCCCTCGACAGGCGTTTTGAGTCTCCGACGCACTGGCGGCGACTTCTGGCCACTTGGCCAGATTCTTGGCTGCGTTGACATCGCGGTCCAGGGTCAAACCGCAAGCGGGACAGTCGAACACGCGGACTGCGAGCGGTAGGGAATCCTTGATCAGCCCGCAGCTGGAGCACGTCTTGGAACTTGGGAACCATCGGCTCGCCTGGATTAGGGTCGAGCCGTACCAACGGCACTTGTACTCGAGCATCGCGGACAATTCACCCCATCCGGAGTCGGCGATCGAACGCGCCAAACGACGGTTGCTCATCATCGCCTGAACGTTGAGGTCCTCAATCACTATCCGGCCGTGGTTCTTGGCCAAATATGTGCTGAGTTTGTGCAGGTGATCGCGCCGAACGGAACTGATGCGCGCGTGACATCGGGCGAGCCTTTGGGCAAAGCGTCGTCGGTTACGTGACTTGAGACGCTTTCGGCTGTGTGCTCTGGACAGCCGCCTTAGCTTGCGGAGGCCGACGGCAAGCGCTCTCGGCCCAGTCACAACCTGTCCACTCGAGAGGGTCGCAAGCGCATTGATGCCGACGTCGACGCCGATGACGGCTGAACCTGGAGGGCGTTCAATTGCCCGCTTGGTGCGAACAACCCGAAAGTTGACGTACCACCGATCCGCTTGTCTCGAGATCGTGGCTGTCGTGATGCGCGCGCGGCCGGATTCGAGATGCCTCATGAATTTGGAAGCGTCCTCATGGACACGGATCCGCCCGAGAGTCGGCAATTGAACCCAGCGTTTGTCGACGTGGAAGAAGCCACTAAGCCGGAACCGATCACGGCTCCGGCCCTTGCACTTGAACCGGGGAAAACCGAACCGCTTGCCCCCACGTTTCGCTCGCCTCGAAGTGACAAAGGAGTTGAACGCCTGCTCTAAATCACGAAACGCCTCTTGGTAGACGCACTTGGAGTTGTTCGACCACCAACCAGCGGCGTTTGCTGGATCCCGCTTCCAGCGATTCCACCTCAAGTGCATGGCCCCGGCGTTGGGGACGGATTCGCTGGCGTCGAGTTTCCTGCGTTCTATAGCCTCGATCAGCCACTCAAGCCCTAGGTTATATGCGTACCGGGCCGCTCCAGAATGGCTGGCAAGGGCTCCTCGCTGCTTATCGTTGGGATCAAGTGCAAAGCGCATCGCCTGAAATTCGTGATCGGCGGAGCGGGGACCGAAAGCCGAACGCATGTTCGGATTTTCGCCCACCCATCCCGGGGAGTCAATCTCCTTTACAACGACGTGTCGGGCATACGGCGGAGGCCTCCGCCGCGATCCGCTAAAGGAAGGCTGTTAGCCGCCAGGCCCGCAGTAGGCACGGTGCCCTTTGGGGGAGCTCGACCTCGGGCCTGGCGACCCGGTACTTTGAATTGAGGATCCGGTGCGACGGATGCCCCGGATTCGTCCATGACTGAGTTGATCCTGTTCCACCATGCTCAAGGCCTCACAGACGGCGTTCGCGCGTTCGCCGACGAGGTGCGCGCCGCCGGGCACGTCGTGCACACTCCCGATCTCTACGAGGGCAAGACCTTCACCGAGCTCGCTGACGGCGTGGCCAACGCCAGGCAAGTCGGCTTCGGCACGATCATCGAGCGGGGGCGACTCGCCGCCGAGAGCTTGCCGAACGAGGTGGTTTATGCCGGCTTCTCGCTCGGCGTGCTCCCCACGCAGATGCTTGCTCAGACGCGGCGCGGTGCCAAAGGAGCCCTGCTCTTTCACTCCGCGATCCCGATCTCCGAGTTCGGCGGCCGCTGGCCGCACGGCGTCCCCCTCCAGATCCACATGATGGACGCCGACCCGGAGGCCTTACCGCCGAACGAAGACCTCGAGGTCGCCCGTCAACTGGCCACGACGATCGACCGCGCAGAGCTCTTCCTCTACTCCGGCGACGGGCACCTCTTCGCTGACCCGAGCCTCCCGGACTACGACGAGAAAGCCGCGGCGCTGCTCAAGCAGAGGGTGGTCAGCTTCCTCGACAACATCGAGTCGCCGCGACCGGCTTAAGCGGACGCGCGGCTCACCAGGCGCCACGCCTCGACATCGATAGTGATGAAGTCGGGAAACGGAAGCACCCAACCGTACTGGTCGAGAGACGTCTTCACGCGGCGTTTTGACGTGTACGCGATGCCACCGGACACCTCGTGCTCAAAGACAACGTTGGCCACTCTGGCGGTCGGGGTTGCCGCCACCGGCGTGTAGTCATTGCGCTTGAGGAGACCCAAAGTTTTGTCGAACCAGAATCGCTGGATGCGGCTGTGGACGGGCAGGTTGGTGCCATAGTCTGCTTGCAACAGGCCGGCGCCAAGCTCCGTCCATTCGATGTCCGTTCGCAGCAACTGGTAGGGCAGCGTGTAGTAGCCCCAAAAGGCGTAGCCCAAGAAATAGACCAGATTCAGCAGGTCCCATCTGGTGTTGACGCTGGCGTTCTGGAGGTGCTCCCGAGCGTCGGCGCGCTGCTCGAGGATCTTGCCGCTTGGCGCCAAGATCATCACGCTGAAACCGTCGAGTATGCCGATGTCGCCGGATGCGTCGACGGGTTGGATAACGGTGTGCGGACGGCGTATGTCAAGGGTGATCCTGGCGTGAGGCGGGATGTTGATTCCCTTGAGTTGGAACAAGAGACCGCCCACGGTCACGGTGCTTTCGACAGCGCTCGCGGCCTTCCAGACCGCCTCACCGCCGTAAGCCCGCAGCGCTCGCGCCGCGGTCGGTGAAAGCTCACCCCGGGCTGAAGGTGTCGTGTTTGTCGCTGACACCTGAGTGGTGGCGGCAGGCGTAAGCGTGTTCTCATAGACCGTCCACAGCGCATAGCTGAGACCCAAGGCAAGCAGAAGCGCAAGGCTCCCGGCGAGGACCTTGAGCGGCCGTGACCTCCGTCTTCTCCTGGGAGCCGTTGTGCTGGCGTGGGTCATCGACGCGATTCATCTTGACGGCCGCGCGTGCGAGCGGCAGGAAAACCCCTAGGCGATGGCGGCCGGTCGAGGCAGCAGCAGTCCGGAGGCGGCGAGACCGGCCCGCCGGGAGACCGGCGGCAGGCTCAGGAACCGCGGCATGAGGTGGTCGCGCAAGAACCGGGGCACCCGTCCCTTGGCCATCGCGAGCCGCGTAATCCGAGCGTTGCCGCGGATCACCGCCGCCGCGGCCGGGCGTCGCTCCATTTCATAGCCGGCGAGCACGCCAGCATCGCCGCCCTGCAAAGCCGCCGCGAGCCGGGCGCCCAGGCTGAATGCGTCCTGCATTCCGACGTTCATGCCCTGGCCGCCGATCGGACTGTGGATGTGAGCGGCGTCGCCGGCCAGAAAGACCCGGTCCTTCCGGTAGCTCGCGGCGAGCCGGCAGTTGACTCGAAAGGCCGACATCCAGCCGATCGTCATCCGAGCAGGCGCGCGACCGCTGCGACGGCTGAGGGCTGCCTCGAAGAACTCTCGTGACGGGTCACCCGCGATAGGCAGAGCCATGGCCGCCAGCCGCCACCTGCCGCCTGGCATCGGGATCACGCTCAAGGCTCCGTCCGGGTGCAGGAATTGCCTGGCGTAGTCGGGGTCGATATCCCATTCAAGTGCGGCGTCGGCCATCCACACGGTTTCGGGTAAGGCGTCGCCTTCGAAGGGGATGCCCAAGACGTGACGTGTCGCACTGTGCGCGCCATCGCAGCCGACGACGTAGGCGGCGATAATCGACTGCCCGCCAACCGATGCCGTCGCTCCGTCGGCGTCCTGGCTGATCGAAGTCAGCTCGGCGCCCCACTCGACCTGCACGCCCTTTTCGGCCAGCGCCGACCGGAGGGTGGCTTCGGTTTCCTGCTGGGGGAGCGAGATCGCGGTATACGGACCCAGGTCGAACGGGATGCAGGCCAGATCTATGCGGCCGCGGCTGAACCGCATCCCGTGCACAGGGATAGCCCGCGCTGCGATGCGATCGCGGAGCCCCGCCGCTTCCATGAGCTCCTGCGTCCGGCAGTGGACGACGAGCGCGCGCGAGTTTTCCGCCGGTCCGGCGGCGCGGTCGACGACTCGGCAGCGAATTTCTCGACGGGCCAGTTCATACGCGAGTACGAGGCCAACCGGACCTGCCCCCGCGATCAAGACCTCTGTATCCATTCCCGTCCTCCAAAGTTCACAGGTTGTGTACTTACGACACATGCTGTATACATCAAGAACGGTGAAGGCGTCAAGCCGGAGCGACCGCACCAGGCAGGCGATCATCGAGGCCGCCGGCAGGCTCTGGATGGAGCGCGGCCTGCATGGAGTGGGGCTGGAGGAGGTGGCGTCGGCGGCCGGGGTCACCCGGCGGACCGTCTATCTCCACTTCGGGAGCAAGGCGGCGCTTCTCCTTGCCTACGTTTACGACTCCGAGTCAAGGGCCGGTCTGCCGGGCCTGGTCGCTGCGATGACTGCCGCGAAGACGCCAGCGGAGATCTTCGACGTCATGGGCCAGATCCAGGTCCAGTACGTGCCCCAAGTATTTCCCTCGATGCGGGTCGTCCACGCTGCAAGGGCCAGTGAACCCGCGGCGGCTGAGGTTTGGGACGATCGGATGCGCGGGCGGCGCACAGTTTTTCGGGCGGTCGCCACCCGGCTCTCAGAGATGGGAAGGCTGGACCCGGCTCTCAGCATCGATGATGCGGTCGGCCTGATCTGGGTGTTGACCTCGCCCCACATGTACGAGTACCTGGTGGTGGACGGCGGCTGGTCGCTCGATCGCTATCGGGGGCACGTCGTCAGGCTTCTCAGCCGGGCCCTGCTTGTATCCGGGCCGATCTCGTAGGCCGGCACGCCAGATCGGACGGCAACACGCTCGGGCTGATGCAGTCTCCCTAGCCGAAGGTGCAGTCGAGGGTGACTTTGGCCAGCGCTCTTTCGAGGACGGCGAGCTCCTGATCGTCCAGCCGCGAGACAAATAGTTCAGAGATCCCGCGCGCGTGGACCGGCGCCGTCTCGGTCAGCCGGGCCACACCCGCTTCGGTCAGCCCGACCACGACCCCGCGTCCGTCGGAGTCGGCCCCGGCTCGACTCACGAGACCCACATCCACGAGCCGGGCAACCCGTCGGGTCATGCCCGACCGTGAGATGAGCGCCCGGTCCGCCAGCTCGGTCATGCGGAGCGACCCGCCGGCAAGTGCCAGCTGAGCGAGCACGTCGAAGTCGGCAAGGGCCAGGCCGGTCTCCTTCTCGAGATCGGTCTCCAACTGGCGCAGCAGCGTGGCGTGGGCGCGCAGCAGCGAACTCCAGGCCGCCAATCCGCGCCCGCCCGGCAGCTCTTTCACCACGAGGCGGTCGAGGAGGCCGGCGACGTCCGCTCCCGACAGTACTTGCGCCTGCAATAAACCCATCCTAGTTGGGGTATTTGTAAATGCAAGTGTATTCGGAAACCCTCGTGGAGGACCAGAAATGATCAGCCAACTACAAGCCCATCTCGATCGCTCAGTCACTCGCCGGTTCGGAACGGCGCGTGACGAGGCCCGTGTGAAGCGGGTGGCGGCCGCCCTCGAGGCGAATGGAATCAAAGTTCTTCGAGCGGCCAACGCTGCCGAGGCGAAGCGGATAGTTCTCAGCCTCATCCCAGAGGGCTCTGAGGTACATCACGGCGCCTCGCAAACGCTCGAGGAATCCGGGATCCTCGCCGAGCTCGAGAAGCCCGGTCGTTATGAGCATCTCCGGCCGCGGATCTACAGCATGGACCGCAAGACCCAGGCCGACGAGATCCGCCGCCTGTCAGCGGCGCCTGACGTGATGCTCGGCAGTGTGCACGCGGTCACCGAGACCGGAACACTGGTGGCCGCCTCGATGAGTGGCAGCCAGCTTGGGCCCTACGTCAGCGGTGCCGGGCGGGTGATCTTCGTCGTCGGGACGCAGAAGATCGTGTCCGACCTCGAAGAAGGCCTCCGCCGCATCGATGAGTACGCCTTCCCGCTGGAGGACGCCCGGGCCCAGGCCGCGTACGGCATTCGGAGCGCGGTGAACAAGATCCTCGTCATCAACCGGGAGATAACCCCTGGGCGCATCACCGTCGTCCTCGTCGATGAGGTCCTCGGCTTCTAACCGAGGAAAGGAGCAACCCAAATGGCTACCCAGATCGAGACAGCGCAGCGCGAAATCGTCGTCGTCGAGGACGCCCACATCCGCCCGATGATGGGCAATCAGGTCCTCGAATCGTTGCCGTCTAGGCACATCCCGTACTCGTTGGTGGACCCGTACATCCTCGTCCACGAGGCTGTGGTGCGGATCGATCCGAAACAGGAGACGCAGGACACGACGCACCCGCACCGCGGGTTCGACAACCTCTGGTACGCGATCACGGGGTCATCGAGCACCGGCCACAGCACCGGTCCCGGCGGGACGTTCGAGCGCGCGCGCCTTGACGAGGGGTCGCTCCTCTTCATCCGAACCGGTCGCGGCGTCCTGCACGCGGAAGGACTGGGCGAGGACGAGCGTCGCGAGGGCAAGGTCAGCGAGATGCGCGGCCTTCTCTTCTGGGTGAACCTGGCGCGCAAGGACAAGCAGGTTGAGCCAACGGCACGGGTCGTGCAGCCGAATGACGTGCCTGTCAGGCAGGAGGGTGACGCGACCATGCGGGTTCTGGTCGGCGAGGGCTCCACGGTCGAGCTTGGAACCCCGGGGCTCATCCTTGACGTTCAGCTGCCAAAGGGCGGGACTGTGAGCATTCCGGTCCAGGCCGGCTTCAACGGCTTCGTCCACATCTTGGACGGGGAGGCCAGCTTTGGCGCCAACCGGAGCCGGGCGCGGCGCGGTCAGATCGCGGTTCTTGGCCCGGGTGGCGTGCTGGCCGTGGAGGAAGCCCAGCCCGGGACGCGTTTCATGCTCATGGCCGGGAAGCCGTACGGAGAGACGCCGATCTACAACGGACCCTACGTGGACTGACGCCGCATCCAAACGACATCCATATGCGGCGGCAGCAATTCCTAACGGTTTGGCCACACGTCTGAACCGACGATCGGTGGGTGGCAGAGGGACGAAGTGAAGAGCTGAGGCTGGCGTTTCGCCAGCTGGAGCTCGCCGAGGATTACCTACAGGGCGCCGCCAGTGCGCTGCCGGACCTCGAGGAGGTCGTCGAGCAGCTGCTTGAGGACGTCGCGGTCCTCAAGCAGGACGTGACCAAGCGCCGGCTGGCGAGCTAAGCGCCGATGGGACCGCACCTGGCCGCCCGGCGGCGGCGCATCAAGATTCGTGGCGGGCATCTGGGCCCGCTGCTCTGCTGGGCCGTGGTCTTCGCCGACATCGGGACGTCGATCTATTACGTCCCGGGCATTCTCTCGGCGAGCGGGTTCAACAAGCGGTCGACCCTCTTCGTCCTGATGACGCTGGTGGTCTTCATCCTGCTCTCGATCAAGTACGCCGAGGTGACCTGGCGCAATCCTGAGGGCGGCGGGGTCGTGACTATCTCGTCAAAAGCGCTGCACCCGTTTGCCGGGTTGGTCGGCGGGCTCTTCATCATCGTCGACTACTACCTGACGGCAGCGATCAGCGCTTTTTCAGGGATCAATTACCTGGCGGTGATCGCCCCTCAGGTCGCGTTCTGGAACGCCGTCCCGGGGACCCTGATCGCGCTTGCCGGACTTGCTCTGCTCAACATCATCGGGATCAGAGAGAGCGCCGTCGTGAGCTTCATCGCGGCCTCTCTGGCGGGGATCGGGCAACTGCTGGTGGTGCTCATGGTGGCGGTGGAGGTGGGCCCCGCCGGGATCATCCACAGCTTCGCCGCCATCGGCCAGGGCTCGCCGGCGCTGACACCGGTGATCCTCGTCACCGGCTTTGGCGCGGCCTTCCTGGCCTTCTCGGGATTGGAGAGCGTGGCCCAACTGGCACCCGCAATGCGGGCGCCGCGGTCGAAGGTGGCCTACCGGACGATGGCGCTGGTCATCATCACGATCGGGCTGACGAGCCCCCTGCTGACCTTGTGGCAGACAACCCTCGTCCCCGACCCCAACAATCCCGGCCACGTCAACCAGCTGCTCTCTCTGCTCGGAGGCCAGTTCGGCGGTCCAGCCCTCTCAACCTACGTCGCGGTAACCGGGTCGCTGCTGCTGATCTTCGCCAGCAACACAGCCATCATCGGCGGCTACCACGTCTTCCTGGCGCTCACCCGGATGGGCTTCCTGCCGCGCATCGTTGAGCGCTACAACTCATGGCGGCGCACACCGCACGTGGCGATCCTGGCCGCCGTCGTGCCGCCGGTGGGCCTCGTCTATCTCGCCGGGCAGAGTCCGGTGGCGGCCGTGTTCCTCGGCGACCTCTACGCCTTCGGCCTGCTCGGCTCGTTCATCCTGACGAGCTTCTCGCTGGATGTGATCCGGTGGCATGAGCTCCGGCAAAGTGCCACCTTGCGCCGCCGGCTGGTGTTTGCGATCGGCGTCCTGACGACCCTGCTGGTGCTGCTCGGCTGGAGCGTCAACCTGGTTGCAAAGCCGTACGCCACGATCTTCGGCGGCGGGTTGACTGTGCTCGGAGTGATTGTCGGCCTCGCTACCTATCACTACAACCGGAGCCGGCGACCGGCGGTTTTTCCGGTTCCTTACACGGCAACCGGCCGCACCATCGAGGAGGCATTTCGCCGCCGGCCCGCGGAAGTCCTCGTCCTGCTTCCGCACCAGCCCGCGCAGGCTTTGGCTGTCATCCAGGAAGGGATCCGGGCCGCCGCCGGCAAAAGCGTTGTGTTTCTGTACCGGGGCGGCCGGGAGCACATTGACGGCGGCGACCTCTGGGAGGTAAACGACCCGTACCTGCGCGACTACCACGCACAGGATGCGCTGGCCCGGGCTGAAAGCCTGGCCCGCAACCAGGTCCCCGATCGCCGATATGTGTACGTCCCGCGCCGCGTGCAGCGGGAGGTCGTGGCGGACGTCTGGCGCGCCATCCACCCGCGGGAAACCGTCGCCGCGGAGGAGGACTACGAGCTGCTTCCGCCGATCGCCCTCGAGCGCGTCCGCCGGCACCTGGTGGACGGCCAAGTCGTGCTGCACATGGTTACCGGCCGCCACCTGCGCGCTGCGGCCGGAGCCTAGTCCGCCTCCAAGCGATAACCGACTCCTGGTTCGGTGCTGATGTAGCGAGGCCGGGCGGGATCATCGCCGAGCTTCTTGCGCAGCTGGGTTATTACGTACCGCGTGTTGTAGCGATCGCCGATCGCGTACTCGCCCCAGACCTCGCGCAGCAGCATCGTGTGCGTCACGGGCTTGCCGGCATGAATCGCCAGCTGGCGCAGCACCTCGTACTCGGTCGGGGTCAGGTGCAGAGTCCGGCCGCCGACGCTGACGCGGCGGTGCTCGAGATCGACCTCGAGGTCCCTGGCGCGAATCACGGGCCGTCCGTCGCCAACCGCGGCCTGGCGACGGAGGACAGCTCGAATCCGGGCGGAAAGCTCCTGGATCCCGAAGGGCTTGACGAGGTAGTCATCCGCGCCGAGGTCCAGAGCCCGCACCTTGTCCTTTTCACCGGGCATCACGCTGACCACCATCACGGCCACCCGGTTCTTACCGGGCATCCGGCGGAGCACTTCGAAACCGTCCAATCCCGGCAGGCCCAGGTCGAGCAGAACCACATCCGGATGCCACGCGCCAACCTCGGCGAGAGCTTCCTCGCCGGTTGCAACGGCGCGGACCTCGAAGCCTTGATAGCCAAGTCCCGTTTTCAGTGCCCGGCGAATCTCCTGCTCGTCGTCAACGATGAGAACCCGACCGCTCACGTCGTGGTCAGGATTTGAGTGGCCGGCAGCGTGAACGTGAAGCGAGGCCCCGCGCGGCGGTTCTCGGCGCGGATGGTTCCTCCGTGCGCGTCGAGAACTCGCTTGGAGATCGCCAGGCCAAGCCCTGATCCCCGCTCGCGACGGCTCCAGAACTTGTCGAAGACGCGGTCCAGATC
>Ga0066690_10000842_pt1 | contig 10521 bp, 6 predicted proteins | sample GraSoiAngelo_139_FD_62303 | JGI IMG/M metagenome (GOLD analysis project Ga0066690, IMG submission 62303) | Grasslands soil microbial communities from the Angelo Coastal Reserve, California, USA - 14_0929_12_20cm | ecosystem: Environmental > Terrestrial > Soil > Grasslands | place: USA...
CCCGGACCTTCACCCAGGTGGCCACGGTGAACCTGGATTTCCTGGTCCAGGCGCAGACCCGCCCCGAGCTCCGCGAGATCCTGCGTCGAAGCTCGGTCAACCTTGCCGACGGGATGCCCGTCGTGTGGCTGTCCAAGCTGACGGGCAGACCGCTCCCCGGGCGCACCGCGGGCAGCGACCTGGTTCCCAGACTGATGGGCCGGTTGGGCGACCGCGGAGGGCGGGTCTTCTTGCTGGGTGGCGAGCAAGGAGTGGCTGAAGAGGCGGCGCGCCGGCTCAAGGACGATCATCCCGGCCTGGCCGTTGTCGGCGTTTTCGAGCCTCCCCGTTCCGACGTGGACCGGATGCCCAACGAGCTGATCATCGAGGCGATCAACCGCTCTCGCGCGGATGTGCTGCTGGTTGCTTTTGGCAACCCGAAGCAGGAGCTATGGATCGCGAAGCACCGCGACCGGCTCGAGGTGCCGGTCGCCATCGGGGTCGGCTGCACTCTGGACCTGATCGCCGGGCGGGCCCGCCGGGCGCCGGCCTGGATGCAGCGCAGCGGGCTGGAGTGGAGCTGGCGGCTTGCCCACGAGCCGCGGCGCCTTTTTCGCCGCTATCTCCTGGACGGCGTTTGGCTGGCGCGTTTCGCGCTGAGGGCCGTCGGCGGTCAGTCCGCGGCCTGTTGAACCGGCCGACGTTTTGCGCCGAACCCCGCGGCTCGAACTGCAAGGCTCGGCCAGACAGACCAGGTGACGGCCGCCAGCAGGAGCAGCAATCCGGCGGTCAGCCGCAGCTGGCTTAGAACCCAGGAGGCGTGTGACCAGAGCGCCTCGTCCGGGAAGAGCAGGAGGTAAGCGGCAGCGAATGCCGGCCAGCCCCTGGCGATCGAGCTCCGGTCGCCGAGCAGGGCAAGCAAGGGGAGCAGGAACAGGATGTAGTGCGCCCACGCGTAGGAGAAGGTCAGAAGCACCCCGAGCATGATCAGCCCCGCCAGCTCGGCCAGCCGGATGCCTTCTGCCAACGGTGGTCGGGCGGTCTGCCAGCGGACCGCCAGGACGGCGGCCAGGACCAGCGCAATCAGCGCCCGCGCCGCCAGGCCGAGGCCGGCGGGGGCGTGCAGCATCAGGGCCGCGCCGGCCAGCGAGATGTTGACGTCCTGGAGTTGGCCCGACTGGCCCTGCAATAGGAAGGGGACGACCTTGGTCGCGAACGCTAAGCCGTCGCGACCCAGCAGCAAACCGATGAGGCTGGCGGCCAGCGGCAACGCCAGACCGCTGACGAGGGCCAGCCATTTTCTGCGCAGTGCGAAGATCAGGAGCAGCGGGAGCAGGACTGGCTTCAAAGCGAGGCTCAGCCCCAACGCCAGCGCGGCCAAGATCCACCGCCTCCGGCTTGCGAGCAGGAGCATGAGGACCTCGAGGGCGGCTATCAGGCCGTCCACGTTGCCGAGCCAGAGCGAATTTCGAGCTGGCAGGAGCAGGCTCGCCGCGGCCACCACGATGGGAAGCAGCCACCATTCGAACCTCCCCGCCAGCCTGAGCGACAGCGCTCCGGCCAGGGAGATGCAGACTGCTTGCAGGACTGCGATAACGGCCGCCGCAGCCGGAAAGGAAAGGATTGCCAAGGGAAGGAGCAGGAGCACCGCGGATGGCGGGTAGAGGAACGACATGTCTGCTCCGTCCTGGAAGTAGATCGGGTGGCCGGCAGCGAAGGCCTCGGTTCCCTTCCAGATCTGGTAGATGTCGCCACCACCGGATCGCGCCGCCTTCAGGATCTCGAAGGCCCAGCTGAGAAGAGCGGCGAGCCAGAGCAAGGTCGCCCCCAGCCTCGACCTACCCAGGGTCGCGACCCGCTCCAGCAGTGGCTTCGGCCGAATCCCAAAACCGACCGCGGTGGGTTTAGGCGCCTGCACGCTTGAGCAACAGCATGTCTCGCGACATTTCCGGGCTGTCCGCGAGGGGGTGCACGCGACGAGCTCTAGCCGGCAGTCAGGCTGGCGTCGAGCAGGACCTTATAGGGATTGGCGACGCCCGATTCGAAGTCCACCGGAACGTAGCCGGCCAAGACCTCCGAGCGGGGAATGTGCGGCTGCGTGTAGTTCCCCCCCGCGTTGGTGGTGAAGTTCGACTCGGGTGCGGCAGCCGTGTAGGGCGAGACCAGCTTCGAATACTTGATGTCGGCCGCTGACGTACCGGTGCTTCCCGCCCAGAACACGAATACCGTCGAGGCTCGGTCCACTCCGATCGCGGGACCCGAGTTCGAGGAGCTGGGAGTGCCCACGGTGACGGGTGTTCCCCAGGCGATCCTGCTGTTAGGTGGATTAGCGCCGTCGACACTTGCCGTGCCGCTCAGGTAACCGGGGCTGCGGGTGCCCGAACCGCCGTCACCGTATGCAACATGGATGAGCTTGGTAGCCGGGTCCACCACGGCTGTGAGATTGGCCGCGTAGGCGTAGCCACCGATCGACGAGGAGCCGACGTTCGCGTTCACCACCGAAACCTCTGCTCCCCAGTTCGCGAGACCGGGAAGGGCGGAGTCGGCCAGCACCCGGGAGATCACCTGGCTATTGATGCTGTAGAGCGCGACGGTGGCTGCAAGCGCGGCCTCGTGCAGCAGGACGATCACCGGCCGCACGTTGGCGCTCCCGGCGCTGGAGAGCTGCACCTGCGCCGGCTGCCAGCCTGAAGTCCCGTTCTTGACGTTCGTGTAGTTGAGGTAGACAGCGTGCGAACCATCCTGGTAGGCGCAGATGAGGTTGCTGCCAGTCCAGGCCAGCTGGACGTAGAAGGCATTGTTGGAGGAGCCCGGGATATTGGTGCGGGCGTCCCACGTCCAGCTCTGCGAAACCGCTGAGTAGGTCGCGTGCTGGACGGCTGCCACAGAGGTCGAGTCGGCAATCCAGACGTCGCTCGAGGTGGTGCCGTTATTGACGATCAGGAGATCGGGAAGAGCGTAGAACGAGTTCAGGGCGGCGAGCGCCTGGACACCCGTCACGGTTGGCGTCGGGCCTCGCGGATTGGTCACTCTGAACAGCCGTTCCTGCGCTCCATCCCAGCCCAAAACGGCGAGTGAACCGTCGCAGAGCGTCCCGACCCGTCTCTGGCTGGGGAGGGTCAAGGCCTGGTTGCTGGAGCTGTTGAAGAGGGTCGTCCTGCCCGGCGACCCGATTGCAAAGCGGGCCCGGACGTCGCGCTGGCTGCGTGCCGCGAAGGCGAACCGCGCGGCCTTGTCTGAGCCGCTTGCAGTTCCGGGCACCAAGAGGTTGAATCGCGCGTGCACGTCCTGTCTGGCCGCCTGTGGGACAGTCATCTTGAAGCGCCCCGGGACATCCTTGCTGGTGCGGGAGCTGGTCGCGAAGGTGTTGTCGAAGACGACCGCCCAGGGGCTGGATGTTCCCCAGGCGCTCGTCCCCGCGGACAGGTAGACCAGCGGCACATAGCCCGAGATCGCCTCGGCTCGCGGAATGTGCGGCTGGAAGTTGTTGCCCGCCGCGTTGTTGGTGACGTTCGAGATCGACCCAGCGCTGGAGTACGGCGATTGCAGGGTCGCGTACAGCACGTCGCTGGTGGTCGAGTTCGTGGTCGTCGCCCAGAAGAGATGGACCGTCGACGACGAGTCGACGCCGATGGCAGGGCTGGACGCGTTCCGGGAGGGGGGCCCGATGCCGACCGGCGGTGACCAGACGACGTGGTTGTTGCTCGGTGTCGCTGGATCGGCGCTGACGGTCCCTTTCATGTAACCGGGGCTCGCCGGGCCGCTGCCGGCGTCGCAGAAGCCGTAGTGGAGGGTCCCAGTCCGAGGATCTATGACAGCCGAGTGATTGTTGAAGTAGGCAAAGCCGTGGTTCACGCCCGCCTCCACGTTGGCAACCAGGAAGTTGGTCTCCGGACCCCAGTTGGCGAAGAGCGGTGAGGTCGCGTCGTTGAGGACGCGCGAGATCAACTGGGTCGCGATGAAGTAGATACACACCGTCGCGCCCAGCCGGGCGTCGTGGACGAGGACGGGAGCCGGCCTGACCACGACGTGGGTTGCGTTGGAGAGCTGTTTCGAGCCTTCGGGGCTCCAGCCGGAGGCTCCCGTCTTGTCAGCCGTCCAGTTGTAGTAGAGGGCATATGGGGAGCCGTCGTTGTAGGCCACGATCAGGCGGGTGCCGGTCCAGACCAGGTTGATGTAGTAGGCGCCCGTCGACGAGCCCGGGATAACCTGGGTCGCGTCCCAGGTCCAGGTCCGGGTCGCCGACGTGTACAAGCCGTGGGTGATGCTGGCGACCGTGGTGGTGTCCGCGATCCAAAGGTCGGTGGTGCCGTCCGCGTTGTTGCAGACGAACAGGTCCGGCAGCGAGTAAAAGGAGTTCATGTTCGCGAACTGCCGGACGCTGGTCGTCGTCGGGCTGCTACCGCCCGGGCTTCCGACCTGGTAGAGGTGGGTGTCGGTGCCGTCGAAGTCGAGGACCGCCAGGCTGCCGTCGGCGAGGGTGGCCACCCGGCGCTGGCTTCCGAGCGCCAGGGCTGCCGAGTTGGCCGAGGTGACAAGCAGGAATGGCGCGCCGGTTGCCGGCGGCGGCTGCGGTGGCGGTTGAGGGGGCGGACCGGGTGGCGGTTGCGGAAGCGTCCCGTCGGCCGTGACGCTGGTGTCGAGCATCAGCTTCCAGGGTGGCGCGCTCCCGTTGGCGGTCGTGCCGATCACATACACCGCCGGGACGACCCCGGAGCTGATCACCTGCTGGGGCACGTGCGACCCCTGGTTGTTGTCGCTCAGCCGGTTGGTGAGATTGGTCGCGGCAGAGACGCTCTGGTAGGGACTGGAGATGGTCGCGGCCTTGACGTCCCCGTTGATGCCGGTCGGCTCCGTGCACCAATAGAGGAAGACGGTACCGGAGCCGTTCACGGCCAGCGAAGCCATGGTCGCGGAGGCGTCAGTATCCACCGTGACCGGCGCCGACCAGGTGGCGACGTTGTTGAGCGGGGTCACCGGATCCACGGTGACGGTGCCGGTCAGGTAGCCGGGGCTGCGAGGCGCCCCGCTGGTGCTGTCGCAGTAGGCGTAGTGGATTCTCTTCGTCGCAGGGTCGATCAGGGCGCTCTGCCCGTCGTCGTCGTCCAGCTGGCTGCCCAGGGTCAGGTTGACCGAGAGTGCCAGCGACGTCTCAGGCCCCCAATGCGCCAACGCCGGGGTTAGTGCGTCGGGAAGGACCCGCGAGTAGATGCCGACCGGCTGGCTGGTGCCCTGGCAATAGATGGCGACGGTGGCTCCCATGCCGGCGTCATGGACCAGTAGCGGTTTCGGAATCCGTGACGAAGACCCGGAGCTGCCAAGTTGAAACTGAGCCGCCTGCCAGCCTGAGGTGCCCGTCCGGTCAGCCGTGTAGTTGCCCCAGATGGAGAACACGCCTCCGCTCGAGTCCTGGTGGAGCTCGACGAGGTAGGTGCCGGTCCAGGTGATCTGGGACCAGAAGGCGGCCTGGCTGGAGGCCGCGATGAAGGTCCGCGGGGTCCAGCTCCAGCCGGGACCGCCGGGCGTGTAGGTGGCGTGAACAACGGCAACATTCGCCTGGGTGTCGCTGAACCAGAGCTCGCTGGAGTTGACGCCGTTTATCACCTGCATGTCGGGTGCGGAGGACGTGGTCGACTGACCGGGATAGCCGGTGACCGTCACCACGGTCGGGTTGGCGGTGCCCGGGTTGGTGACCTGGAGCAGCGTCCAGGCGCTGCCGTTGTGGAAGAGGACAGCGAGGGTCCCGTCGCACAGAAACGCGATGCGCCGCTGGCCCCCGCCGCCCAGGAAGGAATTGGAGTTGGCCGTCGCCGTGGCGATCTGAACGGCCACCTCAGAGCCTCACCCCGAGGTTGGTCAAGGCCAATGCACCGATGCCGAGGTAACGCATCCCGTAGACGTTGTCCTCGAACTCGACCAAGCGGCCGGGTGCCGTCTCCCACGCCCTGCAGACGCACCGCCCGTCGGCATCCACGACGGCGCCGATCACATGGGCCGAGCACCAGGCGGCGGGCCCCTCGCCGCCCACGCTTAGGCCGCCGACCTTGAACTGGAAAAGGAGACCCTCCCGAGCGGTCGCCAGCTCGGCCACGCTGCCGTCGGGACAGAGCAGCCGGAGACCGACCAGCCCCCTGCGGTCAAGGTCCTCCCAGTGCCTCGTTCCGTCCCGGCCCGGTTCCGGGCCCGCTTGAAGGGCGCCCGCCCACTCGGACACGGTCCGCCCGTCGCGGTAGCGGGCCTCCCACCAGGACCGGCCGCTGAGGCCAAGAGCGGCCGAAAGGTCGACTGCCAGGCTCAAGCCCACGTGTAGCGAAGAGTCACTACAGGGGTGTAGGTTGCCGGGCTCAAGTTCGGCCCGGCAAAGAGGGCCAGGATTCCATACCACTGGTTCGCCGATCGTGCGGGAGGCGTGCTGGCCAGGCCGACGAAGTCGCTGTCGCCCTGCAGTCCCTGGTAGTTGGGGAGCCAGGCGTTGGAGCCCGCGGTGGCGGCCCCGGTCACCCCGTCGGTGATGGCGGGGGCATTGGGAGGCGCAGCTCCCGGCACCTGGGAATTGCCGTTGCCGAACCAGTTCGCTTTCAGGAAGCTGCGCGGCGTGGCGCCCGTGTCCCCGGCCGCGCCTCCCAGCAGCTGGCCGTCACCCCTGGTGACCGCCGCATGAGCTGTCGAGTAGTAGGCGCTGACCGCGGGGGGCGAGGCGAAGGTTCCGCTGGCATCCCAGTTCCAACGGCAAAAGGCGAAGCTGGAGTTCGCAAAGGCGCCCGGCGTGGCTCCTCCGGGCACACCGAAGCCCGTCGAGTCGGAGGTGAAGCAGTAGGTATAGGCAACGACGGTCGGCGAGGATGGCTGCAACATCGGCGGCCAGGCTGCCGACCCGGTGGTCGCCTGGGTGCCCTGGTCCGACCATCGGATCTCGCCGGTCACGGCGGTCCAAACCGGTGACCCCTGGGTCCCGGTGTTCATCTCCAGCGCGATGTTCGTGAAGTTGGCCACGTCTCTTTCGTTCTCCTCCCTTGGTTTTCAGTGCTTCGCGGCTTCGGGTTCAGGCACCTTGGGCCGCCCGGAACCCACGGTCCAGCGGGTACGCCAGCGCATCGGATTGCACGCGCAGGAAGTCGATGTCATTCGCCGCCCGGATCAGTGCGTTCGTGTACACGTCCTCGGGTCGGAGTCGCTTGGTTCGGCCGAGCTCCTCCTGGATCCGCAGGAAGGCCGCCCAGCGCTTCTTCTCATGGACTCCCCACGGCTGGCCACGCTGCCGGCCGGCCTCGTACACGCCGGCCATCCGGGACACCGCCCGGACGGCCAGGGCCGGGGAGGTGCTGTCCGCCAGGCCGGGCGCCAGCTCGTAGACGATCTGGGCGGCGGCTGCCGGGCTGGCCCGAGCAAACTCAAGCCCCATCACGACGGCTCGAGTGAATGCCGTCAGCTCCTTGCGGCGGTTGGCGTCTGCCAGCGCGGAGGCGCGAGCAACGTAGCTGTTCGCCGGCAGCGTCGACCAACGCTCACCGAGCAAGAAACGCAGCCCATGAGCGCTTGGGCTGCCCTCGAGACCGCTCCAGGCCAGCGATGCCTCTGTTCGGCCGCTGCCGGTACTCGCGAGCCAGTCCTTGCCGGCGACCAGGACGCGGACCGCGCGGGGGCCGATCCCAGCCTCGACAAGCAGCGGCTCGACCAGCTCGGTCCAGGACTTCGAGGCAACCGCGACCGAGCCTCCGGCCAGCTGAGCGACTTGGCTGATGGCACTCCCCGAGCGGACGGCAAACCCGAAGACCGGGCCGGCGCAGAGCTGGAAGAAGGACTGCAGGGGGAGGCCGCGATCCACCGTGGAGGCGAGCAATCCGGGACTCGGGAACCCGACATCAGCGAGGCCGTCGAGGACCTGGCTCAGCCCGGAGTCCGCCTGCGCGGGTCCAGCCGAGATGCTCAGGTCGAGGCCCTGGCCGGCGAAGTAACCGAGCTTGGTGGCGACCCAGAGCGGATAGTCGTCTACGACGTCCAGCGAGCCCCGCGGCGAAGCCCAATTGAGCGGCTTGCGGTTGCCCGGGCTGGAGCCTAAGAGGGCCACCCCGTCCAGCGCGGCCACACCGACCGCCGCCGCGGCTCCAACGACCAGAAACCGACGCCGGCTGACGGTGCGGTTCAGCACAGCCCGCCGGGCAAAGTGCTGGCAACCGAGATTTTCACAAAGGCAACGTAGGGGCGCGCCCCAGCCCTGACCATGGGGAACCTGTCCCGAGGCAGCCCAGGCTGGGCTGGAGTCCCAGGCCAGGTGCCTGCCCGCATGGGCGCTCCTCCCGGCCGCTTCCGGATTCACCCCTCGCGCGAAGCTGGGCTCTGAGCTATCTCAGAGCGGGATGAGGGAAGCGCTGGCTGCTGGCACCTTGGCTGACCGCTCGACTCGCAGGCCCCAGCTCTTGCTCGTCCCCTGGCTGGTCGCCGGCGTGCAGACCCAGTACGAGCACCTGCGGACGCTTCCGGCGGTCCGTTCAGCCCGCGTGATCGAGACCGTCCCCTACCGGGCCGGCGGCGCCATCGAGCGCCTCCCACTGCCATCGACAATTCGCGGCACCCTCAGGTCTACGCTCACGGTGTCGCCGGCGCTGCTCGCCCGCCGCCCGGCTGCCGTTTGGACCCAGGTAGCCCTGCCGATGCTGCCTTTCGCGCTGACCCGCGGCGCGCTGGGACAGGTGCCCATCTTCTACGCCATCGACTGCACGCCCGCGCTTCTCCACGGTTTCGGCGGTCTCTACAGTGGAGTCGCCGACCCAACGAGTCGTAAAGGCCGTGCAGCCGCCTCGCTGTTGCGCACCTTCCTGCGGCTTTGCGCGGGACTCCTTCCCTGGTCAGCGTGGGCGGCTCGCTCGATGATCCAGGATTACGGCGCCCGGCCCGACCGGGTTGAGGTCATCCCGCCAGGCATCGACCTCAGCCGCTGGTCGCCACGCCCTCGGCCCGCCAGCGCGCCGGCCCGCCTTCTCTTCATCGGGGGCGACTTCGAGCGCAAGGGTGGCCCGCTGCTACTCGACCTCTTCCGGCGCCGGCTGCGGGGCGAATGTGAGCTGGTGATGGTGACCCGCGCGCCGATCGAGCCGGAGGCCGGGATCGAGGTTCATCGCGACCTCAACCCGGGGGAGCCGAGGTTGCGGGACCTGTACCGGAGCTGCGATGCCTTGGTCATCCCCACCCTCGCGGATTGCTTCTCGATGGCCGCCCTGGAGGCGATGGCATGCGGGCTCCCGGTGGTCATCTCGGCAGTCGGCGGGATTCCCGAGATTGTGCGCGACGGCCAAACCGGTTTTCTGGTCACACCCGGGGACGGCGTTCAGCTGTACAAGGCGATCCGAAGGCTGCTCGACGACCGGGCCCTGGCGCTTGCCATGGGAGCGGCCGGCCGCCGCCGCGCCGAGGACTGCTACGACGCCGGACGGCAGGCCACGAAGACGCTCAGCATCATCGAGCGGACCCTGGTGGAGTAGTGATCAGCCCCCCACTCACAGTGTCTGCGGTCATCTGTACCCGCGACCGTCCCGCCGATCTCGCTCGCTGTCTGGCCAGCCTTGCGGAACTGTCCCCACCTCCTTTGGAGGTCGTCGTGATCGACCAGGGCGACTCCCCGGACCTCGGCGCCGCCCGGCTTGCGTTCCCTGCTCTTCGCCATCAGCCGACCCTGGAGCGAGGCCTCTCCCGGGCACGGAACGCCGGGATCACGCTTGCGCGCGGCGAGATCGTCGCCTTCCTGGACGACGATTGCACTGTTGGCCCCGGCTGGGTGGCTCAGGTCGCCGAGGTCTTCGGGCGACACCCTGAAGCCGGGCTCGTCTTCGGGTCCGTCAGCGACGGCGTCGGCGATCCCGAGCAGTACGTGCCGTCGTACTCGATCACGGGCGAGCGAACCCTCCGTGGCCGCCTGGCGGCAGCGAGGGCTCATGGGATAGGCGCGGCGATGTACGTCCGCCGGGAGGCGGCGGCGAAGGTCGGAGAGTTCGACCTGCTCCTCGGCGCGGGCGCGGAGTTTCGAAGCAGTGAGGACTGGGACTTCACGTTTCGGACGCTGGCCGCCGGCTTCAGGGTCGTCGAGTCTGCCGCCGTGCAGGTGGTTCACCACGGGGGCCGCCCCTACGCCGACGGCAGCGCGGCGAGCCTGCTGCGGATGAACGCCTTCTCGCACGGGGCGGTCCACACAAAGCTGCTCCGCTGCCGAGACTGGGTTGCCCTGGTATTGCTGGTGGAGGAGTTGTGGTCATCGCTGAGGCTTCTCCGTCCGCTCGCGGGCCTGGCCGGCAAGCCGACCAATGCCGGACGTCTGCTGTCCTACTGTCGTGGACTGGCAGCGGGATGGGGCCGGCCTGTTGACGCCGGTACCCGGACCTTCAGGCCGTCCTCGGCAACCTCCTCTCCCCTCCAGTCCTTGAGGTCGAGCAGCACCGAGGCTCCCCAGCCGTGATGGCCGACGAGAGGTTCGAGAGCGTCCTCGATCCCGGGCAGCCGGCTCTCGCCAGCCCGGAGATCATCAGCTCGCATCTGTCCCTGCGCTGGGAT
>Ga0066690_10000845_pt1 | contig 10513 bp, 7 predicted proteins | sample GraSoiAngelo_139_FD_62303 | JGI IMG/M metagenome (GOLD analysis project Ga0066690, IMG submission 62303) | Grasslands soil microbial communities from the Angelo Coastal Reserve, California, USA - 14_0929_12_20cm | ecosystem: Environmental > Terrestrial > Soil > Grasslands | place: USA...
CCGGCCGATCTCCTGATAATCGGAAACCTGATAAATCCGCGCGGTGAACGCCAGGTGTTGTTGCACGGTGAGGTAATCGAACAACCGCGGTTCATCGGAGAAAAAGGCGAGCTGGCGCTTGGTGGCAACCGGATTGGTTGTCAGGTCTTCACCGGCGATGCGCACCGTTCCGCGGGTCGCGGGGATGATGCCGGACAAGCAGCGCAGCGTGGTGGTCTTGCCGGCGCCATTGGGCCCGACCAAACCCATCACTTCGCACGGTCGCACGGCAAAAGAGAGATCGCTGACCGCTGGGAACTTGTCGTACAGTTTGGTCAAACTCTCGACTTCGATCATAATGGGGTGAGGCTCACGATGGGCGGAAGCGTTGGAACGCGCATCACAGGGCAGACTAGCACTGGACCAAAGGCGAGTAAAGATGACAAAGGGACACCGTGGCGGAAGGGGGTTGGCCCTCGGCGCTTTCCACGAACCGTGCGGTCGTAGAGCAGCCATCCTGGCCGCGGGTGCTACGGGCATCCTTGCCCGCAGAACACTTGGGCGGCAGGGATGCCGCCCGAACCGGCAGGCTGGAAGCCTGCCCTACGTGCCTTCCAGGTTCATGGTCCCAATGCGCGGACAAAGACCGTGGGGGCTACCATGAACTCGCCGCCTTGGAATTCAATTATCGCGGAACCCGCCATCGGGCCTTCGGCCACCCTCTCCTCGTCTTGGGGAGAGGGCAGGGTGAGGGGAGGCGCCTCGTGGCAGGGCATGTCCGCGTCTGGAGATCACCGCAAATTGGCATAAGTCCGTTTTACCGATTGACGCGAGTGACCCGTTGCGTTGCACTATCCCGCATGGCCAGATTTTCCCGCGTGTGGCTTCGCCTCATCCTGGTTTGCGCGGCGTTCACCGCCCGCGCCGACGTCAAACTGGCCGGACTATTTTCCGATAACATGGTTCTTCAACGGAGAATGCGTGCGCCGGTCTGGGGTTGGGCCGATGAGGGCGAAAAAGTGACGGTGACATTTCGCGGCGCAAGCGTTTCCGCGACCGCGAAAGGCGGCAAATGGATCGTGAAACTGCCGGGGCAGAACGCCGGCGGGCCGGACAGGCTGATCGTTGAAGGCAAAAACAAAATCGAACTGAAGAACATTTTGGTGGGAGAAGTCTGGATTTGCAGCGGGCAGTCGAACATGGAGTTTCCCCTCAGCCGCTCGTTCGACTCGGAAAAGGACATCGCGAGTTCCGCTCAGCCGAATCTCCGCCTTTTCACCGTTCCGAAGTTGAAGGCCAATGAACCTGTGAACAACGTGATGGCGGGCTGGCAGGAGTGCAACCCGGATACGGTCAAGAATTTTTCCGCCGTGGCTTACTACTTCGGCCGCGACCTGCGACAGGCGCGCGGCGTGCCGGTCGGATTGATCCACACATCGTGGGGCGGTTCCCCGGCGGAGGTATGGATGAGCGAAAAAGTGCTCGCAGGCAATCCGGATTACGAAAAGGCCATCCTCGGTGATTACCAGACGGCGCTGAAGAATTATCAGGTCGCGTCGGAAAAATTTGAGGAGGAATTGCTCTCTTCGAAAGTCGAGGGCAAAAACACCGAGCGCAAGCCGCCGTCGCCGCCGCCCTGGAAGCCCGCCGAGCTGTACAACGGCATGATTGCGCCGTTGATTCCCTACGCCATCAAAGGCGCCATCTGGTATCAGGGCGAATCGAATGCCGGCCTCGCCTGGCAATATCGCGCGTTGTTCCCCGACCTGATCCGCAACTGGCGCCAGGACTGGGGTCTGGGCGATTTTCCATTTCTCGCCGTGCAGCTCGCGCCGTGGGACCGGAACAAGAAACGCAGCGTTGACCAGATCACTGCCACGCCCGGCGAGAGCGACTGGGCGGAGCTGCGCGAGGCGCAATTGCTCGCGACAAAAGTTTTGCCAAAGGTCGGCCTGGCCGCGATCACCGATGTCGGCGACAAGGACGACATTCATCCGACCAAGAAGGAGCCGGTCGGCGCCCGGCTGGCGCGGCTGGCGCGGAATATCGCCTATGGCGAAAAGGTGGAATGCTACGGTCCGAGATATCGGCAGATGCAGATCAAGGCAGACAAGATCATTGTGAATTTCGACCACTTGAGCGGCGGACTGGAAGCGCGCGGCGGACGGTTGCGCGGATTCGCCATTTGCGGCGCCGACCGGAAATTCGTCTGGGCCAATGCCGAGATTGACGGCGGCCGAGTCGTCGTCAGCAGCCCGCAAGTGGAAAAACCGGTCGCCGTTCGCTACGGCTGGGCGGACTATCCGGTCGTGAACCTGTTCAATCGTGAAGGTCTGCCGGCGTTGCCCTTCCGCACGGACGATTTTCCCATGATCACGGCGCCGAAGAAATGATGGGACTCGAGCGGCGCTCTATGAGCGCGCATGTGTGTAGCGGGCGTCTCGCCTGCCGTAGAGCCGGGCATCCGGCCCGACGGAACAAGCTCTTCAAATCGTCCGACGATTCGCGGATCGCCTAAAAAGCGGGTGTTATCTCCGGGCGGCAAGATGCCGCCCTCTACGGCAGCCAGGATGGCGGCCGCTACCGGGACAGCCGGTGCGTGAATTTGAGAACTGTCATTTCATTGATGTTGATGGCGTTGGTGGCGGGATGCGCTTCGCAGCCGCCACAGCTCGCGGCGCCTGGCTCATCTGTTCGCCAACCCGGTCTTGTGAAGTCGGAATTCATTTTCGAGACGGCTCCGTTCGCCTCGAGCCATGCCTCGACGATTGTCGAGACGAAGGAAGGTTTGCTTGCCGCCTGGTTCGGCGGGCAGCACGAGCGCCATCCGGAAGTGGCGATCTGGACCGCGCGCTACGACGGCCACAGGTGGTCCCCGCCCGTGCAAGTGGCCGACGGCACCCAGACCGGCGGCCAGACGCGTTACCCCTGTTGGAACCCGGTTCTGTTTCACCCGAAGCAAGGACCCTTGCTTCTGTTTTTTAAAGTTGGCCCAAGGCCGTCCGAATGGTGGGGCATGTTGATGAGTTCGGCGGATGATGGCAAAACGTGGTCGAAACCGCGTCGTTTGCCCGACGGCCAGGTCGGTCCCGTGCGCAACAAACCGGTTGAACTTCCGGACGGTTCATTGCTTTGCGGCGCGAGCACTGAAGACAAGGGTTGGCGTATTCACATGGAACACACGTCGGATTGGGGCGCGACCTGGGAGCGCATACCGCCGCTCAACGATGTAAAGGAATCGAGCCTCATTCAGCCGACCATCTTGCAATGGCCTTCGGGCAAAACGCAGATGCTCTGTCGCACCAAACAGGGTAAAATCTTTGAGAGCTGGATGGGCGACGGCTGGAAAAGTTGGGGTCCGATAAGACCGACGACGCTGCCGAATCCGAACAGCGCCATCGACTCGGTCATGTTGAAAGACGGACGCGCCTTGTTGGTTTACAATCATACGCCGCACGGCCGCTCGCCGCTGAATGTCGCCATCTCCAAAGACGGCAACCGCTGGCAAGCCGCGCTCGTCCTCGAAAACGAGCCGGGCGAATATTCTTATCCTGCGGTAATTCAAACCAGTGACGGCCTGGTGCACGTCACCTACACCTGGAAACGGGAGCGCATCAAACACGTCGTCATCGATCCGGCAAAGTTGAAGTTCCGGGACATGCGGGATGGTCGTTGGCCCTGAAGATGAGCGGGGCGATGACCAATGATAAATGACGAATGTCGAATCCCGAAAGAATGACAGAACCCGAATTCCGAAGAACAAGGTGATCGGTGCGCCGATTGATTATTCGTCATTCGGTTTTCTTTCGACATTCGGCTTTCGTCATTGGGTTCATCCCTTCGTGATTTTACAAATCCGTGACAAATTGCCTCGCGGCATTCGGTTAGTCTGGCAAAAATTGCATCACCACACCGATGATCCGGCCGCGAACCAGCCGCAAACCGACGTTCTTCTGGCAGGCGGTGTTGATCCTCCTGCCGGTCGTGGTGCTGGCGGCAATGGGGTTCTTTTCGTTGCGCCAGGACAGACTGCTGGCAGAACAGGAGGCGCGCGAACGGGCGGCGGCGGTAGCCGGGCCGTTGGCGCGCGAACTCGGCCTGCGTCTGAAAATGGAGGTTGATGAGTTCGCGGAAGCAAGTCGGCGACATGAAGAGGCCACCAGCTTAATTGCCGGGACGCTGCGGGCCGGCCCGGTTCAGGATGCGGCCGAGGAGATTCGCAACGCACAGGCCGTTGCCGCCCGCTGGCAACAGGAGCATCCGGTAATCCTGCTGCGCGATCTTCCCCAGGCGCGATGTTTCGTTCGCGAGGGAGTGCTCTTCAAACCGCGAAACTACGATAACGCGCCGCAGCCGCCGGATTGGTATGTCCATCTGAACGGCCGCCCCATGATGGAGCAATGGAACGCGGCGGAAGCCGCCTGGAATCAGCGGCGCGACCCGGCGGCCGGCCGCGCGATTTTGGAAAAGCTGCTCCAGGGCCGTCAGCGTTCCGACGATCCCCTGTGCAACGCCATCGAGCTCAAATTACTCTTGATCGAGGAAGGCCATTCCGATCGAGAGGAAATGTTCGGTGCCTTCCGCGATTTGATGCGCAAGTATCCGCGCGACTCGACCGAGTCCGGGCTTCCGATCAGCGCCATTGCTTGTCATGAGGCCATCAGACTGGCGCCCTCCGGCAAGGTGTTCGGCGATTTCCTCGACGACTTCGTTTTTAACATGCAAAATGCCCCTTCCATTCTGACGGGCAAACTGCTGGCTGAACTCGAAGCGCGCGCGGCCGCGGAAGACGAACACGTGCGAGAACGAGTGCGGGCGATCCAAGGGACCTGGAACATTGAGGAAAAAGCGAGAAACCTCCTGCGTCTCCTGCCGGGAACAAATTTACCCGTCCGGGGTGTCTTCGACCTGAACCCGGCATCAGGTCGTTTCCTCGCGGTTTGTCTCCCGATGATTGTCATCACCACCAATCACATTCCCAACGCCGTGAACTCGTCCACAAACGTGGATGGTCAAATTCTGCTGCTGCCGGCCGCGGTACTTGACGAAGCCGCGCGAAGGGCGATGCAGGAAATCAACAACCGTCTGCCGGCGTACGCCACCATGTCCGTGCTGTTGCGGCTGGGCGAAAAACAGTTCGGCTTTGCGCCTCGATCTGCCAGGGGATTCCATTCGAACCTGGAACAATTTGGCACAAATTGGCTTCGGGTTGTGCCGGCTCTCCCCAATCCCGCGTCCCGCGCCGACCCTTTGAACACTACATTAACCACCGTGACGGACGGTTTTTCTTCTCCGGCGCTCGGCGGCTACGTGCCTTTTACCCTGGATATTGTTCTGGCCGATCCCGACCTCATGTTTGCGCGGCATCTGCAGCGAGTCCGGTTGTTCGGCGGCATCATCATTCTGGCGGCGGCCATCGCTCTCGTCGGTTTGTTCGCGGCCTGGCGGGCGTTCCATCGGCAACTCATCCTCGCCGAAATGAAAACCAACTTCGTTTCCAGCGTTTCGCACGAACTCCGCGCGCCGATCGCCTCCGTCCGTCTCCTGGCCGAAAGCCTCGACCGTGGGAAGATTTCCGACGCGCAGAAGCAGGCCGATTATTTCCGGCTCATCGTTCAGGAATGTCGCCGACTCACGTCACTGATCGAAAACGTCCTCGATTTCTCGCGCATCGGCCAGGGAGGCAAACAATACGAGTTCGAAGCGACCGATCTCGTCGCGCTCGTCGAACAGACATTGAAACTCATGGAACCTTACGCGGCCGAACGTCAAGTCAAACTGAACGTCGCCATGGATCGCCATCAACCCTCCACTCTCAACCCTCAACCTGAAATTGACGCCCGCGCCATCCAACAAGCCCTCGTGAATCTTCTCGACAACGCCATCAAACATGCGCCGCCGGGAACCACTGTGTCTGTCGGTTTGGAGTCGTCCCTCAACTCTCAACCATCAACCATCAACTTGTTTGTCGAAGACCACGGCGACGGCATTCCACCGGACGAGCACCAGAAAATATTCGAGCCGTTTTATCGCCGTGGCACCGAACTGCGCCGCGAAACTCAGGGCATTGGCATTGGTCTGACCATCGTGAAGCACATCGTCAAGGCGCATGGCGGCAAGGTAACGGTGCGCAGCGCGGTCGGGCAGGGAAGCCGCTTCACGATTAAATTGCTATTGAAAGAAATCCCAAAACCCAAAGACCAATGACCGAAGAAATCCCAAGCGCCAAATTCCCAATGCTCAGAAGCCCGTCTGCGCAGCTTCGCAGCCGGGAACCGGAGCCGCCCAGGGGATGGAAAATTGTGAAGTGGAAATTTTTTGGAGGTTGGATTTTGGAACCTGGAACTGCGGCTTTGCCTTTATGAACTCGCGCATTCTCATCATCGAAGACGAACTGCCGATGCGCACGGCGCTGAAGGATTGTCTGGAAGCCGAAGGCTATCGCGTGTTGACCGCGGTCGAGGGGCAGAGCGGCCTCGAACGCGCGCTGAAGGAAAAGCCCGATCTCATCCTGCTCGACATCATGCTGCCGAAGCTGGACGGATTCGCGGTTTGCGCTGAGCTGCGTCGTGTGTCAATCGCCGTGCCGGTGTTGATGCTCACGGCCAAGGGTCAGGTGGAGGACCGCGTCACCGGTCTCGATGCCGGCGCGGACGATTACCTGGTCAAACCGTTCAGCACCGATGAACTGCTGGCGCGCGTGCGGGCGCTGATGCGGCGCACGCGGAGGCACGGCCACGCGCCTACCACGCTGAGGCTGGGCGATGCGCAGATTGATTTGCTCAAACAGACTGCAACCCGTGGACGAAAGCAGGTGCATTTGACCGCGAAGGAATATGCGATGTTGCGATTGATGGCTGAGGCGCAGGGCGAACCGGTCACCCGCGAGCGGTTTCTCGACGTGGTCTGGGGCTACACCGCGTTTCCGACGACGCGCACGGTGGACAATCACATTGCCAGCCTGCGCGCCAAGCTGGAGCCGGACCCGGAGCAGCCGCGCTGGATCAAGACCGTGCATGGCGTCGGCTACCGATTGGAGTTGCCGAAATGATGGCCACGACAAAGCACAAAATGCGCCCAACAAAAGAATCTCCGCATCGCGTTCGAGTCGTAGAGCGTTTGTGCCTTTTGCGCCTCTTTGTGGCGACCTCCGATTTTGCAAAACCATGACAATTCAAACATGAGGGTTTCGTCAAACTCTTTACGAACCATTAACCGCAGAAAAGCGGAGACTCGAATGCGATTCAACACTCGATGCCTCCGCGTTGCAGAAGGATAGCCTATGAAAACGAAATCAATTGTTCTGTTCGTCATCTTGCTCATCGCCTCGGCGCGCCTGGCAAGCGCCGCCGACAACGTCAACGAAGCGTTGCAGAAAGGTTTGTTGGAGGAAGAAGCCAACCGCAACCTCGACGCCGCCATTCAGGCCTATCAAACCGCCCTCAACCAATTCGACAATCAGCGGAAGATCGCCGCCACCGCCGTCTTTCGCCTCGGCGAATGTTATCGCAAACTCGGCAAGACCAACGAAGCGATTGCGCAGTATCAGCGTGTCGGGCGCGACTTCACGGATCAGGATGCGCTCGTCAAGCTCAGCGCGCAAAACCTGTCCGCCTTGGGTACTTCTGCCTCAAGTTTTCAACAGCGCTTGCAACAAATCCCGGGACAAAGCGGCCTGGATGAAGAAGCCAAGGAGATTCAACGTTACCGGGACTTGGCGCAGAACAGCCCGGACCTGCTGAACGCAGTTTCTGGAGGCAGCACCCCACTGCAGAGCGCGGCCCTCAAGGGACAACTGGGGGTTGCTAAGTTCCTGCTCGATCACGGGGCGAATGTTAATTCCAGGAACGAACAAGGATTTACTCCGTTGCACTTCGCAACCCTAAATGGCACCAAAGCGATGGTCGAGTTGTTGCTGGACCACCAGGCTGAGGCGGATGGTGAAAATAATCAGGGGGTGAGGCCGTTGCATTTGGCGGCGGCACGGGGTTTCTTGAGCGTGGTGGAAGCGCTTTTGGTTCATGGAGCCGACCCCAACGCCCAAATGATCGGAGGAACTATTGAGCCACTTGGTAAGGGCGGGGGTTATGACCGTGCGACGCCGCTTCATTACGCCGTGGCTGGAGGTTATCTGGCAATCGTGAAGTTGCTGCTGGATCACAATGCTGACGTGAACGTGAAAACACGAAATACCAGCACGGCTTTGCATGCCGCCGCGGATTTCAACCGGCTCGAAATCGTGAAACTTCTTCTGGCTCACCAAGCCGATCCGAACGCGAGCGCCAGCGATGGAACTCCGTTAGGTTTGGCTGTGAGGAATCGGAATGCAGAGATGGTGAAGGCGTTGTTGGCCGCCGGGGCGGATGTTAACGCGAGAGGCGTGCCTGTTGACAGTAACCCACAAGCGTTAAATGCGGGAAACATTCTTGTTCCGCTGGCTTACGCAGCTCGCGTGGGCGACTTGGCGTTGGCGAGAATATTATTGCAGAATAAAGCGGACATTAACGTTCAGGATGACTTCGGCTACACGCCGCTTCATTCGACTGCCCTGGCAGCTAATGCTGAAATGGTGAAGCTGCTTTTGGAAAACGGCGCTGATCCGAACATTAAAGACAAACTAGGGAACACACCGCTGCTTATCTATGCGCAACTAAATGAAATCCAGATTACCGAATTGCTACTGGCGCGCAAAGCCGACGTGAACGCAAGAAACGGAGAAGGCCTCACGCCGTTGTCTTTTGCAGTCGAGGCTCGGAGTAGAGAGTTGACTGAATTGCTGCTTAAGAACGGTGCGGACGTGAACGCCGCGGACAAGTACGGACGAACCGCGCTACACCACGCGGTTTGGAGCGCTAGTAAAGACATCCTTGAACTCCTCATCGCCCATGGGGCGGATATCAACGCGAAAGACAAAGGCAGCAACACGCCACTCGACTTGACCAAACACCCGTTTCCCCAACGAAATCCAAGCCAACATCCCATTCCTGTCCAGCCGGGAGTCGATGTTTCTGAAATGGCTGATCTGCTTCGCAAACACGGCGCCAAGGAGTGAACGCGGCTGACGGTCGCGCGTAGCGCACGCATCTTTGCGTGCCAGTTGCGCGGCATCCCTGCCGCGTCTGCCTTATAGCCGCCGAGGTGACGAGGCGGAATCGCCCATGAGTAAAAGGAATCCGCCTCCTTACGTCGGCGGCTACGGCATCGAGGCGGCATTTGAAAACGCTTCCGCCACGGGCCGGCAGGACGCCGGGTAGTGGTGCGTTGGCATTTTTCAGTGGAGCAAGCGTCCTCGCGAGCCGGCTCGTCAGTAGCCTCGCCCCACCACCGTTTGTCACTACCGGATGCCGGCGCTACTTCGTGCGCCGATGGACCTTGTGGATCGCCGCCTGATCGGTGCATTTGATGAGCATTTCGTCGATGCAAACGTGCGGCGGACGACTCGCGGCCCAGACCAGGGCCTCGGCGATGTCCTCGGCGGTGAGCGGATTGATCCCTTCATAGACTTTCTTCGCGCGTTCGGTATCGCCTTTGAAACGGACGATGGAGAATTCGGTTTCGGCCAGGCCGGGGTCGATGGTGCCGACGCGCACGCCGGTGCCGGAGAGTTCCAGCCGTAGCGCCTGGGTGATTTTGAGTTCAGCCGCCTTGGCCGCGCAATACGCCGCGCCGCCCTCGTACGCGACGTGCCCAGCAATGGAGCCAATATTCAAAATCGTGCTGCCGGGATTATTGACCATGAGCGGCAGACAGGCGCGGGTCATGCGCAACACACCCAGCACATTGGTTTGCATCATGAATTCCCAGTCTTCGTCTTTGGCCTGCGCGACGGTGTCGAGGCCTTTTGCGCCGCCGGCATTGTTGATGAGGACGTCGAGGCGGGCGGTCTGCGTTTTCACCCAGGCGACGAACTCGTTCACGCTCTTTGTTTGCGCCACGTCGAGTGCGTGAAGGTGAGCGGCGGGGGAACCGGCTTTCTTTGCTTCGGTGACGACGGCTTCGAGTCGATCAACACGCCGCGCGCCTAGGAGCAGTTTGGAACCTTGGCGTGCGAACGCGCGCGCGGCCGCGGCGCCGAAACCGCTGGAGGCGCCGGTGATGAGGACCCATTTGTCGGCAAGCGTGGTTGGCATGATTAGATTTTTAATGGAACGGGGCAAAGAAAGCCAAGAGCGAAAGAAGAGGGTAGTTGTACAATTTGGTCGGGCGAGGCTACTGACGAGCCGGCTCGCGCGGACGCTCGCCCCACCGAAAATGCAAACTGTACCACTACCAAGAAGGGTGAAATGCGAGGGAAAAAGAATCGTGGCAGGATTTGCGCCACGCGACGGATTCTGCGGAACACAGTTCGATGGCCGGCGGGGGCGCGAGTAAAGCATGGCTGGCAAGCGGAGTGCTTTACGTGTTCTGAGACTATCGGCTCAACGGTCGCGGAGAGGCTCTGTTCCGGCAGTTCTCAGTTCCCAAATGGAATAGATATGACCAATCGATTGAACATCGCAGCAGGGATTGTTTGCGTGATTGCAGGGCTTTTTCT
>Ga0066690_10000846_pt1 | contig 10511 bp, 9 predicted proteins | sample GraSoiAngelo_139_FD_62303 | JGI IMG/M metagenome (GOLD analysis project Ga0066690, IMG submission 62303) | Grasslands soil microbial communities from the Angelo Coastal Reserve, California, USA - 14_0929_12_20cm | ecosystem: Environmental > Terrestrial > Soil > Grasslands | place: USA...
AATCATGATTGCCGATGGTGTTGTTATTGGCGACGATTGCCGGATTTACACCGGCGTTTGCGTGGTCAACAAAGCAAACTTCCGGCACGAAGGACAGCCCAGAATTGGAAACAACGTAACACTCGGCGTGGGTTGCAAGATTATCGGTGGAATTACAGTGGGCGACAGCGCCGTTGTCGGTGCGAACGCGGTGGTCCTCCACGACGTGCCACCATATCATATGGCCGTCGGAGTGCCTGCGCAGAACAAGCCCTTACCGCAGGACTGGGCAGAACTTCAAGCCGCAGAGCTGGCGGAACTCGCCACCTGAATTTCTCATGCACTTCGACTGAACGAAGCGCCGACCTGAACGAATTCCGTCCCCAAAATGTCCCAAGACAATCGAGTTCAGGCTTCAGAGATGCCCACAGTCGACGTTATCGTACCGGCTTACAACGCTGCCCAATACCTGGCTGCGGCGATCGAAAGCGTTGTCGCGCAGACATTCGGCGATTGGCGAATGATTCTTGTTGACGACGGCAGCACCGACGGCACCCCTGAAATTGCCCGTACCTACGTTGAACGACTGGGTGCGAAACTGAAATACGTAAGGCAGCACAACCAGGGGGTGTCGGCTGCTCGCAATACCGCGATTCGGAATTCTTCGGCCGAATTTCTGGCTCTCCTCGATGGCGATGATGTTTGGTTACCTCACCGGCTGTCCGAATCTCTAAAGGTCTTCGACCATTGTCCCGAGGTGGGTTTAGCCTACGGTCTAGTTTCGCGTATCGACCCCACCAGCGCCATCATCGATACGCCGCTCACCGACCAGAAACACGGCGAAGGCCGTATTGCATCTTATATCTACATGCGGCGGGTACATTTGCCCTGTCCGACGATTACTCTTCGTAGGGCTTGCCTTGATGAGGTCGGTCTCTTCGATGAGACCATGCGGGCGACCGAAGACCGGGATCTGTGTTTGCGCATAGCGCTGCGCTACGCGATCCGTTTTATACCCAAGGTCTTGGCCTATTATCGAATTTCACCAAATTCGATGAGTACCGATCCGGAGCGCATGCTCCAGGCGCAACTACAGTTCATCGAAAAGCACTATGGCCAGCCCGGCTGCGGCTGGCGAGCGAAACATATCGCCCTAAGTACCGTGTACCAGGAGCGCGCCGAAACCTTTTCTCGCCGCGGCAACGCCCGGCTTGCCTTGTCGAATGCGATGCGTGCCGTAGCTTTTAACCCACTTGATACCCTGGCAGCCGCGTCTCTGACATTAAGTTGGTTCAAATCGAAGACGAGATAGGTTCGATTGCTGGTTGCTGAGTAGGAAGTGAAGGTGAAACGCTTTCGTGGGCGCTTCTCACATAGGGCAATAGAGACCTACTGGTGCTCGGAGGCTCCCACGCTCGGTGGCGTCTGCCAGGGATTGCCCGAATAGTCGTTCGTCTGGCCGTGGATAACCACCCCCGCGTTGCGAGCGGGGCTGCCGATGCTCAGGTTAAAATTGAAATGATCGAGGCTCGCCTCGCTGACAAATGTTGGCTCGGTAACAAACAGAGGGTCTGAACAAAACTCGCCGCTGTATCCCGTGCTAGGGCAGCCGTCGTTTCGGGTACCGAAGACCTCATTGTGATCCCGCGCAATGAAATTACTGGAGGACATCAAGGAGCCAAAGAAAAACAACCCTGGTGCCTGACCAGAATTGTATTTCGAATTGACGTAGCCCAAGACGATGTTGTCCTCGAAGCTGACCGCCGGAATCGGATTCGTGCCGCAACTGGCGTCATGGCATTGAATGTCGAACACCGTGGCTCCATAGCCGACGAACGTATCGTGCTGAAGCGTCAGCTTGCTGCCAGAGATCATGGCGAATGTATTTTGGTCGCCAGCCGCACGGCAGAAATCTGACAGATGGGCGTTAAAAGTCGGGGGTGCTCCAATGATTGGGGCCGACATGCGGTCGCAGTTGCCTTCTGAAAAGCTATCAGTGAGGCTGGCACTGCTAACCGCACCCTCCTTGAATTGCTGTCCCATGTTCGCGTAAGACTCCGATTGTGTGATCGAGATCGAACCGCCGGTCGAATGTAGAAAATCCAGGCCATCCTGTGTGTTGTAACGAAAAATACACCGAGTACAGCTTAGGTTCATCGGTGTATCTGCCGTCGCCATTCCGTCTCCATACCCACCGCTGTTATCGTCGTAACAGGAAATCGCCGGATAAGTGTCTACGATCGGATATTCTTCGTCGCAACCATTCCACTCAATAGTAAGGTTTGTAGCGTTTATTTGACCATTGACGCTGGCAGTGTCGTTCCCATCATCGAAATTCCAGCCAGAATTCGTATTGAAGGCTATTCTGACACGCGTTGCGGTGATCGTCCCTCCAACCGGCCCACGAATGCCGGCGTTGTCGAAGCCGTGGAGGTTCATATCCTGCAGCAGGATATCGTCGGTCCCGGTGTTCGTCATCATGCCGTAGCTGCTGTAGTCGTCCATAGGAGGGCTAGTCCTGCAACTGGCGGGGTACTGAGGACTTCCAGTTGAGTGTTCGCACTGTGCATAATCGGTGAGTTCCAGACATTCCGCGTCGACGAACGCCGCGGAGCGCAGATCGAGAGTAACCGCCAGTCCGTAACCGCCATGCAGTTGTGTGTAGCTAGTGCCACAGTTCTGATAATGCTCACCAAGAATTCTCGTATGTTGACCCGAAGTGCCCGCAGGAATCGTAGGATTCAAGTCACCGTTAAACGGGTCACCAGTGCCGCATCCAAACGGAGACGAAGAATTGTTATTGCCATCTCGATAGCCAACACGCCATGGCCCCCCGCGAATAATCACGGTATCGCCACCTGCGATCACCCACCCACAACTCGGAAAGGAACTGCCTGTCGTGCCATCCGTAAAGAGATAGCGGTAATCGTTGAAGGCGCATGCCCGGTTCGCACCACTGCCGGGATATGGGGCGTCATGTTTCCCGTCGCATTGACCACTGGTCACATTGGAAGAATAACGAGTCCCGCCGTCATTGCGGATATACCACGTGGTTATGGGAGCGGGTGCGGCGGGTACCAGCGGGTCATTGCTGGTCGTGTTCGTACCACGTGCCGAAGTGACAGCGCTGCAGCCATTCATTAGGATGGTGGCGAATACCGCGGAGCAAACAATCATGAGACGCGTCATTATTTCACCTGCGAGCTCTTATGCAAAGGGCGAGGTTTAAGTCATTTACAACCAGAGACTTGCGGAAGGGCTCACCGGACCCAAGGTGTTCGGCTGGCCCGATGTAGATCTCCGGCCACGCCGCGATTGTGTGGCAGGAGTTCCGCTCAATCGACTGGTCGAAAGGGTTGAACTAGGACAGGTGCTCAATCACTAACCCGGCACCCCTAATTACCCACGAACGGCGCCGTCTTGCTGTGTTTTTGCTCGATGATTGATTTTCCCTGGAAGGCTTCTCCGTCAAACTGTGGACAGCCGAGCAGGGCCACAGCGTACCGGTCTCCTTGAGCGTACTGCACACTGATTCGACAAATCCCTGCTGGCGGGCAAGTGAGTGGGCCCAGCATAGAATGAGGGGGAGAGATGTTGGATTAGAATTAGCCTGCGGCTCTAGGAAGAGAGGACCAACAGCGAGAGCAGTTTACATGTTGGTTCGAGCATGGGGAAACTTTGCTGCCCACAAGAAATTTTCCCACATTTGCGCCCCGAAAACGGTCAACCGTGGAACGGTCCGCAGCCCCGAAAGCAGCACGCGAAGCTTTGCTGTTCGGAGCAAAACTGGATTGGTTCTGTGGCGCACGGTAGGTTGCGAATTCGTTTGACATAACGACGTGTAGGCACCGAGCAAATAATCTCGCGCCTGATCGAGGTTACCGGAAAGAAGGTGCCGCTTACCCTTTTCCGAATAAACGTAAGTCCTGATGGACGCGAGACGACTAAGCAGTAAGGACCGGGTTTTCTGAGAAAGCCTTTGGCTTTTGTCCCACTTGGTTAGAACACGTTCCAGACCTTCCAGCATTCTCATGTCATCTGCAGTTAAAGACTTTGAATGAACGCGGCGCAGGGCAAGCACCCGCGACTGGAACCCTATTTGCGCGCCTCTGTAAGTTATACGTAAACACAAGTCGTAGTCTTCAGGGCCTCGCAGACTTTCGTCGAAGAGGCCGGCATCAATGACCACCCGCTTGCTTACCACTGTTGCCGAAGGAATAATCTGACTGCCGGCCGCCAGTAAGTCCTCAAAATTCATGGGAGGGCTGAGGCTCTGCATAAAGGTTTTGCGAGGTAATCGAGTGTCACCGAAATGGACGGCGTCTGTGTAGACGAGGTCCAAGGAGGGCTTCTGCTCGAATAAACTCATCTGCGCGGCCAGATATTCGGACGGCCAGCGGTCGTCGCCATCCAGAAAGGCGAGATACTTCCCTCGCGCAGCCCTAATTCCCGTATTGCGAGCCGCGGACGGGCCGCGATTCGTCTGTTTCAGGTATACGATCCGATCCTTGTATGGGCTGATAAGATACTCAAGAATCTGGGTGTCGGGCGAGCCGTCATTGACGAGGATGATTTCGAAATCGGTGAAAGTCTGTGCAAAGACGGAATCCAGTGCGGCTGGAGTATATTCCACGCAGTTATACACAGGAATAATGACACTTACGGTTACAGCGCTACGCCCATAGTCACCCCGTTGATTTATTTCCATGATCCCTTAGCGGTCGTTAATCAACGTGTGTGATGACATCATCCCTGTATTCTGGGCGACATGGGCTGCGGGACGATCCTTATCTCTGAACCTCTGCTATCTGTCCGAGCAAAAGATATAGTAGGTCTTACAGTAAAACCTCTTCCTCATATCGACCGCGAAGAACCCTCCCGCATTGTTCGTACAAGACGGCGAACGATATGACGAGGGAGGCCGGAGTACAGCACAGCGTCAACCGGCCAGCCCAGTTCTGCGAGGCTAATTCGAACAGTGCGGCAACAGTCGCTTCGCTCTCTTTCATACGGTGTAATCCAGTGCTTCTGCGATCTGGCCCAGAGAATGGTACATTTGCGCCTTATAATAAAATTTCTTTTTCCGGTTGAGAGCGACTAGCCACTGCGCGCCATTCCCCAAAAGCTCGCGAAAGAGGTACCGCGGAACGCCGAAGTACAAGACAGATTCTGCGGGCCAACGCTCTTGTCGTACGTTTGTTCTGCCCAAGCAAAAGTAATACTCGAGAAAGTAGTTCTTGGTAATCCTCAGCTGCACCACGGGATGCAAAACAACTGCTTTGGGTGAATAAACAATCTTTTCGCCACCGCGCAGCAACCTGTTCCCAAACTCAGTGTCTCCACCCGTTATGCGACGTCGGGATCCTGAGATACCGAGATCGGTTCGGAACAGTCCATATTTTTCAAAAGCCACTCTCCGGAACGCCATATTGAGGCCCCACGGTGCTACCCGAAGCTCTCGCGCTTGGTCTCCCAGGTCAAAATCCAGAATGGGACCGGAAACCAAACGGTAACGACCGGCAGTGATGAGCCAGTCTGGTCTGCAGAGCCCGTTCCAAGTGGGGATGCTCCTCCCTCCCACGCCCATGCAATCAAACTCGGTGAACGCGCCTGCGAGCTCCCGCAGCCACTCGGGCGAAACTTCGACATCGTCGTCCGTAAAGGCAATGATTTCACTTGTGCTATTCGCGACACCGGTATTCCGAGCGCGAGAGGATCCCTGGCCCGGCTCGAACATATATCGGACGTTGAGACCTGAGGTCCGCGCGAATTCCTCGACAACGCCGCGAGTGTTATCTGTGGAATTGTTGTCCACCACGACAAGTTCCCACTTGAGATTGGGCGGAACACTCATCTGTCTCAGACTTTCGAGCGTTTTCTCGAGGCTCGTGGCGCGATTGTAGCTGCAAAGAATGACGCTAATCGTAAGTAGATCTTCCATCTCTCCCACCAATTCTCACGATCGGGACTTCTACGATTGGGTAACCAAATTGATATGGACCTGAGCTTGCGAGCGAGAGTGCCAACGCCAAGCGCATTCAACAATGGCGCCCAGCGCAGAATGGCTGGGCTCCCAGTGCAAGATTCGGCGTGCGCGCTGAGGGTCACCGACTAAGATCGGGGGATCTCCTGCGCGTCTCGGTACTGCAGTCGCGGGAACACGCTGGCGGCCGACCAATTGCACCATCTCTAGGACCTCGAGCACTGAGGCCCCCTTGCCTGTGCCAAGATTGAGGGCCAGGTTTTCTCCGCCACGGCTGAGATACTGCAGGGCGGAAACGTGTGCGGAAGCGAGATCGGTGACGTGGACATAGTCGCGAATTGCAGTGCCGTCCGGCGTGGGATAATCCGTCCCGAAAATCTGGAGGCTCTCGCGCTGCTTTAGCGCTGCGCCGATCGCCAAAGGAATCAAGTGGGTTTCGTGCTCATGCTCTTCTCCCAATTCACCCTCGGGATCGGCGCCCGCGGCATTAAAGTAGCGAAGAGCTACCCAACGAAGCTGCCCCGCGACGCCCATCCACTCGATCACTCGCTCGATGGACAACTTTGAATCGCCGTAAGGATTGAGGGGCATCTGAGGCTGACCTTCAGTAATCGGTACTCGAGCCGGCGATCCGTAAGTCGCGCAGGTGGAGGAGAACACGATATCTTTGATTCCGGCGTCCAGCATAGCTTGGAGCAGGCTGAGAGTTCCTCCCACATTGTTTTGGAAGTAGCTCAGAGGCTGGCGCGCAGACTCGCCAACTAGAGCACTGCCCGCAAAATGGATTACCGCTTCAATTTGGCATTCCTGTAAAACTGTTCGAACGAAGGCCGTATCGGAGAGACTTGCCCGGACAAGCGGCCCCCACTTGACATTGTGCGCATGCCCGGTAGACAGATCATCAATCACAACGGGTCTATACCCGCTCTGGGCCAAAGCCTTTGCCGTATGGCTGCCTATGTAGCCAGCGCCGCCTGTGACCAAAATGTTCATCGATTTCAAACTCTTAGCTTTCCGAAGCTCGACGCCTTAGCCTTTCATGACGGGAGACATCGCAAAGTGGCAGTCGTCCAACACTCTTGAAACAGTTGGGGCGAGGTGCGCTACTCCCTGCCAGCTAATGGTCTCTTCGACGAAAAAGTTCACAGCACGGTAAGCGCGGGCAATGTATCGTGCGGTTGGCACATGATAGATGTGCACCGAGACGACGTATGCGCCTCGAAGCAGGTTCATGCTTAGGTGCACCAAAAGAGAAGTCGCACTCGTAAATGGCGTAAAAGGGGCTACTTCGGAAAGTGGCAGATTATAGTCGCAAACGGCAAGGCCGTCGGTGGCGCGGTGCACGAGCAGTCCGAGCTGACAGTCTTCGAGCTCCTCGCTGGGATGAATAGTGAGATGGAGTTGAGCCTTTTCTCCGGTAGCGAAATTTACCTTGAGAGGCCCATCCTCCCCGCGAAGAGAAATGTCCTCAATCAAAGTTGGGAAGGCCCCCGCACTCGCTGAGGGAATGCAAAGATATTCATTGAGAACCTCGGCGGTCGGGCCAATACGGGCGACCGTGCCTCCCTTCAGGCATAGGGTACGACTGCAGAGCATCTGCACTGCTTGAAGATTGTGCGAGACAAAGATGACCGTCGTACCGTTCTTAACCACCTGGCGCATGCGATCTAAACATTTCTCCTGAAATTGCATGTCGCCGACACTCAAAACCTCGTCAATCAGTAAGATTTCAGGGTCCACATGCGCTGCTACAGCGAAACCGAGCCGCGCGTACATACCGGAGGAATAGCGTTTGACGGGTGTATCGATAAATTCAGCCATCCCAGCGAATTCAACGATCTCATCGAACTTCCGCGCGATCTCCTGCCGTTTCATGCCCAAGATGCAGCCGTTCAGATAGACGTTTTCCCTTCCGGTGAGGTCCAGATGGAATCCGGCGCCGACTTCGATGAGCGCGCTCAGCCGGCCATGCGCCGTTATACGGCCCCGGGTTGGGCGCAGAATGCGGCTCAGCAATTTGAGCGTGGTACTCTTGCCGGCACCGTTGGCACCTATGATGGCGAAGGCCTCACCGCGCCGGACCTGAAAACTGACGTCCCTTAAAGCCCAGAATTCCCGCTCGTGGAGCTCCCTATCGTCGTTTGAAAAGACTCCTTTCGTGACCGCGGGGATCAGGTCTCGAAGCGAGTCGTAAATTTCCCCTCTCTTGAACTTCTTCCATATTCGGTCGAACTCGAGTGCGATTTCGCTCATATGAGCTTTCTAAATACTCTCCGCAAAAGATGCCTCTGCGCGGTCGAAAATCCTCCAAGCCGCGAAGAGGCCCAGAATGGCGCAAGACGCTGCGTACGCGAGCCAAGGCAGCGAAGGACCTTGGTGACGGATGATCGTGGTATTTAGTGCTTCGAGCAACGAACCCAGTGGGTTCAGCAACAGTAATGGCGCCCATTTGCCCATCGTTCGGGCTTCGTAGAACACCGGCGTAAAAAATATTCCGAACGTTAGCAGAATATCCACGAGGTATTTGACATCTCGGAAGAACAGATTGGCGCAGGAAAGGAACAGCGCCAAGGCCGCGGTGAAGAGGATAATCAAGCCTAGAATCACCGGCGCCCAGAGCAAATGTATTGTGACGCCCACCTTGCCGAAGACCAGCAAGATAATGATCAGCGATGATGCGATGGCGGTGTCGAAAAGGCTCGCCAGCACCGCAGCGAGGGGAAGGACCTCTCGTGGAAAATAAATTTTAGTTACCAGGTTGACATTCCCTACGAGGCTGTTCGTCGCGAACTTGATGGCGCTTACAAAAAACGCCCACGGAAGTGATTTCAACGCGATGCTGGCAAGGTCAAGGAAGTTAATATGGTTGCCGGAGCTCATTAAGAAAACGATCCGCACTAGTACCCCGGCTCCCACGATCAGCAAGGGCATTAGAAGCGCCCAAAAAAAGCCCATCATCGACTGCTTGTACCGGGCCTTGATGTCCCTCCAGGTCAGCATGTAGAGAAGATCCCGATAGTGCACAACCTCCTTCAATGACTCTGCCAGTGTTGGCGTCGCATCGCTCATGCGTTTGCTCTCTCCGTCAAGTTCGAGATAAGGGGTTGCCTGAGCTGCCAGGATCGCTGGGCGAGCCCCCGTCCATCTCAAACAGGAGGTCCAACACCTGATGTCGCCCGAGTACCATGTTCCCTTACTTCCGCACTCGTTGTTCCATAACGAGCGTTGTCGCTGGCCTATTCATCGGGCTGATTCTAAGGTGCTTATTCTGCAGATCAACGTACGCCTATTCGCCTTTGTTGGAAGGAGATTGTCCATAATAGGCACTAATTTGGCACCTTGAGGGGTCTCGACTCATTTACAAGCCTGGTCGCGACACTTACCGGTCGGCTTGCAGGGCTCAGCAGTCACTGGTGATTTTCGCCGTGATCGCGTGCGGGGTCGTCAGACTGTCGAAGATCGCGAGCAAACCAACCGAGGATACGCGTGATCTCAGCCTGGCAGCGCGCCATCAATTTCAAAGTGTCGGAATTATCATCCCGAATGTCGAAACGCACTCTGCGGGAGCCGGCCTCCCGAGCTTGTTCAAAGGGAGTGCCACATCAACAAGCAATTGGCCCATCCATTCCGATACCCGGGCGAGACCACCCGCGCGTCAACCGACGCAACATTGTTGCCGTCGTTAAGCTCGCCGAGCAGCATGCCAGCGCACAACGCCGTCAATCATCAGGACTGTCGATCCAGCCATACGCTGGTCACGCAGAGTCGGCAGCATATAGCCGGGATGGAAATTGCGGGCCTCAGCAATATAATCCATACATTTTTGCAAGTTGATCGTGGGGAGCATCCTCTAGACCAACAAACCTGGCAGCAGAGGGAATCTTTCTGGACTTAGGCCGTGTTCGCCAATGGCGAGCCAGCTGAAAGTGCCTTCGTCGTGGTATTATTGGTTAGGAATGAAACTGCGAAGCACATTCTGGGTGGTCACCTCGCTTCTGGCACTGCTTGGGACACCGAGCCTTTCGTGCTTTGTTCCTCGCCAACTGCTGAATGCCGATGAAAGCGACTGCTGCCGTCAGATGGGCGACCAATGCGGCTCAACGAAAATGCCGTCGTCGCATTCTTGCTGCGAATCACCTCGACAAGTCTCGCAACCATACATCAGCAGCGTCAGCCATCAGGGACGGTCTTCAGCGAGTGTGGTTCTTGCGATTTTGCCGATTGTGCCGGCACTCCTTCCTCTCGCTGTGAATGGCAGTCCAACCATTGCAGAATTCCATTCCCCGCCTTTAAGTCCGCCTGAAACGAACTCTGTTCTAAGAATCTAGTTTCGTCTTCCGTTTTCACGCGGTGCCTATGTGTGTCCGCGTGCATTCCATTGGTAACGGAGGACGATGATGCGAGGTATCTGTTTTCGCGTGCGGGTCCTTACCCAGCGCGAAGGATTTCGGCTGATTGTATTTGGTTTTCTCACGCTAATTCTCTCGCCCAGGGTATTCGCTGCACCTCAAGAAGTGGTGACAAACGAGCAATCCCCGCAGGCTTCCAG
>Ga0066690_10000847_pt1 | contig 10509 bp, 6 predicted proteins | sample GraSoiAngelo_139_FD_62303 | JGI IMG/M metagenome (GOLD analysis project Ga0066690, IMG submission 62303) | Grasslands soil microbial communities from the Angelo Coastal Reserve, California, USA - 14_0929_12_20cm | ecosystem: Environmental > Terrestrial > Soil > Grasslands | place: USA...
CAGCGATCTTGACGCTGTGGCCGACAACATCGCCTGCGAATGAAGGAACCGCCATACAGACTGAAAGAACAACTAGAGCAAAGACCTTCTTCATACTTCCTCCTTTGTTTGCTGCCGTGGTGGCGTAATTCCATCAATTCAGGACCGAAGTGCTGAAGCTGATTTGGTGCGCCACTCATCAGCCTTGTTTTCACACTTTGGACAATGGCAAGGCGGGTACCAAACTTTGGAGCTTGTCGGTTTCTTTGTAAGGAGCTTATTCGGCGGGACTTGCGTTGAGATGAGGTGGCAACAGGCACGATGTGTCGGAGGTGTCGGAAGTGTCGCTGGTCGCTTTATCGTGCTCCGACACTATATTCGGATCGATGCCCAGCTTTTTCATCCGAGTGATGAACGTGGTGCGTTTAAGTCCGAGACGCGACGCAGCGCCGTCCGGCCCGCCCACGCGACCATCTGCTTCTTTGAGAGCACGGATAATTTGGTCGCGATCTACGTCGGTGAGGATGCTCCGAACAGGCCGGCGCTTTGTCGATCTAGCTGGCGCGTCCTCTCGGGGCGGTTCTGGCGTTGTGTGCCGCTCCATTTCCGCAAGAGGCACCACTAGCGCTGGCCCGCGCGACAGGATTACCGCCCGCTCGATGACATTCTGTAATTCACGAATATTGCCCGGCCAAGGGTATCGGCACAGGCCATCCATCATCGCTGGGGATATAGTTTCGATGCTCTTGTTCATGCGGCGGGAAAAATCCTCCGAGAAGTGCCGCACCAGGAGAGGAATATCTTCAGAACGTTCACGTAACGCAGGCAGATCAATAGGGAATACATTCAAGCGAAAGAAAAGGTCGGATCGAAACTTTCCCTCTTCGACCATCGCACTCAAATCTCGATTCGTTGCGGCGATCAGACGCACGTTGGTCGAAAGTGTTCGTGCACTCCCCAAGCGCTCAAACTCACGTTCCTGCAATGCTCGCAATAGCTTCGGCTGGAGCTCAGGCGGAAGATCGCCGATTTCGTCAAGAAAGAGAGTACCGTTATTCGCGAGTTCGAGCCGGCCTATCCTTTGAGCAAATGCCCCGGTGAATGCTCCCTTTTCATGCCCAAAAAGCTCGCTCTCAAGCAGTCCCGTTGGGATAGCAGCGCAGTTGAGCCTTACAAATGTCCTGGATCGCCGCGAGCTGAGATCATGGATCGCACGTGCGATCAATTCCTTCCCTGTGCCTGTCTCGCCATAGATCAGCACGGTCGAGTCCGTGGGCGCAACCGTTTCCACGAGCTTCAGTACGCGACGTAGTTCCGGACTTTTGCCGACGATCTCCTTGAAGTTGGCGTCAGAGCGAATTTCGTCCTCAAGATACAAATTCTCCTGGGCAAGCTTGTGTGTGAGTTCTGATAATTCTTCCTGCGCCCGTTCCAATGCCTGATTAGCCGTTGTGAGCTCGACAGTCCGCTCCGCAACACGGACTTCAAGAGCATCACGCGCTTCGGAAAGCAATCGCTCTGCACGCAGACGCGAAGAACTAAACCAGCTCACGAAAAACCCAAAGACACCATAAATAACCAGATAAGAATCCCAAGGAAGACCCCCGATTTTGACGGGGCTGAAGAAGTACGTCAGTGCTGAGTAAGAGAGTACGACGGCGAGCAGACCGGGACCTGTTCCGGCATACCAAAACGTGATTGCTATGGCCGCGAAGGAGAACGACGTGAATGGGTGTGGTAGGCCGTGGTGGCGCAGAAAAAGAGCGATGGCCAGCGCTGATGCGATGAGAATAGCAGCCGCTCCATAGCGTCGCACAACGGCGCCGGAGCGTCGGGGAACAAAGATCGAAGCAAGCAATCGGTTCATGGTGTGCCTCAAGTGCATCCTGGAGCAAAACGGACAACCTGATTTCAATCCATTTCGAACGCGAGATACTGACGTTTTCCCCCGCGTTCCACTTGCAGGACCACCGGATCGCCTGATTTGAGTTGGCGAACAGTGGTCTGCAATTGAGAAACCGACTGCAGCGGTGTGCGATTAATCGCTCGTATGATGTCGCCCGGTTGTACGCCTGTGTCCACGGCGTTTGGGCCGGGTGCCTCGGCGATGACAACGATCCCTGAATCGTCGCCATTGTCTTGCAGCAAGGGTTTCAGCCCTTCGTCGACGTCAGTAACAAAAACGCTCAGCTCTGCGATGAAGGTCCTCTGCAGGTCTGGGACATCGGTCAAATCATCAACCTTGTCGTGGTGCACCGTGACCGGAACGACCGCCGACAATTCCTTTTCTCCCCGAAGCACGTCGATTGTCAGGACTTCGTCAACCCTATGAAGATAGAGTGCCTCCATAAAAGAGGGAAGATCGTCGATCCGGCGGCCGTCGATGGTGAGCACGATGTCTCCTACCTCGAGACCCGCCATGTGTGCGAACCCGCCGGGAGCAATGTTAGAGATGATGACGCCAAAACTCCTAGACAACCCAAGTCCTGACGCCAGAGTCGGTGTGATGGCCTGCGCTTTGGCACCGAATGCCACTCGCTGCACGTGCCCGTATTTGCGGAAGCTCTGATAATCGAACTTTACGATTGGCGCAGGAATGGCAAAGCCAAGCCCTTCGCTACCTCCACCCTTGCTGAGCATGAAAGTATTGATGCCGACAAGATTGCCATCTATATCGACCAGCGGACCGCCGCTGTTTCCTGGATTGAGAGGTGCATCGGTTTGAATGTAGAACATTGGATCGTCGGCATCCGTCTGACGCGCTACTGAGCTGACGACTCCCATCGTGACCGAATCGCGGAGTCCTTCGGGGCTGCCAATTGCAAATACCAGCTCGCCCTGGCGCACGCGCACATTGTCGCGTATTGTAACGGCCGGCAAGCGCGTCGCCTCAATCTTGAGAAGCGCCAGATCAGACTTCTTGTGTCTGCCCAGTATTTTTGCCTCCAATATCTGCTGGGAGCGAATGGGCTGCAGTCCGGATGTTGAGCTTGAACCTGAGAGAGGTACGATGACGCGAACGCGTTGCGCGCCCTCGACTACGTGCGCGTTCGTGATGATGTATCCGTTAGGGTCAACGATTACGCCAGAGCCGATAGCATGTTGGCGAACGATTCGTGCCGCCTCAGTGTGGCCGTGCGCTTCCACGGGGCCGTAGCCGCTGACGAGGATCTGGACGACCGCAGGTGAAACCTTCGAGACCACCTGTTCGAGAGAACTGTCCAATTCTCGAAGTAGGTTTGCCCGCTCAGGTTTGAGTCGGATGATGTCCTGATCTGCTGAAGCCGTCTTTGCCTTTGACTGCCCCTGCGCAAATGCTGCTAAAAGGAGACAAGCAAAAACAAATTTCATAATCTGCAACTCCTTTCGTGTTCTTCTGAGACCAGCAGCCGTAGAAGGTGGAGCAACCGAACGGCGTCTCGATTCACCAGCTTCACCTCTAATGTTTGAGGTCATTCGCGTGATCTTCCGCTTTGGTTACAGCAAAGTCGCTGCCACATGCTAATTAATTGAAATGGCGACGTTTAACTCGTCTCGAGAATCACGAGAATCCGGAAATTTCCGAAATCTCGTGTTCACGCGGTCGCTGAAGCTGGAAATCCGGTGGGCGAGCGTACGAGTCGGGTTGGAACAGTCTGGTGCTAAGATTTCGCTGGTAGCCCTCTCACCGGAGCACATCAGTGTCCAGTTCCAATCCTCATCTAGGTCTAGGAAGGGAGTTGCAAATGATTCGGGGGTACGGAACTGCTGTTCTCTCCGTTTTGGGAGCACTGCTGATTTCACATTGGCCGTTCTTGCACTTGGAATCTGCTCCCGTGTCGCTGTTGCTTTGTGCCGTGATGTTCACCGCGTGGTCGGGTGGCGTAGGTCCGGGATTCATAGCCACCGTCCTTTCTGCTCTCGCCTTCTACTACAGCTTCCTGCCCCCAGTTGACTCATTCACGGCAAAACCCAGCGAGATTCCACGATTCCTTGTCTTTATCGTGTCCGCCCTGTTTGTTGGCTCCCTGAGTGTTGCGCAACGGAGAACCACTGAGTCGCTCCGACGGACCCGTGACCATCTGAATGAAACAGTTCGAGAGCTCAAGCAAACCAACGAAGCGCTCGGTAAGAGTGAGGCATATCTGGCCGAAGCACAGACATTAAGTCACACTGGCAGTTTCGGCTGGAACGTCTCCACCGGAGAACTTTTCTGGTCAGAAGAGAGCTTTCGTATCTTCGGATGCGACCAAACGCAAAAACCCACTGTGCAACTGGTTCTCGAACGGGTCCATCCCGAGGACGTTCATCTTGTGAACGAGGCCTTGGCCGGGGCCTCTCAGCACGGAGGAGACATAGACTTAGAACATCGACTGTTGATGCCCGATGGTTCGATCAAGAGAGTCCACGTTCTGGGTCACGCCTTAAATCACGAAGTGGGCAAATCGTCTTTTGTTGGAGCCGTGATGGACATCACCGCGATGAAGAATGCGTTTGAGGAAATTCAAACTTTAAAGGACCAGTTGTACAAAGAGAACCTGGCTCTTCGGGAAGAAATCGACATCACCAGAATGTTCGAGGAGATCGTAGGTTCATCTCCTGCCCTCCAAGCGGTGCTCTCTCAAGTGGCGAAAGTAGCCCCCACCGACTCGACGGTTTTGATCACTGGCGAAACGGGTACGGGGAAGGAGCTTATCGCTCGCGCGATTCACAAGCGGTCGCAACGATCTTCGCGAGCCTTCGTAAGTGTCAATTGTGCCGCCATCCCGCGCGACCTGATTGCCTCGGAACTGTTCGGGCATGAAAAGGGCGCTTTCACGGGCGCGACTCAGCGACGATTGGGCCGCTTCGAGTCGGCCGAAGGTGGCACGATCTTCTTGGACGAGGTCGGTGAGCTACCGGTAGAGACGCAGATCTCTCTCTTGCGAGTATTGCAAGAACGGGAATTTCAGCGTGTAGGTGGAAATGAGTCTTTTCAAATTGATGTCCGAGTAGTCGCTGCCACCAATCGTAACTTGGAGGCTGCTATCGTTGAAGGCAGATTTCGCGACGATTTGTTCTATCGGCTGAACGTGTTCCCGATCGAAGTTCCTCCCTTGCGCCAACGAAAGGAAGACATTCCTCTGCTGGTGGAGTACTTCGTCGATCGATACGCCAGCAAGGCTGGAAAGAACATAACCGGCATCAATAAAAGAAGTATGGAACTACTTCAGTCGTATGGATGGCCTGGCAATATTCGGGAGCTGCAAAACGTGATCGAACGGTCTGTAATCATCTGTGATTCGGAGAGCCTTTCGGTCGATGAGACTTGGCTTGGCCGACGCGCACTTCCAGCCGATTCAGCGATACAACCACTTTCCGAAAGACTAGCCTCCCAGGAGAAAGAAATGATCGAGGCAGCCCTGGCGGAGAGCGACGGCAAGGTATCCGGCCCCTTGGGGGCTGCGGCTAGACTGGGCATTCCGCAGTCAACGCTCGATTCCAAGATTAAGTCTCTGAAGATCAACAAGCAGCGGTTCAGAAAGATCTAGCCTCCGCCACGGCAGTATCTCTCGCCAGTTCCTTTGTTTTCGTGAAGGCGGATTAGCCAAACCCTAATCTAATCTCCGCCCTGCCTACTTGCTGAAAACATCGCACAACCAAAAGCTCGTCCCGAGATTTCGGAAATTCCCGATTTCTCGTGATCGTTTGTCATAGCTAAGAAGCTTGTTTTCATTTGCTTAGCACTTGGCCATCGCATTGCTTTTGTCAAGTGCGGAAGGCGAAACGAAATGACGTTAAGAGTTCAAAGATCGGTCGAGCGGAAGGCGGTCGTTTTCATCCTGACTGGTCGAATCCAAGCGGACCAAGTGCCGGATGTGGAAGCCCTTCTGAACTCCGAATCTTCTGACCGCGATGTGATCGTGGACCTGAGACACGTAAAGCTCGTGGACCGAGATGCTGTGCGGTTCCTGGCGAGCCGCGAGGCCGCGGGCACCGAGCTGAGAAATTGCTCGGCGTATATCCGAGAGTGGATTACGCAAGAGAAAAATGCGATGCAACGAAGCGAGACCGAAAACGCAACAGGTTTAGCAGGCTAGGGGAATACATATGTGGATTGTTAAGCTCGCCTTAAGACGGCCGTACACGTTCGTGGTGGTGGCCATTCTGATCTTGATTCTCGGAACGCTGGCAGCCCTTCGCACTCCTACGGACATTTTTCCGAATATCAACATTCCAGTAGTCAGCATTATTTGGAACTACACAGGCCTCGCGCCACAGGACATGGCGAACAGAATCATCATCCTGCAGGAGCGCAACCTAACCACCACGGTCAATGACATCGAGCATCTGGAATCGCAGTCCCTCAACGGCGTTGCTGTCATCAAGGTGTTCTTCCATCCCGGTGCGAATATCAGTACTGCGATCGCGCAGATTGCGGGCCAGTCCCAGACTCAGCTCAAACAGCTTCCAGCGGGAACAACGCCTCCGCTGATCATTACTTACAGCGCTTCCAGCGTTCCGATTCTTCAGCTCGCTCTTTCCAGCCCTTCTCTTTCAGAGCAACAGTTGAATGACTTGGGGTTGAACTTCATTCGGCCTCAACTCACTTCCGTACCGGGCACGGCTATACCTTATCCGTACGGTGGCAAGCAGCGTCAGGTTCAAGTGGACCTGAATACGGCCGCCCTGCAAGCGAATGGGCTTTCTCCGCTGGACGTGGTGAATGCGATCAGCGCGCAAAATCTCATCTTGCCGGCCGGGACGGCGAAGATCGGCACTTTCGAATACAACGTGAATATGAATGGAAGCCCGAACTCGATCCAGGAACTGAACGATCTCCCCGTCAAGACCATTGGAAGCTCGACCATTTATATCCATGACGTGGCGTTTGTACGAGACGGGTTTCCGCCCCAAACCAATATCGTGCGCGTCGATGGAAGACGTTCGACGCTGATGACAATCCAAAAAATCGGCAATGCCTCGACGCTGAACATCATCGCTTCTATCAAGCAGCTCCTGCCGAGTGTCAAGAACACGCTCCCATCAGACCTTCAGATTCGTCTGCTGGGGGATCAATCGATCTTTGTGCGCGGCGCCGTCGTCGGAGTGGTCCGAGAGGCACTCATTGCTGCTTGTCTAACTGCTGTCATGATCCTTCTATTTCTCGGCAGCTGGCGCAGCACCCTCATCATCGCCATCTCAATTCCTTTATCTATTTTGTCTTCGATCATTGCCCTCAGCGCACTGGGAGAGACCATCAACCTCATGACCCTAGGAGGCCTGGCGCTGGCAGTTGGCATTCTGGTGGATGATGCAACGGTCACCATAGAAAACATCCACCGCTATCTCGCCGAAGGGAAGGGGATAGAGGAAGCAATTCTTGACGGCGCGCAGCAGATCGCAATTCCGGCGCTGGTTTCAACGCTCAGTATTTGCATCGTGTTTGTCCCGATGTTCCTGCTCACAGGCGTGGCACGATACCTCTTTGTGCCGCTTGCCGAGGCCGTGGTATTCGCCATGCTGGCTTCTTACCTGCTTTCGAGAACCTTGGTGCCGACGATGGCCAAATATTTCCTCAAGGCTCACGAGGAAGGAACTTCACACGGAAGCAAGAACCCCCTGGTGTGCTTTCAAGCATGGTTCGAACATGGTTTTGAGAGCATCCGGAACGCATATCGCGGGCTGCTGGAAATAGTTATCAGTCATCGCCGAATCTTTGTCGTCGGCTTCCTTGGTGCCTGTCTTCTTTCTTTTGGTTTGGTGCCATGGCTTGGGCAAGACTTCTTCCCCTCCGTCGATAGCGGTGCCTTCACGCTGCACATGCGCGCCCCCACCGGAACGCGTATTGAGGACACCGCCGCCTTGTGCGATCAAGTGGAAAGTGAAATCCGCAAGCAGATACCGCCGCAGGAATTTTCGGGCGTGATCGATAACATTGGACTCCCCTACAGCGGTATCAATCTTTCCTACAGCAATTCGGCTCCGGTAGGAACGCAGGATGCAGACATCATCGTAACGCTCGCGGCGAAGCACCGCCCCACAGCAGATTATGTGCACAACCTCAGATTGAACCTGCCGCGAGAATTCCCGGGGGTTACGTTCTATTTCCTGCCCTCTGATATGGTGACGCAAATCCTGAACTTCGGGCTGCCGGCACCGATCGATATTCAAGTGGTGGGCAATGACCTGGAAGCTAACCGGCAATTCGCGGACAATCTTTTGGCAAGGGTGAGGAACGTTTCGGGGACATCCGATCTCCACATCCAGCAGACGTTTAACCAGCCGAACCTTCACATCGATGTGGATCGTACGAAGGCGGCTTCCATTGGATTCACGCAGCGAGACGTTGCAACCAATCTGCTGGTGACGCTCAGTGGCAGTTCCCAAACTGCGCCCACTTTTTGGTTGAACCCAAAGAATGGCGTGAGCTATTCGATCGCCACCCAAACGCCGCAGTATCGTGTTCAGACATTGCAGGATCTGGATAACATTCCAGTGACCGGCACCGGTAACGCGCCACCTTCCATACTCGCGAGTCTTGCATCGCTAAGCCGTGGTTCGGAATTGAGTGTTGTGTCTCACTACAACGTAGCACCGGTAATTGACATCTTCGGTTCCGTGCAAGGTCGAGACCTTGGCGGCGTCTCTAAGGACATCTTTTCGATCATCAACGCCAGTCAGAAACAGCTTCCGCGGGGATCGCAGATCATCGTGCGCGGGCAGATCCAAACCATGCGTACATCCTTCACGGGCCTGTTAACGGGTCTGGTATTTGCCATTGTTCTCGTCTACCTGCTGATCGTGGTGAATTTTCAGTCGTGGCTTGATCCCTTCATCATTCTTATGGCCTTGCCGGCGGCCCTTGCTGGAATCGTGTGGTTCCTCTTCATGACCGGTACCACCATCAGCGTCCCCGCACTAACCGGCTCGATCATGTGCGTGGGCGTGGCGACGGCGAACAGCATCCTAGTGATCAGCTTCGCGAAAGAGCAATTGCAATCAGGACTCAGTGCCGCTGAAGCAGCCGTCCAGGCAGGATACATGCGCTTTCGGCCAGTCTTAATGACGGCACTGGCAATGATCATCGGCATGGCGCCGATGGCGCTTGGGGTCGGCGAGGGAGGAGAGCAAAACGCACCTCTCGGACGCGCTGTAGTTGGGGGCTTGCTCTTCGCTACGGTGTCGACCCTGTTCTTCGTCCCCGCGGTGTTTAGCGTCATCCACGGTATGCGTCGGCAAAGTACGCATACCGGTAGTGAAGCATAGGTAAAACTTCAAGGAACTATAGGAATTGTTATGCCAATGGAATCATCAACACAAAGCGGCGTTTCTCTTCAACATCATCCGGCGACGAACATCGTCAAGAACCCTCACCGGTCGCGAAGAAGCTGGATCATCGCGTGCGCGATTCTCCTGGTGTTTGCGGGAATCTTTGCTTACGGCATCGTCTCGCGTCTCCGGCACGCGGCCACGGTGCGTGCTGAAACCACGCAGATGTCGTTGCCGTCGGTTTCCGTTGCTACTCCGGAGCGCTCCGCACTATTACAGGAGATCGTTTTACCGGGAAACGTGCAACCCTTCACCAGTGCTCCGATTTACGCTCGCACCAACGGTTATCTGAAGACCTGGTATGCCGATATCGGAGCGCGTGTGAAAAAGGGACAACTGCTGGCCGTGATCGAGACGCCTGAAGTCGATCAGCAATTACAGCAGTCACGCAGCAATCTCGCCACTTCCGAGGCCAATCTTAAGCTGTCGGAGATCACCAAGAATCGGTACCAGGGATTGTTGGCTACCCACGCTGTGGCACAGCAAGACGTGGATAACGCTGTCGGTACATACAACGCCAACAAATCGATCGTCGATGCCAATCAAGCCAACGTTAATCAGCTTGAGACCTTGCAGTCCTTCGAGAAAGTTTACGCTCCATTCGACGGCATCATCACGGCCCGTAATACGGATGTTGGGCAACTCATCTCGGCCGGCAATTCCGGAAACGTAAAGACCGACCTCTTCCATGTCTCTCAACCGGGAAAGCTGCGCGTGTACGTGAATGTGCCTGAACAGTACTCCCAGGCTGCCACTCCGGGCTTGACGGCGGAGCTAACCCTGGCCGAGTTTCCGGGACGAACATTTCAGGGCAAACTGATTCGCACGTCAGACTCTATCAACTACACCACTCGCACGTTGATTGCGGAGATTGATGTTGATAATCCCACCGGCGAGTTGCTCTCAGGCGCCTACACCCAGGTTCACCTGAAGGTACCTGGACAGCCTTCATCGTATATGGTGCCTGTTTCCGCCCTCATATTTCGATCGCACGGTCTGCAAGTCGCGGTCGTCGAAAATGGCGCCGCTTTGCTCAGACCGGTAACGCCTGGCCGCGACTACGGCGAAGAGATCGAGATCGTGTCGGGTCTCCAAGCGGGAGACACCGTGATCGTAAATCCGCCAGATTCGCTTGTGTCGGGACAAAAGGTGCAGGTTGTGCAGCCCGCCGCTACAACTGCTACAGGAGGTGCATCATGAGCACGAGTAGGTATTCAACCGCCCAGAATCAGGTCTGGA
>Ga0066690_10000848_pt1 | contig 10509 bp, 8 predicted proteins | sample GraSoiAngelo_139_FD_62303 | JGI IMG/M metagenome (GOLD analysis project Ga0066690, IMG submission 62303) | Grasslands soil microbial communities from the Angelo Coastal Reserve, California, USA - 14_0929_12_20cm | ecosystem: Environmental > Terrestrial > Soil > Grasslands | place: USA...
GATGCTGCTCGTCGCGCCGGCATTCGTCGTCCTGCTCTGGCCGCTGCGCCGGGAGCTGCTCCAGCGCTTCGGCGCCCTTTCCTGGCTCGTCATTCTCGGCCTCGCGCCCTATGTGTGGATGGTGCGCCGATCCTGGATGGCATTGCCGATCAGCTTCGACGGTCCCCTGGAAACCATCCAGGAGATCTTTTTTTTCCTGAGCCGCGCGGGGTACGCGGGTGTCGATCAGTCGGTGTCGGCGAGCTGGCTCGACCACGTGCGGTTCTTCGAATTTTTCTGCCGCGAGCTGCTGCGACAGTTCGCCGTCATCGGCACGCTCGCCGCCGCGGCCGGATTCGCTGTGCAGTGGCGCATCCTGGGACGGCGCGTGGCGGCGTTTATGACCGTCGCTTTCCTGATGCCCTCGGTCGTGCTGCTGCTACTCCTAGGCTTCGATTACGACTCGTTTCGCGCGCACGTGTTTCACGTCTATCCGCTGCCGGCTTATGCGATCGGCGCGCTCTGGATGGCGCTGGGTTTTGCGTGGGCGGCACAGCGTTACGCGCTGCGGCCCGCGCACGAGCTCGCCGCCGGGGCTGCAGTCCTGGCGGTGATCTTCGCCGTTGGCGCCCGAATCAATCTCCTCGGCAGCGACGATTGGGGTGCGCAGTACGCGCAGACGGTGTTGAAGACTTTGCCGCCGAACGCCGTTGTCATAACCACCGGAGATCCCGACCTCGCGCCGATCGCGTATTTCCATATGATCGAGAATCAGCGTCCCGACATCACGCTCTACGACCCGAAGGGCATGATTCTCGGCAATCGGCTGTTTCATCCGCTGCGGACCGACGCCGAGACCCAGCAACGCGTGGTCGACCGGATGATCGACGAGCAGACCAAGCCCGTGGTATTTACGCTCGATACCTATCCGCGCTATGCGCAGCGCGACCACTGGCTTTTTGTCGAAGTGGACAAGTCGTCCACTGACGCCGAGCAGGTCGCTGTTGACATTCCCGCGGAAGCGGGGCGCTTCTTCGAGCAGTCGATTCTCGGGACTTACGACGTCAACGCCTGGGTCGCCTTCATTCAGGGAGAGCTGCGCCGTCATTACGCGATGCTGCTCGCTCGGACGCTGTCGCGCGCCCATCCGCCGGACGAGGGCACCCGGCAGCAGATCGACTTCCTCGCCAAGGACTTCTACGGTGCGCTCGGCATCGCGGAAGGCCTGCTCGCAAATAAGGAGGGGTACGCAGCGGGCGTGGTTGGCGGCTTCCTGGAGAAGGCGAGGGAAGCGATGCCTGCCGATGTCCCCAAGGAAAATCTGTCTCGCTTTTTCTATATCCGCGGGGTGCTGCGCGCCAACGTGCGCGACAGCGCGGGCGCGACGCGCGACCTCGAGACTGCGGTGTCGGTATGGCCCTCACCGGGCAACGCGGCCTTCAAGGAACTGCAGAATCAGTACCGCAGGGCCGGTGACGAGAAGGCGGCAAGCGCCGTCGAGGAGCGCGTGAGACAACTCAAATCGCGCAAGAGCGGATAGCCGAAAGGCGCGTGGCGCGCACGTCGCCCTGGGTGGTGTTCGGCCTGCCGGCGGTCATTTGCGCGGCGTGGAGCGTGTACGCCGGCAAGGACGTCAACTGGGATCTGCTCAACTATCACTATTACCTGCCTTACGAGCTGCTGGGCAGGCGGCTCGAGCAGGATTTCTTCGCCGCGAGCGCCCAGAGCTACCTCAACCCCATCGGGTACCTGCCGTTTTACCTGATGGTGTCGCACGGCTGGCATAGCGTTGTGGTGTCGATCGTGCTGGCCGCGGCGCACAGCGTGAGCATCGGCCTTCTCTACCTCATCGGCTGGCAGCTGTTTGCCCACCTGCCGATACGCGAGCGACGCGCCTTCTCCATCCTTGCCGCAGCGCTGGGCGCGGCCACCGGCGTGTATTGGATGACGGTGGGCGGCAGCTTCTTGGATGCGCTGCTCGTGCCGCCGATGCTCGCGGCGTTGCTGCTTCTCGTGCGCGAGGACGGGCACGCCGCGAGCCGTGCGGCGGGGGCCGGTGCGCTATTCGGCGCTGCTGCGGCGCTCAAGTACTCCAATGCAACCTTCGCGCTGGCGGCGCTGCCGTTGAGCCTTGCGATGCCGGGGCTCGCCGGCGCTTCGCGTTTGCGCAGCTGCCTCGCCTACGTGTCGGCGGCAGCGCTGGCGGTCGGCGTCCTTGCGGGTCCATGGTTTGCGCTGCTGTGGCGCGAGTTCGGCAATCCGGTGTTTCCGCTGATGAACGCCTGGTTCCGTTCGCCCGACGCGCTTCAATTCAACATGATCGGCGAGCGCTTCGCGCTACAGGACCCGAGCGCCGTGATCGCCTTTCCCTTGCGCATGGCGACGCTCGACCCGCGCATCTATTCGGAAAACTTTGCGCCGGATCTTCGCTTTGCCGCGCTGTTCGTGACACTGCTCGCACTCGCGGCCCTAGCGGCCAGGCGAGGCGCGCGGCCCAGTGGAGCGCTCGTCGGCGCCGATTGGCGTGTGCTCACGTTCTTTGCCTTGGCGCTCGCCCTCTGGCTGGCGGGCTCGGCCAACGGCCGATACGGCCTGATCGTGCTGCTGCTTGCCGGCGTGTGCCTCGCGCGAGCGGCGGAGCGGCTGCTGCCGGCGCGTTTCGCACGCGTCGCGCTCGCCGTGCTCCTCCTGGTCCAGGTCGCAATGACCTTTATCGCTTCGCCGACGCGTTGGTTCCTCGCCGAGCGCTGGTCGCGCCATTGGCTGCCCTACGCGCTACCCGAGCGCGCGCAGCGAGAGCCCGCGCTTTACCTGACGGTCGAGATACTTCCCATGGCGGTCATTGCACCGTTTCTGCATCCGCATTCTTCGTTCGTCAATTTTCGCGGTCAGCACAGTCTTCCCGGCGATTCACCGAGGCTCGCGGGGTTGCTGGAACGCCATCGCGGACGCGTTCGCATCTTGGGTCGCCAGCTCGAGCTCCTGGAGGGCAAGCCGGCCGATGACCAGGTGCGCGTCTATGACACGAGACTGCGGCGCCTCGGCTATCGAGTCGACACGTCGGACTGCTTCGCCATTCCGTGGCGGTCCGACGACGATGATGCGCTTTCGCGAGCGGCAAACTGGCTCGCCGGCAATCGGCAGTCGCAGGAGCCGCTTTCGGTCGTGAGTTGCGCGCTTCGAGCCGCGCCGCGCGCGCCGGCCGACATCGAAAGGGAGCGGCAAGCGTCGTTGCTCTTCGATCGGATCGAAAAGAGCTGCGCGCGGCTGTTTCGCGGACAAACCTCCGTGACCGAGCCTTTGGGATCAGGATGGGCACGATACTATGCAGGGCTCGATGCCCGACTCGAAGCCTACGGCGACCGGGTGATTCTGAATCGCTACCGTCTCGCGAGGGAAGTCGAGCTGGGACGCATCTCGGAATGGGCGCGCGCAAACGCCGCGCTGCCGCCGGCATGCCGTTAGCGCATATGCATGAGAACCCGCGCGCCACGCCGCACATCTGGCAGCCCGACTGGCTGGTGATGCGGGAAATGGCGCGCGTGCTCCGCGGCCTGCTCGCCGATCCGGCGCTCGCACTGCACGGCGCGCGGATCCTCGATTTTGGCTGCGGCAGCCGGCCCTACGAGCGCTGGTTTGCCGACGCGGGCGCGCATTACCGCGGCGCGGATATCGACGGAGCGCACGAAGTAAGGATCCGCGCCGACGGCACGCTGGATTGCGGCGACGGCGAATACGACCTGGTCGCTTCCTTCCAGGTGCTCGAGCATGTGTGGGACCTCGCGACTTACCTGCGCGAAGCGCGCCGTGCCTTGCGTAAGGACGGTTGGCTTCTGCTCTCGACGCATGGCACGTGGCTCTATCATCCGCATCCGCACGATTACCGGCGCTGGACCGCTGAAGGCCTGCGCCGCGAGGTCGAGGCGCAGGGCTTTCGCCTGGCGCGCATGGAGGCGGTGGTCGGGCCGCTCGCCTGGACTACCGTGTTTCGCAGTCTGGGGGCGGCGCACTTGCTGCGAACGATTCCGCTGCTGGGGCCTTTGATGCTGCCTGCGGTTGCCATGGCGCTCAACGTTTGCGCATGGGTCGAGGACCACGTCACGCCCGCGCACATCACTGCGAACAATGCCTGTGTTTACGTGGGCTTGTTCAAGCGCGATGTCTAGGCGCCCGCTGATGGTCCTCAGCCGCTTCCTTACCGTGGGCCTCGCGTGCGCGCTGTTGCACAACGCGATCATGCTTGGCGGCTATTGGCTTGGTTTGCATTACGCGGTTTCCTCGGTCATCTCCTTCGCGATCGTCGTCGCCTTCGGCTACTGGTTGCACAGTACCTGGTCTTTCCCCGACGCAGAGCGCGGCCGGATGCCGTTCGCGCGCTATGCCCTGATCGCCAGCGCAAACCTGCCGCTATCGATCGCCGGCATGTTCGCGTTCGTGGACCTGGGCGGGCTTTCGGTGCCGCTCGCCATACCGCTCGTCACGGTGCTGCTCGTCATGTTCAATTTTCTCGGCGGCCGGTGGGCGCTGAAAGTGGGCCGTCCGTTGTGGCGCACCTAAGTGCTTCAGCGGCCCGGCTGCGTCGGCTCGAGCGCAGCCCGCGCCCAAACTGGCTGCCCGAAGATGCGGCCATCGTGCGCCATCTCGCCGACCGCGATCCCTGGTTGCGCTACCGCGAGCCGCGCTATCAGTTGCAAATGATCAAGGATCTGGCCGTTTTGCTGCCCGCGGACCGATGCCGGGTACTCGACGTCGGGGCGGGCAGCGGCCTGATCGGAGAAACGATAGCGAGCCTTTTCCCGGGTAAGTCCGTGATGGGCGTCGACATCGCGCCTGATGCCCTGCCGAATTTGCGCATCCCCTTCGTAAGGTTCGACGGGTGCCGGCTTCCTTTTGCCGATCAATCCTTTGACTGCGCCTTGTTCTGCAATGTGCTTCACCACGTCAAGCCGGAGGTTCGAACGGGTCTGCTGCACGAAGCCTTGCGTGTCACCGGTGGCGGGCCTCTGCTGATCAAGGACCATCTGGCGAGCGCGCCATTGGATGGATTTCGGCTGTGGCTTCTCGATGTGCTCGGGAATGCGCCGCGCGGAGCCATGATTTCCGCGAGTTACCTGGGAGAGCCGCAGTGGGAAGCGTTGTTGCGCGAACTTGGCTGCACTGGCGACCTGCTTCCCGTCTCCGCGTATCGCACAGGCTTATGGGATTGGTGCTTTCCGAATCGGCTCGAGATCTGCTTCCGTACCAACCAAGCGTCTGACTAAGGCAGGCGCCAGACCTGGCCCTCGGGACCATCGTAGGTCAGGCGCGCCGAAGGAAAGTGACGCTCGATCACCTGGCTATAGTCGCGGTTGCGGCCGCGCGACATCATGAAGATCACCGGCGCTCGCAGGAACGGGTCGTTCTGCACGAAGTCCGGGGTGTAGAAATCGAAATTCGGCGCGATGAAAACGATTTGCCGCACGCCTGTCTCGAACGGCGGCCGCAGCGCGAGCTGGTCCTGCATGAAGAGATGGATCTGGAAGAGGCGCAACGCCGTAGCGAACACCAGGCTGAACATTGCCGAGCGCACGACGTAGTTGCTGAGCTCGTGACTTTGCGTGCCGCGCTCGGCCCACACCATCGCGGCCGCTGCGAGGAGCGGCAATGCACCCCACGCGGAATGGACATAGCGGGCGCCCCAGCCGTACCCCTGATCGAAGCTGACGAAGAGATAGCCGACGAGCGTGCTCGTGAGCGAAAGAGCGAAGAGATGCAGCCCGGCCACGCGCCGACCCAGAGTCCACCAGCCGGCGAGCGCGAGCAGCGGCAAGCCGGGCACCGCCCAGCTCCAGAGGCGCACCTGCTCACCGATCCGCTTGGCGAGCGTTTCGTCCGCCGGAAAGGAGAAAACGGCCCTGAATTGAAGCGACAGGTACCAAACGAGGTTCGCCAGGTCATGAAGCGGCTGGCCGTCCGGCGGATAGAGCAGCATCGGTACGCTTCCCTGCAGCTCGCGCAAGAAAAGCCACCAGCCCAATCCGACAATCAGCGCGAGAGGCGCGTAACCGACGCCCAGCACGAGCAAGCTGCGGCGTCCGCCGGGCTGCCGGCCAATCCACGCGATCCATGGCAGCGCAAAGAGAATGTGCGGCACCGGGTTGCTTTGCACGAGCGCAAGGGAACCGACAAGCCCGGCTGCAACGAGGCGCCTCGTGCTGCGCTCGAGGAGAAGCCAGCCGAATAGCAGGTTCAGGAAGAGATGCGCGGTCATGGAGAAATACGAAAGCGCCATGCCGACGAATCCGGGCGAGGCGAGCGTGAACAGCATCGCCCAGCCGCCGGCGCGCGCGTCCGCAGTCAGCCGCGAGGCGAGCTTCGCGATGAGAACGAGCGACAGGGACGCGAGCAGAGGATTGCAGGCCCATGGCACTCCGGCAAGCGTGAACGGCACGAGCATCAGCGAAAAACCCGGCCAGTAAACGGAGGCCACATGCCCCGATCCCGCGGCGATCAGCCAGCGGTCGATGTAATTCGTCGGAATCAGGCGATACACCAGTTCCGGCGGAAACTGTCCCGTCAGGTGACCGGCGGCGAAGATTCGGCTCTGAAACAGGGCAAGATGCTCGTCTCCGCTGAGCGCATGGTTATGCGCCACGGTCAGCATCGCGGCGCACAGGCCCACGAACGTAACCACCGCGGTGGCCCACGGGTTGCGCCCGAGGACGCCAACGGGGTCGAGGGTCGGGCTGCGCTTCCTGAGCACCCAGGCCGCGAGAGCGATCGCGATGGCGAGGACCGAGCCCGCAATATCCTGCTCGCGCAGCAAGTACTGAAAAGCGCGCAGGCGCCACACGGGATCCGGCCATTTGGTGTCGTCCAGGATGAAGATGATCGACACCACGCCCGCGAGCACCGTGGCGCTGACGAGTACGCCGTTCCAGGGAATCTCAGGCAGTCGTCGAGCGGTGCCTGGCGCGCTCATGCCGGCTGCGCCGCGTGGCGCAGAATCTCGCCGTAGCGCTGGACGGTGCGCTCCCACGACCAGGTGGCGCGCGCGAATTCGGCGACCCGGGGCCTGAGCGCGCCGAGCGTATCGGGGCGGCTCAGCAAGTCCTCGATGCGCGCGCGCCAGTGCGTGGCCGGATCGTGCGCTGCGAGCGATTCGTGCAGCAGGAGGCTCGCCGCCTCGGGGGAGCCCGCCGCGGTCTCGTCGCTCACGAGGGCCGGCGTGCCGCAGGCCATGGCTTCCTGCACCACGAGCGGGAATCCCTCACCGACGCTCGGCAGCACCAGCAGGTCGGCCGCCTGGTAAAGGGGAGCGAGTTGCGGCTGGCTGAGATCTCGGTGTACCGCGACGTTCGCGAGGCCCCAATGCGAAGGGTCCAGCGGACCCCAGCCGGCGAACATCCAGCGCACGTGCGGAAGGTCCTGCGCGAGGCGATGCAGAATATGCAGACCTTTTTTCTCCACGAAGCGGCCCGCGAACAGGAGGAGGGGCGTTCGGGCTTCAGCGCCGACTCGAGCGCGAAGCAGTTTTCTCGCGCGGTCATCGAGCGGATGGAACATGGTGCAATCCACGCCATTCGCTACGCGCACGGGCGCGCGACGGAAGCGCACGAAGCGCTGGAAGTATCGCAGCACAGCATCGCTGACAAAAATGGTTTGGGCTGCCCTGCCCAGCAGCAGCTTCCCCAACAGCCGATTCGCGAGCGCGAGCGTGGTGCGCAACAGCGGATTGCGGAACGGGATGTTGCCGACGTGCTGCGTGATGACGACCGGGCGCCGGGCGATGGCGGCTGCCAACCAGGCCACGACGTTCGGCAGATACAGGCAATCGTGAAGATGGAGGACGTCGCCGTCACGGACTGCGCGCGAGAGCTTCGCCAGCGCAGCCGGACTCCATAGCGGAAATGGAAAGCCCAGCAAGCGCTCAGCAAAGTTGCAGGCCCTCGCCGGGACGCAGCGCAGGCCCGGCACCGCGGGCGGTGCTCGATCCGTGTCGCTCGCATACCAGGTGGTCTCGGCTGCGCCGCTCGCCGCGAGCCGCGAGGCGATTTCCCAGGCCACCGCTTCGACGCCGCCGCGGTGGCTTGGGAAATAGTGGGTGACCAACGTGATCCGAAGCGGGCGGCGCCGAACGAGCGAATCAGGCAGTGGCGAGAGTTCCTTTCAGGCCGACCAGGTTGGCGTAGCGGCGGCCCTGCGTGCGCTCGACCAGCGCGCGCGGGCTCGCGACCGGCGCCGGGACACCGCTCGTACCCGTGAGCTCATAGAGCTGAAATCCGAGGTCGCACAACATCCGCAGCGACAGCGCGACGGCGCTGTACAGGCCGACGTTCGCGCCGACGTCGACGAACGTCATGTCGGCGCCAAACCGGGAGCGGAAGAACGCGATCTCGCCGCGCTCGTATACGCCGAGCGCCAGTGCACCCGACACCACCGGATCATCGGGATTGAGCCATACGATCGCCTCGCCCACGCGAACGTGTTCCGGAAGCGATGCCCGAATCGCGGCGTTCGCCGCGCGGTGCAGCAGACGCGGCTTGAGCAGGATCGTATAGACGAATTCCGCGAGCGTCACGTTCGCGATTCGGCCTGTTGTTAAGAACGTACTCGCAGAATACCGCAAGCGCGCGCGAGGCCGCCGGGCCTACCTACCGCGCAGCCCTTGTTATCGTGCCAACGATCACTTCGGCGCCAGCGGGCAACGAGCTTTGCACGAGCTCCGTGCTCGTGCCGTCGCTGATGCCCGTCCGCACGAGGAGCGGCTTCGGGTCGCCGTCCTCGAGCACCCACAGGTGTGCTCCCGGCTCGGCCGCGCGCCGCCAGGAGAGGGCCGCGCTCGGCACCTTGAGCGCCTCAACCCGGCTCTCGAGCACGATGCGCATCCTGGCGCTCATGCCGGGCAGGAGCGCGAGGTCCGGATTGGGCGCCGAAATGACGAGCGCATAGGCAGCCGAGCCCTCGCCCTTCTGCGGCGGCTCGCGGATCTCGCGCACCTCGCCCGAAAAGCTGCGCCGCGGGAATGCGTCGACGGTGAAGCTGGCGCTCATGCCGGCGCGCACGCGCGTGGCGTCGCCCGCGTCGAGCGCCGCCTCCAGACGCATCTCGCGCAGATCCTGCGCGATGGTGAAGAGCGCGCCCGCCTGCGGCCCGGTCGTCACCGTCTGGCCGGCATCGACATTGCGCAGGATCACCGTGCCGTCCACGGGCGCGCGGATAAAGGTGCGCTCGAGCGCAGCCTGGGTCTGCCGCAGCGCAGCTTCGCGCTGCTTCAACACCGCGCCGGCCTGCGCGAGCTGCCGCTCGTTCCTCTTCATCTGCGCCTGCAGCGCGTCGCGGCTCTCCCGGGCGGCTTCCGTCGCGGCGCGGGCCTTGCCGAGCTCCGCCGCCGAGATGAAGCCTTTGTCCGCCAGCGCGCGCTTGCGCTCCGCATCGCGCTCGGCAGCCGCGACAGCGGCGTCGGCGCGCCCGAGGTCCGCCTGCTCGGCCTCGAGGCCGGAGCGCAATGCCGCCACCGCGCCTTGTGCGGCATCGAGGTCGGCGCGGGCCTGGTTCACCCGCAGCTCGTAGGGCGTCGCCTCGAGGCGCGCGATGACCTGGCCCTTGTTCACCGGCGTGTTGTAGTCCGCATAGATCTCCTTCACCTGCCCGGGGATCGGCGCGGCGACCTGGACAGTGCTCACCGCGTTCAGCGTACCGCTCGCCGCGACGGCTATTTCGATCGGGCCGCGCTCGATCTTGGCCAGCCGATAGCGCACGGCTTCGCCGTTACTGCGCAGGGCGTACCAGGACCATGCGCCTGCGGCGGCTAGCAAGAGCACGACGGCGGCGATGAGCATCTTTTTCATGCGAAGCCCGGATTACGACCAACGCCTTCGAGCCGCGGCCGGTTGACGGGAAGCGGCGGAATGCGCTTTTGCGCGCGCAGGTAGCGCCCAACGACCTCCCAGACGGGCTCGCCGCTCACCCCTTCGCGCACCGGCGCCCAGCCGGCCACCTTGTAGCGCTTGTCCGCCTCGAGTGGCCTGCCCGCGAGGCGCATATCGGAGACCCGGCCGCCGATCCTCGCTGCCGGCTGGATGGCGTAGGTCATGGCGCCCACGCGCACCATGTCGCCCCCCTGCTGCAGATACGGGTCCGCATTGAAGAGATTGTCGGCGATATCCTCGAGCAGCGCTTTTATCTCCGCCCCGGTGAGCTCGCTCACCGTCACCTGGGGATAGGTAATGGCCGTCTGGGCCATCACATCCTCGGCGGTGATGGCATCGCCGGGCAGCAGCGTCGGCCCCCAGCGGAAGCCGGGGGAGAAGGCAATCTGCGCATTCTTCTCCGCAAGGAGCGCGCGCAGGATCAGCTCGTCGAACGTGCCGTTGAAGTTTCCGCGGCGGTAAAGCAACCCCTCGGTCTGCGCGAGCACTTCGCTCAGCTTGGATGCATAAGGTTCGCGCGCGCGTTCGATGTACGCCGCCATCGCGTCGTCGGCCGGAAGCAGGCTGGCGAAGACCGGCAGCAGGCGGTATCGGTAGCCGCGCACGCCACCCGGGCCGA
>Ga0066690_10000861_pt1 | contig 10470 bp, 6 predicted proteins | sample GraSoiAngelo_139_FD_62303 | JGI IMG/M metagenome (GOLD analysis project Ga0066690, IMG submission 62303) | Grasslands soil microbial communities from the Angelo Coastal Reserve, California, USA - 14_0929_12_20cm | ecosystem: Environmental > Terrestrial > Soil > Grasslands | place: USA...
CTCGTGCCGAAGGGCTTCTTCCCGCAGCAGGACAACGGGCGGCTCGCCGCCAACATCGTCGCGCAGCAGGACGTCTCGTTCGCGGCCATCCACGAGAAGATGATGCGCTACGCGGAGATCTTGAAGAACGATCCCGCCGTGGACACGGTCACCCTGTTCACGGGCGGCGGCGGCGGCCGCGGCACCACCGCGAACACCGGCCGTGGCTTCATCTCGCTCAAGCTGCGAGAGGAGCGGAAGATCTCCGCGGACGAGGTCATCACGCGTCTGAGACCCAAGCTCGCGCAGGTGCCGGGCGCCACGCTCTATCTCCAGGCGGTGCAGGACGTGCGGCTCGGCGGACGGATCAGCAACGCGCAGTATCAGTTCACGCTGCAGAGCGACAACCTGGAGGAGCTGAACACGTGGGCGCCCCGTCTGGTCCGCGCCATGCGGGAGATGCCCGAGCTGCGCGACGTCAGCAGCGATCAGCAGAACCGCGGCCTGGAGGTGCCGGTCGTCATCGACCGCGCCACCGCCGCGCGACTCGGCGTCAGCACGCGGATGATCGACGAGACACTCTACGACGCGTTCGGGCAGCGCCAGGTGTCGACCATCTACACCTCGCTGAACCAGTACCACGTGGTGATGGAGCTCGAGCCGCGCTACTGGGAGCGCCCCGACGCGCTCTCGAACATCTACGTGCGGTCGACCACCGGCCAGACCGTGCCGCTGACCGCGGTCACGAAGTTCCGGACGGGCACCGGCCCCATCCAGGTGAACCACCAGGGTCTGTTCCCGTCGGTCACCGTGTTCTTCAATCTGGCGCCGAACGTGGCGCTCGGCGACGCGGTCAAGGCCATCGATGCCGCCGAGCAAAAGATGGGCTTCCCGACCAACATCAGCGGGAGGTTCACGGGCACGGCGCAAGCCTTCCAGGCCGCGCTCGCCAACCAGCCGCTGCTGATCCTGGCGGCGCTGGTCGCGGTCTACATCGTGCTCGGCGTCCTCTACGAGAGCCTGATCCACCCGTTCACGATTCTCTCGACCTTGCCGTCGGCCGGCGTCGGCGCGCTGCTCGCGCTCTTGATCTGCGGGATGGATCTCTCGGTGATCGCGATGATCGGGATCATTTTATTGATCGGGATCGTGAAGAAGAACGCCATTCTGGTGATCGACGTCGCGCTCGACCTCGAGCGCAACCACGCCCTCGCCGCCCGGGACGCCGTCCACCGGGCGTGCCTGCAGCGGTTTCGGCCTATCTTAATGACGACGATGGCCGCGCTCCTGGGCGCGCTTCCGCTGGCGCTCGGCATGGGCACTGGCTCCGAGCTTCGCCGCCCGCTCGGCATCACCGTCGTCGGCGGCCTCCTGCTGAGCCAGCTCCTGACGCTCTATACGACCCCGGTCATCTACCTCTACATGGAGCGCTTCCGCGTCGCGGTGGGGCGGGCGTCGGCGCGGACGCGCGCGGCGCTCGGGCTCGGCTCACCCCACCCCGGAAAAGCCTAGGGCTCGTCGTCGGGGGCCGGCGGCTCGATGAAGTCGAAGCCGAAGCGGCCCTTGATGCAGAGGTGCCCGCCGGTCACCGAGACGTCGGCCGGCGAGGTCACCTTCACGATGCGGTTGTCCTGGACGTGGAGCGAGAGCGTACAGCCCACGCCGCAGTAGGGGCAGATCGTGTCGGTCGTCCGCTGCTTCGTCTCGTCCCACGTGCCCGCCACGCGCATGTCGTGCTCGCGTTTGAACATCAGCGCGCCGGTCGGGCATACGCCGATGCAGTTGCCGCAATAGACGCAGGCCGAGTCAGGCAACGGCACGTCGGCCTCGGTCGAGATGCGCGCGTCGAACCCTCGGCCGGCCACCGCGATCGCGAACGTGTTCTGGGCGTCGACGCCGCAGGCCTCGACGCACTTGTAGCAGAGGATGCACTTGGAGTAGTCGCGCATGTAGAGGTCGTTGTCGATCTTCACCGGCTGGGCGACGGTCTCGGCCTGCTCGCCTTCGGGCGCCTCGTGATGCCCGGGCTCGCGGGAGTCGCGCTCGCCCTCGGCCGCGGGCGCGGCGGGCGGACCGTAGCGAGCCGGCTGCGCGCCGTAGCGCGTCACCAGGTCGTCGACGCCCGGCGCGGTCGAGAGGTCGACGGAGGACGCCAGGAGCTCGATCACCATCCGCCGCGACACGCGCACGCGCTCGGACTCCGTGAGGATCGTCATCCCCGGCTCCACGCGCCTCGAGCATGCCGGAACGAGGACCCGCGATCCTGCCACCTCGACCACGCACACGCGGCAGACGTTGACCGGCGTCAGGGTCGGCAGGAAGCAGAGCGTGGGGATGTCGGTGCCCCGCGCGCGGCACGCCTCGAGGATCGTGGAGCCGTCGGCGACCGTGACCGGTTGTCCGTCGATGACCACGCTGATCGGCGGCGCCGCCGGACGGGCGGGCGCCGCCGGCGGCCGGGTCGGCGGAGGCGGAGGCGTGAACCAGATCGGCTCGGGCTTCATGACCGCTGCCCGGCGATCGAGAGGCGGAAGATCGCGGATTCTATTGCGCTCGACGCCGTCTGACCGAGGCCGCAGATGGAGGCATCGCGCATCACCTGCCCGAGATCCTTCAAGAGCGCCAGCTCCTGGCCGTCCGAGCCGAGCGGCCGACGCGCCCGGAGCCGCGCGAGCAGCTCTTCCTGCCGGACCGTACCCACCCGGCACGGCACGCACTGGCCGCACGACTCGTCGCGGAAGAACTCGGCGATGCGCCGCACGATGTCGAGGAGATCGACCGACGCGCCGAAGACCATGACGACGCCGGAGCCGAGCGTGGCGCCGATCGCGCGCGTGCCCTCGAAGGTCAGCGCGACGTCGAGATCGGCCGGCCCGACGAAGACACCGGCCGCGCCGCCGAGCAGCACCGCACGGACGGGCCCCGCCCCGGCCAGCTCGAGAAGCTGTCGCAAGGTGATGCCGAACGGCGCTTCGTAGAGGCCGGGCCGCGAGACCTCCCCGGACACGCAGAAGAGCTTCGGGCCGGTCGAGCCACCGGTGCCGATGCCGCCATAGACGGCGCCGCCCTCGCGGAGCAGCGCGGGCACGTTCACGAGCGTCTCGACGTTGTTCACGACGGTCGGCCGGCCGAAGAGCCCGACCTGGACCGGAAACGGCGGCTTGTTCCGGGGCTCGCCGCGCTTACCCTCGATCGAGTTGAACAGCGCGGTCTCCTCCCCGCAGATGTACGCGCCGGCGCCCCGGCGAATCTCGATGTCGAACGTGAACCCGGCGCCCATCACGTTGTCACCGAGCAGCCCCGCCGCGCGCGCGGCGGCGATGGCGCCGGCCATGCGCTCGGCGGCCAGGGGATACTCGCCGCGGAGGTAGAGGAACCCGCGCTCGCAGCCGGTTGCATAGCCGGCGAGGGTCATGCCCTCGACGACCGCGAAGGGATCTTCCTCCATGAGCAACCGATCCTTGAACGTTCCGGGCTCGGACTCGTCGGCGTTGCAGACCAGATAGTGCGGCCGCGCTTCGGCCTTGGCCACCGCATCCCACTTGCGCCCGGTCGGAAACGCGGCGCCGCCGCGCCCGACGAGCTTCGAGGCGACGACCTCTTCGATGACGGCCGGCGGCCCGATCGAGACCGCGCGCGCGAGCGCACGGTAGCCCTCGCTCTCGCGATACGCATCGAGGCTCGTCGGGTCCACGCGTCCCATGCGACCGAGGAGTCGCAACCCGGATTGTCCGACCTGCGGCACCGAGCGCGAGACGACGCGACGACGCTCGGCCGGCGTGGCCGCGTCGAGGCGCGTATCGGTCCCGTCCGGGAGATCGCGGAGCGCGTCGAGGATCTGTTCGGCGCCGCCGTCGACGGGCGCCACGGTGGTCACGCGCGCCGTTTCACCGGCAGCCGTCAAAAGGACAGCCGGCGCCCGTTCGCACTGGCCCAAGCAAGGGCTGCGCATCCACGTCGCCGCGCCGCCGCTCGATCCCGGCGGCCCCATCACCCGCTCCAGGGATTCGCAGAGCGCCTCGCCCCCTCGCAGGCGGCACGCGATGTCGTCGCACACGTGGGCGACGATCGGCGGGCGCGGCTTCGTCGACAGGAGATGGTAGAAGGTGGCGACGCCCCAGAGCTCGGCGGGGGGCACGGTCAGACGCCGGCTGATGTAGTTGAGCGCGCCGCGGCTCACCCACCCCGTTCGCGCCTGCACGGCGTGAAGCGCGGGCAGCACCAGATCTCGCCGCGCGCCGTCGCTGACGACGGCGTCGATCGCGGCGCGCTCGACATCGTTGGCGGTCGGGCCGGCGATCTTGAGGTCGATCGGCTCAGGCCCCCAGCCGTTCGATGCGAATCGCGGTGGCCTTGAATTCGGCCGTGCCGGACTTGGGATCGGTGGCGTCGATCGTGAGGACATTCGTCGCCACGTCGTCCGGGAAGTGCAAGGTCATGAACGTGAGGCCCGCGCGCAAGCCATCGTCACGGCGGATGGGGACTTCGACCGCGCCGCGGCGCGACCGCACCCGAACGACCTCGCCCTCGCGGAGACCATAACGGTCGGCGTCCTCGGGGGACACGTCGAGGCTCTCGCCACGACGCATCGGCGAGCGATAGCCGGAGCTCTGCACGCCGGTGTTGTACTCGTCGAGCCTCCGTCCCGTGGTGAGGCGCAGCGGAAACTCGGCGTCGAGCCGGTCGACGGGGGGATCGTGCTCGACCGGGACGAATGCGACCCGCGGACCACGAATCGGCCGCTCCCACAGACGGCTGTGGAGGAAGAGCTCGCCCGGGTGGTCGTCGTCGTAGCACGGCCACTGGAGCCCGCCGTGCTTCTCGAGCCGCGCGTAGCTCATGCCGGCATGCATCGGCGAGAGGCCGCGCACCTCGTTCCAGATCGTCTCGGAGTCCGGCCGGCCCCAGTCGCGACCCAGGCGCTTGGCCAGGTCGAACAAGATCATGAGATCGTCGCGCGCGCCCGCGGGCGCCTCGATCGCCTTGCGCACGCGCTGCACCCGGCGCTCGCTGTTGGTCACGGTGCCCTCGGACTCGCACCATGCCGCGCTCGCGGGCAGGACGACGTGCGCCAGCTCCGCGGTCTTGGTGAGAAACAGGTCCTGCGCCAGGAGAAACTCGAGGCCCTCGAGCAGGTGCCGAGCGTGGTGCTGATCGGCCTCGGACTGGAGCGGGTTCTCGCCGATGACGTAGAGCGCCCGAAGATCGCCGCGCTCCATCGCCTCGAACATCTGCGAGAGGTGCCATCCCTTTTGTGGGGGAACGGGCACCTTCCACGCCCGATCGAACTTCGTCCTCAGCTCGTCGTTCTCGACGTGCTGGAACCCGGGCAACCGATCGGGCAAGGCCCCCATGTCGCCGCCGCCCTGGACGTTGTTCTGCCCTCGCAGCGGATTGAGCCCGGAGCCGTAGCGGCCGACGTGACCGGTCAGCAACGACAGATTGACCAGCGCCAGCACGTTGTCGACCGCGTTGTGATGCTCGGTGATCCCGAGCGTCCAGCAAATCATCGCGCGGCGCGCGCGGCCGTACTCGTGCGCCATCGTGCGGATCACGTCCGCCGGCACGCCGGTCTCGCGCTCCGCGTAGGCGAGCGTGTAGGGCTCGACCGCCGCGCGATACTCGTCGAACCCGGTCGTCGCGTTCTCGATGAAGTCGCGGTTCTCGAGCCCCGCGGCGATGATCTCGCGTGCGATCGCGTTGGCGAGCGCGATGTCCGAGCCGACGTCGAGCGCCGCCCAGAGCTCCGCCCACTGCACCGAGCTGGTCCGTCGCGGATCGATGGCGTGGAGCCGCGCGCCGTTCCGGAGGCCCTTGAGCAGATGATGGAAGAAGATCGGGTGCGTCTCGCGCGCGTTCGATCCCCAGAGCAGGATCAGCTCCGTGTCTTCAGCCTCCTGGTACGAGCTGGTTCCCCCGCCCGCGCCGAATACCGTCGCCAGCCCGGCGACGCTGGGCGCGTGTCAGGTACGGTTGCAGCTGTCGATGTTGTTGCTGCCGATGACGCTCCGCGCAAACTTCTGAGCGATGAAGTTCGTCTCGTTCGTGCTCTTCGAGCAGCTGAAGAGACCGAAGGCGCGGGGACCGTGCCGGTCCACGACGCGCCGCAATCCGGCCGCGGCGCGGTCGAGCGCCTCGTCCCACGTGGCCGGGCGAAGACCGTTCGGGCCTTCGGCCTCGCGGACGAGAGGCTGCGTGAGCCTGGGATACGCGCGAGCCATGCAGACACCCCCCTTCGGGCCTGATTCGCGTGACTCATCGGGAAGCTTCCTGCGAGACGGCGGTGGCTTCGCTGATGGCCGCGGTTGGGACGATACTTGCTTCGGAAAATATAGTCAAATCGCCGGGTTGATCAGGCCGTGACCTTTGGCGCCGGCGGCCGTTATAGGGTATGAGGCCATGGCGCCACGGTCATCGGCGGCGGAGATCCCTTCGGGTGACGACGAGCGGCTGCTGATCGAGGCCGCGAAGGCGGACCCACGCCGTTTCGCCGAGCTGTACGAGCGAAATTTCGACCGCGTTTACGCGTTCGCGGCCCGGCGCGCGGGCAGTCGCAGCGAGGCCGAGGATGTGACCGCCGAGGTCTTCCACCAGGCGCTGGCTAACCTCCACCGCTTCGAGTGGCGCGGCGTTCCGTTCGCGGCCTGGCTCCTGCAGATCGCGCGCAATACCGTCACCGATCGCTGGCAACGCCGGACGCGGGAACGCGGGGAGCCGCTACCGGAGCCGGCCGACGACGGGCGACCGGCCGACGCCGACCACCGAGCGATGCTCGCCGACCTCGTCGGCCGTCTGCCCCGCGATCAGCAGCGCGTCGTCATCGCGCGCTTCGTCGAGCAGAAGAGCCTTCGGGAGATCGCCCAGGCGCTCGGGCGCACGGAGGGTGCGGTGAAGCAGCTTCAGTTCCGCGCGCTCGAGAGCCTGAGGGCTCGCATGAGGGACGTCCATGAGTGAAGAGGCTCGGATCGATCGGCTGGCCGAGGCGCTGGACGGCATGCTCGCCGACCCGCGCGCGCCCCTGCCCTCCGGCGACCCCGAGCTGACCGAGCTCTTGCGTATCGCTCACGACCTGCGTGATCTGCCCAGCCCGTCGTTCAGGGCGCGGCTCGGCGCAGATCTCTCGAGGAGGGCCGCCATGAGCGCGACCGTCACCGGCACCACCACGCGTCAGGGCATTCGAAGCGTCACTCCCTATCTGGCCGTTCGGCCCGCCGTCGAGCTGATCGAGTTCGTGAAGCGGGCGTTCGGCGCCGAGGAGCTGGTGCGCACGACCGGCTCGGCCGGCGGCGTCCACGCCGAAGTTCGCATCGGCGACGCGCGGGTGATGATCGGCGGCGGCGGCGCCTGGGGCGGCGCCCCCACGCCGACGGGGCTCCATCTCTACGTACCCGACGCCGACCAGGTGTATCGCGCCGCGCTCGAGGCCGGCGCGGACTCGCTCCGTGCTCCGGTCGACCAGCCGTATGGCGATCGCGAGGCGAGCGTCAGGGATGTCGCGGGCAATCACTGGTACATCGCGACGCACCAGACGGGCGGCCACGTTCCCGCCGGGCTCGGGACCGTGACGCCGTACCTGCACCCGCGCGGCGCGCCCGCGCTCATCGAGTTCCTGAAACAGGCGTTCGCCGCCGAGGAGATGGAGATCCATCGCGAGCCCGCGGGCACGGTCGTCCACGCCAAGATTCGCGTGGGCGGCTCCGTCATCGAGATGGGCGAGGCCCACGGTGAATGGGAGCCCATGCCGACCATGTTCTACGTGTACGTCGACGACGTCGACGCCTGGTATCGCCGCGCGCTCGCCGCCGGCGCCACGTCGATGGAGGCGCCGGCGCTTCAGCCCTACGGCGACCGGCGCGCCGCGGTGCGCGACGCGTTCGACAATCAGTGGTATCTCGCGGCGCCGGCGTCCTGATCACTCGGCGCCGGTCACTCAGCCCTTGGGAAAGTCGTACAGGGTCGCCGCGTTCTCCACGAGCACGCGGTGGCGTACCTTTTCGTCGGGGACCCACTCGGTGAGGAGATCGAAAAGCACGGCGTCGTCCGGCAGGTGCTTCGACTGCTCGCTCGGATGCGGCCAGTCACTGCCCCAGACGCACCGCTCGGGCATGGCCTTGGTGTACGCGCGCGCGACCGCGCTGGAGTCCGCGTAGGTCGGCGGCCCCACCTTGGTGTCGGCGTAGGCGCCGGATAGCTTGACCCACGTGCGGCCCTTGTCCATGAGCGCGCGGACCTTCGCATAGAGCGGATGGCTGACGCCGTCGGGCTGCGGGATGTGCGCGAGATGATCGAAGACGATCTGCGAGGGCACCCGCTCGAGGATCGGCATGATCTCCATGATCTTGGCGGCCGGCGCGTTGATCTGGATGTGCCATCCCATATCGTTGATGCGCTTCGAGAGCGGCTCGATCATCTCGGGCGTCGTCGCGCCCGCCTGGGCCAGATTGAAGCGGATCCCACGCACCCCGAGCCCGTGCAAGCGCTTGAGCTCCTCGGTCGACACGCTGTCGTCGACGACCGCGACCATCCGGGCTCCTGGCCCGAACGCCGCAAGCGCTTCGAGGTGGCAACGGTTGTCGGTACCGTACGTCGACGGCTGCACCAGGACGTTCCGCGTCGTCCCGATGCGCTTCTGCAGCGCGCGATAGTCCTCGACCAGCGCGTCCCCGGGCCTCAAGGTCGCTTTCGGATCGACCGGGTACTTGGCGTTGTAGACGTGGTGGTGACAGTCGGTGGCGTTGGCCGGCGCCTTCAGTTTCGGCGCCTCGCTGCCCATCGACCACTTGACCTGCTGAGCGTCGGCGCGACGCGCGCGGACCGCGATCAACGCGGCCGAGGCGACCTTCAGCACTTCACGACGGTTCCAGAACGTGCTCATCACATCCTCCTGGCGGCCGCGGCCGCGGAACGTGCGCCGCGAGCCTACCACGGAGGCGCAAAGCACCGGCCCTTGAACATCCGCGCCGGCGCCTTCGGAACGTGGAGGATGCTCAGCCCATCACATACGGGTCGCCGCCCATTCGAGCAGAGCAAGCATGACGACAATCGCGGTGAGCAGCGCACCCAAGATTTTGGCCATCGCTGTGCTCTCCTCCCTCCTCTTGTCGTAAGCGGGCAGGCAATGACGATGCCAGACGTCGATCGCACCGAAGTCCGCGGTTCTTCGAGCGGCGCGCCGGCGGCCGCGTTGCGGTCGCCGGGCGAACCGCCCGACCGGCGGGAATTCTGCCTGCGTGATGACGTCTCGTGACGAGGCTTCGACCTAGGGCCAGGTCCACTGATCGATCTCGGGCTTGTCGACTCCGTGCTCGTAGGCGTAGCTCTGGCAGCCGATCTGCATGTTGCGCAGCTGCTCCTTGGTGTGCGCGCCAGCCACCCGCAAGCGCGGCACCCGATTGATGACATCGATGGCGAGGCTGAAGCGGTCGATCTGGTTGAGAATCGCGAGATCGAGCGGCGTATTGATGCTGCCCTTTTCCTTGTAGCCGCGCACGTGCAGGTTCTCGTGGTTGGTGCGCCGGTAGGTGAGCCGATGGATCAGCCAGGGATAGCCGTGGAAGTTGAAGATGATCGGCTTGTTCACCGTGAACAGGCTGTCGAAGTCCCGATCCGGCAGGCCGTGCGGGTGCTCCGTGGACGGCGCGAGCTTCAACAGGTCCACGACGTTGATGAAACGGATCTTGAGATCGGGGAAGCTCTCGCGCAGCATCACCACCGCCGCGAGCGCCTCCTGGGTGGGGATGTCGCCGGCCGTCGCCATCACCACGTCGGGCTCCGAGCCCTGGTCGTTGCTCGCCCAGGGCCAGATGCCGAGCCCCTTGGTGCAGTGCTCGATGGCCCGATCCATGGGGAGATATTGCAGGTGCTTCTGCTTGTCGGCCACGATCACGTTGACGTAGTTGGTGCTCCTCAAGCAGTGATCGGCCACGGAGATCAGGCAATTCGCGTCGGGCGGCAGATAGACACGACAGACCTCGGGGCTCTTGTTCAGCACGAGGTCGATGAAGCCGGGATCCTGGTGCGTGAAGCCGTTGTGATCCTGACGCCACACCGTCGAGGTCACCAGGATGTTGATGGAGGACACGGGCGCCCGCCAGGATAGCTCGCGGCAGATGGTCAGCCACTTGGCGTGCTGGTTGACCATCGAGTCGATGATGTGAGCGAACGCCTCGTAGGTCGAGAAGAACCCGTGGCGGCCCGAGAGCACGTAGCCTTCGTACCAGCCCTCGAGCGTGTGCTCGGAGAGCATTTCCAGGACGCGGCCGTCAACCGCCAGCTCACCGCCGTCGGCATCCTCCGGCAGGTAGTCAGCCAGCCACAGCTTCTTGCTGGCCTCGTAGATCGCGTCGAGCTTGTTCGATGTCGTCTCGTCGGGACCGAAAACCCGGAACGTCGTCATGTTCCGGTGCATGACGTCGCGCAGGAAGTGGCTCAGAGGCCGTGTGTTCTCGGCGGTCATCTGCCCCGCCTTCTTGACGTCGACGGCGTAGTCGC
>Ga0066690_10000882_pt1 | contig 10420 bp, 12 predicted proteins | sample GraSoiAngelo_139_FD_62303 | JGI IMG/M metagenome (GOLD analysis project Ga0066690, IMG submission 62303) | Grasslands soil microbial communities from the Angelo Coastal Reserve, California, USA - 14_0929_12_20cm | ecosystem: Environmental > Terrestrial > Soil > Grasslands | place: USA...
ATGAAGCCGGAGGAATTTCAAGGCGGCACGTTCACCGTCTCGAATCTTGGCGGCATGGGCATCGACAGTTTCTCCGCCGTGATCAATCCGCCACAAGGTTTCATCCTCGCTGTGGGCAAAGTCACAAAGGTACCGGTCATCGATGACTCCGACCAAATCGTCGCCGGTCATTGCATGTCGATCACGATGAGCTGCGACCATCGCGTCATCGACGGCGCGCTCGGAGCGGAGTATCTCAAAGAACTCCGCCACCTCCTCGAAAATCCCGCGCTGCTTTTGGTCTAATGCAAATGCGCTAGTTGCTCACAGCTGGACCGTTGCGGTTTCCCAGGTCATGAAGTCATCGAGCGTCTGCCGCGTGCGCGCGACTGCGAAGGCGACGACGGTGGCGTCGTCCACAAAACCAAGGAACGGGATTTCGTCGGGGATGAGATCGAAGGGATCGACGAAATAACTGACGGCGGCGATGATGGAGAGCAATTCGTCTTTCGCAACATTGCGGTATTCACCGCGGAAGTAAGCGCGGATCAACCGCAGCATCGCCTGGAGATAGGGCCAGGAATCTTTGAACGGCTCTTTCGGAATCGCGGCCGCCTTTCGCGATGCTTCTTCAAAGAGCCCGCGCAAACGTGCCGTATCAATTGCGTAAGATTTCGCGCCCAGAATCGCTTTGGCGAACGCATCGCTGCGGAGCGCGGCTTTCTGCCGCGGCGGGGGGCGATCGATGGTCCTGGTCGCCGTACGTGCACTGCGCTTCACCTTTGCTTTTTTCATTCGACCACAATCAAAGCACTACGCTCGGCTGATGAGAAGCCGATTCGACGTTTGTGGCATGGGCTTCAAGCCCATGTTCATCGGCAAGATGCCGATGCCACTTAGGGCCTTGTTGCGAGGACGAGCGGTGAGGGCCCAGGCGCTTCAAGTTTGCGAGCTTTTTTAAAACCCGCTTCTTCGAGCCAGCGCTTTATTTCGTTGAAGCTGAACGTGTCGCCTTTCTCCGTATTCACCAGCATTTGGACGGCGAACATCAAACTCGGCGCCGGTTCGGTGCGCGCATCGTTTACCAGCCATTCGGCGATGGCGATCGCTCCGCCGGATTTGAGGGCGCGGAAGGTTTTCTTGAGCAACTGACGGCTGCGCTCCGCGCCTTCGCTGTGCAGAATGTGGCCGAGCGTGGCGACGTCGTAGCCGTTGCCGAAATCGGCTTCCAGCAAATCGCCTTCGACGAATTTGAAACGATCGGCCACGCCGAACTTTTGCGTGATTCGCTTCGTGGTAGGAATCATCCCGGCCCAATCGATCGCGGTCACCCGCACGCGCGGAGATTTTTGCGCCAGCGCAATTCCCCAAATACCTGAACCGGCGGCAAGATCCAGCACACGCACTTCGCCCTTCGCCTTGGCCAGCTTCAAATGATCGCCGAGTTTTTGCGCGCCGCCGTAGCTCATCGGGATAATGTTCTCGACCAGCTCGGTGAAGAACTGCGTGCCTTCGGTTTCTTGATTTACGGCCATCACCGGCCGGCCGGTGCGCACCACATCAGTTAACTGCAACCATCTCGAAATAAGCTGCGGCAGGATCGTCCGGAAAAATCCCGCCAGCGTGCCGGGCTTGCTACTGAGGAGAAATGCTTCGCTTTCCGTCGTGAGCGAGAAATTTCCATGTCGATCTTTTTTTAAGAGTTCGAGGCCGATGAGCGCGTTCATGATCGCGCGGAGGCCGCGCGGAGATGCGCCAGTTTCCTTGCTCAGTTGCTCGACGGTCTTCGCTCCGCTCGCCAGCGAGTCAAAGACTTTATTGCTGACGGCTGCACCGATGACGAGTGGCGGGGCGTAGGCGAAACCAAATTGCATCAGACGTTCCGGAGTGACTTGTTTTTTGACGGAAGTTTTCATGGAAGATCGACAATCACGCAGAGGGTTTTCGCTGGCAAATCGGAATCGACTTTTACAAAGAGCGGATGAACCTTCAGCAGTGAGCGACTCGCCTGAAGAGAAACCTTTGCGCACGACCTCGTTCGTGATTCACGCGACCCGGGGCTTGATTCGCGATCCAAACGCGCGGCGCAAGACGATGTTCGTTGTCGTGTTAGTCGCGCTCGTGCTTTTGTTTTCCGGATCGACCTTTTTGGAATCGGCGCTCAATCCGCGTGAGCATCCAGTCTGGTTCATTTTGTTCTGGCTGATCTGCGCCTGGCTGGCGTTGACCGCGCTGTTGCTGGCGGTCTTCGATATGCTGATGGTGCGAACGGCCGCACGAAAAGCGGAACGAATTTTGCGATCCCAGCTTCCGCAAACCGAGACTCCGGACTCGCCAAGATCGACAATCGACGAATAATCGTGGCGTGAGCAAGGAACCGGCGACCGCGGCAAGTATTGCGCGCGATGGTTGGAAGACGCGCGAGCAAATGGAAGCGACTGAGCGCGCCACCCTGGCGGCGTTTGCCCAGAAATCGGGTGATTCGCGCGGCCGAAAATATCCCGAAGCGAGTCATGCTTATCGGACCGAGTTTCAGCGCGACCGCGCTCGCATCATTCACTCGCGCGCATTTCGCCGGCTCGAATACAAGACGCAGGTTTTTCTGAATGGCACGGGCGATCACTTGCGCACGCGGCTGACCCATTCGATTGAAGTGGCGTCGATCAGTCGCACGATCGCGCGGGCGTTATCGTTGAATGAAGATCTGGCGGAAGCAATCGCGCTCGCGCACGATCTCGGGCACACGCCGTTCGGCCATTCCGGGGAAGAGATGCTGGCGGAATGCATGCGCGAACACGGCGGTTTCGAGCATAATCGACAAAGCTTGCGCATGGTCGAGTTGCTCGAAGCCGCGTATCCGGATTTTCCCGGGCTCAATTTGACATTCGAAGTGCGTGAGGGTTTGCAAAAGCACCAAGCGTTTTACGAACCGGCGAAGCCGAGTGAGGAAAAGTATCTTTGTCCGTCGCTCGAGGCCCAGATCGCCAACTTGGCGGACGAGATCACCTACTATAGCCACGATCTGGACGATGCGGTCGATTTTGAAATTCTCGATTCCGCGCAACTGGAAGAGGATTCGGTTTGGCAACGCAGCCATCGCGCGGTCCTGTCGCGCTACGCTGATGCGCGTGAGCCCGAACTGCACAAATTGATCATCCGCGACATCATCGACGTGCAAGTGCGGGATGTGATCGCAACGAGCGCAAAATCGATTGTCGATGTTGGCGTGCAAAGCGCGGATGATGTGCGCAAGCAGCCGGCGCCGCTCATTCGCTACAGCGACGAATTGCTCGAAGCGAACCGGGCGCTCCGGAAATTTCTGTATCAAAATGTTTATTATCACCCGCGCGTCGCGGAAGTGAACCGGCGCGCGTGCGAGATGCTGCGAAAGGTTTTCGAAAGCTACATTGTCGATCCAAGCCAGCTTGGCGAGACGGCCGCGAAGCGAATGGAGGCGGAGGGATTGCATCGGACAGTCTGCGATTATATCGCCGGCATGACCGATCGCTATTTGCTTGAGGAACACGCGCGGCTCTCCGAACTTGCTCCGAAAATCCAGTAATAATTGTCACTAGCTTTCTGCCTCACATGCTCTCCCAACGCGTAACCGGGAGCACACGAGTGGCAGTCCTCCGATGACGAAAAAAAGATTCACTAATATCGCGTCCCGGAAACGTCTCGCGTACGGCGCTCTGACAATCATTGTGTTGTCTATCCTGGGAGCCCATGCGGTCTTGAGGCAGTTTTCGATCGGCGGCACCAAAGATTTCCACGACTTTTATCATGCCGCTCGGGCCATGTGGAATGGGAGCGACATCTATGCTGTCGCTAACGGCTCTCCGTCACGTCCACCGTGTTTCGGTTGACTAGGTCCTACGGGATGCCGGACCTATTCGCCGCGATGTTTCTCCTGTGCGTCTTCATCGCTCTCATGGCGGCGATTGTTTTCATGTGTCGCCGTAATCGAGTGCTGATTTTCAGACCAAGCGAGAAGTGACCAAACGCAGTGACGAGTCTGGAAGGGGCTGTGCTCATCTTCCTTGCGCTTGCCTTCAGTCCGTAAACAACCGCCCGTCACATGGTGCTATTGTTGTTAATCAATACTATGGCGATCGCAGTGTTTCTGGTGCAGGACGCAAAAGCCTCGCGGGCTCTGCTGATTATTGCCTGCCTTGCAGGTAGCCGTGTTGTCAGTTTCTTTCCGCGCGATTGTGGCCTGGCGCGCAGTCGGCGGTGCAAGCTGGTGCGTTTTGGGCTTGATATTAGCCATCGTATGGTCCGGTAGTCGCGCCCTTTCCGAGGACCGCCGACTTCACGGCTCCGAGCTCTCGCGAATTAGCGATTGATTAAAGATCGTCAGGCAGCTGTGCAAACGACGAGCCCGACACTGGGACTCTACGACTACGCTACCTTTGCGCTCAGAAGTAAATTACACGGCTGCACTGCCGATTTCGTCGAGCAAATATTGAATGATGAGGCGGAGGCGCTGATTGAGAGAAGATTCTTCGAGCACTTGTTGCCGTCGCAGTGGATCGTTGATGAATGTCGAAGCCATGAGATCGGCCAGCATTTCCAAATCATTGAGATCGCGCAGATAACGATCGACTTTTTTCGGTAGCTGGCGCCCTTTTATTTTCAATTTGGTGTAAAGCTCGAGGACTTTTGCGCCAAGCGCTTCGGTCTTGACTGATGCGGCGCCTCTTGATTCGAGGATGTCGATCTTGGCGACAGGAAACGGCGTTTTCTGCTCGAAACTGGCAAGGCGCACGCGCTGCAAACCCTGCAAAATGAGGTTCGAAGTGCCGTCCCCGCGCCCGACGCAGGCGCGGATGAGGCCGACGGTGGCGAGGTGAAAAAAATCTTCCGGCGCCTGCCATTCCGGACAACTCGGTTTGATCAGTGTGACGCAAAACATGCGATGATGACGCAGCGCGTGATCGAGCATTTGGCGATAACGCGGCTCGAAAATATAAAGCGGGAGCAGCGCGTGCGGAAACAGCACCGCGCCTGGAAGCGGCATGACCGGCACTTTATCGGGAAAAGACATTGCGTCCTTCATCGCTTAGTGACACCACCGATGCAAACTGCGAAAGAATCTCTGCAACTGAGCGACCGAAAGCTGTCCGGCGAGCTGCGCCTTGCCCAAATATGCATAATTCAAAATAGAGCCGCGTCGCGCGAACTCGACGCGCGCAACGCGGCCGAGTCGGCCGATGCCCATTGCACTTACGGCAAGGTCGACATGTTGCTCGTCGAAGAAATCGAGCAAGCGCTGGAGCTGTGCGTGAGTATCAGTCCGCGCTGCCACTTTGAAAATATCGGCGCCAGCGGCGACGGCGGTGCGCGCTTTGGCGCGCAATCGCGCGAGGCTCGGCGTCTGTTTGAAATCGTGGAATGAAATAATGCAGCCGATTTTCTGGGCGCGCGCCTGTCGCTGTATGGAACGCAACTCGCGGAGCGCGCGGAGTTCGATGTCGATGTAGGAAGCATGTTCGAGAAATCGGCGCAGCAGCGCGGCGCGTCGTCGTGCACTCAGTTTGTTTGCGCCGCCTTCGCGGGGATGACGCGCCGTGACGATGAGCGGCGCGCGTAATTTTATGATTGCCTCTTCCAGGTCCGTCAGATCCTTGATCAAATGATCCAGCCGCACCTCGAACAGGTCGGGCGGCGCGGACATATGCAGGGCGAAGTAAAGATCGGCTGGCGTCATGATGACGCCCACGACGCGCGGCCGGCGTGGCCGGGTTTGCGGGGATCTGCGCGTTGCCATGTTTAGAGACACGCGCGTACTATATATAGAGGGAGGAGCGACAAAGCAGCCAAGATCGACAATCGCGGCTAATCCGGCGGCGCGTGAGGCGGAAGCATCCTCTCGATGTACTTGGCGAGGATGTCGAACTCGATGTTCAGCGAATCGCCGACTTGGGCGCGTTCGAGGTTGGTGTGGCGTTTCGTGTGGGGAATGATCCAAACCGCGAAACTTTTCGGCAAGACTTCAGCGACTGTGAAACTGATCCCATTAATGGCAATCGATCCTTTGGACGTTACGTAATGTGCGAATTCGGTGGGTAACTCAATTTCCAGGCGATGGTCCGCTCCGCTCTTTTCGAGGGCCAGGATTCGCGCGGTGCAATCGATGTGGCCTTGCACAAAATGCCCGCCGATGTGGCCATCGGCAGTCAGAGCGCGCTCCAGATTGACCGGACTCTCGGGGCGCAACGTTTTTAGATTCGTGCGATCGAGCGTTTCGCCAAGAAGATCGAAAGTGAGCTGATCGCCGCGATGGGCGCTGACGGTCAGACAACAGCCATTTACGGCGACGCTGTCACCGGCGCGAATCTCCTTCGCGATACGCGGCGCGGCAATTCGCAATTGCGTGCCGCCAATCCAGAGCACGGTGCCGACTTCTTCGACGAGACCAGTGAACATCGGATGAACTTTTAGCCGCGCAACGTCAGCCAGCAAACCAGCAAAAGCACCGGCAACAGGATCGGAACGGAAAACTTTATGACGAAGCCAACAAAACTGGGCGTGTGCACTTTGTGTTGTTCGGCGATCGCCTTGATCATGAAATTGGGACTGTTGCCGATGTAGGTCGCAGCCCCGAACAAAACCGCGCCCATGGAAATGGCGGCCATTTCGGCTTGGCCGCTGGAGAGAAATTGTTGCACGGCAGCGGGATCCTCGATGCTGAGACCGAACGACCAAGAGCGTTGGCAAGGAAAGTCAGGTAGGTCGGTGCATTGTCGAGCACGGCGGACAGGCCGCCGGCGATCCAGAAAAATTTTGCGGGCGTATCAATGGCCAGATCGCGGGCGTGCAGCTGCATGTAATGGAGCACGGGGACCATCGTGAGAAATATGCCAAGGAAGAGCCAGCCGACCTCCTTGACTGGGGCGAACGAAAATTCATTGGCCAGATGCACACTTTTCGGTGTCGCATAATACGATCCGATGGCGGCCGCGAGCATAATCGCTTCGCGCAGGAAGAGCGGGTGCTCGATGAAAACCGCGCCGAGAATGATGGCGAGAAAGAAAACGTTGCGCAGCCCCTCGATGTCGATCTTGCGCGCGGCGGTTTCTTCTTCCCGGACCGGTCTTGGGGGCGGCGAAAATTATGCCGATCGACAAGATAAAATATTAGAAGCAGAGCGAGTAGCGCGACAGCCCAGCCCAGCCAGCAATGCTGAATCATCCACCAAAACGGTACCCCTTTGATATATCCAAGAAAAAGCGGCGGCCCCATCGGCGTTAGTCCGCCGCCCAGATTGCTGATGAGGAAGATGAAGAACGCGGTGTGCAAACCGGCGTAGCGATATTTGTTCGCTCGAATCCAGGGGCGAATGAAAAGCATCGACGCGCCGGCCGTGCCGAGAACGTTTCCGGCGATTGTTCCGAAAAAAAGCAGCGCACAATTAAAAAATGGAGTGGCTTCTCCCCGGATTTTCACATGAATTCCGCCCGCGACGACGAAGAGGGAGCCAACCAACGCCATGAAACAGATGTAATCGCCGCCTTCGCGGAGGATTCGTTCCGGCTGCCGAATCCAGAAAAAATAGTAGGCGGTGGTGATGGACGCGAGAAAGAGGGCAACGCGATGATAGTGGCGTTCCCAATGAAGTTTCAGCACGAAGGGCAGAAACGCGATGCAAAGCAAGAGCACGGCAAAGGGCAACATGCTGAGCGGATGCGGCTGGGTGATTGGAATTGCGGCAGCGAGAATCGTCATCGGTGCAACGTTGAAGATTCAGCAGATGCTCTCCAAGCCTGAAGTTCGCGCACGGTGAAAAAACGTTGAATCATTAAATCGTGGAAACGCCGGAGCGGAAAACTTTTTACCGGTCAACTCTTCAACCGTGACGCTTCTTTGCCGCCGCGACCGAGTTGTCGATTTTATGAGCCTTCGTTTTTCGGGCATTTTTTTGCCCCCTTGGACGGCGCTCCAGGCGGTCAAAAAAATATTGAATTTTTTACTAGGCAGCGGCTGCCAAATCCGATAGAACGGCACGAAACGAGAGAGGCCGCGACAAATGTCCAGGCTCCCCCGTTCAAAATATTTTTAAAAAAGTGAAAAAAAAGCTTGTCAGGCATCGTAATCTTCAATAATTCCTAGCGCTAAACCTAACCAAACCCATGGAGAAACCAATGATTAGAAACGTGTTTAAAACATTCGGATACGTCCGCGTCGCTCTCGCAGGTGCCGTCGGAGTTCCATTCGTTATCGCCGCGAGCGCATTTGCGCAGAACCCGGCGCCGCCGCCACCGCCTCCGGGGGCTGCCGCAGCTCCGGCACCAGGCGCCGCTGAAGTGGAACGCGTTATCGTGACCGGTTCGAATATTCCGACGGCGGAAGAGGTCGGTCCGAACCCGGTGTTTAGTCTCAACCGCGACTTGATTGGCAAATCAGGTCAAAGCACCGTGGAACAGCTTCTCAAAAGCCAGCCGGTAATGGGTGCGAGCAGTGTTCCTGTTCAGAATAACTCGACCAGCCAGGGGGGCCCAGCGGGAACGGCTTCGATTTCGCTGCGCGGTTTCGATCCTGGTGCCTCGCTCCTCCTGATCGATGGCCGTCGCGTCGCGCCATTTCCCGGGAGTGCCAACTCGGGCGCCGGCTTCGTGGATTTGGTTAGCCTTCCCATTCCGGCTGTCCAAAGCATTGAAATCCTGAAAGATGGCGCTTCGACCACCTACGGGGCGGACGCGGTTGCCGGTGTGGTGAACCTCAAGTTCTATAAAGACTACCGTGGCGCTCAGGTGACCCTGCAGTATGGCAACACGCTGGATAAAGACGCAGCCGAATATCTCGGCGACGTGCTGTTTGGAGTTGGCGACGACAAAATTAGCATCACCGGTGACATGTTCTTCTATCACCATAACTCGATGTTTGCTAAGGACCGGGGCAACACCAATCGCCCGCCATTTTTGAGCTCAAACGCCACCCCGTGGAATCTTCAGGTAAGCACGGATGTGGCGCAACATGCGGTATTTGATGTCAATGGTAACCCAGCGCCTGGCGCAGTTATAGGAACGGAAGGTGTGCCTGGTCAGATACCGTCAGACGCTGACGTAAAAGTATTTGCAGGTGCGCCCACCACTACCAACGGTTTGTCTCCGATACCCACTTTTCTTTTCGACGACAGCCACCGAATCAGATCTTTCGGCGGCCTGCTGCCCGGCTTCAACTTTGACGCGTTCCAGACTTCCTTCCCGACCCAGGAACGCTGGGGCGGCTACGCGGCATTCAACGATAAGATCTGTGACGATCAATTGCAGATTTACGGCGACTTTTTTTATGTGGACGCAAAGACGCATGACGAACTTGCGCCAGTCGCCACGGGCAATTTTGAAACCCCTGGCAGTCCTACGCTCTTCGTCCCGCCCAATCATCCCTTTACGAATGATGTCAGTGGTGCCCTTGGTGGTCCGCCTCTAAATACCCCGACCGCTGCGGAAGTTGGGATGGCTGCGGGTGCCTTCAACCCATTCAATCCGTTTGAGCAGATCATCTCGGGCGGCACTCGCGCACGTCTTGCCGATTTCGGCAACCGCTTGATCGATAACGAAAACATCGCCGAGCGTTTCACCACAGGCGTAAAAGGCGACAAGCTGTTTGACGGGAGCTGGGGTTACGATGGGGCATTCATGTACAGCCAGATCCAGCAGATTTCGCAGTTCCAAGGCATCAATGGTCCGCGACTTGAGCGCATTCTGAACGGGGCCGACTCGCTCTTTAATCCCGCTTCGAGTGATTTCATCGGACAGACGACCCCGTTCAATCCATTCGGGAATCCTCTTTCGGTGGTGATTCCAAGCAACCTTCCATTGGTCGACTTCGCGACGCTACATACGAGGGACCTTTTTACCTCGAAACTCACCACATTGGACTTGAACATTTACACCACCGACCTGTTTGATTTGCCGGCAGGCGGCGTTGGATTCGCCGCCGGTGGCGTGTTTAGCCGGGAAGAGTACAGCGTCAATCCGGACGACCAAAACCGCCTTGGAGAGAACGCTGGTGTCGGCACGTTGGCCCCTGTTAGAGCTGGGCGCAAAGAGTGGTCGATTTATTCGGAAGCACTCATTCCAATTTTCAGTCCCAAGTGGCACGTGCCTGGGTTCTACTCGCTGGAGATCACGGCCGGGGACCGCTATGAGGCGTTTTTAAATAATGATACGAATGCATTCGTACCCAAGGTGGGGGTGCGCTGGCAGCCGTTCGACGAGAGCCTGACCATTCGCAGCACCTGGGGTCAAGGCTTCCTTGAGCCCTCGCTGGTCGAGTTGTTCGGACCTACAAGGTTCCTGCTGGGGCCGGTGCACTTTGTCGGGTTTGCCCCTGCGCAGTTTGGCCCTCCGGGGAGCGCTACAAATCCATTGCAGGACGTGGCCGATCCGGAAACAACCATCGAGCAGCTGCCCAACCCAAACCTCGGGCCAGAACA
>Ga0066690_10000888_pt1 | contig 10404 bp, 10 predicted proteins | sample GraSoiAngelo_139_FD_62303 | JGI IMG/M metagenome (GOLD analysis project Ga0066690, IMG submission 62303) | Grasslands soil microbial communities from the Angelo Coastal Reserve, California, USA - 14_0929_12_20cm | ecosystem: Environmental > Terrestrial > Soil > Grasslands | place: USA...
AACCGAAATACGCTCTGAGCCTTTTGTGAGCGCAGTTTAAGCCAAATTCTGCCTGCTCACCCACGCAAAATCTGCGATCCAGACCTCCTGAAAAAATTCGCAGACCACCCAAGATGCCCCATCAAGAATCTATCCCTGACTTTCGTCGGCATCGCCCTCTTCTCCCCCAAAGAAGCTCATCGCTTCCACATTCTCGATGTCTTGCGGACGATCCACGACCTTGACGACTTCCCGAAAAGTACAGATTGTATTTTCGCCGAGCGCAACATGCCCGACAAACTCTTTTAGGTCGCTCTCCGCGGGGTCCCAGTCACACCAGACTTCAATGAGCACCTTGTAGTACGCCATCGGACCTCCTTCTGTCCTGGGGCGTCTTCCCTGCGACTTCCGCTCCCTCGCCCGAGGCGTTTATTTGTTCTTGGACCCTTAACAAATTCGCAAAATGTCGGCCTCGTTTGCTTTGAATAGAGGGAGTGCTCTAGATTCTAAATGATGTCTGGTCCACCACCTCAGGTCCCGTGGAGACGTTTCGTCTGCGTCCTCCGGAAACTGGGCTACACTGCCCAAAAGGGCAAGGCCGGTTCAGCACGATCGTTCCTTAACCCGAGCCGCAGCCCGCAAGTTGTTTCATTTCGGGAGCCTCATCCCGGAGAGAACGTGCTCCGACCAATGTTGCACGAGTACCTTCGCAAGCTTCTCCTGACTCCAGAGGAGTTCATACGGTTACTGGAAGACTGCTAGATCGGAAACGCAAAAGACAACTCATGTCCATCCGGGTCGCTCATATGAAAATATCGCTCGCCCCATGATGCGTCTTGCGGACTCTGTGGATGAAATCCCTTCTCCTTCAGGTATACCCACATCGCATCGACATCAGGCACGTAGAAAATCATCCGCCCCCAGCCAGTAACCGAACGACCCTGTTCCAGATTGAGAATAGGGTATTGTGCATCTTTAGCGCGAAGCGAAGAAAAGTAGGCATCTTCGCCTCCGTAGATAATCTCCATGCCCAAAACATCTCTGTAAAACCGCACTGAATCTCTCATATTCACGACCCGAAGAGTTACAGCAGAAATCTTTTCAACGTTCATCTCTACCTCCGGCAACCTGCGTTAAGGGAACTCGAACTTCTCGCGACTCATTTGCGGCTTCCCATGCCGCTTTTGCCGCACCGATCCTCGCAAAAATCCCAGACCCACGTTGGCTGTATTTCGCAGAACCCGCACAACAGCGTCTGAGACAGTCTTGGAGCTTGAATCTTCGCTCGGACAGGAATACCGTGGATTGTTGATAGCGGGAGGTGGCCCATGACATACGTCATTGCCGAACCCTGCATCGGGACAAAAGATACGGCCTGCGTCGATGCCTGCCCCGTAGATTGCATCCACCCCAAGAAGAATACGACCTATGACGATGGCCGCGCGGGCTTCGATGAGGTCCCGCAGCTCTACATTGATCCCGTGGAGTGCATCGATTGTGGGGCCTGCGTACCAGTTTGCCCGGTCTCTGCAATTTTTGCGCTGGATGACCTTCCCGAAAAGTGGACGAACTACGCGGAACTTAATGCAAGCTACGTCGAGGGCGGCACGTTCAAGAAAGAGGAGTACGCCAAGCACCAAACAGCGAAGTAGGCGCAACCGGAGGATCAAAAAGCCATGAGACTCAATGACACGATTGGCTCGATTTTGAAACAGAAGGAAGGTGAGATCTGGTCGATAACTCCCGATCAGTCAGTCTACGATGCAATAGAAAAGATGGCAGACAAGGGAGTCGGGGCATTGCTGGTGATTTTCGAGAGCGAGCTAGTGGGCGTCATCTCAGAGCGCGATTACGCCCGCAAAGTCATTCTCAAGGGAAGGTCCTCAAAGGAGACCCAGGTCAAAGAAATCATGACGAGCCCGGTGATTTTCGTGACTCGGAAGGACACGGTTGATGAATGCATGACCATCATGACGAACAACCGCATACGTCATCTTCCGGTCGTGGAAAACGAGAAGGTTGTCGGGATGGTCTCGATCGGCGACCTGGTGAAGTGGATTATCTCAGAGCAGGAAGAGACCATTCAGCAACTGGAGCACTACATCACCGGGAAGTACCCAGCCTAAAACGCCTCAACCGCGCGCACCAATCCGAATGTCTGGGGACGAGCGATTTTTTGGCGCTCCTAGGATTTCAAAGCAGCGAACAGACTGTTGAGGCTCTCCTTCGCATCGCCGAATAGCATCATGCACTTAGGGTCGTAGTAGAGCTCGTTATCAACTCCCGAAAAGCCTGGGCGGAGGCTACGCTTGAGGACGATGATCGACTTGGCGCGGTCGACTTCCAAGATCGGCATGCCGTAGAGCGGACTACTCTTGTTGTTCTTTGCGGCCGGGTTCGTCACATCGTTCGCGCCGACAACCAAGGCAATATCTGCCTCTGGGAAGTACGGGTTGATTTGTTCCATCGTGTACAGCTGGTCGTAGGGTATGTTTGCCTCGGCGAGCAGGACGTTCATGTGGCCAGGCATGCGGCCGGCGACCGGGTGAATGGCGTATTTCACATCTATGCCGCGCGTGGACAGCAGCTTTGCCAGTTCACCGACACCGTGCTGAGCTTGTGCGACAGCCATCCCATAACCCGGGACGATGATGACCGACCTGACGCTGTCGAACAGAACAGTCAGCTCTTCAGGAGTGATGCTGCGGACGGTCCCCATCGCCTCGGCTGCCGCACCGACGTCCTCTTTCTTGATCTTGCCGAAGGCGCCAAATAGAACGTTCATCGCGGAACGATTCATGGCTCTGCACATCAGCAACGAGAGAAGGAAGCCGGAAGTGCCATCGAGCGAGCCTGTAATGATCTGGATCTTGTTCATCAACACGAAGCCCATGGAGGCGTCTGCGAGACCACCGTAGGAGTTCAGCAAGGCTATGACGACGGGCATATCGGCCGCCCCGATGGGAATGACCAGTAGAAAGCCAAACAGTAAAGCCAGACCGACTATCACAAAGAACAGCGTACTGGTCGCCGGTACAAAGACCAGGTAGATGAGCGTTCCCACCACCGTGGCCAGCAATGTGATGTTGAAAACGTTCTGTCCCCGGTAGGTGATGGGAGATCCCGGGAGGAGTCCCTGCAGTTTCCCCGCGGCCATGAGGCTGCCCGTGAAGGTCAGGCTACCGATGACAACCTCCAGACCAATCGTGGTCATCTTCACGCGATCGAGCCCGACAGCGACGTGGCGGACGTACTCGGAAATTCCTATTAGGCTGGCCGCCAAGGCTCCGAGAGAATGCGAAAGAGCAGTCCTTTGCGGGACAGCCGTCATCGGTATCCGCAGTCCCATGGCGCCCCCCACGATGCTGCCAGTGAGGAGACCCACGGTGATCCAGCGGTAGTTGACAATTTCAGGGTGGAAGAGCGTGCCCGTGATGGCCATCAGCATGCCGAGTGCGGCTAGGAGCATACCCTTCCTGGCGTACTTGGGTGAACTCAGACCTTTCAGCCCCAGGATGAACAGAACCGCCGACAGGATGTAGAAGTAGCGCAACGCCGTCGCGGCGAAAACGGCACCAGACGACTCTGTGTCAGTCCCCGATCGCCTGAACCCATGCATGAGCACCAGCAAAACAATGATGAGAACTGGGAGGGCGAGCAATAGTTTTGGATTGAACCGGCGATGTTGAATGCCAAACTCTTCCCGCTTCTTGAACATCTTTAGCATCCGGTCGGTAATCAGAAAGCCACCGAACACGTTTGTCGAAGAACAGATCACCGCCAGGAAGCCGAGGGTAGTGCTCAACCGGCTGTAATTGGCCCCCGCGACGACCAGTGAACCGATGAGCGAGATCCCTGAAATTGCATTGGTTGCGGACATCAGGGGTGTGTGCAGCAACGGTGGTACTCGTGTGATGACGTGATAGCCGAGAAAGCCCGCCAGGATGAAGATGTAAAGCCCGATCTCGAGTTCAGTTGTCATGGTGTTCAACCTTCAAACCCGTTTCAGAGCTTGGCCTTGACCACCTCGTGCAAAATCTCTCCCTGATACGTGACCAGCGGGCCGCGTGTCAGTTCGTCGTTCAGGTCGAGATGCGGTGTCCCGTCTTTAAGGAGATGAAGGAGGTAACTCGTGACGGTCCTGGCATACATCTCGCTACCCTGAAACGGCACTGTACTTGGCAGGTTCATAGGACCGATAATGATCACGCCGTGTCTCACGATTTCCTGGCCGGGTTCGGTCAGTGCGCAGTTCCCGCCCTGCTCCGCCGCAAGGTCCACAATGACGGAGCCTGGTCGCATACCGCGGACCATCTCCTCGGTTATGAGGATGGGAGCCCGTTGCCCGGGAACCAGCGCCGTCGGGATGACGACATCGGCCGTAGCCACATACTTGGACATCATTTCCTGCTGCTTCTGGTAGAACTCCTCCGACTGCGCCTTGGCGTAACCGCTCCTATCCTCAGCGTCTTTCGAGGCGAGGCCCAGCTCCGCGAATTTGGCACCGAGGCTCTGTACTTGCTCCTTGACGGCTGGGCGGGTGTCGTACGCCTCCACGATCGCGCCGAGCCGCTTTGCAGTGCCGATAGCCTGCAGCCCCGCCACGCCCGCCCCGATGACGAAAACCCGCGCAGGCGTAATTGTGCCAGCGGCGGTCATGAGCAGCGGGAAGAACTTCGGAAGGCGACTCGCCGCGATTAAGACCGCCTTGTAGCCAGCGATCGTGCTCATGGCGCTGAGGGCATCCATGGCCTGGGCCCGCGTAATGCGCGGCATGAGTTCCATGGAGAACGCCGTAATCTTGCGGGCCGCGAGCGCATTAATTGCTATGGCGTTCGTGTACGGCTGGAGGAAACTGATGAGGATCGAGTCCTCGTTCATGCGGCCGATCTCGTCTATCGTCGGAGGCTGCACCTTGAGGAGGACGTTTGCTTTGTCGAAAACCTCTGTCTCGAGGTGTGCACCCTTTCCTTCATACTCCGGGTCGAAAAACCCGGCCGACGCGCCTGCACCGAACTGGACAACGACGTCCAATCCGGCCTTTGTGAGTTTCGGAACGAGTTCGGGAACAAGCGCCACGCGCTGCTCGCCCGGGACCGCTTCTTTCGGAACGCTGACGATCATAGGCATCGGCGTACCTGCGCTGATACTGCAAGCCCGCTATTCTAATCCCGTGCGTTCAGGGCCTTAAAAACTTCTGCTGCACACAGATCGCCTTTGGGATGGGCCAAAGCTCCGATGCCCGACAATGAATCCGTTCACATCATGGAGTCAAAGGCTGGCGAAACTAAAAAGAGAAGATGAAAAAGTAAAGGTTCGTCGGTACCGTTTCGCAAGGAGAGCGGCGAAAAGCCGCCCTTTCTCTACCCTCGATCGTGTCCGGCATATTGCGCCGATCCGCCAATCCGATGTCCTTGCTGTACCGGGAGGCGGGGTTGGACCGCTGAAGCCGGCCCGATTCCACGAAGTCCGGTCATTCGCATCCATTAAACCTTTGGCTGACACAAAGGCTTCAAGTTTGCACTCCCGTAGCGCGCTACATCAACTCCTCAATGAACGAGCGGGCCACGTCGGGAGGTATCCGCGTGTCACCGTGCACCAGCGGGCCTTTGTTCAGGACTGGCTCGGCACCGTGCAGGGTGAGAATGTCGGTGCGCTCGAAGAATATTCCGATGGGGATCTCATCACCCCAGAGCAGCGACTTTTCCATAGCAGCCAGCCAGTTGGTGGGATCGTAAGCAGTGTCATCCTCGAGCTTCTTCACACGCGGACGGAACCACTGGTAAGTATTATCGTGATTATAGGTGACACAAGGGCTGAAGACATCCAAGAACGAGAAACCTTTGTGCTCGATGCCTTGCTTGATCAGTTCTATCAGCTGCTTCTGCTCGCCACTGAAGCCGCGCGCGACGAAGGTGGCCCCGGCAGCCAGGGCGAGCGAAATGGGGTTTACTGGCGCTTCGATGTTACCGAAAGGCATGCTTTTCGTTTTCATGCCGATGCGGCTGGTGGGCGAGGTCTGACCAGTCGTGAGGCCGTAGATCTGATTGTCCATGACGATGTAGAGCAGATCGACGTTGCGGCGCATGGTGTGGACGAAGTGGTTGCCGCCGATACCGAAACCATCGCCGTCACCGCCAGTCACCAGTACGGTCAGATCGTGATTGGCAAGCTTCACACCGGTCGCCACCGCCAGGGCCCTGCCGTGCAGGGTGTGCATGCCATAGGTATTGATGAAGCCGGGAAAGTTGGACGAACAGCCAATGCCACTGATGGTGACTACGTTATGGTTCGGGATCTGCAACTCTACGAGGGCCTTCTCTACCGCCGCAAGCACACCGAAATCGCCGCAGCCAGGGCACCAGTCGGGATCGACTTTGCCTTTCAGATCGGCCAACGCCAGTTGCTTTGGAGCTGCTAGACTGGTCGCCATTTCTTCTTCTCCTCAAACCATGATTTCGTGGGCCGGAACTGAGAGGGTGGTCTTCCCGGTCAGCTGTTCCTTCACCGCCTCTACAATGTGGTGCGGCATGAACGGTTCCCCATCGTACTTGCGGATGTACCCGTTCGGCACATAGCTGGATTCGCTGCGCAGATAGCGAGCGAACTGGCCGCTGTAGTTGTTCTCTACGATGATCGTGTGTCGCGCGCCTTTCAGAATTTCGACAATTGCCTCGCCATGCAGCGGGACAAGCCAGCGGATCTGAAGCTGGTTGGCCGAGATTCCTTGCTCGCTGAGGATCTCGCACGCTTCTTCGATCACACCGCTCGTCGATCCCCAGCCGATCAGAGTCACATCCGCATTACGCGGCCCCCACAGGGCCGGCGGGGGAATCGCGGCTTCGATGCCGGTTACCTTGCGCATGCGCTTTTCCATCATGGCGCGGCGCTTGACGGTGTTGGTGAACTCGTCGCTGATCAACACGCCGTCTTCATCGTGTTCGTCGGTCGCAGCGGTGTGGACATGGCCAGGCACGCCAGGAATGGCACGCGGCGATATTCCGCTCTCGGTGATCTCGTAGCGTCTATAGTCCCCGCTGGTGGCAGGACTGGAAGGCGTTCCGTTGGCCGTGGTGATTAGCTCCCCGCGATCGATTACGGGAGTAAAGCCCAGATCCTTCGGGTCGACACTGAGCCTGCCCTCCGACAGCAAGAGATCGCAAAGCACCATGCCGGGACATTGGAAGCGGTCGACGAGGTTGAACATCTCGGGGATGATCTTGAAGCAATCGCCGATGTCGAGTGGGGAGGCAATGACCCGCGGGTAATCGCCGAAAGCCGCGCCGAGCATCTGCCAGAGGTCGCCCTGCTCGGTCTTGGTGGGAACTCCCGTAGACGGACCGGCGCGCTGGCAGTCGATCACTACCACAGGGGTTTCCATCATCGCCGACATCCCCAGGCCTTCGCTCATCAGGGCAAAGCCTCCGCCGGAGGTGGCGCACATAGCGCGCACGCCGGCGTGGGCTGCGCCGATTGCCATGTTGACCACACCGATCTCGTCTTCCACCTGCCGAACCATGATGCCAGCTTTGCGCGCATGCGCCGCCATCCAATGCAGAACGCCGGTGGAAGGACTCATCGGATAAGCACAGTAGAATTTTACGCCGGCGGCTGCGCCCCCCATGGCCATCGCGATATTGCCGCTGAGCACCGCGTAACGGTTCTCAGTCATCGGAAGCGGCCAGGCAAAGGGCTTGAACTTCGAGGCGGCATGATCATAGCCGGCCCGCGCAATTCCGACATTTTCAGTCACCACGGCCTCGCCCTTCTTCTTGAACTGTTCGGTGAGGACGTTTTCTAACGCCTGAAAGCTGATGCCCATCATGTTGAGGCCGGCGCCGATCGCAAGCGTGTTCTGGGCTACTTTGTTCCGCGTGATATCAGCGAGCTTTGAGACCGGAAGCGGGCAAAGCTGCACACCATCCCCGGCGGCGCCTGGCTTAATCGTGTCAGCATTGTAGATGCACGCGGCGCCCGTGCTGAGCAGGGCCAGGTGGCGATTCATGCTGTCTTGGTTCAGCGGGATCAGCAAGTCGATACAGTCACCCATATTGGTGACTTTTTCAGGACCTGCACGGATGGTGAGAAAAGTGTGCCCGCCGCGAATAATCGACTGATAGGCGTTGTAAGCGTTCAGGTGCAGGCCCCGGCGACTGAAGATCTTCGCGAAAATGTCGCCTGGCGTCGCAACACCTTGACCGGCGGCGCCTCCGATACCGATGGCGAAGGTCTGCCTCATGACGTAATCTCCAAGCGAAAACCGATAGAGCCCCCCGCCCTCACCTCTCAGAAGTAGCTGCGGCCCTTGATCGGCCTTAACAATGCTCGGCCATCCAGCACGCTTTGGTGCTGGACAGGCTCATATGAAGGTCTGTATTTTATCCGAGACGCGGCTGAACAGGATCTTTATTTCGCCAGCCTGGGTTGCCAGCAAGCATACACCTTTTCAACGTTCATCTCTAACCTCCTGGCACCTACGCTTCTGCCAACGATGACTTTCTAGTTGATCGACATCGCCATCCTTTTGCCGTTTTGCATCTTGTAGCCCTTCCCTTCACAGTAAGATGTCTTCAATTACGTGCCGATGATCCGACAGTGCTGAATAATCTGGCTCAGAGTGTAGCGGATAAAGGAGATCTCCCTCGGGCGCAGGAACTATTCGAACGGGCCCTCACACTTCGCAAAGCTGCTTTGGGGCTGCAAGATGCCGCCACTGCCCAAAGCATCGACAGCTTGGCTCTGGTCTTGCAAAATCAAGCCAAGTACGCCGATGCGGAGGCACTTTATCGTCAGGCAAAGCAGATCAGGGAAAATCTTCTCGGGCCTGACGCCCGCGAAACGAACTGCGAGGAAGTAAAGGGCGAATTCCGAAACCAATATCTGCATAGATTCCGTCATCCTAAACCCCATTGAGGGCGCCATCGGCCGGTTCTGACATGTCGCTGCTGGGGATGGAATACTATGGCGATTGTGGTGATGGCGATAGCTCTGTCTGAGAGGCTTTCGGCTCAGGAAGTGCAAAGCCGGCGTAACCTCTCGGTCGGTTATGGACTCTTTCGATTGATGCAAGGAGGGCCTTATGCCATGCTTAGGGAATGCGACTTTTGTACCCCGCAACACCGATGCGCGGTTGAGAAAATAGAAATTATGTGGAATCAACTAGACTGCAATGCCTTCCCGCAACAAAACACGGCAAGTCCGTCATTGACTTTGAGCTCGCTGTCCCACTCACTTAATATCCAGTCGGAGGCCAACGCTCACGGTAGTAGACGGGCTCGCAGTTGGCTTGTTGTTTAGCTTTGTATCTCGCAATGGTCACCGCCAGCGATCCATAATTTCCGTTCTCGTACGCCTTCGCTATTATTCTCCCCAATTCATCATTGGGCAGCCTTTCGGACGGCGTTGGAAGCGACAGAAGGATGTACTTCAGCGCATCGCGCAAGTGGTTGTCCTTGTCCAAAATCTCCTCGGTGGGATTCTGGCGCATGAGTTGCGATGCCGTCAGTTGCTTTCGCCGTGTGTGCATCAATTCCCAGAGTAGATTAGGGCAGCCGTGGGAGAATAGCCCGAATTGTTTTCGCGAGTAGTCGTAGGGACAAACGATTTTCAAGGTCGGCTCGCGATGATCCAGATCGCGCCAATGCTCCAGCATGCGCTCGATTCCTGCTAGCTCAGGGTTTTCGCCTGGGGTCAGGCCGGGCAGTCCGGCCTCGCGATACAGGTCGGCAATAGATTTGAATCCGCCGTCCGATTGCGCCTGGCTTTTGTAAAAGATCAATGGATCTGCCCAGATAGCTTGTGCATTTAGGAACCCAGGCAGCCTTCTCAAGTGATCGATGTGCTGGTTAGGCGTAAGGCCCGGCTGGTAATACTCCGCGAGGCAGTAGATAGTGCCGTCACAATCAATGGCCACAACCAGAGCTGCGGTGGGATTGGTTTTGCCGTGATCAAATCCGGCGATGCGTTTCCAGTGAGGAGGAAACTGAAAGTTGGGATCACGGATGCCGATCCTATCGGCATGGCCGTTCAGGGTCTCCGCGAATACCAGCTCGTCCCCACCGGCCTCATGAATGATTTCCTGTTCGCGGTCCTAAGCTGCCTGGGAGCTGTATTTTAGACGCTCGCTCTTAGCCCAATCGGAGTCTCGCTCAGGGTCGGCAGTGTAGTGAACCCGGCTAACCAGAATCCCGGAGCGCGTGCGGCGAGTACTGAATCCTTGTACATTCCTCATATTGCCTCCATGAGGTAATCTGCAAACCATCCTGGCCCTGCTGAGCTGACCACAATGATTTTTTGACAGACGGGAACCGCAGCGTCGTAGGCTTCACCAGCTTCTGGTTGAAAAGCAGCTTCGTCCATCAGTAAGCCCCAGGGGTGATAGGAGCGGATCTGGTCTGCCCCTTCGGGAATACCGATGATTCGGCT
>Ga0066690_10000893_pt1 | contig 10384 bp, 9 predicted proteins | sample GraSoiAngelo_139_FD_62303 | JGI IMG/M metagenome (GOLD analysis project Ga0066690, IMG submission 62303) | Grasslands soil microbial communities from the Angelo Coastal Reserve, California, USA - 14_0929_12_20cm | ecosystem: Environmental > Terrestrial > Soil > Grasslands | place: USA...
CCTGGGTGGTCGGAAGATAGACGTGGAACAATCGAATCAATTGCTCACGGGCTTTTCTTTCAATTGCTTCGGTATCGAAGCCGTCTCGTCCTTTTCTACCGCTCGCGACTGCTCTGAGAGATCGTAATGGGCGTAAGGAGAACCAGTGCTAGCGTTGAGCACCACCCCGACGACGAAGGCTTTTTCGAGCGCCACCAAGCTTTTTTCCGCTAATTCCTTCGGCGTCATATTCTCGCGAACCACTAGCAGCACCCCATCGACCAGCATCGCCAAGTGTCGTGGGTCCGCAAAAAGGTTGATTGAGGGGGAATCGAAAATGACCCAATCAAACGCTGCGGTAGCTTGGCTGATGAACTCCCGCAGGGCGGGTTTCTGAAGCAGTTCCGACGGATTGGTGGACGCAAATCCCGCAGGCAGATAATAGAAACCAAGGGGGTCCACCCGGCGGATAGCCTTCGTGAGTTCAACTAGACCCGCGAGATAATCCGCAAGTCCGCTTTCGGGAGCTATCCCGAGGACAGGAAGCCCTGGGTGGCGGAGGTCGGCGTCTACCAGAAGGACTGCCGGCGAACTGCGGGCAAGCGTGGCGGCGAGGTTGATCGAGGTGACGGTCTTTCCCTCATGAGGCACTGGGCTGGTTATGAGGAGGCTCTGCAATCGTCGTTGTTTCCGAGCTTGCAGGAGCCGCTGGCACAAAACCCTGAAACTCTCGTGCGCTGCGGCCGGGAACTGCCCAGAAGTAAGAACGCGCTCCTCCGCTCGAGGCCGGCACGCAACCTGCTCTGCACGCTCGACGATCTCCGGCCTCGAATGGATTCGCGCGGCCAATTCCCGCCACTGTTCCCCCGGCTCAGCGGGTTGCTCAACAGTCTTCTGCGGATTGTCCAGGTCGCCGAGAGCTCCGAGTACTCCCGCCCTCGGACTAGCGTTCGCGCTCGTTCGAGGAGGCGACTGAAGTGTCTCTGCGCTCGGGTCTTCGAGCCCCGCCGACCAAGATTCGAGGGAGGCGAACAGGTCCGGCAACTGTCCGTCGTTGCTCGTGGGTGGAGTCGGCGCCCCTGTTCCGCTTGCCTTCTCGGACTCGCGCATCGCTTGTAAAATTCGACTCATTTGCTGTCCTCTTTCGCGGGAGAATCCGGCTCTGGGTAGCCGTGAGCGCCCGGATCTCTAGCTTCCAGAACGGCAGCGAAACCGACCCCTTCCTCTTCGTGTGCGTCCCCGCCGACTTGCCAGCGAACGCCCGAGGCAACGGAGCGTCCGTTCGAGTTTGCTCGCTTCATGCCCAGGTCCAAGGCGGCTTCGTCAACTAGCTCGGGCGTGACCTGGCCCTTGCGGAGGGCAAAGGCGCTCATCATGGCGTTGTCGCACAGGGTGTTGATCAACCGAGGAGTCCCTTGCGAATAGCGATAGACCCACTCGAGGGCCGCGGGGCTGAAAATCTGGCCGCTCTTGTCACCGGCGAGTCTCAAGCGGCACCGTACATAATCCGAAGTCTCCTGCTCCGTGAGCAAGCGCAACCTGAACCGGAGTGTAACGCGCTGTTTCAATTGTCTCAGGGCGGGTGAGTCCAGTTTTGCCTCTAGCTCTGGTTGCCCTGCCAACAGGATTTGCAGCAGTTTGCCCCGGGTGGTCTCAAGGTTTGTGAGCAGCCGGATCTCTTCGAGCACAATGGGGGTGAGGTGCTGCGCTTCCTCAACCACCATCACCGTTGTAACCCCTTGTCGATGGCGCTCGATCAGCAGCCGACTGAGCCCGACCAAAAGGTCACTCTTTGCCGTAGGATGCGGAGACAACCCCAGGTCCTCAGCCACGTAAGAGAGGAACTGCTGGCTCGAGAGGCGGGGATTAAACACGTAGGCGTACGCGACGCGGTTCTTGTCCAGTAACTCTTGCAGGCATCGCACGACCAGGGTCTTCCCGGTGCCGACTTCTCCGGTCAAGACCATGAAACCCTTCCCCGTCCTGATCCCGTAGTAGAGCCCTGCCAGCGCCTCCTGGTGCTGGGCGGTCGCATAGAACAAAGAAGGATCAGGGCTGATCTCGAAGGGACAACGTGCTAACCGGAAAAAGGCGTTGTACATGCTCAGCCCACCAGATACGTGTAAATTCCCATTCCCACCGACGCCGCCAGAAAAAACACTGCCGCAGTGGCCTCACAGAATTGGTATAGCCGCGCAAGTATTCGCTCCCGGCGGGAGCGGATAACCGGGACATGGACCAGTACAGGCGCCCGAACGGACTCAAGGAGGCTTCGCTCGTTATGAATCGTCTCATCCCTTATCTCCAGCAAGGCCATCAGACCGAGGCCTAGACAGAGTCCCAGGGCCCATCCGATCGTGATGATCGCCAGGCGATTGGGCTCTGACGGTTTGACTGGGAGGTTCGGGGGATCGATGATGCGGAACTGCTCGCCTTGCTGCCTCTTCTCGAGATTCGTCGCCAGTTCAGACTGCAATTTCTTCTGCAACAGAGACTGATAGTTCTGTTTGGAATTGTCGTAATTGCGCGTGACCTCGGCCAGTTGCTGTTCTCGCAGGGGAGTCAGGTTCAGCCGAGACTCAAGGTCGTCCATTCGCGCCCGCAACTTCATTGCTTCCGTCTGGTAGCTGTCGATCTCCGCTTTCGTGGCTTTGAACCGGCTCTCGACTTCAGCAAGAGCGGCAGCTCCGCGTAACGGAGTTGTAGTTGCGGGAGCTTCGGTCGACGTCCTGTTGTCAAGTTTCTGCTCCGACTGGTTCCGTGTCTCCTCCCAACCAGCGATTTGATCTTTGAGCTTGTCGACATCAGGGTGCCGGGACGTGTATTTCGCCTCGAGTTCGGTGAGTTGCTTCTGAAGATCGCGGATCGTTGCGTCCGCAACGGCGATCGGAGAGGTCGCAGCGTTCCCATCGGCGCTTCCAGGAGACTCTTGCATCGCCCTGTACTGGCTCTGCATCGATTCCAAATAAATCCTCTGTTGCTCGGCTCGCTCGGTGGCCGCCGTATTGGCGTCGAGCTGAGCCTGAAGACTCCCGAGCATCTGGAGCATACTTTGTTGCTGTTCGGGGAGTTGGCCAATGAAGCGGATCTTGTATTCGCGCAGGCGTTGCTCTTGCTGAGCGAGATCTTGGCGTGCCTGTTCCAGTTGGTTTTCGAGGAAGGTGGTCGTACTGACCGATTGTTGGCCGCGTGCTTGGAGATTCTCGTCAATGAATAGCGAAGTCAGCTCATTGGTGATTTGCTGGGCAACCCGTGCGCTGTTATACGAGAAATTGATACGAAAGGCGGTGAGTTCATCCTCGCGCCTGGGTGCCTGTACCAGTTCGATGCGGATGTCTTTCCGCATCCTATCGACGACTTCGTCGTTGTTCACCTGCTGGCGCTGGTTGGGATACAGATTGAACTGTTCGATGAGCTTCTCGAGTCGCGTGCGGCTGAGAATCTGCTGGGTCATGCTTTGCAAACGGTCCTGGAGGTCGGTCACCACGTTGGGGGTGACGTAGAGCTCCGGTACCTTCTGTTGCTCGACCAAGATCAAAGCCTCGGAGCGATACTGCTCCGGCCAGCGGTGCGCTACCCCGAAGGCCACAAAGCCACAAAAAAACAGTGGCCCCATCAACCACCAGCGCCGGCGCAATACCATTGCCCAGGAGTCCTGCCAAGGTACTGGGTTACTTTCGAATGTATTTTCCATCGTCGTCAGCGCCCTAACGCTATCTGGTGAAACCGGTAAGTAAGCTGGGCAGACCAAAGGTCGCGGTCAAAGCTTGCGAATAGTGCGGATTGTCCAGTAGCGCGTTGGCGGAGGAAGTCATATCCTACGCGGAAACTGAGTTTTTCTGTCAGCGCCCGCTCCAAGCCAAATCCTGCCGTCTCGCTTTGAAAGTCACTGGCGGAAAACTCAGAAGCTACGCTAGTGCTCTTCGCATAACCTCCGCTCCAAAGGGCATCCCAACGTCCCAGCAGCTGGCGTCTCACGCTTGCCCCCACAGACAAACCGACCACGGCACCGATGAATCCCCCTCCGTTGGACACCTGCCGCTGTGCGGTCAATTGGCGCGCAGTCTTGTCCAACCGCTTCGCTAGCGTGGCGCCGAGGGCCCAACTCCAGCCCGCTTGAAAGATTGGAACCTGGAACCTGAAGGGGCCAACCGGGAAGATGACCACCTCGTGCAGGCGCGAATACTGCGGCCCGCCAAAAACACTCAGCGTCAGGCTGCGAGAGAGTTGCTGTGCATAGGATACGAAGGCGCTGTGCACCAAAGTTCGCGAGTCCAACCCGAAACGAATATTCTCGAACAAGTAGTTGGTCCCGACAGTAGTGTGAGGACTAAGTCGATGCTCATAGAGCAGCCCGGCTTGTCTCTCTTCCATGTTTTGCAGGTTCCCTGCGCTGGAAACTTGCTGCGTGAAATCGAGTCGGGAGTCACCAACAAACAGACCAACCGAGTCATGCGCCCCAGCCTGATAGCTGGCATCGATCCGCGAGTTCCAGGTTAGTTCGCGTGTGGTTGGCGTGAACAGTGTGTTATTCAAGCTGGAAGGGGAACCTAGGCCGGGAACAAACTCCCCGTTCTGACCCGGCTGGAAGAGGCCCGTTGTGTAGAATGCGGATGCGCGGGCGCGAAATGAGAGGCGTGAAGTCGCTTGATAGGCCGCGTCGAGTCCGAGCGTTTGGTCTACTGCATTTGGTTCGGACACCCTCCTGTAAATGCGGAAATATGGCTGATAGCTTAGCGCCAAGCGGAGGAGCCTTCCGTCGCGGTGCACGCTGAGGTTCGGGCCAAACAGAAAGTCCACATCGCCCGTGCGATGCTGGTTGTTGCCAAAGATGCTGTCGTCGTAGCTGCTCCCAGCGTTGAATCCGAGCAAAAGGACGTTTCGAGGAGGAGAGGTGCCCGCGTAGTTCAGCCCGACTTTCTCCGCGTCTCCGTAAGTGTGTGGCCCCGGCGTAGCGGCGCGCGACTCTTCCGCGCCCGAAGACTGCGTGTCCTGGGGCGACCCCATCGAGGAGTTTGGCCCTTCGCCTCTTGGAATCTGTCTTGTCGCTCCTTGAACTGCGCTTACATCGGACCCGCCCGGTGAATCAGACGCGCGGACTAGTGCTTCAGTCGAAGATAACGTTAGACATGCGGCGAAGACCCACGGCAGAACTAGCTGCCAGGGCGTGCCCGGCGCAGCGGGACGATGTTCGATTTGGAAGCTTCTGTCCTTCACCTGTATTTTCAACCTCGACTAGGGCACAACCAGAGTGTCACCGCTCTGAAGTTCGATATCGTGATACGAGTTCTTCCCATTCACGGCTGATTTGTAATCGAAGGGGAGGCGCTTGCGAGAGCCATCGGGCATCATCCGAAGTAAATAGATCTTTTGTGCCTTGGCGAAGTCCCGGAACCCGCCAGCCGCCGCCAGTGCATCGAGCACCGTCATACTGGTCGCCAGCGAATACTCGCCGGGCTTTCCCACTTCACCGATGACGTAAAACTTTTGGCTGTTGATCTCTCGGACGATCACGGTGACCTGCGGTTTACGGATGTAAGCCTCCAACTCCTTGGCCAGGAGGTTCTGGAGCAAGCGGGGAGTGAGGCCGCTAGCTTTCAAATCGCCAAGCAGTGGCAACGAAATTTTCCCGTCAGGCCGCACCGGAACGGACTGGGAAAGTTCTGGTTCGTGCCAAACGTTAATCGCGAGCAGATCTTGAGGGCCGATGACATAGTCCTGATCAGCAAGAGCCGAGTCGAGCCTCTCGGCTGGCGTGCTCGCTTCTGATGCAGCTTCTTGGACCTTCGGTAGATCGCCTGACACCACGGCGGGTGACTGAGGAGCGAGTGGTGCTGGTGCCGACTGAACTGCCAGAGACGCCTCACCACGGGCCAGAGCAGGCGAGGTAGCTTTCAAAGACTGTGGCAAGTTGTCAGGGACCACCGTAACATTGCCCAATGCTTGATCGCCCTCTCCTCCTTCAGCTGGGCGGGTAGGAGGTTCTACTTGCGTGCTCGTGGACTCCAAGCTAGAAGGTTGCCTACGCATCGAGTTAAACACGACGGTGACTGTGTTTCCGTCAGCACGAATTGTGTAAGGAGACTGTTCGACTAGGTCGATGACCACTCTGACCACATCGGCCTTGAATTGACTGACGTGAACAGAACGAACTGGATCTAGGTCAACACGGATGGGTCCCTGTTGGGTCTGGAAGTGGACTCCTGCGCAATCCAAGACCAAACGATCTGGGTGACCCATCGGAGACGGGGTGCAGGAAAGAACCCCGCTGCCAGTGATGCGCACTTGGACATGTTGATCGACATCGGTTGCCTGCACTTGCTCGATCACAAGGGAAGCGGGTTCCGTCGGTCTTTTCGGACTCTCCGGCTTTTCCGGGGCCGCCTTCACCGCTAGTTGACGAGGCGCGGGGCTGGTTCCCCGATCATATGCCCGGGCCGGAGCAAACACGGTCGCAAGCGCTAGGATAGCCAACGCGATCTTCTGAGAAATTTGCATTGCTCTCACACCTTCATCGTACGAAACGATCTGACGATCTAGTTCAGCTCGCGCCCTGCGCGACGACGTCGAGGCCAGCTCTCGGTCCTCTAGTCGGCGGCATACCCGCCTCTCTCATTTTGCAAAGAAGCCCCGCATAGCTAATACTCAAGGCACGAGCGGCCCTTCGTCGGTTCCACTGGTGTATCTCAAGCGCTTTGAGAATCGCCTTTCGCTCGAGCTCCCGGGTGGCTGCGCGGACCACCTTTTTCAGGGATATCACCCCGTTCGAGGGAATCTCAAGATCAAGAAAATCCTCTTGACCGGGTTGCATGGCGGCACGCAGATCTTCTTCCGACCCAAAGATGACGTAGCTCTTCATCAAATTCTCAAGCTCCCGAATGTTTCCAGGCCAGGAGTATCTTGCGAGGTCCGCCAAAAGGTGCCTCGACAGAGCGGGGACAGTACGTTCCAGCTGCCGGCTATAGATATCCAGGAAGTAATCAACCAAGGTTGGAATATCGTTTCTTCGCTCCCGCAGGGGCGGTAGTTGAATCGCTAGGACGTTGATCCGGTAGAAAAGATCTTCGCGAAAATGGCCAGACTCTATCTCCCGTTCGAGAGAGCGATTGGTAGCGCAAACAAAGCGAACGTCGATTCTTCTTCCGTCAGAAGCGCCAATCCGACTGAACTCGCCATCCTGAAGCAGCTGGAGTAGTTTCGCTTGTAGGGTGGGGTCTAGCTCACCGATCTCGTCCAGAAAGAGCGTGCCGCCGTGGGCCAACTCCACGCGACCTGGCTTGACGCCGTAGGCGCCGGTGAAAGCGCCTCTCTCGTAGCCGAAGAGTTCGCTCTCCAGAAGAGTGCCCGGAATGGCTGGACAGCTGACCTTGACGAACGCTCCGCTTCTCCACGGAGACTGCGCATGGATCAGCTTCGCGAGCACCTCCTTACCCGTGCCGCTCTGTCCGCGCAGCAAAACCGCGAGGTTGGCACCTGCGGCTTTCTCCAATTTCAGACGGATCTTGCCCATCACCGAAGAGTTTCCAAAGATCACCTCTTCCGGAGGTAAGCCCAAATCCGGCGACACCCCGAGCCCTTTAGTTGCCGTGCATCCGTTGGATCGCGCCCCTAACAAATCACACCCACCTCACAGAATTTTTCCCGCCACCAAGAAATTCGAACTTGCTGCGCTCTGACCGACCTAATGAACTTCGCACGAGAAATGATGAGCCACGGGTGCCCTGGCCTTGGGAGGAAGGTCTGAATTCCTTTGCCGAGTGCTGTTGTCCAATTCACGCAAGAGGGTTTGCTCACTCAGAATCGCAAAGCCATCGCGTCCCTCACCGCTTCGGACCTGTTCGATCCGCACAACGCGCCCCTCTATTTCCATTCGCAAAGGTCGCACTACGTCAGGAAATTGTGTAATGGGAATCCTGAGGCCGACTTGCGTTCCTTCTGGTGGACAGGCACTCGCAAACACAAAGGCCCCCAGCTCGCTAAGGTCATAACTGCGTCCTTCACCTTGTTGGTGAACACCGTTGGCATTCCTCCACCAGAAGACGACCGGTACATCCAGAGGGAAACGCATAGCTTCCCGCCTCACGAGTGTGCACTGTCCGCTGGACTGAATCATGGCTCTCGGGTGTTGCAAATCCGTCCGAATCCGTTATGCGAATTTCGTAAGCAATCTACGTATTCTCCTGTAAGGGCGCAAGAAGCGGAATGCCCTCTGATTGGGGGGGCGGTTGTCTTAACGCACCAAGCCACGATCGACGTGGGGAAAGGGACATTTTGACGTAGTTGCCGTGAAGCGCTTTGTACCTTTAGAAGGATGCCCAATGCTGAAGGCGCCGGAACGCGGAGGCTTGGTCAGCGATTTGTCGAGGACCCTCGCTGCATGACAAGTGTTGCTCAAGGCCTATCTGGTTCAATAACGCAGCGTGCCAAACAGATATCTGAGTTCCCTTCGTTAGTTAGCCTTGAGCGTTTCGATGAAGTTGCAACACCAGCTCTTCAGCTACGCAATTCTCTTTCCAAACTAGAACCACTGAAAACAAGGTACTTGCACATTTACACTAAATAAACCGTTGTAAAAGACTTGTTAATGGTGTGTGAAGAATTGACGAATTGAAGAATTCGTGCATCAGCTGTGATTGCCACATCATCATATTCGGAAACTCTTGCCAATGAATGTAGAGAAGGGCAAGGCGCGTGGTCGTCCGAGCTTTCAAGGGCGCGCAGTCTGCGTTTATCGGGGCGAAGCGTGAGACCACAGACAATTCCTGACCATCCCGATCACCCTTCCTATGAACGCCGATCACTGATCGGCTTGGCCCAGGCATGGTGATCGCTCTCGCCCAGGAACACTGATCGGAATCAGCCCGGAACGCTGATCGGCTTCAGCCGGAATCCGCACGTACAAGGGGCTTCGCGAGAATCGGGCAGATTGGCCGTCATCAGTGTTGAGCTAAGAGACGGGCCCGTCATGGGCCCGGACGTGGCGGGTGAGTTGCGGGCTTACCCCGACGGGATACTCTCCCGCGACGATTCTTTTCCGATGCTATGCAACTACATTCGTGCCGTGTACGAGGGGCAGGTCTGGACGAACAGTAGGCAACTGCAGTTTGTAATTGAGGCTCTGATCAAGAGAGCGCCGCGACGTATGAAATACGCACAAGGGGCAAGTATGTTGACGCAGAGGGAAGAAGGCTTGGTTCAGCTGGTGGCTCAAGGTCTCACCAACCGCGAGACTTCCCAACCTTGATTGAACACAAGACGGCCGAACCCATGTCCACTTTCAAGGACGCGTTCAGCGCACCGAGGTCATGGAGTTGAATCGGGTGGGAGTGACAGCTCAGGATTGAAAATTACGAGCTTTTGCGCGGAGACGAGGAACGCAGTTTGTTTGTGGGCGCTTCCGACTATTTAGTGGGCGAAGGAGCCAATTCATTTCGGTGCGGGACTTGAGTGAGTGTCGACATTGCCGGTGAAGTTATGGCCAAGACGGGAGCAATTTTCGGATAAGCGACAGCTTTGAGTCTATCGCCGCCTTGCAAATCCAGCAGTTTCGATGGCGCGCCAGACTGGCCCCTCAGTCACCGTCCCGTCCCCTCGGACATAGGCTATCAACAGCGAGTTATAGCAGATGTTATTGATGTTTCTTGGGATGCCCCGGCTTCGTTGTGCAATCAGACTGACGGCGCTTGGTTCGAAGAGTGGTTTGCCGCAATAGCCTGCCACCTTGAGTCGGTGGTCGATATAGCACGCTGTTTCCGCCGCGGTGAAGGGCTCCAGACGGCTGAGAACGGCAATGCGTTGACGTAGTTGCGACAATTGGGGCTGCGCCAGCTTTGCAGCCAGTCCAGGCTGGCCGGCTAGGACAATTTGCAACAATTTGGTGTGGTGCGTCTCGAAATTGGAAAGCATCCGCACGGTTTCAAGCACGGAATCGTCAAGATTTTGCGCTTCGTCCACCACCAAAACAAAACGCTTCCCGGCGAACATGGTCTCAAACAAGACCTCGTTCAACTTATTGTGCATCGCTACAAGACCCATTCCCTGGGCATCGATGTTTAAGTCGTGAAGGATGTACTGGAACAATTCACGGGAGTCACACTGAGTCTGGAACACAAAGACAGTGCGCGCGGAATCGCGCAATTCTTCTAGTAGCTGATAGAGCAGGGTAGTCTTACCCATCCCCGGCTCAGCGATCAGCGCCAAGAATCCCCTATTGTCTTGAATTCCAAACGAAAGCGACGCGAGGGCCCCGGCGTGAGTTTGGCTGGCGTATAGGTAGGCAGGGTCTGGAGTCATGCCAAACGGTTGCTCTCGCAGACCGTAGAAATCCAGAAGCATCCGCGTGGCCCTGTTATCCTGTTGATGATCCAAAGACGAAGACTCAGTAGCTTCACGTTGGTAGCGTGAG
>Ga0066690_10000894_pt1 | contig 10382 bp, 9 predicted proteins | sample GraSoiAngelo_139_FD_62303 | JGI IMG/M metagenome (GOLD analysis project Ga0066690, IMG submission 62303) | Grasslands soil microbial communities from the Angelo Coastal Reserve, California, USA - 14_0929_12_20cm | ecosystem: Environmental > Terrestrial > Soil > Grasslands | place: USA...
GTCTCGATCCACTTCTGGATGACGGCATCCATCACCTTTGTCGTGACCCGCTCCTCGCCAAGCGCCTGGGCATTGCCCTCGAGCGCCGCCATCACCTGGCCTTTGACAAACGGCGGCATGTTTTCGAGCCGCTTTTCTGCAGCAGGCTCCCACGGCATCTGCGGCCCCTTCTGCTGCAGCGCGTCCGAGACTTCGCCCCACATCTCGAACTTCACGTCCATCGCCGCGGGGGTTATCACCGGACCGAGTCCCTTCTTGGCCGCCGTCCACTCGACGCGCCAGCGGCTCAACTCCCGGCAGTAGGAGGGGAGGTTCGCCAGCCGCGCCTCGGCTTCCGGAGACCAGGTGAAGTAATGCTCGAAGGTCTTAGGGCTGAGCGGATGGCCATATCCGATCTTGATTCCGAGCCGCTCCAGAAAGGCGGCGTTGATCGCCTCCGAGGTGCGAGCCGCGCGCGACTCCGCGGCGTGCTGAGCGAGCTCGCGTGCCCGGCTCGGCGCGAACTTTTCCTCCGCCCGGATTTCCACTTCGTTGAGGCGGCGGACCCCGTCCTCGGTCCAGCCGGGCGAGGGCTCGCGCGTCGCAGCGGCGTTCTCATCATGGTGGCCGTGCGCCTGCATCGCTGCCCTGACCACCTCGGGCGAGTGCACCTTGAGTGCCTGGTCCATCATCATCCGCGCGTCCACGAGGCCGCCCTCGACGACGTCGCCCGTGATAGTCTCGGCCCGGATCTTTCTGGCGAACTCCTCCACCTTGGTGCGAGCCATCATCCGCATGAAGCCACCCGGCACGCGCTCCATCCGCTGCACCGCCTCGTCGGTCCAGGTCAGGGGCGTCTCGCCGGCCGGCTTTACCTGCGGTACCGTGTCGCTGACGACCTCGGCCACCGGTCCATAGGCCTCGTCCAGGTTCGCGTCGGCAAAGTCTCGGGTGATGCTGGGAAGCCGCTGCACCCTGGCGATCTTTTCGATGCGGGCCTTGACCCGGCGCCGCTCGTAGCCCTTCGGAACGCGGTTGAGGACCTCCTTGGCCTCTGCCGTCCACTTGACCTTGAAGCCGTCGAAGGCTTCCTCTTCCTCGACGCCGCCCTCCCGGGTCGCCACCGCCACCATCGCCGCCTTGTCAACCGGCTGAAAGCTGGTGCCCTCGCAGACCGGGCATGCCTGCGGTTTCTCCACCCGGGCAGGACGCCCGCAGCGACGGCAGATCCAGGTCGGGGCGTTCTCGTCGGCGGCGATGGTGGCTTTGACCTGGGCCGGCTGGACGCCCATGGCGCGAGCGGCATGCTCCGGCATCACCTCCGACACGGCGAGGTCGATGATCGAGGAGCTGATGATCGAATGCCCGCGTTCCATCGCGTACCGGCAGATGGCAGTGCGGGTGATGGCGCGGAAGGCGGCTGGCACCTTCTCCATCCTCGCCTCGGCCTCCTCCGTCCAGGCCACGCTCGCCTCGGCCTGCACATCGATGGGGGGCACGAAGGTGCGGCTGGACAGGAGGACGCTGACCGGCGCCAGCCGGAGCAGGTTGTCGCTGTTGCTCCCGAGGTCCATCTGGGCCGCCGAGTGGACGCCGATCCGGCCGATCACCAGCAGCCAGGGCGGGTCCTGGCGCACGTACTGCAGCACCTTCTTGAAGGCTTTGCCGTCCAGCAGCGTGGTTTTGATCTCGATGCCCTCGTCGCGGGCGACCGACTGCGCCACCCGCAGGTGCGACTCGTAGATCTTGGCCAGGCCGGTGTCGATGATCTCCTCGTGCAGTTGCTCCTGCTCTTTGAAGCGAAAGATCTTGGAGGCCTCCGCGGAGAGCACGTCGACGATGCCGTTGAACATCGCGTAGTGGAGATAGGGGTCATAGACCGAGACCGCCTCCACCTGCTTGCCAAACGCTCGGGCGAGCTCGATCGCGGTCCTCAGCCCCGCGAACGATTGCGGGCTCCCGTCGACCGCCACCACGATCCGGTCCGAGGCGTCGTCGCGAAATGGATGGGTGTCCTTGACCACCAGGGAGTCGACCCGGATGCGGCGGACCACCCGGTCCGTCACGCTCCCCACCATGCTGTCCTTGACGGCGCCCATGCCGAGCGCGCCCATCACCACGATGTCGTAGTCAGACTCGCCGATGTCATCGACCAGGCATTCCCAGTTCTTGCCGTCGAAGGTCTTGTACTCGAATGGCAGGCCGGCTTTGTCGCAGGCCGCCTTCATCACGTCCAGGTAGGAGTCGGAGATCAGCTGCAGGCCGCGAGTGATCAGCGAGTCATGGATCTTGCGTTGGCGCTCTAATTCCTGTTCGTGCTGGTACTCCTCGGGTAGCGTGTACTCCATCTGCTTGAAGCGCACGTCGTGCATACGGGCGGCATAGACATGGCTCCCGACCAGGCTGGCCTTGGTCGCTCCCGCGAGCCGGACGGCCACCTCGATCGCGGCGTTGGAGTGGTCCGAATTATCGAGGGGGACGTAGATCTTTGCGTACACCGGCAGCTTCCCTCCTACAACGGCGTGATGCGCTGACCTGATATTGGCAGGCCCGCCATAAGCTGCGCAATTGTGGGGTGATTCGATGATATCGAGGGGGCCGCCTAAGTTACAGCAAAATGCCCCAGTTGGCGCTTGTCGACTGACCGGGCTGCAGCACGATCAGGCCGTCGCCGCTGCGGAATGCGTTCGGCGCGCAGGTCATCGGCTCCAGCGACACGCTTCGCCGGCGGCGATCGACCTGGGGGAGCGCGTCGCCGGTGAAGGCCATGACGAACCGATAGCTTTTGTCCATCCACAGCATCAGGCTCGGCCGCCCGCTCGGGGCCTGGAGCTCCACCCGCGTGAGTCCGTCGGCATCGGAAACCAGGCTTGCAAATGCGGTGTCGAGCTTCGTCGAACCGATCGGGCGCAGCTCGAGGAAGTCGACCGTACTGCCCTGCACCGGGATGGCGCGGCCGGTCGGGATCTGCCGATCGTTGACTTCAAGATACATCAGCGCCGGGATGCGCAGCCGCGCGTCATCGATCCGCTCGGTTCCCACCGTCAGATAAGGATGGTGACCGGCGCCGTAGGGGAGTGCCTGCGATCCTGCATTCGTCGCCGTCGTCTGCACCGCCAGCCCGCGCTGCGAGAGCCGGTACTCGATCGCCAGTGACAGCGTGAACGGGTAACCGTCCTGTGGATGCAGGAGCAGCTGCATAACGACGCGGTCGGCCTCCTCCACGCGGGCGGTCCAGCTCAGCCAGCGGGTCAATCCGTGAATCGCGTTGCGCCGGTCGGGCTCGCTCAACGGCGTCTGGTGCGTGACGCCGGCGAACTCATACTGGCCGTCCTGCAACCGGTTCGGCCAGGGTAGAAGCGGCGCCCCGCGGGCGGCCGAGCAGATCTCATCCTCCGGGTAGCCGTCGATCACGTCCTGACCGTCGACCGTGTAGGCGCGCAGCCCACCCCCGACTTCGGTGACCACGACGCGCTGGGCGCCGTGGCTGATGCCGAACTGGCGGCCGGACGGTGGTATGGGGGCCATGGGCGCTCCCGATAATAGGATGGTGGCGCTCCTGGCCCTCGGTCTCTTCGGCCTCCCCCGTGATGAGCTGGCAGGCACCGTCGATGGCGACGTCCCGGAGTGGATCGATCGGCTCTATGAGAGCTATGGCACGTCGGCTGACAGCGCCCCAGCCAGTGTGTCGGTACTGGCCCTGGGCGAATCGCTCGCGTACCGGCTGCGGAAGCTGTCCGTCTTGCTGGCAAAGATGGAGGGTCTCGGATGGTCGATCAAGCCGCGTCGCTGGGACCTGCTCGCCAGCACGGACCTGGATGAGGCCCAAGCCCAGGAACAGCTGGAAGCGGCCGGTGTCTGGGTGATCGCGCGGCAACACGCTCCGGTTGACAAATCCGGCAATGTCCGCTGGTCCCATGGGTTGATTCCATAGCCGAGACGCTGCCCGTCCTCTCGGAGGACACCGTTGATCCGGATCCCGTCAAGCAATTCGCCGCCTGGTTCAAGGATGCCGTGGCGGCTGACGAGATTCTGCCCGAGGCGATGACCGTCGCCACCAGCACCCGATCGGGCGAGCCCTCAGCGCGTATGGTGCTGCTGCGCGGATTCGACGACCGGGGTTTTGGCTTCTTCACCAACTACGACAGCCAGAAAGCCCGCGAGCTGGCCGAGAATCCGCGCGCGTCACTGGTCATCTACTGGCCGAAGCTGGGACGGCAGGTGCGGGTCAGCGGCGCGGTGGTCAAGCAGTCCGCCGAGGAGTCCCTCCGCTACTTCCGCAGTCGCCCGCTTGCCAGCCAGCTCAGCGCATGGGCGTCACCGCAGAGCAGCGTGATCGCGAATCGCCAGGTGCTCGAGGACGCTGTCGCGGCGTTGGCCGCCAAGTATGAGGGGGCTTCCGTTCCCTTACCCCCTGATTGGGGCGGATACCGCGTGATCCCGCAGACTATCGAATTCTGGTTGCACCGTGACAACCGTCTCCACGACCGGATCCGCTACACGCGTCAGGCGAAGGGCGGCTGGCGCATCGAACGGCTGGCTCCCTGACCGCCGTGATCGGCTGGCTTCCGACGCTGCTCAGGCTGGTTGTGATCGGGATCGTCCTGTACCAGGTTGTCTCTGTCGTGCGCGCGTTGGCGCATGCTCGCCGGGTGCGCCGGGCACTGATTCGGGGTGACCGTGTGACGGCTGTGCGGCTCTCCCGACAAGCAGTGCACGTCAAACTCGGACGGCTCCCTCCCGGATTTCCCTTCCTGCTGTTGAGTCTTGGTCGGATCCTCGTCGCTTGCGATCGGGTGGGAGAGGGAATCGCCTGGCTCAGGTTGGCCGACGAAAGCACGGGAGCCGACCACCGCGCGAAGCCCGCGATCTTGATCGATCTTGGGCTCAGCCTCGCGTCAGCGGGCAGATACGAGGAGGCGGAGTCGGTGCTCGCTCGTGCCTCGGAACTCTACGTGGAGTCGGCGCATCCGGATTTCCATGGCGGCGCGATCCAACGGTGGTACATGAGGACGCCGAAATACAAGCGTCGAACTGCCAACGCCCGCGGCTACGTCGCGATGCGCTCGGAGCGCTTCGAGGATGCACGGACCTGGTACGAAGCCGTACGCGCAATGCCCGGCACGCCGCGTCGGAACGACCGATTGGCGAATCTCAACAATCTGGCGGCGGCCAGCGTGCAATTAGGCGACTTGAACGGAGCGGAGCGGTATGTCGATGAAGTCCACGAGCTTGCGGGTGAAAATTCGTGGTCAGGACAGGATTACTTCCTCGGCACTCGCGGAGACTTGCGACTTGCTCAGGGACGGCTCAAGGAGGCTCGCGCCGACCTCACTAAAGTGTTGACGCTTCGCGGGCCTGACCCGCGCACGCTGCTTTGCCTGGCAGAGGCGGCCTACAAAGAGGGTTCATCTGAAGACGCTATCGGATACCTCAACCGGATTAAGACACCTCCCGCGGAGCCGGAATGGAGACGAAGGCTGGCGGATACGCTGGAGAGCCTGGCCGAGCTCGATGAGAGTGCCGGCCATGCAGAGGCGGCCCAGAAGCGCCGGGCCGAGGCCAACACACTTCGTGCGGAAGTCCCACACCCTCATGAGGCGAGCGACGACCCGCTGTTGGCGTCCGTTAGGTCAGCCTTGGCCGGAAGGCGCTTCAGGGGACTCTCAACGCCTCGCTCGGTGGCCCTGGGTCTCTACCTGCTGGCCTGCCTGTCGCTTGGGATCTTGATCCTTGGTGGGTTCGATGTGCCGCCGCCGGCCGTTCTGGCTGAAGCGGCCCTGCTGGTTCTCTTGTGCGCCGCAAGCCTACCGCTCCTTCGCTGGCTTCTCGGGCCGGAGGCGGTTCGAGCGAACGAACAGCTGCAAACGTAAAGAGCCCCGGCGAATCACCCGGGGCTCTGTGATAAAGGAGGCGGCTAGTTGTTGCGATAGGCGACGAGCGCGGCGTCGAAGTTGTGGCTCGCGTCGTAGCTGCCGGCCGCGATCAGCCGCATTCCGGCATGAATGTCTTTCAGCGAACCGGGCTTCCGCTCCTTCTTGCCGGTGATCTCGAAATACTTCGTGCTGGCGTTCACCGTGAGTTTGATGTCCTTGCCGTCACGGGTGCGGAGGGCGATCACGTTGCCGCTGACGCTCGCGACGGTACCGGCGACGTGCGCCCGGCCGATGCGAATGCGCTTCGCGTAGAGCTTGCCGTCGCGCGTTTCGTAACGAACGAGCACGTGGCTGTTGATCTCGATCTCTGACCAGCTCGACTTCTCGTTGCGACCCTTGACGACGACGGTCGTATCCTGGCGGGCGAAGGTCTTGCTGCCTTGCTTCGCATTCTTGACCGTCACCTGCGTCTGGTTGATGGCGGTAACGATCCCGCCAAAGGCGTCCTTGGCTACCGGGCGCTGCTTCGTCGTCGGACTCGGCGACGCGGCAGCCGGCGCCGCCATTACGCCAGTTGCGAGCACCGCCGCCAGCACTCCCGACGCCGCGATTCCTGCGATGACTTTGCCGAACATGTGAATGACCTCCTGTGATTCGACGATCTCGACAAGGCCATGGTCGCGCAGCCAGCTGAGGGCATCGGCCGTGGAACCTTAGAGGTCACTGAGAGCGGAAGTACTCGCGCATGGCGACGGCGCTGGCGGCCTGCCCGAGCGCGCTCAGGCCCCAGGCGTCTTCGATCGTCCGGAGCAGGCTGTAATGCGTCTCGGCGATCGTCGACCGAAACCCCGCGACGCCGTTCGGAGCGATGACCAGGGTTGCGACCTGACCGCCGGCGGCGTTGCCGCAGCATCCGGCGCTCGACTCGCCCTCGTCCCAGGTGATGAACAGGACTCCGCCGTTCTGGAAGGCGGAGGAGGCGAGGATCCCGGGAACCACGTTGGCGAGCCAGGCATCGCCCGTGGCGATCGAGCAATCGTGCATGTCATTGCACATATTCGGAGTGATCCAGGCAAGGTTCGGCACGGTGCCGTTTACCAGGTCCGTGCTCAGCTGGGTGAACGGCACGACGTGCTCCGCGCAGCGGGCCGGATTGGTCCGAACGTCGTTGTAATAGATGAACGGATTGTGCTTCTGCATATACGGATACGCGTCACCGACGTAGCAGCTCGATGGCATGCTTTCCAGGTACCCCTTCCAGGAGCGACCGCTGGATTCCACCTGGTCGGCGATGTTCGTGGCGTTCACGTAGCAGCCGGTGCAATCACTGGCAATCCCGAACGTGCTGCCCGCGGTCAGCGCAAGGTAGTTCGGGAGGCTGGGGTGACTCACGGCGAAGTACTGAGTCGCCAGTCCATGGCCGGTGGCCAGGGTGTTGATGTAGGCGGCCGCGTTGTTCCCCATGACGCCCGTCGACTCTTCGCTCTCCATCACGATCAGGAACACGTGCGAAAAGTTAGGTAACGTTCCGCTCCCGATCGGAGTCGGTGTTGGCAGAGGTGTGGCGGCGGGCGTTGGAGTTGGCGGCGGTGTGGAAAGTGGAGTGGGCGTCGGCTGGGGATGTTTTTGATGGCCGCGGCCGGGATGCGTTCGCGCTTCCGCGGTAAGCGTTACGGTCGCGGTTAGAACGATTGCCGCGATGGCTGAGACGGCGATTGTCGTCTTTTTCATGGGGACCCACCCTAGGGATGGGCCGCGGCGCCAACAATCGGTTTCCTTTACAGGTTCGGCTACCCTTCCGCTGGTCGAAAGCGGCCGCAGACCGATGTCCTGTTGCACGCTGGGCGAAAACGTGGGGCTGGCGCGCTATTCGTTATGGTTCGCTGTTAACGATTTCTTTGCCGATCCGATACCCTCCGCGGTCGCCTAGGTATCGAAGCCTGGCGCTGGACGCACTTTGAAAGAGCTGTGACGGCAGCGTCCGTGTTACACGAGCCGTAGCCTTGCGGCCGTATTGTCGGCCGCATGGGTTCGACTGTTACGTTCCACCTCGCGGAGCTCGAATCTGCCGCCGAGGCGCGAAGCCTGGATGCGCGGGATTACGGTCCCATCACGCCGTTGCTCAACGACGACAGCATCAGCGAAGTGATGGTCAACGGTGCCGGCCAGATCTACATCGAACGCAAAGGACAGCTCTCCCTCTCGGACGTGACCTTTGCGAGCGAGGCGGATTTGATCCGCGTCATTCGCGAGATCGCCGCATTCGTGGGACGCCGTATCGATGACGACTCGCCGATGGTTGACTGCCGGCTTCCCGACGGCTCCCGCGTCAATGCCATTATTCCGCCGCTCGCGATCGATGGGGCATCCCTCACGATCAGGAAGTTTGCCCGCGAACCCTTCACGGTCCAGGATCTGATCAGCTTCGGCACCCTGACGGCCGAGGCGGCCGGCTTCCTGGAAGCGTGTGTCAAAGCGCACTTCAACGTCCTCGTCGCCGGCGGCACCGGCTCCGGCAAGACGACCACCCTCAACGTCCTGTCCGCTTTCATTCCTGACACGGAGCGGGTCGTCACCATTGAGGACGCCGCCGAGTTGCAACTCCGGCAGCCGCACAAGGTTCGTCTCGAGTCGCGGCCGGCCCGGATCGACGGCAGCGGCCGAATCAGCATCCGCGACCTGGTCGTCAACGCACTCCGGATGCGGCCGGATCGGATCGTCATCGGCGAATGCCGAAGCGGCGAGGCGCTGGACATGCTGCAGGCGATGAACACCGGCCACGACGGTTCGCTGACCACGATCCATGCAAACTCTCCGCGCGACACGCTGTCACGACTCGAGACCCTGGTCCTCATGTCCGGCGTTGATCTGCCGCAGCGGGCGATCCGTGAACAGATCGCGTCGGCCATCCACCTGATCGTGCAGCAGTCTCGTCTTCGAGACGGATCACGCCGGATCACCAATATCACTGAAGTGGTGGGCCGTGAGGGCGACACGATCACTCTCCAGGACGTCTTCCTCTTCGAAGACTCGGGTATGGATGGTAACGGCCGTCTCCAGGGCAAGCTGAGTCCGACCGGGATCCGGCCGAATGCGATGGCGAAGATCTATTCGAAGAGGGTGGCGATCTCGCCGGCGCTCGCTGCCCTGTTCCCTGACCGCAAAGCGCCGGACTTTACAGTGGGGGTGCGCCGATGATCATCGAACAGCCGGAGCGAATCGACACGGAGACGTTGCGCGACATCGCCGCCGACATGCGAGGCGAACTGGATCGCGTCGAGGAACAGATGGCCGAGCTGACCCGCGAGCACAAGCGCGCGCTGGCGCTCAAAGAGATCTTTGGAGTGGATCCGCTCACCCGCGATCGGTTCAACCACCTGCACGCCAACATCGACCAGTTCCCGGGAAAGATGGCGGAGTTGCGCGAGGAAGAGCGGTTGCTGACTCGCTGGCTCGACCGCTGCCGCGACCTGCTCCAAGCCAAAGCCGCCTGATCGTTTTCGGGGAGCGGTCAGGGCTTCGATCGGAGCGTGGCCTCGATGCCGCGCGCATCACCGTCCTCGTCGTGAAGAACGGTGACATCGACGTAGCCGAGCCGCGCCAGGTCGTCGCGGAGCGCGTCGGCCTGCGTGCCGCCGAGCTCGAGCAGGAGCGCACCACCGCGGCGGAGGAACCGGGGGCTATCGATCATGACGCGGCGGAGGATATCCGTGCCTTGGGGACCGCCGTCGTAGGCCAGCGGCGACTCGAACGCGAATGTGTCGCGCTGCAGCAGCGGAAGTGCCGGCGTCGGCACGTAGGGCACCACGCCGACGACGACATCGACGCGTCCTCCCAGCGTGCCCGGTAGAGGCTCGAAGAGATCGCCGCGGTAGACTTCCACGCCGTTCGCGGCCGCGCAGGCTACCGCCCGCTCGTCGATATCGGATGCCACAACCCGCGCGGAGGGGCGGGCCGTGGTCAGGGTCCTGGCGATGGCTCCGGTGCCGGTGCAGAGATCGATCGCCACCCCGGTCGCCGGCAGCCGCTCGATGGCGCGACGCGTAAGCGGCTCGCTCTGCCAGCGCGGGACGTAGACGCCGGGATCAACGCGGATCTCCACGCCGCAGAACCAGACACGCCCGATGATCCAGGCCAGTGGCTCGCCGGTCAGCCGGCGCTCGAGGAGCGCGTGGAGGAGCTCGACATCACCGGCGGCGCGAGCGAGCAGTTCGTCCGCCTCTTCTTTCGCGGCGACAAACCCCGCGTCCGCGAGCAACGTGGTGAGCGTGCCGGGGTCCTTTATTAGATCTCGATCGCGCGGACGATGAAATCGCGGCTGCCGTCCCAGGTCCAGCATGTCTGGAGCGTAAGGGTTGAGACGGCGGTCGCGCCGAGTGGCCACAGCTGGGTATTGCTCACGATCGTCGTGCTGCTCACCCGGTACGTGTGGACCCGGCCGGATGGGTCCCCGTAGCGAACGATGTCTCCCACCCGGAGGCTCAGGATCGGGGTGAAAGTCCCGGGATTATGGGCCATGATGTACGT
>Ga0066690_10000900_pt1 | contig 10350 bp, 7 predicted proteins | sample GraSoiAngelo_139_FD_62303 | JGI IMG/M metagenome (GOLD analysis project Ga0066690, IMG submission 62303) | Grasslands soil microbial communities from the Angelo Coastal Reserve, California, USA - 14_0929_12_20cm | ecosystem: Environmental > Terrestrial > Soil > Grasslands | place: USA...
AAAAAGCGAACGATTGCGTGGTGTTTCGCCGCGAAACGCGTGTCCGGCCGCGTCACCGGGCGGATAGCCTTCTGTTTCCACGATGCGTCCGCTTATCCGGCCCTCCGGAAGATCGTGCACCAGGGTTTTACCAATCAGAAATTGCGCGAGCTCCAACGTTGGTATGGGAAGTTCACTTCGGCGCAAGCGCCGCACGCGAAAGCTTCTGGCAACGTTTCGGCCAGCTTTTTCGGATGATCCCCGCACGCCATTCGAGTATATCCTTGCCATTGTGGGCTCTTCAAAAACCGGCGAACAGTTAGAAAAAGAAAAGCAGGCTGCAGCGCAGGCCGCCGTTCGATACGTTCGGAACCATATGCTCCTTGGCTTGGGGACCGGATCGACGGCCAGCTTTTTTCTGGCCTTGCTGGCGGAAGCGGTACGTCAGGGAGAACTAAAAATAAACGCCGTGGCTTCTTCTCTGCACACAGCGGCCCGGGCTAAAGAGCTCGGCATATCGATTTCTGAACCGCGGCGCGGAGCACACCTGGACCTCACGGTCGACGGTGCTGACGAAATCGCCCCGGATCTGAGCTTGATCAAGGGCGCAGGGGGCGCGCTGCTACGCGAGAAAATTCTGGCCCGGGCGTCGCGGCACTTTGTAGTCATAGCGGACTCTTCCAAACGTGTCGCGCAGCTTGGCCGGCGCCGCGTGCCATTAGAAGTCACACCTTTCGCCACTCCGTGGGTCATGGATGAGGTTGGAGAACTCGGCGGCAGTCCCTTATGGCGAATGGACCAGCTGAGGCCAGACAGGCCCTTCCTTACCGATCAACAGAATTACGTCGTGGATTGCGATTTTGGCCTCATCGCGGACCCTCGCGGGTTAGCCATGAGGCTTAAGGAGATTTCCGGGGTCGTCGAACACGGATTATTTCTGGGCTTGGCGCATGCTGCTCTTATTGCCGAAGGAGAGGAGATCATGGTACTGCGTCCGCGCAAGCCACCTGTGCCCCTCAGTCAATGCGACTTGATTCTCGATTAGCCGGGCGGCGAGCCTCCACCTCCACGATTGCTAAGAAACCGTTGGTGGTGTAATTTGTCCCCCATGGCACCCTGCAGTTTCAGCTCGGCGTATAGCGACTGCCCCGGTCGCTGTTGTCGGCCAATTTCATTTGGCGGCAGGCTCGGAACCTAGAGGTCGAATTCCACAGTGCCCGGTTTTGGAAAAGCCCACCGCCAAATCGAACGACGGTGGGCTTTTTTTATGGGCTCTATTTTCGTTTTGAGGAGGTAAGCGCATGGCTGAATACAAACACCCGGAAGTCTTGGTATCCACGGAATGGGCTGCCCAGCACCTCAACGACCCGAAAGTTCGCTTAGTGGAAGTCGATGTTGACACAAGCGCTTACGATCAGGGCCATATCCCCGGCGCGGTAGGCTGGAACTGGCAGACGCAGCTTCAGGATAATATCCGTCGCGATTTGATCACCAAATCGGCGCTCGAGCAGTTGCTGGGCCGGTCCGGCGTCTCCAATGACACCACGATTCTCCTTTATGGCGACAACAACAATTGGTTCGCGGCTTACGCTCTTTGGCAATTGAAGTATTATGGACATAAGGACGCACGCTTAATCAACGGCGGCCGCAAAAAATGGCTCGAGGAAAAACGCCCAGTGACCACCGAGCCGCCGAAAATCGCTCCGGCAACCTATCACGCCAGCGGTCCGGATGAATCGATACGCGCTCGCAAGGAAGATGTATTCGCGATCGTCGAGAATCGCAAACGCGGCCACTTGGTGGACGTACGATCGGTCGACGAATTCACCGGAAAGATCATTGCGCCCCCGGGTATGAGCGAGACTGCACAGCGCGCCGGCCATATTCCTACTGCCGCCAATGTGCCCTGGGCCCAGGCCGCCAACGAGGACGGCACCTTCAAGACCGCGGACCAATTGCAGCAGCTGTACGGCTCCAAGGGAGTAAACGGCAAAGATGAGGTGATCGCCTACTGCCGCATCGGCGAACGTAGCTCGCATACCTGGTTCGTGCTGAAGTATCTACTGGGCTACGATCGCGTGAAAAATTATGACGGCTCTTGGACCGAATGGGGAAATTTGGTGGGCGCGCCCATCGAGAAAGAGGGCGTGGCTGCTACGGCCCGCTAAGCCATCCTCGCCATCCTCGCCGGCGCTTCTGGCACATCCTTCTTCGACGCGATACCCTAGCGCCGAAGGAGGATCATGCTGCTACCAATCGTTCATGCCGGAGACCCGGTTCTCCGGCAGCAATCGCGTTCTGTTTCCCCACAGGAAGTCAGGAGCAAAGAAATACAGAAACTGATCGAGCACATGCGCGAGACCATGCGCGGAGCGCCCGGAGTGGGGCTGGCCGCCCCGCAGATTGGCTTGTCTCTCCAGATGGCGGTAATCGAAGACCGCAAGGAATACCATAAGGAAGTCTCCGCTGAGCAATTGGCGCTCCGCGAACGGCGGCCCGTTCCTTTCCATGTCGTCATCAATCCCGTAATCCGGACTGCAAAGGATAATCACGTCGTGGAATTTTTCGAGGGCTGTCTCAGCTTGCCTGGATTTTTTGCTCTGGTCCCTCGTTCCCGCAGCGTACAGGTCGACTGTCTTGACCATCGCGGCCACTCAAAGACCATCGACGCTTCCGGCTGGTACGCACGAATTCTTCAGCATGAAATCGATCATCTGAGCGGCAATCTGTATATTGACCGCATGTGCAGCCGCTCTTTCAGCTCTAAGCAGAATTGGGAAAAGTTCTGGAAGGGCAAGCCTATCGGGGAGGTTCGCTTCGAGCTGGGCTGCTAGCAAATCGCGCCCGGATCATGTTGGTTCATCCGGCTGCCATGGATCGAGCCAGAAATCGAGTGACAACCATAGGCTGTAGGCGGGACGCACCAGTACGAGTGTGAGTAAGATGGCCAGACAAGTCCAAAATACGAATTTGAAGTTTTCCGAAAAAGCGCCCGCACCCGGGATCAATAACGAAACAAGATATGCAGCCAGTAAGATGAAGGCCGTCAGGATATACGTGATGATCATGCCTCCCAGGTAATAGCCCGATTCGCGGAAGTAGGAGAGGCCGCAGTCAGGACATCGCGGCAAGACGCGATTCGGCCAGCCCCGAAAGACCCGACCCTGACGGCAATTGGGACAGCGGCCGTGCAGCGCGTTCAGCAGAAGCTGGGGGAAACTTGGCCTTGCTCTCACGAGGTTAATTATATCCCGAGCCTAGCAAGAGGCCGGGTGAGGGGTCCTTCTAAGACGCGACGTTCGGTACCGACACTTTTCTCTGCCTAAATTAAATTAAATTACGAACGGCAGGGCGTAGCCGCATCAGGCCATTACCCTAGCGAACGCGTGGAGGATTACTTATGATTTCTCCTTTCGCTGCAACGTGTGGATCGTCCTATGTTATGCGTGTGCCGGCCACTCGAATGGCTCTCCTGAAAGCGAAATCGTGCAAGCAGCTACGCGGTCCAGTCAGCAGTTGAAAGACGGGCCAATAAGCGTATGATTTCTCCAACGTTCGGGCATCGTAATTACCGTGGTTTGGGTGCCAGAGCCCAAGTCGCTGAAATACTAGACGTGTACGGTTCTTCTCTTCCGGGAGCGCGGATTAAGGGGATTAAAAAGGAGGCTCGTAATGAAGCGTGGATTCGGATTGAGCGTGCTACTTGTGCTTTTCGCAGCCAGCAGCCTGGCGCAGCAGGGCGCCCCGTCGCCGGCCAAGGCCTTCGCTACGGCGCCTGATATCCCGTATGACTCGGCGCCGAATTTTCTGAAGTTGCCCGCCGGCCTATATCTCGGCGAAGCCGTCGCCGTGGCTACGAATTCCAAAGGACACGTCTTTGCCTATACACGCAGCGGCGAGGCCTCGCGGCTGTTCGAATTTGATCAGAACGGAACGTTTGTCCGTGAGATTGGTCAGGGTCTATATGGCTTTCAGATGGCACACGCGGTGCGTGTCGATTCGCAGGACAACATTTGGGCAGTGGACGAAGGGACAGACATGGTAATCAAGTTCAATCCGCAGGGGCGAGTGATCATGCTCCTCGGCCGCAGGCCGGAATCGCACGGCTTCGTGCCCACGACGCCGGTGGATCGGGCTGCCCGGGCCAAACCGTACACGTTTGGTCGCCCAACGGATATTGCCTGGGATGCCTCGGGAAACATTTTCATCTCCGACGGATATACAAATTCGCGCGTAGTCAAGTACGACAAGAACGGCAAATTCATCAAGGATGTCGGCTCCTTTGGAACCGCGCCGGGCCAGTTCAACACCCCGCACAGTATTGCCACGGATGCGCAGGGTAATGTCTATGTCGCGGACCGCGGTAACCGGCGTATTCAGGTCTTCGATAACGACCTGAACTACAAAACGAGCTACGACAACGTCGGCGCGCCGTGGTCCGTCTGCATCACTCCCGGGCCACACCAGTATCTTTACAGTTCCAACTCCTACCCCGACAACAATAATTCAAACGCATTTAACGTCACGGGTGAAGTCTACAAGATGGAACTGGACGGGACCGTCTTGGGCAAGTTCGGCAAAGCGGGCAAACAATTGAAGGAATTTAGCACCATCCATGCCATGGACTGCCGGAACGAAAACGAGCTCGTGGTCGGCGAGATCACCAGTTGGCGCATTCAGAAAATCACCCTGCATCCGCAGGTTCAGACTTCCTCGCGGTGAGGTCTGCGGACATGACAAACACCCTGAGATCGTTGGTTTTGGAGGCTTCCATGAAGCGTCGTTTACTGCTAGTTTTGGTGGTCGGGGCACTGCTCTTCGCTAGCCCTCTGTTCGCGCAGTCGGCTCCCGAAATTCCTTACGACTCTGCTCCCAACCTCCTGAAGTTACCGGACCATCTTTACTTAGGCGAGGCGGTGGGCGTGGCCACCAACTCCAAGGGGCATATTTACGTTTATACCCGGACTGGCTCCGTCAATGCGACCCTGGGAACCAATCGGGTCTTCGTACGTTCCGCGGCGCGTCTCTTTGAGTTCGATCAAACGGGGAAGTATGTCCGTGAGATCGGCCAAGGTTTGTATGGGCTCGTTTTTGCCCATACGGTCCGTGTGGATCCGCAAGATAACATCTGGGTTGTGGATGAGGGCTCGAACATGGTCATCAAGTTCGATCCCGATGGTCACGTCGTCATGACCATGGGCAGAAAGCCGGAGGCAATTACCATCCCGGCAGCGCCTGCGCCTGGAGCGGCGGCCGGCAGTCCTGCCGGCGAGGGTGGAGCCCGACCCGCAAACAACGGTGCCGGCGTCCCAGGGGACAATTTCAACCGCCCGACCGATGTGGCCTGGGATTCAGCCGGCAATATTTTTGTGTCGGATGGATACGGGAACTCGCGGGTAGCGAAATTCGATAAGAACGGCAAGTTCATAAAGTCCTGGGGAACGAGAGGAACCGAGCCAGGACAATTCAATACGCCCCATTCGATCGCGGTTGATGCACAGGGTAACGTCTATGTGGGTGATCGGGGCAATAAGCGCCTTCAAGTGTTCGATAACGATGGCAACCCGAAAGCTCAGTATACAAATGTTGGCGCGCCGTGGGCCGTCTGCATCACGCCGGGGCCGCACCAGTATCTTTACAGCTCCAATTCCAACGGGACCGCCGACTTTGATAACGGCGAGATTTACAAAATGGAGCTGGACGGACGCATCGTTGGCAAGTTCGGCACTGCCGGCAAGCAACTAAAAGAATTCGGCTCCGTGCATGAAATCGATTGCCGCAAGGAAAATGAAATTTATGTCGGCGAGATCACCAATTGGCGCGTTCAAAAGCTCACCCTGCACCCGGACAAGGTGGAAACCAGCCGCACTTCCGCGGCGCGGTAACGGCCAAGTCGGCGATTTGCAGTGAGCTCTTAAGTTGCGTGCCTTGCAAGGAACGGCGCCGAGAGGTCTTGCCGCACTGGCAGGCCCTCGGCGCGCTAAAATAGCCTGCAGCATATTTAGATGAGTGCAATCAAGAAACTCCTCTGGCTCGGGATCGCCGGCCTCGGCGCGATTGCCCTTGGCGTTATCACCACAGCCCAGGGCGAATCGATCAATGCTGTGTGGCTGGTAGTGGCTGCCGCCTGCATTTATGCGGTCGGTTATCGGTTCTATAGCCGTTTTCTTGCTTATCGCATCTTGAAATTGGACGACTCGCGCGCGACGCCGGCCGAGCGCCTCGAAGACGGCCGCGACTTCGTTCCCACGAACAAATGGGTTGTCTTCGGCCATCATTTCTCGGCCATTGCCGGCCCCGGCCCCTTGGTTGGTCCGATACTAGCCGCGCAGTTCGGTTACCTCCCGGGAACATTGTGGATTGTCATTGGGGCGGTCTTGGCTGGCGCGGTGCAAGACTTCGTCGTCCTGTTCTGCTCGGTTCGGCGCAACGGCAAATCCATCGGCCAGATGGCCAAGGAAGAGATCAGTGGCATTGCCGGCTTCACCGCCCTAGTCGGCGTGCTTTCCATCATCACCATTATCATTGCCGTTGTCGGCTTGGTGGTGGTGAATGCCCTCAAGGGCAGTCCGTGGGGCTTTTTCACCATCGCCATGACCATTCCCATAGCCTTCTTGATGGGACTCTACATGCGGTTTCTGCGGCCCGGCCGAGCCACGGAAGCGTCGATCTTCGGATTTATCTTGGTTATGGGCGCGGTGCTGGGCGGACGCTATATCGGTGAATCGGCGAGCCTCGCTCCACATTTCACTTACAGTGCTATCGGCCTCGCCTGGATGCTCGTGATCTATGGCTTCGTCGCCTCCGTCACGCCTATCTGGTTGCTGCTCGCGCCGCGCGGCGCCCTAAGTACATTCGTGAAGCTCAGCACGATCCTCGCACTTGCCGTGGGAATCCTCGCGGTCAGGCCACCTATGCTGATGCCCGCGTTCACCCGATTCGTGGATGGTACCGGACCCATCTTTGCCGGCAAAATATTCCCTTTCTGTTTCATCACAATTGCCTGCGGCGCTCTATCGGGTTTTCATTCGCTCATCTCCTCGGGCACAACTCCGAAAATGCTGAGCAAGGAAAGCCAGGCACGCTTGGTCGGCTACGGCAGCATGCTCATGGAGAGCTTCGTGGCCGTAATGGCCATGGTCGCCGCTTGCGTTTTGAAGCCCGGCATCTACTTTGCTGTGAACAGTCCCGCCGGCATTGTCGGCACCCTGCCGCAACAGGCCGTCGCGACGATATCGAGTTGGAATTTCCCGGTCACAACTCAAGAAATGGCTAGTCTCGCCGCCAGGGTCGGAGAAGGAACCCTTTTCAACCGCACCGGCGGCGCGCCGTCGCTCGCCGTCGGCATGGCCCAAATCTTTGCCGGATCGCTAGGCGGTTCCGCGGTGATGGGCATTTGGTACCACTTTGCCATCATGTTCGAGGCCCTTTTCATCCTCACTATTTTGGACGCCGGCACGCGCGTGGGGCGCTTTATGCTGCAGGACTTGCTAGGTCATTTCTGGAAGCCGTTGGCCAAGACAAGTTGGTATCCCGGGGTTATCGTTACCAGCGCGCTGATCGTCGCGTTCTGGGGATACTTTCTGTTTCAGGGTGTGCTGGATCCCTTGGGCGGAATCAATAGCCTATGGCCCTTGTTCGGAATTTCCAATCAGCTTCTCGCCGCCATCGCTTTGTGCGTCTGCACCACTGTTCTCATCAAGATGGAGAAGAGCCGCTACGCCTTGATTACTTTCGCCCCGCTGGTGTGGGACGTTTGCGCCACTATGACCGCGAGTTTCCAGAAAATTTGGAGTCCCATCCCGGAGCTGGGCTTCCTGGCTCACGCCCGGCATTTAGCCGAGCAAATCGCCACGGGCGCGATTCCAGCCAATCAGGTTCTGCAGACACAGAGATTGATCTTCAATGATCGGCTCGACGCCTCGGTCACATTCATTTTTGCCGCCCTGGTGGCAGTAATCCTGATCGAATCCGGCCGCAATTGGTGGCTGTATGCTTCGGGACGAAAGCGCGTAGAACTGTGTGAATCTCCCGTGGAGCTCTCCCGTTTGACCGCGTAGCGGGCCATGTTACGGGTCCCGCCCTCGATGTCCGTAACCTTTTGTGAGCGCCCCCCGCCTCCACGAACTGTAAAGCCGAAGATACGGGAATTCCTTGACACTCGCCGCAAAGGGTTGTCTAATCGATATGTTACAAAAGATTCGCTGCAGTCCAGCAGTGTATGTGATGGCTGGTTTGAGAATCGCCATTCGTTGCGCGGTTAATTCCCTTTCTGCGCGGATCAAATGTGAATCTAGATCGCGGGGAGAACCCTGAACTTCGGGGGATTTGCACATGAACGACCTAACTATTGGGATCGGCGGAGCGGCGGGAGATGGTATCGATAAGTCCAGCGAGACCCTGGCGAAGACTGCCGCCCGTTCAGGGCTATACGCATATGGTTTTAATAGTTATCAGTCAGTGATCCGCGGCGGCCACATCTGGCTGCGCCTGCGCCTGCGCGAGGAACGAGCGTATTCGCAGGGCGACCATCTGCAAGCCCTCATCGCCCTCAATCAGGATTCCATCGAGCGCCACGCCCCGGAAGTCGAATCGGGCGGCGCGATCTTGTTCAATGCCGACAAGCTCAAGGTCAATATCGCGATTCGCGACAATGTCCTCACCGTTCCTCTTCCCGTGGGTCAATTGACGAAGCCTTTCGCGCCGGTCGCCCCGGTTATGCAAAATACTGTCGCCGTCGGCGCCCTCATCTTCCTTTTCGGCCTCGATTTTGCGGTTTCTTCGGGCGTGCTTGCGGATACTTTCAGCCATAAGGGCAAAGCCGTCATCGACCAAAACGTGGGCATTTTGAAAGCGGGTTACGAATACGCCAAAGAGCACTTCGTCCCGCTCGGCTATAAATGGAATTTTTCCGGCAAGCGCCGTCCCTACGTCACTGGAAACGAAGCGTTCTGCATGGGCGCCGTCGCCGCCGGCTGCAGATTTTACTCCGCATATCCCATGACGCCCGCATCGGGCATCCTCACTTGGATGGCGGAACATTCCGAGCGCTGCGGCGTCGTCGTCAAGCAAATGGAAGACGAGCTCGCGGTTGCCAACGTGGCGATCGGAGCAGGCTTTGCCGGTGCCCGCGCCATGTGCGCCACCTCCGGCGGCGGTTTTGCCCTGATGACCGAGGCCATCGGCATGGCCGGCATGATCGAAGCGCCGGTTGTTTTCATTGAAGTCCAGCGCGGCGGCCCTTCCACCGGCATTCCCACCAAACAAGAGCAGGCCGATCTAAACCAGGTTTATGGTGCCTCTCAAGGTGATTTCCCACGGATCATCATCGCCCCCCGGGACACCGCAGACTGCTTCGATACCGCCGTCGAAGCCTTTAATCTCGCGGAGAAATACCAGTGCCCGGTCATTATCATTTCGGACCTTTTGCTCTCCGAACATCCCGAAACGGTTGAGCCGGAGTGCTTTAGGGCCGACGTGCCCATTGATCGGGGCGCCTTGCTCCGGGAAGTGAACGCCAAGAACGGCCGTTACAAGCGCTATGAATTCACGCCCTCTGGTATCTCTCCTCGCGCTCTGCCGGGCACAGCGAACGCAATGTACGTTGCCGCGACCGACGAGCACGACGAAGAGGGCGTGTTGATCAGCGACGTCTTCTGCAATCCCGCGGTTCGCCGCAAAATCGCCGAAAAGCGCATGAAGAAGCTGGCCCTGGCGCTCAAAGAACTGCCGGCCCCACGCCTTGAGGGACCTGCCGACGCCGAAGTGACGTTAATCGGCTGGGGTTCTACCGCTGGGGTGATTCGCGAAGCTGTCGAGCAACTGAATGCCTCGGGAGTACGTGCCAATCAGCTTCACTTCAAGTATCTGCTTCCGTTCCATCAGAAAGAAGCGATCGACATTCTCAAAAGTTGCAAGCGCACCATCGGCGTGGAAATGAACGCCTCTGGCCAATTCGCACGTCTTTTGCGCGCTGAGACGAGCCACGCCGTCAGCGACAAGATCCTGAAATACGATGGCGAGCCGCTCGAGCCCGCTGCCATCGCGGCTCAGGTCCGGGCTATTCTCAAGGGCCAGGCGCATTCGCTCGACGTCAGCCAGTCCGAGGCCCGCGAGATTGCCTACCATTACGTGCGCGTGTATTTGGGTGACGAGGTTCGTCCCGGCAACATTGGAAAAGCCGAGAGCAACGGCTACGGCGAGCCCATTTGGAATGTGGAAATCGTTAATCGGGAAACCGGCGCGAAAACCGGCGAGCTGCGCGTCGGTGTTCAGACCGGCTCGACCTATTCCTGGCAGCCGGTCAATTAGGCATAAAAAGAAATTAGGGGACTCAGGGGGAACGATGGCAACCATTGTAGAGCTTCCAGT
>Ga0066690_10000905_pt1 | contig 10337 bp, 7 predicted proteins | sample GraSoiAngelo_139_FD_62303 | JGI IMG/M metagenome (GOLD analysis project Ga0066690, IMG submission 62303) | Grasslands soil microbial communities from the Angelo Coastal Reserve, California, USA - 14_0929_12_20cm | ecosystem: Environmental > Terrestrial > Soil > Grasslands | place: USA...
TCCCGGTGACGAGCAGGTTCTCCGAGGGCTGCATAAACTTCCATATTTCGTCCCGCACCAGCTCTTCGACTATCATCTGCGCAAAACCCACGTTCCGACCGGGCCTTGGACGTCCGTGGGAAGATCTCAAAACGAATTCTTCTTGGAGACGTTCGTCGATGAGCTTGCCCACGCAGCGGGAAAGGACCCCTACGAGTACCGGCGCGCTTTACTCGAGGCGAATGTGGAGTTTCCTTTTGCGAAAGGCTGGATCGACGTGCTGGGCGCAGTCAGAGAGAAGTCCGCCTGGGGTCAGAAGTTGCCAGTAGGCACCGGGATGGGAATCGCCATCGGGGACAGCCGTCGCCTCAGCCGGACCGAGATCACTATTTGCGCCGTTGTGGCCACTGTCTCGGTCACCCAGAAAGGCGAGGTACGGGTGGAACGGTTTGACGTTGCGATGGACACCGGTCCGTTCCTTGTGAACCCACTCGCCGCGGAGCGGCAGGTCGAGATGCAAGTCGCGATGGGGCTAGCTGCAGTACTGCGCCAGGAAATCACGATCGAGAAGGGTCGCGTCGTACAAGCTAACTTTGATACTTACCCGCTGTTGCGACCGACTGAAATTCCCGAGATAAAGGTCCATTTTGTCCGAGCGACCGACGACCCGATTGCGGGCATGGGAGAGGAAGCGATTGGATGGGTGGCCCCGGCGGTTTGCAACGCCATCTTCGCTGCAACCGGCAAGCGAGTTCGTTCGTTGCCCCTCAAGAATCACGACCTTAGTTGGACATAGCGAGTTCGGCCAGGGCCGGTAGAGGTCGCTCCAGTCCGGGTTTAGTTCGGGAAGAACGGAAGAACAGAGGTGTCGATCAGGAGCAGTTGCGTATTGCATGGCTCGCCCCGATTAAAAGGTCCTGAAATTCAAGCCGCGCTCATATCCGGCACACCGGCATCCGCTGTATATTGGGGGGAAAGCTCAGTTCGGTTTGCGCCAATAACTGGCGCCATTCAAGCGTAAACGAGGGACGGCGAAGCAGGGGGGAAGGCCATCTCAAAGAGGAGGTGCAGGGTTAACCGGCGCGCTTGAAGTGCGTCGTCGTGGTGCGCGGCGCGACCTTCATGGTTTTCATCTTCTTGATGTATTCGGGGTAGGTCTGTTCGGCGCCGCCTAAGGCTGCCTCCGGGGGTATCCCGTACTCAGTCGCAAAGTCGTAGAGAACGTCGTTCTTTCCGGGCAGATAATTTGGCACGGAGCCAGCCGGCAGTATCGTTCCATCGGGAGTCATTTCGCAGGGGAATGGCGGGATCACCTGGTCGGGTGTGTAAACCCAACTGTACTCCCGAATGTAAGGCTCGGTCAGATACGCTGGATCGTTAATGATGAACGTCACATTTAGATAATTGCCGTAGCGATGGATGCGCGTGGTCACTGTGGACTTGGAGCTGCGCGGAACGCCGGTGCGCGTGAGATAGGCTTCCTTGAGATGGTCGGTTGTGTAAACCAAGGTGTTGCCTTCCCAGTGCCCTGTCGAAAACCCGGACCATTTGTGAGGCGCATTCGCGGAAGGATGCGGACGATCATCGGTATAGATCACCTGCTCCGGTTCCTGCCAAGCCACGTGGAGGCGATAGCCGATTTGTTGCTTGGTTTCGGGATCGAGCTCTTTGGTGATCAACAGCTGAGACACAGAAACACGCAGTCCGATGTCGATGGGGTGCGGTCGGCACATATTTTCCGGTAGATCAATCTGATCGGGGTGCCAACTTTCGGCTCTCAAGCGCCCGGCATCGTTGAGCGGGATTCCCGTGTAGTCGCCAATATCCATGCCATCGTTGTAAACGCGAGGCGACCACTCGCCGGTTATATCGGCCTGGGCTCGGGCCTGCCGAGCCGGCAGCAAGAGTAAGAGCGGAAGAAACCACAGAGCCTTTATTTTCCAAGCGCTGTTTGTGGATGTCATCTGCTCAACCTCCAAGAAAATCGAATCAGCGCGGTTCGTTGGCCCGGCATGGAGTGGGATCCCAGCCGGAATTGTCCGGAAGTTTCTTGAAATGCGCATGGGTGAAGAGCGGCTCGATGAGGTATTGAGGATCGGTGACCACTGCGGTCACGGTCAGCCAGGTATTGCCGCTATACGGGTCTGAGAAAGTGTCGAAGTCTTCTTCCAGTTTGGCATTGGCGCTAAAGGGAATTCCGTTTTTCTGCAAATAGCCGGGACGCAAACCGCTGGTAACAACTTTGAGATAGTCGGCCTGCCTCAGCACTCTGCCTCGTATGAGTCGGCCTGTTGCGTCCTGTATGGGTCCACCCTGGCCGTCACGCGTGTCCACGCTTTCGTCTCCCTCCCACGAAGCCACCGAGAATCCTTGCCAACTGGGTGGGTCGTTCTGCGGCAGCGAGCCGCCGAAATGAAAGAGACGAGTCTGAGTACCGGAGTCGGTATCAACACGGAGAGTGTGGTCATCTTGCCAGTAAACGTGCAACCGGCCGGGTACTCGCATAATAGCGGGTGCTGCGTAGGAGCTGCACTCCTCGCCGCTGGCCTGATCTTTGGCCGGATCCCAGGTGTCCGCGACTTTGCGGCCTTCGGGGTTGAGCGGGACAAACTGATAATCGTTTTTGTCCGGCACAAGCATGCGGTAGCGCCACAACTCAGTGACGACGGACACCCAATACCCGGTGAAATCCTTGGGGGCGGCCTCCCGCGGCGTTTTTGGAGGCCCGGTTTGAGCGGGGCCTCGGTCCCGAGCGCCGAAATCCTGAGCAGCGAGCGCGACTGGAAGCAACAGCAAGGTTGCGAATAGAAGGAATCCGCGACTCGCTCGTATTGTTTTAGTTCCGCAAAACATTTCCATCTTTCCTTAAGGCAACCAGAGCATTCGTCATCCTAATTCGCTTTGTGACTCGCACTCGGTTCTGGTTTAGCGGTGAGGCTCTTGTATGCCGCTTCCACGAACATGTCCGTCGTCCAGTCACCCGTAGTACTGCCATAAATCGGATCGTAATCGCGCGTCGGTTTGGCCGCCTTCACCTGTTCAATCGTCAGGCCGCGCTTGATCATGTCCTGGAGACGGTCGCGAATGATAACCAGCATTTGGTGGTACACATCCAAATCGGCCACGTCACAAATCCTTCCATGGCCGGGTATGAGCATCGTGCCGCCTTCCTGATGGTCCGCCGGAACGGCCATCTGCTTGAGGCGATACAGCCCGTCGATCACTCCCTGAAGGCTTCCGCCGCTTTTCAAATCGATGATCGGGTATTCAATAGGATCGAAAATATCGCCCGTGCTGATCACGTCGGAGTGCCGAAAAAAGACGAAGCTGTTCCCGTCCGTCGTGGCCGGCTGATGAAACACCTGAATCGCTTCGCCGTTGAAAAAAAGATTCTTCTGGGGTGTGTCGTAGGTGTCGTTGGGCCAGCCCTTTTCCGGCGTCGGAGCGATCTGGCCGGTCGGAGCGCTCATCCGGTCCAGGACCGTGTTGAACGCAACGATCATGACGCTCGCCTGGGAGGCCCGGTCGATGGCTAAGGGCCGGCCGGTCCTTGCCAGAGTATCGTTACCTCCCACATGATCGCTTCTGTGATCGGTATTAATAATGTAGGTGAGCTGACCCTTAGATAATGGCCGGATGGCCGCCAGTACCTTATCACCCATGCCGGCCAGACCGGTGTCCACCAGCACGACCCCGTCTTTGCCGGCTTGTACGGTGATGTTGCCGCCTGCACCTGCCAGCATGCTGACGTTGCCTTGCACGGGCAGAAGTTCGAGATAGCCGCTCTTGGGCGTTTGGCCTTCACGACTCGGATTCGGCCCAGTTGCATTCGGCGTGGTGTTCTGACTGCCGCGGTTTTGGGCCGTCTTTGGGTAGACGAACTGCCTTGTTCCCACGGCTCCAACGAAAAACAGGGCCGAAACGACGCACATCAGCCGCGGCCGGGATGAAAGAAAATCCATATTCCTTCTCAACATCTGCCAAGGCAACAACGTGATTTCCCCAGAAGAAGTGGTTTTCCGACCGCATGATCTACTCCGTGCGAATCGAATGTCAAGATGAGAAATTCGGTTCACGACATGCTCACAGCAAAGCCGCTTGGTAGAGTTCAAGGGACTGGAACGGTAGAGGTCTGCGGTTCAAGACGGGCTCGGCCCTCTTATTATTATTACTCATTCGTGACCTTCCGGGTATAGCGTGTTATGGGCATGAACATGACGATTACACTGGTAAGAGATGCTCGCGCTCCAACTCCTCCTGGTAGCCGTCCTTTTGCTGATTTGCGGTTTCGCCCCGGGCTTCTTCCTCATCCGCCATCTGCGATGGAGCCCGATGGAGAAACTCTGCGGGTCTATCGGTATGTCGTTTGTGCTGTTGTACCTCGCTTTCGGCGCCGTTTACTATTTCAGTCCGGTCGGGGTTGAGACGCCGCCCAAGTTCTTGGCACTGGTCTCCGTAGCCTCCCTCGTTTTAGGGTTCGCAGTCCGGCATGATGTCGTTCGGCTTTTTGGCTCGTTTCGCGTTCGCCGGGCCCTGGCAGGATTTTCTTTTTTGCTGGTCTGGACGCTCCTAATCTTGGGGATGATTCGGAACTATTCCGGCGCAGATTGGTACGGCGATTGGCTGGAACATTTTCAGCGATCGCTATTTTTCCTTCATCACTTCCCTACGGACACTCCGATTATTTTCGGCTACCAGCTTTCCGCGAGGCCACCGGCAATGAACGAACTGGCGGCCTTCTTCTTGGCGCAAACCCGGGATCGCTTCGAGGTTTTCCAGGTGGTTTTCGGCTTTCTTAATCTGCTCATGTTTCTGCCGTGTTGCCTCCTCATGCCCGCACTAGTCGGATCACGCAGGATTTCTGTGCGACCGCTGGTCGCGCTCTTCGCCCTGAACCCTATGGTGATGCAAAACGTCACCTACACTTGGACCAAGGCGTTCACAGGGTTCTACGTGATTCTTGGCCTCTGGTTTTATCTCGCGGGGTGGAGAAAGAACGATCTTTTGCGGATGACCGCCGCGTTCATCGCTTTATCAGTGGGCCTTTTGGTGCACTATTCGGCTGCGCCCTATCTTCTGTTCCTGACTCTTCACTATCTGTTGTGCGTGTTCTCAAAACGGCCCCGCCGGTGGCGGGAACTGGCCGCCATCACCGCGCTTTGCGGTTTGCTGCTGGCGACGTGGTTTGGCCGGTCGATGGCCCTTTACGGAGCTCGGGCGACATTCGCCTCGAATACCACTGTAACTACGAGCCAGCGATACCCAGGCAGTAATCTTGTGAAGATTGCGGCCAATTTGTTTGATTCCATTGTGCCCGTTGTTTTGCGGAACCATTTCTTGCTGGACGACTTCAACCATCAGGGGCTCGCCGGAACCATTCGCGACGATGCGTTTATTTTTTATCAGAGCAACCTCGTCTTCAGCATGGGGCTTATCGGCGGCCCGTTAGTTCTGTGGTTGCTCTATCTCGTCATCCACAGCCGCTCCCGGTCCACCTCTGAACGCTCGTTTTGGTTAGCAATGATTGCGTTTTGCGTCATGGTGGGCATTGCCTCTAGCGGGGAGAGAGATCCTCTTGGCGAGGCTCATCTGACGCTTCTACCTATGGAAATCCTCGGATTATCCCTGCTTTCTGCCATGTTTCCCTTGCGCCGGACCCTTTTGACCCTCGTGGTTGCCGGGTGTCTGATCGACTTTTCTTTAGGAATATTCCTGCACGTACACATCCAGAGTTTGGAAAACTCCTCGCAAAAGACGATCTTCCCTGGCCTCAGCGTCATCGGTGGCAAACAACCCGATCCGATCGTAACTTCGGACTCTCTTTCTGGAGCGTCATGGAACAATTGGATTCTCAAGCATCAATACGCTCAACTCGTAGCGCTCTCCGAGTCTCATCGCCTTGATGCCACCGTCGGCCGGGTCCAGATGCAAAAGTCGCTCGGGGACGACGAAATATACTGGCATCGCTGGTATGCCCGAAATAACGGCGCCATCGGATTTTTGGGCGACCACACTGCCGGCGAATCCGGAACGGGTACGACCGTGCTGGCCTGCCTGCTCGTAGCGTTGACCTTCGGGCTCGCAGGCGTGCTGCTGAAATGAATTTTGCGGAAATAGATTACGACCACTGGCGATTCAGGAGAGATCTGGTGCTTTGCCCTCCTTGAGAGTGCCCACATTGGCTTCAACTCACTCGAAATCGGAAATTGACATCGCAGGCCGCGGAAAATAGACTCGCGCCATTGACCCTCCGACGTAATTTGAAGGACAGAGAGGAACAGCAATGCGGATTTGGAAAAGAGTTGCTGGATCATCCATCATCGCAGCCGGCGTTGTTGCTTTTGTATTTATGGGATTAACGCTGCGAGTGAATGCCCAAACGCGGGTGTCGAAAAATGTGCCCCTGCCTGTATACAAGGTCGATCCCTTTTGGCCTAAGCCCTTGCCGCACAAGTGGATCCTCCAGGGCATTCCGGTCATGGTTACAGACAAGGACGATCACATTTGGGTGGTGAGCCGTCCGCGAGACATCAATCCGGACGAGTCCGGTGCAGCTACAACGCCTCCACGCACCGATTGCTGCATAGCGGCGCCAGCGGTTCTGGAATTTGATACCGCCGGTAACCTGCTGAAAGCCTGGGGTGGTCCGGACTATGTGCCCGGCTGGCCGGCCGAAGGAATAGCGAAACCGGGAGCTGGCGCCGAACATGCCATTGTGGTAGACCGGGAAGGCAACGTGTGGCTCGGAGGAAACGCCCGTTACGACAGCATTCAGAAATTTACCGGCGATGGAAAGTTTTTGTGGGAATTCGGCCACCGGCACCCGAAAGAACCAGCGGGGCAAAACACAGGGCCGGTACCCCAGAATAATCAGGACACCGATCACATCGTCATGCCCGTAGAACTTTTCGATCTGGACGAGGACGCTCACGAGCTGTACCTCGTAGATCAAAAGCGCGTGGTGGTGTACGACATGGATACGGGGGTCTTCAAGCGCGGCTGGGGCGGTCATGGGATGCCTTTGAGCGAAATCAGTAACGACCCGGTGCCACCCTATGATTGGAAGTCCGGCGCGCTGCCTGCTGACCTGGAAGAATTTGTGCCCGCGCTGCACTGCGTGCACATTGCGCCGGATGGACTCGTGTATGTCTGTGAGCGAGGCAGTGATCGGATTCAAGTGTTCACGAAGAAGGCAAATTTGTGTCCAGCTTCTTCGTGCATCGCACCACGCCTTCACGGGGAATGGAGTGCGGCGGTCCCGGCTCGACGGTGGACGGGATGTGCGGAACGACATACAACCTCACCTTCTCGCACGATCCCGGCGGCAAGTACGTGCTGATTGCGGACGGCACCAACGACAAGATCTGGATTCACGATCGCAAAACCGGAGAACTGAAAGGTTCCATTGGCGATAACGGCCGCATGGCCGGCGACTTCCACTGGATCGATGCCATCGCCATGGATTCCAAGGGAAACCTCTACACGGGCGAAGTAGAAACAGGAAAGCGGATTCAGAAATTTATTCTGATGAATGGCGACGGCCAATCGCGCCCGCGTCCTCACGAATGAAGGTTGCGCAGATCACCGCTGCTTTGGGGCAATGTCACGCTGCAAGATGCGACGGACCGGCTACCTTGGCGGAAGGCAGCCCCGCTCTGCTGCGCGGCGGGTCTTCTACATTTCACTGAACGCCTAAGAAATTCGGGCCGGGCTCCTGTCGGATAGGGGCCTGGGCTGGCCGAACTTCGCCACGGTTTGAATTGCTTCGCCGATATCCTTGACCGCCTTGAGATTCATCCATTGCTCGATGGCGCGGTCCGCCTGAGCTTTGTCCACATGACTGAATTCAGCGATGCGGTAATACTTGGCTTTGAGCTCCTCATGGGTCATCGGCTTGATCGGCCCACCGTAGAATGTCCGCTCTTCTCCCGATTTTTTGCGCACGGTGAAAATGTCTCCACCGTACTCCGGATGTTTGTTCGGCGAAAAGGTTATTCGGGCCATGAGTTCCCTCACTTTCGGATCCATATACTTTTCTCTGGTGAAGGAATCGAGGTAAATATAGCCGTCCAGGAGCATGCGGGCGACGTTGTAGGGCGCGCTGTGGTCGGCGGTCTCGCGGTTGCGGGGATCCCACTTCGGGGGATCACAAATCTCCTGCCATCCGAAATAATGGAATTTGGCATCGATGGATGCGATTTCTTCGGGCTTGGTCCAGGCAAGGATTGCCGGTGCAATATTCTGGTGAAAGTTTTGATTGTTGCCTTCCGTGGCAATCCGCTTATATCCTCCACCGTTTCCATGTATCGTCTCGATGGCCAGCCGTCCATCAGGACTAGTGGGAAGCTTCAGATCGCTGGTGAACGGACCGATGTGAGCAATCAAGCCGTCCCGGCCTTCGAACGGCATGCACGGACCCGTCATCCCCTCGCGCGCCAGCATGGCGGCCCAGACGCCGTTACGGACCTGCTCCGAGCTATGCGTGCCTTTCCACATGGACTGCGTGCCGATATGGCAGACATACATCGGCATATGAGGAACCAGAGCAAGTGACAGAGCGTTGGCGAGCTGATCTTGATTCAGGCCCATCAGTTTCCCACACGCCATAGCCACACCGACACTATGGTAGGGACTGTCCCAGCCGGCGGGGTCGTAATCGCCCTTTCCTGTGTTTCCGATCGCCGTTACGACCTCGTAGCATATGGCCATGGCGACCAGCACCTGCGAACCAGTGGAGCGAAGTGCCTCACCAGCCGCCAGTACTCCCCCAAACATCTCGTTATTGTGCGGGGTAGCGTTGAAATCGGTATGGCGGATCATGGCCGCGTTTGTGAAGGCGGCCATCTCGTACGTCGTCTTGATGCCGTAACCCATAACCGTGCAAGGGCCCGGCATCGTCTGCGACAGCCGCGCGTTGATTCGAGCGGGGTCACTTTCGAAACCACCATAGAGGCTGCCCAGCGTATCGTTCTGCAAGTAACTGATCGTCTCGATGCAGGAATCTGTCAGATCTGATTCGGAGAACCCGTGCACCCATTCAACGATCCGGCGGCTACACTCATCCATGGGCCCATTGCCATTCGCGCGGCCTGAGCTATTCACCCAGCCGGGACCAGTCTTGGTCACGTAACCCGGCTGCACAGTGGTTATGACTTCCTCGCTCTCGGTAATGTCGGGGAAATGCTGAACCCTTAGCGATGGTGCCTGGTCCAGGCCGGCCGTCGGCGGGGGCGGCGCCTGTCCCTGCTGTGAGAATGCCGCGGGGGCCGTCAGCACCCCTGCCACCGCGACGCCGGCGCGTGCTCCCAACTTCATCAGGTCGCGTCGGCCGAGTCTAGACACACCCTTCTTCCTATCGTCCTCTTTATGGTTGCCCATTGCAGACTCCAATTTTCTCAGTTTAAGAGGGCGCCCTGCCCTCATGGTCGCGAAAATGTGACAGCCAGAAAAGTTAGTCTAATGGCTGAACGCGGACGAGATAGCCGTTGTAGTCCACGTACCAGACCGTTGGCGGCTTGGTGGAAGTATCAATGACGGTTCGCCGATCGTACGAATACGGCTCCGGCATCTGGTAGACGGTCCAATGATCGGTCTTGGGATTGAACCGAAGCATCTGAGCACCGTGCAGCACGCCGGCCCATACTTCGCCGTTCTTGTCCGGCATGGCTTCGTAGAAATCGGTATAGGGATGCGGCGCGATGGGCGGCGTGTATTCTTCGATGCGCTTCTCTTTGGCATTGAGCTCGATCAGAGAACCGTCGGCTCCGCCCCACCACGTGTTTCCGAAGGGATCGAACCCGCCGCGCTTGGCGGTCATCATGTGAGCGCCGCTGTTGAGGTTCAGTAATTCCCCGGTTTGAATATTCAACATTTCGACGGTGTTGCCCCAATTCGCCGGACCGCTGCCGCCCCAGTATTTGCCGTCATACGAAACGGTATTGTCGTAAGTGCTGTCAGCCTGCAGCGGCCAGTGTTCGAGGACTTCGCCGGTGTTGGGGTCCATCTTCACAATCAAGCCGTGGCGGCCATCCCAAACATATCCTTGCGAATCCAGAGTGAAGTTTCCGAAGCTGGGCGCATTGATTGGAGTGGGGCTGGCAATCTTGACTTGCTTCACATCGCCGGTCTTAGGATCCAGCCGATTGAGCTGATGCGCCCAGTTTTCTGAAATCCAGGCGATGCCGTTCTTGTCGATTACGGCGTGGTGCGTACCGGGCATGGCTCCGGGCGTCAATGGAATGGTGTAATCGGTGACAATGCCGGTCTTTGGATCGAGTTTGCCGACGTAGCGAGTCTTATGGCTCGTGTACCAGACGTTGCCTTGCGCATCGAGCGCGGCGTCGTGAAGCATGAGCAAA
>Ga0066690_10000907_pt1 | contig 10332 bp, 10 predicted proteins | sample GraSoiAngelo_139_FD_62303 | JGI IMG/M metagenome (GOLD analysis project Ga0066690, IMG submission 62303) | Grasslands soil microbial communities from the Angelo Coastal Reserve, California, USA - 14_0929_12_20cm | ecosystem: Environmental > Terrestrial > Soil > Grasslands | place: USA...
CCTCCGGCAGCTCGAGGCGGAGCTGCCGGAGCGTGGCGACGGTGGAGTAGGCGAGCGCGAGCCCGAGCAGGAGCTGCAGCGCACGGGTGGGCACGACGCCGGCCAGCGCCGCGCCGACCAGGGCGCCCGCCACGGTGGCCAGCGCGAGGAAGAGTCCGATCCGGATGTTGCTGAGGCTCGTCCGGAGGTACGCGGCGGCGGCGCCACTCGACGTCGCGATCACCGACACGATGCTGGCGCCCATCGCGTAGTGCAGGTCGACGCCGTAGACCAGGGTCAGGATGGGGATCAGGAGGATGCCTCCGCCGAGCCCGAGTACGGCTCCGGCGCCGCCGGCCGCCAGCGAGGTCGCGAAGAGCGCGGCCACGAACTCGAGAGGACTCATGAGGGCGCGCCGCCGCGTATCTGCAGCACGGTGCCGTCCAGGTGGCCGAGCAGCTGCCGCGCGTGGGCGAGGTAGAACGAGCGGAAGAACGCGACGTCCGCGACCGCGCCCAGGCGCTGGAGGTCCCGACGAAACATCTGGTCCCCCACCCACTCGAGGGCGCGTAGCTGCGTGACGAATTCCGAGCGTGCGTGCATGACCCACCTCCCTTTGCATGGTCCGCACCGTCGATGTGGCGATGCGTGCGAACGGACGGGGTGTGTCAGCCGCGCGGAGGGACGAACGGAACGCGGACGACCAGTGGCAGGGAGATCGCGACGTCGACCGCCTTCAGGCGCTCGGCCCGCGCCGCCGCCGGCGCGAACGTCGAGCGCTCGAGCGTCGTGGGCACGGTCCGCCACGTGCGGTCGGGCCGGTGGTGCAGGCGGGCGCCGTGGTGCTTGCCGATCGGCGAGGCCGAGAGGTCGTCGCCGGCGAGCCCGAGCGCCGGCACGAGGGCCAGCGCCACCAGGAGCACGCACGCGACCGTTCGGGGCAGCGTCATCGCGCTGAGTCTACCGCGAACCGTCGGGGGGTTGCCAGGGCGGCGCGCTCAGCCGCCGCTTGCCGTCGGCGGTCAGCCGGACGCCCGGCGCGTCGAGGTCCACGCGGTCCCACAGCTTGCAGGTCACCTGCTTGTGGTGCTGGTCGAGTCCCTCGCAGTAGTTCGTGAACTCGCAGCGGCGCACGAGGCGGCCGTCGCCGAGGCGGATCTTGCGAAACCAGTCCGGATCGGCCAGCGTCTGGCGCGCCGCCGCCACGAAGTCGGCCTCGCCGCGGGCCAGGATCTCCTCGGCCTGCTCGAACGAGAAGATGCCGCCGCTGGTGACGACCGGCGTGGCGTGGCCGGCATCGCGGACGGCGCGACGGATCGTCGCCGCCAGCGGCACGTTGCGGCCGAACGGCCCGCGCGAGTCGGAGATGACCGTGGGCATGCACTCGTACCCGGAGCGGCCCGTGTAGGGATAGACGGCCTCGCCGACCTTCGGCTGTCGCGCGTCCTCGAATCGCCCGCCCTTGGAGATCGAGAGGTAATCGGCGCCGGTCTCGGCGAAGCGCACGCCGAACCACGCCGCGTCCTCGATCCGGCTGCCGCCGGCGACGACCTCGTCGCCGAGGTAGCGGACGCCGACGACGTAGTCCGCGCCGAGCCGCTGCCGCGTGGTCCGGAGGACCTCGAGCGGCAGGCGCACGCGCTGCTCGCGCGGACCGCCGTAGCCGTCGTCGCGCGTGTTGAGTCGCGACAGGAACGAGGCCATCGTATAGGCGTGCGCGTAGTGCAGCTCGACGCCGTCGAAGCCGGCCGCGCGCGCGCGGCTGGCGGCCTCGGCGAAGAGCGGCGGCAGCGTGCGCGGCAGATCGCGGATCCACGGCAGATGCGTGTCCCACACCCGCTCCCGGTAGCCGTAGTCGAGCGCCTCCAGCTGGCGCGACGTGAGCGCGGCCTCGACGAGCGGCCGATCGGCGGCGGCATCGAGAAGCCGGCGGCGCAGCGCCGCCTCCGGCGCGCGCAGCCAGGCGTCGTCACCGGCGGCGGCGGCCAGCCGGCGGCGCAGCGCATCGTCGACCTCGAGGAAGCGCAGGAAATACTTGTCGGGCGCGGGGCGACGCCGCACGGTGAGGAAGTCGATGAGCTGGATGAAGAGCCGGGTCCGGCCCCCGCTCCGCTCGCGCACGGTGTCGACTAGCCGCCGCAGCCCGGGGAGGAAGCGGTCGTCGCCGATCCGCAGCAGCGGGCCGCTGGCGATGTCCCGGATCCCGGTCGCCTCGACGACGAGGACGCCCGGCTGCCCCTCGGCGAACCGCGCGTACCAGTCGAGCACCTCGGGCGTGACCACACCGTCCGCCGACGCGCGCCACGGCACCATCGCCGGCACCCACGTCCGTTCGGCAACGTCCAGGCGCCCGATCCGCGCCCGCTGGAACCAGCGGGCGCGCGCCGCTTCCTCGGCCGTCGGCCAGCGCGCCGCTGGCAGCGCGTGGCGGATCTTGAAGCGCTCGGCAACCTCGATCAGCCGCGGGCTCATCGCGCGGGGTTGTCCGGGTCGTACGGAACGACGTCGGCCTTGCGGAGGATGTAGCGCTGGATCTTGCCGGTCTCGGTGCGCGGCAGCCGCTCGACGAACTCGACCGCGCGCGGGTACTTGTAGGGGGCCAGCTCGCGCTTGACGTGCTCTTGCAGCTCGCCGACCAGCGCGGGGGAGGGCCGGTGGGGCGCGCGCAGGACCACGAAGGCCTTGGCCACGAAGCCGCGCGTCGGGTCGGGCGCGGCCACCACGGCGGACTCGGCCACCGCCGGGTGCTCGTCGAGGACGTGCTCGACCTCCGGCCCCGGGATCTTGTAGCCGCCGGAGACGATCATGTCGTCGGAGCGGCACTGGTAGGTGAGATAGCCGTCGGCGTCCTGGACGTAGACGTCGCCCGTCACGTTCCAGCCCCCGAAGCGCACGTACTCGGCCTGGCGGTCCGGTTTGCGCCAGTACTTGCATCCCGTCGGTCCCTTGATGGCGATGAGGCCTTCCCGGCCCGGCTCCACCTCGCGGCCGTCGTCGTCCACGACGCGGCAGTCGTAGCCGGGCACCGGCTCGCCGGTCGCGCCCGGCCGCACGCGGCCGGGCAAGGACGAGACGAAGATGTGGAACATCTCCGTCGAGCCGATGCCGTCGAGCAGCTCCACGCCGGTCACCTTGCGCCACGCCTCCCAGGTTGCCGCCGGCAGCGGCTCCGCCGCCGACACGCCGAGGCGGAGCGCGCCGAGGTCGAAGCGTCGGGCCAGGTCCGGCACGCCGAGCATGAGCCGGTACGACGTCGGCGCACAGAAGCCGATCGTCACCCGCCGGCGCGCGAAGGTCTCCAGCATGGACTCCGGCGAGAACGGCGGGCCGAGGACGGTCGAGGCGCCGAACCGGAAGGGAAAGACGAGCAGGCCGCCGGTGCCGAACGTGAAGGCGAGCGTGGGATGGCCGCCGAACCGGTCGTCCTCCGTCGGCCGCAGGACGTGGCGCGCGTAGGAGTCGGCCGACGCCAGAATATCGCGATGAAAGTGGACGCACCCCTTCGGCACGCCCGTCGAGCCCGAGGTGTAGGCGATCATCGCGATCTCGTCGCGATCGGTCTCGACCGCGGTGAAGCGCTCCGGATGTCCGGTCGCCAGCGTGTCGAGCGTCACGTCGCCGCCGCGCGCCTCGCCGGCGACGATCAGCCGGCGGAGCGCTGGCGCCTGCTCGCGGGCGCGCTCCAGCTCCTCGCGCAGGCCGCCCCACACGATGGCCGCGCGCGTGCCGGCGTCGTTGGCGACATAGGCCAGCTCGCGGGCGCGCAGCATCGGCATGGTGCCGACGGTCACGATGCCCGCCTTCTGGCAGGCGAGCCAGGCCACGATGAACTCCGCGACGTTCGGCAATCGCAGCAGCACGCGGTCGCCGCGCTCGAGTCCCGACGCGCGGAGGCCGTGGGCCAGGCGGTTCACCCGGCGGGCGAGCTCGCCATAGGTCAGCGTCTCGGCGCCGGCATGAATCGCCGGCCGTCCGGCGCGGCCGCCTTCCGAGTTGGCGTCGAGCAGGGCGGCGCCGACGTTGAGCCGCCCGGGATAGCGCAGCTCGGGCAGCGTGTAGACCCGCTCGGGCAGGAGCCGCGGCTCGGGCAGCGAACCGGCCAGGTCGGGGGTCATGCCAGCGCGGCGACGCCCTCGATCTCGATGAGGCAGCCGTCGGCGGCGTCGAAGAGATCGCGGGCGCCGACGAGCGTCATGGCCGGGAAGTGCTTGCCGAAGTAGTCGCGGTACACGCCGCCGATCTCGCGCAGCCGGGCCTTGTAGTCGGCGACGTCGAGGACGTAGATCGTCAGCTTGACGACGTCGGTCATGTCGCCGCCGGCCGCGCTCACGACCGCCTGGATGTTGCGACAGACCTGGCGAAACTGCGCCACGAGGTCGCCCTTGCCGACCACGGCGTTGTTCTGGTCGCGCGCGACCTGGCCGGCGATGAACAGCAGGCGGCCATGCTTGACCTCGAACCCGTACGAGAAACCGGCCGGCTTGGGCAGCGTGTGCGGCAGCACCGCGGAGATGTGCTCCTTCATGACGTCCTCCGTTGCGGCGTCGAGCCGTCGAGGACGACGGCCTCGCCGTTGATCGTGTCATCGCCCACGAGGCGCCGGACCTCGTCGGCGATCTCCTCGGGCTCGATGAGCCGTCCCCCGGGATTCATGCGTGCCAGCGAGGCGACCGCGTCCTCGAACGACCGCCCGGTCCGGGCGGCGATGTTGTGCGCGCCGTTCCAGACCATGTCGGTCGCGGCGAAGCCCGGACAGATCGCGTTGACCGTGACGCCCTTGCCGCTGACCTCGGTGGCCAGCGCCCGCGTGAACCCGACCAGCGCGTGCTTGGACGTCGTGTACGCCGTGACGTACGGGGATCCGTAGAGCCCGGCCAGCGACGCGACGTTGATCACGCGGCCCCAGCCGCGCTCGAGCATTCCGCCGAGCAGCGCCCGCGTCATCAGATACGGCCCCGTCACGTTGACGCGCAGGTGCCGCTCCCACGACTCCACCGTCGTCTTGCCGAACGGCGCCGACTCGGCGATCCCGGCATTGTTCACGAGCACGTCGACCGGGCCGAGCTCGGCCGCGGTCCTCGCGCACGCCGCCTCGACCGACGTCGCATCGGTCACGTCGAGCGCCACCGCCAGCACCGACACGCCGCCGCCCGCGCGCAACTCGTCGGCGACTTTGGCCACCTGCTCGCGATCGCGCGCCGCCACCGCCACGCTCAACCCCTCGCGCACCAGCGCGGCCGCGATCGCCCGCCCGATCCCCCGGCTCCCCCCCGTCACCATCGCCACCCGCATCGCCAGCCTCACGTTATCACGCGGGCGCGCGCCCGGCCCCTCGCGCTCCCCGACGCTGACGTGCGTCGGCTGAACGTCGCGCGCAGGTCAGCGGGAGGCGGCCGTGCGGCGGGGTCTGTGGGACCCGTTCCAGCCTCGCATCAACGCACGCCCCCCAGCCCGATGGAGCCCAGCCAAGGCGGCCTCGAGTCGGCCACAGCCCTCGTGGTAGCCACAGACCCCGCCGCGCGGCCGTCTCCCGCTGACCGTTCGTGCGCTCGGTCGACCGGCGCTACGGGCTTTCGACGCAGAAGAGGAAGAACAGCGGCCGCGTGCCGGTCTCGTTGGGATCGGTGAGGCAGCGGGCGCGCGGCGTCTGACTCTGTCGCGGCGGCGGCGGCGCGTAGGAGGCGCAGCCCGCGATGGCTGTGAGGACGAGCAGGAGGAGCAGCCATCGCGCTCGGGTCACGCGCGCCATTTTATCGCCCGCCGGCGGCGGTCGGAAGGTGTATATAGCGGACGCCATGGCGCGCGCGTTCGCGAAGACGTCGGCGAGCGAAGCGGTCGAGCGGCTGCGCCCCGGCATGCGCGTGCTGCTGCCGCCGGGCTGCGGCGAGCCGCGCGCGCTGGTCGCCGAGGTCTGCCGGCAGTCGGCGCGGCTCGTCGATCTCACCCTCATGGGCGGCCTCCACCTCGGCGACTATCCCTGGGCGCGGCCCGCGCACGCGGAGCTCCGCTACGCCACCTGGCACATGTCGCCACGGCTCGAGGACGCGCGGCGGCGTGGCCGCGTGGAGTTCGTCCCGATCCGCTACTTCGACGTCGTGACCGAGTTCGCTCGCGGTGGTCGGTGGGCGCCGGATGCCGTGCTCGTCCACACGGCACCGCCCGACGCCGGCGGTTATCTGAGCCTCGGCGTCGCGGTCGGCGTGACGCTGCCGGCGGCCCGCCTCGCCCCGCTCGTCGTCGCCCAGGTCAATCCGAACATGCCGCGCGCGCGGGGCCACGGCTGGCTGCACGCGAGCCAGGTCGACGCCTGGGTGGAGATCGACGAGCCGCTGGTCGAGTATCCGGCGCCCGTCGTCGGCGACGTCGAGCGCGCGATCGGCCGGCACGTCGCCGCCCTCGTGCCCGATGGCGCCACCGTGCAGGTCGGTGTCGGCGCCATCCCGCAGGCGGTGCTGGAGGCGCTGAGCGGCCATCGCGACCTCGCCCTGCACTCGCTGCTGGTCGATCCGGGCGTGGCGCTGATCGAGCGCGGCGTGGTGACCGGCGCCCGCAAGCGACTGCATCGCGGCCGGCTCGACATCGCCGAGGCGATGGGCACGCGGCGCACGTTCGACTTCCTCCACGACAACGACGTCGTCAACATGGAGTCGTCGGCGTTCGTTCACGATCCGGAGATCGTCGCGGGCATCGAGCGATTCGTGTCGATCAACTCGGCGCTGGAGATCGACCTGGCCGGGCAGGTGACCGCCGAGAGCCTCGGTGTGCGGCAGGTGGCCGGCATCGGCGGCCAGTTCGACTTCGTGCTGGGCGCCTCGCGCTCGCCGGGCGGCGCCTCGATCATCGCGCTGCCGTCCACGGGGCGAGAGGGCGCCGTGTCGCGGATCGTGCCGCAGCTGGCCACCGGCGCCGCGGTGACCACGCCCCGCTATCTCGCCGACTGGGTGGTGACCGAGCACGGGGCGACGCAGGTGCGGGGACTGTCGGATCGGGCGAGGGCCACGGCGTTGATCACCGTGGCCCACCCGCGCTTTCGGGGGGAGCTCGAGCGTGCGCTCGCTACTTCCTAGCGGCGTCGATCTTCGCGAAGATCTCTTCGTCCGTCGGGAACCGGTACGTGTCCTGGTTGGTGTACGCCGTCTGCCCGTCGAGGAAGACCTCGAAGATGCCGCCCACACCTTCCTTCAGGCGGGCGGTGATGCCGTACTTGTCCTTGATGGCGGCCTGCAAACTGGAGGCCTGGGGCAGGTAGTTTCACTCCCCGCAGTACAGGATCTCGATGTCCATCGCTCCACCTCCCCCCCGACTGGATGACGATATTGTATATGACGATGGCGTGACATCAGGGGATTCGATGCAGGCCCTCATCGACACCGACCCCGGGATCGACGACGCCCTGGCGCTGCTCTACGCCTGGGGTTCGCCCGGCCTGACCGTGGCCGGCATCACGACGGTGGCCGGCAACGTGGAGGTCCACGACGCGACCGTGAACCTCTTTCGCCTGCTCGGGCTGCGGCGGCCGCAGCCCGAGCCGCCGGTCGCGCAGGGCGCCGCCCAGCCGCTGGCTCGGCCGCTGGTGACGGCCAAGGGCTACCACGGCGTCGATGGCCTCGGCGACCTGCCGGACTGGCCGGCCGTGCATCCGTCGCTGCCCGCCATCGACGCCGCCGACTTCATCCTCGACATGACCCGCCACGCCACCGAGCCGCTCACGCTGATTGCTCTCGGCCCGCTCACCAACGTGGCCCACGCCCTCACGCGCGGCCACGAGACGCTGTATCGGCTGGCACGGGTGGTCGTCATGGGCGGCGCCGTGGACGTGCCGGGCAACGTCACCCCGACCGCGGAGTTCAACCTGCACGTCGATCCCGAGGCCGCCGTCCGCGTTCTGGACTCCGGCTTGCGGCTCGACCTGGTCCCGCTCGACGCCACGCGCCAGGCGGTGGTCGTCCGCGCCGACCTCGCGAGGGCGCTGGCGCGCCGCCCGGGGCCGCTGGCGACGCGGATCGCCGCGTTCACCGAGCGCGGCTTCCGCGTCGACGCCGAGCGCGGTACGGCCGGCATGATCCTGCACGATCCGCTGGCGGTCGCCGTGGCGATCGATCCGACGCTCGTGCAGTGGGAGTCGACGCGCCTCACCGTCGGCGCCGACGGTACGACGCGGCGCGCGGCAGGGCCACCGAACTGTCGGGTGGCCCGCGTGGTCGACGTCCCGCGCTTCCTCGCCGCGTTCCTGGATCGCCTGTGCCCCGCGTCCTGATCGTCGGCTCCGCCAACGTCGACTTCACGGTCGCGCTGTCGCGTTTGCCGCGACCGGGGGAGACCGTCAGCGAGGGCACGCTGCTGATCGCGCGCGGCGGCAAGGGCGCCAACCAGGCGGTGGCGGCGCGCCGCCTCGGTGCGGACGTGCGGCTGATCGCCTGCATCGGTGACGATCCGTCGGGACGCGAGGTGCGCGCGGCGCTCGAGGCGGAGGGCATCGGCACCGCGGCGGTCGTGACGACCTCGGCGGCGGCGACCGGCACCGCCTTGATCGTGGTCGACGCCGAGGGGCGCAACCAGATCGCCGTCGCGCCCGGCGCCAACCGCCGGCTCGGCGTGGCCGACATCGACGCCCGCGACGCCGACTTCGCGTGGGCGGACGTCGTGGTGTGCTCGCTGGAGGTGCCGCTCGCCACCGCGCGGCGCGCGCTGGAGGTCGCGCGGCGTCACGGCGCCGTCACGATCCTGAACCCGGCCCCGTTTCCGGACAGCGGCGTCGACTTTCTCGCGCTCGCCGACTACGTCACGCCCAACGAGACCGAGGCCGCGCGTCTCTCGGGCCTGCCGCCGGCGGATCTGGCCGGCGCGGCCAAGGTGGCCGCAGCCATCCGCGCCCGCGGCGCGGCGCACGTCGTGCTGACGCTCGGCGCCGCCGGCGCGCTGGCCGCCGGCCCCGCCGGCGACGTCCGCGCGCCGGCGCTCGCCGTGACCGCGGTCGACACGACCGGCGCCGGCGACGCGTTCAACGCGGCGCTCGCGGTCGCGCTCGCCGAGCGCCAGCCTCTGGCCGGCGCGCTCCGCTTCGCGAACGTCGTCGCCGCGCTGGCCTGCACGAAACGCGGCGCCCAGCCCTCGATGCCGCACCGGGCCGAGCTGGCCGGCCTCGACGGCGGCGAGGCCTAGCTGCCTCGCCGGGCGTGGAGGGCGGCGATCCGGGTGAGCGCGGCGTCGACGGTGTCCGGCGAGAGGCGGCCGCGCTCGAGCGCAACGCGGATCGCGGCCAGCGCGAGGGCCGAGGCGGAGCCGCCGTCGGGCAGGCGATCGTCGGCGATCAGGAGGACGTCCACGCCGGCCTCCAGCGCCAGCACGGCCGCGTCCTCGAGGCCGTAGTGCTGCTCGATCGCGCCCATGCGCAGATCGTCGCTGACCACGACGCCGCGCCAGCCGAGCTGCTCGCGCAGCCGACCGGTCACCGTCGCCCGCGACAGGGTGGCCGGGTAACGGCGGTCGAGGCGGCGGTTGAAGACGTGCGCCGTCATCACGCTGTCCACCAGAGCTTCGGCCATCAGCGCGCGGTAGGGCTGCAGCTCGATCTCCGGCCGCGCGGTGTGGGTCACGTCGACGAAGCCGAGGTGGGAGTCGGTGAAGCTCGAGCCGTGGCCGGGGAAGTGCTTGAGCGTCGTCAGCACGCCGGCCGCGTGGATGCCGCGCAGGTAGGCGCGGGCGTGGGCGATGACCTGCGCGGGCTCGGCGCCGAAGCTGCGACCGTTGCCGACGATGACGGGATTGGCCGGGTTGTAGCCGACGTCCACCACCGGGGCGAGGTTCCAGTCGATCCCGGCGCGGCGCAGACGGCCGCCGATGCGGCGCGCCTCGAGCTCCGTCACCGCCAGATCGTTGGCGTCGCCGAGCGCCTGGTGCGAGAGCGTGTCGCTGTAGCCGGCGGCGGTTCCCAGGCGCATCACGCGCCCACCCTCGGCATCGACGGCGACCAGGGGCGGCCGCCCCGCGCACTCGCGCGCGCGCGAGACGAGCGCGTGCGTGAGCCGCGCGGTCTGCTCGGCGTCGACGACGTTGCGTCCGAAGAGCAGCGCGCCGCCGGTGCGGGTCTCGCAGAGCAGGCGCTCGATCGCGGGGTCGCCCTCGGCGGTGGTGCCGTGGAAGCCGACCAGCAGCAGATCGCCCAGCCGCGGCAGGAGCGGCGCCAGCCGCGCCGGCTCCGGCGGCGTGAACGTGCGGCAGCCCGCGAGCACGACCAACGCCATCACGACGCAAACGCTACGAGCACCGACCCGTCGAACCAGGGACTGATTAGAGGCGCGCCACGGCTTCGCCGGGGCGCGCCGAACGTTGGGGGGCTTGGGGGCCATGTCG
>Ga0066690_10000917_pt1 | contig 10305 bp, 7 predicted proteins | sample GraSoiAngelo_139_FD_62303 | JGI IMG/M metagenome (GOLD analysis project Ga0066690, IMG submission 62303) | Grasslands soil microbial communities from the Angelo Coastal Reserve, California, USA - 14_0929_12_20cm | ecosystem: Environmental > Terrestrial > Soil > Grasslands | place: USA...
GCACGTCGTCGCGTAATAGGTCGCGGTCCCCGGAACCTGGTCCTCGGGCGGCACGACGTATGGGACGAGGTGCTCCGTCGGCTCGGGCCCGATGCCGCACCCCGAGAGCGCGGCGGCACCACCGCTCGTCGCACCCAGGACCTTGAGGAACCGTCTGCGATTCATCGGCGCGGGCCTCAGTAGTGGCACAGCGTGCAATCGCGGCCCACCTGCCGCTGCACGTGGCAGTTGATGCACCAGCCCATCTTGAGCGTGGCGACCTGATGCACCTGGGGCATCGCGCGCACGTCCCCGTGACAGGTGCGGCAGCTCTCGGTGCCGAGGATCTTGATGTGGCGCATGTGGGGGAACCGGACGAACCCCGGGAGGGCGTGGATCCGGATCCAGTGCGGCGGCTGCTTGCTCGTCCACGCCTCGCGCACCTTCTTGATCTCCGCCTGATGCGAGGGCGTCGAACCGGCGATCATCTGGTGACAGCCGAAGCACGTCTGGACCGCAGGGATCCCCGGCTCACTCGAGATGGTGACCGTGCTGTGACAGTAGAGGCAAGGGATCTGGTCCTGACCGGCATGGACGTCGTGGCGGAAGAAGATCGGCTGACGGGGACCGGCGAGCTTCCCCGTGTCGGTGATGACGCGAGCGGTGGAGGCAGGTACGGATGGTCGACTTTGCGCCGCGGCTGGGCCGGCAACGAGGAGAGCGACAGCGACGCCGGCCGCGGCCCTACCACTCCTCTTCGTCATCAATCGCGCTCGATGGCGAATGTATTGTTCGTGTGGAACGGCTTGCGGGCCGGAATGTAGCGCCAGCGGCAAACGGGACACAAGTCCCGCGTGCCCCTACTCCGGGCGCGCCAGAAACTGGTGCTTCAGCCGGACGATCGCGACGAACGCGTCGACGGCGTCCAGATCCGGAAACTCCATCCAGCACCACCGCACCCCGGACGACACCGCCCCGCCACGGATCGCGTGCCGCAACGCCTTGGGCAGGCCATCGCCGACGGCGAACTCGCGTTCCTCGAGCTCCGACAGAACGAACGTGCCGCTGACGCCCGCCTCCATGGGATGGAGGTAGCCGAGCTTGCGGCCACCGACCTCGTACATCCACACCCACTTCCACGCGGTCCCCATGAACACCACTTGCTCGGTGACGTGCTTGAGCGCGCGTATCCCCTCTCGCGCCTTCTTGAAACGCTGCGCCGCGCGTGGCGGGAGGTCCTTGATCGGGGCGTCGGACTTGGGGCGCTTGCGCGGGCTATGGTACAGGTTTGTGGCCCAGTAGCCCGACGGCTGATGGTCGATGGGGATCATAGCTCTCCTATTGTACCCTCGAGCGTCCGCAGACGCCCCACCAGCCGCGCGAGCGAGCGCTCCAACTCCCCCACGACTGCTCGGACCGCAGCGGTCGGGGCCGAGTCGGCACCCTCCACCACGTTGTAGGCGGCAACGAGATCGGCGTTCAGGCGCGTCAGGTTGTCCGCGCCGCGATCGTCCCCGCCGGGGCGCGGCCCCCGGCCCGCTCCGGACTCGAGCGCCGCAGCGCGGGCGTCGAGCGAGTCGAGCGCGGCCATCCGGCCCTGCGCCGCGCGGTCCCGTACGCTCCTGAGCCGTGCCTGGAGGGCGTGCACTCGCTGCCACGCCGCCGTGTCGCGATCCATGGCGCGCACCAGTCGCAGCGCCAGCGCAAATTGTTGCTCCAGGACGCCGGGCCCCGGCCGCACGCGCGGATCCCTCCTGACCACGAGGGGCTGGGTAAGGGTCACCCCGTCCACGGTGAGCCGTACCGTGTACGATCCCGGAAGCACCCAAGGCCCGCGCGGCTCGCGTGGCGTGTCGCCGCGGATGGCGGAGATCGGGTACTCGTGCTGCAGCGCGGGCGGCGGGGCGGCGTGCAGGTCCCACACGAAGCGATGCATCCCCCGATCGGTCGACAGCGTCGGCGACGGCCGTATCCAGGTGAGCGGGATGTTGACCGTAGTGTCGGGCGGCTCGGGACGATCACCGCTCGCGAAGCGACGCACCAGCGCGCCCGACCGATCGCGAACCTCGAGCACCACAGGTCCCGCCGCCGGCCGAGCCAGATAGTAGTCCAGCATCGCGCCGTCGGGCGGATTCCTGCCCGCGGGCTCGTCGGGCGGGAGCGGCGTGTCGGTGTTGCCGTTCCAGCGAACCCGAACGGCGGGCGCCGGCCGGTACAGATACGCGCCTCCCGCCGCGGCGGCGGCGGCCGCCGCCGCGATCTGGCGCAATGGCGTGATGTCGTCGAGGATCCAGAACGAGCGTCCATGGGTCGCCACGACCAGGTCGGTGTCGTGCACGACGAGGTCGCGCACCGAGCTCGCCGGCAAATCGAGTCGCAGCGATTGCCAGTGCGCACCGTCGTCGAACGACACGTAGACGCTCCGCTCCGTCCCGGCGTACAACAACCCGCGCCGCACCGGATCCTCCCGCACGACGTTCACAACTTCGTTCTCGGGGATGCCCGTGACGATTTCGCTCCACGTCCGGCCCGCGTCGTTTGTCCGGTAGATGTGGGGGTGGAGGTCGTCGAGGCGGAAGCGGTTCACGGCGGCGTACGCGACCAGCGTGTCGAAGTGCGAGGCCTCCATGAGCGAGACCTTGCTCCACGGCGTGAGCGCGGTCGGGGTGACGTTCGTCCACCGGCGCCCGCCGTCGTGCGTAACGTGGATGAGTCCGTCGTCGGTGCCGACCCAGAGCAGTCCGGGCCGCGTGAACGACGGTGCGATAGTGTAGATCACGCCGCGGTGCCGGCCCTGCTCCGGATCGAGCGACGCGAACGCGCCCAGGCTCGCCGGTACGTCCGCGGTCGGGCGCGTGAGATCGGGGCTGATCGTCTGCCAACGCTCGCCGCCGTTCAGCGTCTTGAAGACGACGTTCGCACCCAGGTACAGAACGTGTGGGTCGACGGGCGAGAACACCACCGGCATGGTGCGCACCCAGCGATACTTCCCCATCCGCACCGGCTCGGGGGACACGTCCTGCACCTGCCCGGTCCGCCAGTCGAAACGCGCGATCTTCCCGCCGTACACGATGTCGGCGTGCAGCGGATCGGGCGCGACGTAGCCATACTCCTCCGCGCCAACGGGACGCCACTCCCGGAACGTGATCTCCCCGTCGTTGCCGCGGCTCGCGATCCCGGCGGATCCACTCTCCTGCTGGCCGCCGTACACGCGGTACGGGAACTGGTTGTCGGTGCTGACGTGGTAGAACTGCGCGGTCGGTTGGTTGTACCACGAGCTCCACGTCCCGCCCCCGTTCACCGTGACGACGGCGCCCTGATCGCCGGCGAGCAGGATGATGTTGGGATCGTCCGGGTTGATCCAGAGACGGTGATAGTCGTCGCCCCCCGGCGCGCCGCGGAACGCGGTGAAGGTCCGGCCGGCGTCGCTCGACTTCCAGGTGACGACGTTCGCCACGTAGAGGACGTCGGCGTTCTTCGGGTCCACCTTCACCTCGTTGAAGTCGCCGTCGCGACCCCAGAGCCGCGGGTCCGCGTTGACGAGGCGCCAATGCTCGCCGCCGTCATCGGAGCGGTACACCCCGCCGCCGTTCGCGGCCCCCACCACCGCGTACATGCGCCGGGGCTCGCTCGCGGACATCCCCAGGCCGATGCGGCCGAGCTTGTCCTCCGCCGTCGGCAGGCCGCCGGTGATCCCCCGCCAGGTCGTGCCGCCATCGGTCGACTTGTACAAGCCGTTGCTGGCGGACAAGGTCCAGGAGCTGCCGATCTCCCAGGGCGCCTGGCGCGCCGCCCACAGGACGGCGAACACGGTCTGCGGGCTCGCCGGATCGAAGGCGACGTCTACGGCGCCGGTGTTCTCGTCCTTGTAGAGCACGCGCTGCCAGGTCTCCCCGCCATCGGTCGAGCGAAACACGCCGCGCTCCGCATTGGGGCCGTACGGATGACCGAGCACCGCGGCAAAGACGCGACGGGCGTCGTGCGGATCGACGATAACGGCGGGGATCTGCTGGCCGTCGGACAGTCCCAGGTGCCGCCACGTCCGCCCCGCATCGCCGGACTGATAGATCCCGTCGCCCACTGAGAGGTCGGGGCGCTGCAGCCCTTCACCACTCCCGACGTAGATGACCTTGGGATCGGAGGCGGCGACCGCGAGCGCGCCGATCGAGCCGGTCGGCTGCCCGTCGAACAGCGGCGTCCAGGTGCGCCCGTAATCCGTGGTCCGCCATACGCCGCCGTTGTTCACGCCGATGTAGAACAGGTTGGGCTGACCCGGCACGCCCGTCGCCGCCACGGTGCGGCCGCCGCGAAACGGACCGATCGAGCGCCAGTGCAGCTCGGCGAAGAGTGCGGGCTCGTACGCTTGAGAGAGAGCGACTGACGGGAAGATGGTGATGAGCCAGACCGACGACGCGAGCCGAAGTAGTGCAATCACGCGCGAACACTCCCGGACAAGAGATGACCGTTACGAGAATCGGCGCGGTATTTCGCACCGCCGATCTGCCGAGTCAAGCGGCGATCGGACGGACCGCCGCCCGAAACCGCCCCATGTCGAGCAGTCGCGCCACCGACACGCCTGGCACCGCCATCCGACCGTCCTTGCTCATCGTGAGCTTGATCACGTCCGCATCGCGCCCATACCAGCGCGAGCTCGGCTCCAGGTCGGACGGATAGACGCACAGCGGCAGACCGGCGACCGCGAGCGCCGCCTGCGAGCCGATTCCCGTCTCGGGCATCGTGCCGACCCAGAGCTCGGCTTGGTACGCGGCCGCCTGGGCGTACACCCGGCACACCTCCGCGAGGCCGCCCATGCGGTGGACCTTGATGTTCCATACCCGGGGTCCCTCCAGATCGATCACCTGGCGCGCGACGGCGGCGCTCGTGAGCGTCTCATCGAGGCAGACCGGGGTAGCGAGCGTCCGGCCCAGCACGGCATGGCCGACGAGCTCGTCCGGGGCCAGCGGCTGCTCGATGTAGAGCAGGCCCGCCTGATCGAGGGCCCTGAGGCTCCGCTCGTCGGCCGGCCACGCGTACGCGCCGTTGGCGTCGACCGTGAGCGGGAGGTCGACGCCGCTCATCGCGGCGCGCGCCGCGGTGACGGCGACCGCGTCCCAGCCCGGCATCACCTTGATCTTCACGCGGCGGTACCCCTGCTCGAGTGCGGCGGCGACCCGGCGTGTGAGGGTGCCCGGTTGCCGATCCTCGGGGATACCGAGGGCCACGCCGCACGGGACGCTCGACGCCGCGGGGACGCCGAGCCGGAGGGCGACGAGCTGGCCGAGCCCGACACCGCGGCGATGGGCCTCCAAGTCCCAGGCGGCGGTTTCGATTCCCGCCCGCGCGAACGGATTGCCGCGCACGCCGTCGCGCAGCGCGGCATCCACGGCGTCGGGGGCGTCGATCTCCTGCCCGGCGACGCGGGGCAGCAGGACGCGCACGATCAGGTCGCGGGCCCCGGCGAGGGTCTCCGCGGAGTAGAACGGCAGCTCGAACGGGGGCGACTCGCCGTACCCGACATGGCCGGCATCGTCGTGCAGCGCGACGATGAGCGAGCGGCGCGCGTCGATCCGTCCCCCCGAGATGATGAACGGCTCGACGAACGGAATCGTCAGGTCGAACAGCTCAACCCGGGTGATGCGCACCGGCCGCGAGGTCGAGGAAGTGCAGCGCGCCGTCGCGTCGCTCGAGCCCACCCGCCGCTTCGAGCTCGAGCAGCGCGGCGACGAGGCCGTCGGCGGGATCGAACAGCAGCGCGTGGAGCGCCCGCTGAGTCCGCGAACCGTGGGTGGCCGGGTATTGCGACAGCGGGAGTTGGAAGAAGGTGTGGAGCTGCACGCTCTCGCAGCCGCGCCGCGCATATTCGACGATCATGCGGCCCGAGCAAATGTTACCCGTCCCGCACAGCGCCGGGCGAACGCCCGGGGCCATGGCATCCAGCACCCGCAGGTTCCGGTCGCTCAAGTCCCAGCCGCCGTACGCCACGGCCTGTTGCGCGTCGAACAATCGGTTGAAGCAGATGAGGGCATCGGCACCCCGGCACGCGTCCATCATCTCGTTCTGGAAGGCGTCATCGAAGCGCGCGTTCATCAGCTTGACGGCGATTCGTACCGCTCGCGGCGCCGCCGCGCGGATGCGACCGGGGACGTCACGCAGCCACCGCAGAATCTGGTCGCGGTCACCGGCCAATGAGTCCCCCGCGAGCGTCGGCGAGAAGTCCTTCTCGACGAGCAACGGGGGCTCGCCCGCTCCCCAGGCGTCGGCGAGGAGCCGCGTGGTATAGCGGTACTCGGCGTCACGAAACGGGTCCTCGAGCCGGGGCAAGTGGTACTGCACCGACGGCACCACGAGCAGGCGTCCCGCACGCGTGAGGTCGCGTCCCGCCCGCATCAACCCGAGGTATTCGTCGAATGAGCGGTCCCAACCCCTGCCCTTCCAGGTGACGGTCCACCCGGGCCGGCCGCCCGTGGCGCGCCGCCGCTCGACCGTCATCTTCGTCTCGTGGATCGTCCACGCCGCCATCGACTGGCTACCGGCCTCGTCCTGAGCGATGACGGTCTTCAGAACCACGAAGGCGAGTCCCGCCCGAGCATCTTCGGCGAGCTGATTCTGGTTCAGGGACAACTGGCCCGAGCCCTTCCCGACGGGATGGGGGACCGCCTCACCCAGGTAGCGCGCGGTGAGGTCGATCCCGTACGTCTCGCGCACGTGGTCGGCGAAGTCGCCGGGGAGTTCCCGCTTGAAGCGCTCGAAATCGCGCTCGAGCTCCGAACGCATAGGCCGGTGGACCAACCCCGGGGCCATGCCCCGGGGTCAGCGGCCAAACCGCGACAGCCGGAACTGGGGGTCGGCCGCGCCGTCGGTGAGCACAAGCCCGGCTACCAGCTCGCCCAGCGCCGGCCCGTGCTTGAACCCGTGTCCCGATCCACCACCCACGAGCCACACATGGTCCGCCCTCGGGTGGCGGTCGACGATGAAGTGCTCGTCAGGGGAGTTCTCGTACTGGCACACGCGCGCCTCGAGCAGCGGGGCATCTTTGAGCGCCGGGAACCGGAATGCCAGGTAGTCGCGGGCGCTGCGGAGCGCCTCCGGCGACGGCAGGCGCTCACCGGCGGTGGGGTCAAACACGGGCCCGCGAGCGTCGTCCGCCACTTTGAACCCCCGCCACTCGTTCCCGGGGATCCCATATATGAAGTGATTGGCGTGATCGGCCCACACGGGGAGTGCCTCCTCGGTGAAGCGCGCGTCACCGGGCGGGGTGCCGAAGAAGAACACTTCCTGACGCGTCGCGCGCACGCGATCGCCGATCACATCCGGAAACAGCTTCCCGAGCCACGGCCCGCAGGCGAACACGTACGCGTCGCCGGCCAGGTCGCTGCCATCGCTGCAGCGCACGGCCTCGCCCGGCGCGGGCGGCTGCACTGCGACCTGACGATAGACGCCGCCGGCTGCGAGAAATCCCTCGAGCACCGCGGCACAGGCGCGCCGCGCCGTGAGATAGCCGCCGTCCCGCTCGAAGATCGCCCAGCGCACACGCGCGCAGTTGATCTGCGGGTAGCGCTTGGCGGTCTCGGCACCCGTCAACTCGTCGAAGCGACACCCCGCCTCCTTGAGAATCGGCAGCGCGGCCTTTTCGTACGACTCGTCGTCCTCGACCAGCCACAGCACGCCGATCGGATGGAGCAGACGCTGCTTCCAGCGTCGTTCGTGCTCCCGCCACAGAGCGAGCGCGCGCATTGTCAGGTGCGTGTACACGGCTCGCGGGCCGTAGGTGGCGCGGATGACCCGCGTCTCCCCGCCCGAGCTGGCGCGGGCGTTGCCGGGTCCCCACGCGTCGACCAGCGTCACGCGAGCACCGCCGCGCCGGAGGTACAACGCGGTCCAGCCGCCGAACGCCCCTGCCCCGACCACCACGACGTGCGGTTTGTGCTTCATGGGAACGAAGCCTTTGAGGAGAGGGAGTGCCGCGCTCGCCGCCCACGCCTCGAGAAACGAGCGCCGGGGAATACGCTTCACGGCCGGCTGACGCGCGCGCCGCGCGCGTCCCGGACGGCGCGGCGCACGACGTCCCGCTCGGCTGGCGGGAGGGCCGGCCCCCATGGGTCGTCGCACGCGTCCTCCGGAATCACGCCGTCGGCGGCGAGGGCCCACAGCAGACGGCGCACATACCCCTCCATCGGGGCCGTGAACGTGGCCGCCGCGAATCGGTCGCAGATCCCGGACAACCGCACGAACTGGGCGAAGTCGCCGGTATGGAACGCCTCGATCAGCGCAGCCTGTAACTTCGTCAGCGCCGCCCCCATCCCCACCAGGGCCGCCCGCGCGCCCATCGTGAGCGAATAGCCGAAGAAGCGGTCCTCGCCGGTAATCAGGAGCTTCTCCGGGTATTCGCGGATCAGCCCGGCGAGCCGTTGGAACGTCATGACCGAATCGAGGGTCGCGACCTTGATGCCGATCACGCCCGGCAGCTCGAGTATGCCGTGCAGCGTCGGGTTGTCGTACGCGACCCCGCCCGCCGCTTCATACAAGTAGAAGGCGATCACGGGTAGCACGCCGCTCAAGGCGGCGTGGTACCCGACCGGGTCGTCCGGCCGGGGAAAAGCGAGCAGGGCGTCCGCCCCGCCCGCCTTCGCCTCCCGCGCCATCGCGACGCTCGTGGCACCCGCCACGATCACCTTGTCGGCGAGGGCGGCGCGCCAAGTGGCGAGCACCTGGTGACGCTGCTCGGAGGTGAGGTGTGGACCCCGCCCGGTGTGCGCCCACACCGCCACGCCCGCTACCTGCTGGCCGGCCATCGACCGGGCGTAGTCCCGCTGCGCGTCCTCCGCGACCGCGTCCCCGCGAAACGGCACCGGGACCGCGGGGATCAAGCCCCATTCCAAGGCGGCGGTCAGGCGCTCGGCCGGTCGCGCAGTCAGAAGCCCAGCCCGTGGCGAGCGTTTTCCGACTCGATGGCGGCTCGTTGGGGTGGTGCGAGCGCGAGCAGGTCGAGCTTGGCCACGCTGCTCTCCGGGATCCTGAGCGGCTGCCCGGTCCCGAACACGAATCGCTCGACGCCGACGGTGCGGAGCAACGTCTCGAGATGATCCTCGGGCGGCCCCCAAATCCAGCAGATGTCCCACCAGATGCGGGCCGCTTCCTCGGGAGTGGACCCGAAGTGCACCTCCTCGACGAACGCACGGTCGGCGTGGGTGATGACGAGGCGCACATCCGCGTCGGACCGCACGAGGGCGCGCACCGCCGCCGTGGGGACCTCGGCCGCCCGATCGTTGGGGTGCCGCTGGCGAGCGTCCTCGAGCCGCACGGCGACGAGCAACGGCAGCCGCGCCGCCCCGCAGGCGGCGGTGAGCACGCGCATCTCCGCGCCCGCGGGATCGAGCCCGCAGTACGTCGGGTCGCACCGCACAACCGGGGCGCCGCGGTCGAGCGCTTCGCCGAGCACGGCTTCCCATCCCGGCAAGCCGGGGTGCACGGCCGGTACGGGTTTGAAACGCCGCTCGCGCGCCGTCGCCTCGTACAGCCAGGCGTTCCCCTCCGGTGGTGCCTGCCAGAACAGGCTCGGGAGATGCGTCACCCAGGCCTCGTCGACGCCGACCCGTTCCATCGCCCGGAGCACGGCCTCGGGTGAGGTGCCGGGCACCCGGCGGTACGGGTACGCGCCCAGGAAGACGTTCACGTCGATCCGCATCAGTCGGACGGAAACGCGCCGTGGGGGAAGATGCTCACCGCGTTCTTCCATTTCACCAGATCGACCTCGTCCCGCGAGAGGAGGTGGGTGAGGTAGCGCAACTTGGCCCACCCCGTGTCCATGGTGATGTCACTCCCCCACAGCAGGCGCTCGACGCCGACCGCCGCGAGACAGCTCTCCAGCATCCCGCCGTCGACGCCGCTCCCCGAGAGATCGACGTATACGTTCGGCGCGGCACGCAGCGCGGCGAGGGAGTGCTGCCAGGCCCCGCCGCCGCCGACGTGGCCGAGGATGAAGTGGACGTCGGGGTGGCGGCCCGCGAGTGCGCACAGCTCGGCGCCGTCGGACGCCTCTTGTCCCGGCCAGTCGCGTCGCCGGTGTTGCCACACGTGCTGCAACACCGGGACGCCGCGCTCGCGCGCGATCTCACAGATCGGGTCGAGCAGCGGGTCGGTCGCCCGCCGGCTCGCGGCCAGTTTGATCCCGATCATCCCGGCACCGAGACACCGCAGGATCTCGCCCCGAGCGTGCGCCGTGTAGTTCGGGTTGACGGTCACGTAGCCGCGGACGCGGTTCGGGTGCTCGCGCGCGAGGGCAAGCAGGGCATCGTTGCCGTACGGCAGGTCGGCGGGCGACGGGAA
>Ga0066690_10000924_pt1 | contig 10280 bp, 10 predicted proteins | sample GraSoiAngelo_139_FD_62303 | JGI IMG/M metagenome (GOLD analysis project Ga0066690, IMG submission 62303) | Grasslands soil microbial communities from the Angelo Coastal Reserve, California, USA - 14_0929_12_20cm | ecosystem: Environmental > Terrestrial > Soil > Grasslands | place: USA...
AGTCGGCTGCCAGCGGATACAGGACCAGCCCGTGGCGGTGAAGCTCCAGCTCCCGGATCACCTCCGGGGGCATCAGGGAGAGCACGTAGGAGAGGGTGGAGACGGTGAAGCCGGGCCAGGGATGCTGGCTTACCGCCGCCCCGCCCAGCACCGGGCGCTGCTCCAGCACCAGCGTGCTCAGGCCGGCCCGTCCCAGGTAGGCGGCGGCGGCCAGGCCGTTGTGGCCGCCCCCGACGATGACCGCGTCGTAGCCCTGCGGCACGGCTGGGAGTATACGCGGGCCTTTGAGGCCTCTCAGCCGGCCGGCCGGACCTTGACAAGGCGTCCGGTGAAGCGTGAAATGGCGCTGGGGTTTGGGCAGCCGCCCATGCCTACAAATCGAATTGGGAGGGTGACAGTTGGCTGAAGCGCTCGCGACTCAAGAGCTGCTCGCCGAAAAGCGGAAGCTCAAAAAGTCCTTGTTCCGCCTCGACCTCATCTTTTTCACTGTGGCGGCCATCGTCGCGCTCGATACTCTCGGCGCCGTCTCGTCCCAGGGCGCCCAGGCGATCTTCTGGCTTGCGGTGTCGGCGGTTACGTTCCTGATTCCCTACGGCCTGCTCACCGCCGAGCTGGGAACCGCCTTCCCCGTCGAAGGGGCCTGCTACGAATGGGTGCGCCTCGCCTTCGGGCACCTGGCGGGCGCCGTGACCGCGGTCATGTACTGGATCAGCAACCCGGTCTGGCTCGGCGGCACCCTGGCGGTGACCGCGATCGCGGCCATGGACACCTTCTGGGGCAAGCCCTTCGGCGGAATCGGCAACATCGGCTGGCTGGAGTTCGTGGTCGGTGCGGCCTTCATCTGGATCGCCGTCACCTGGAACATCCTGTCGCTGCGCTACATGAAGTGGGTTCCGAACCTGGGCGCCATCGTCCGGCTCGCCCTGCTGGCTCTTTTCGGCCTCCTGGTCATCCTTACCGGGACCAGCAAGGGCTTCGCCGGAAATCTCAGCGGATGGACTCCGACCACGGGTGTCTTCGTCGCGGTCATCGGGGTCCTCGTCTTCAGCTGGATCGGCTTCGAGCTCTCCACCAACGCCAGCGAGGAGATGGAAGACCCCCAGCGCGACGTGCCCCGGATGGTGGTGGGCTCGGGCATCATCAGCGCCCTGGCCTACGCCGTGCCGATCATCGGGATCCTGCTGGTGCTCAGCACCAAGGACCTGAGCAACGTCGGCTCCTTCGTCTCCGGCTACCAGACCGTCGTCGCCAACGCGGTGGGTGGAACGGCGGCGAACGTGCTCAACTTCCTGGTGGGCCTGGCGATCGTCTTCTCGCTGCTGACCAGCGGCACCGTCTGGCTCATGGGCGCGGACCGGATGATGGCCATCGGGGCGCTCGCCGGCTCTGGTCCGCTCCGGCTTGGCCGCTTCTCCAGGCGGTTCGGGACCCCGGTGCCGGTCAACGTCACCTCCGGCATCCTGGCGACCGCCTTCCTGCTGGCCAACGTGATCATCAACCACGCGCTGAGCAACGGCAGCCTGTCCTCACTCTTCGCGGTCGTGCTCGCCCTCGCCATCTCGACCACCACCTTCTCCTACCTGCTGGTCTTCCCGGCCCTGGTGGTGCTCCGCAACAAGTTTCCGAACCAGCCCCGGCCCTACAGGGTGCCCGGCGGCATGCTGGGCGCCTGGATCGTCACCATCCTGACCTTCGCCTACGTCCTGGGCGCCACCGTCTTCTCGCTCTGGCCGGGTCTGTTCACGTCGGGGGTTACCGGGCCGGCGTCCAACGTCGACCGTGGGACCTTCGAGATCACGGTGCTCGTCACCATGGCGATCATCATCGGAATTGCCATCGTCTTCTACTACCTCGGCCGTGGCCATGCGGTCCATGAACTGCTGCCCGGAGAGGGTGCACCGGCGGGAGACCGTCAGCTGACGGGAGCGCGCCGGATCTAGCGGCGAGACTCAACGGCTGTGGGCGCGGGCGGCCGTCCGCCCGCGCCCAGCGTCTGGGCGGCTGCGCGGGAATGGGCTGGACGGCTATTGACGGCGTCCGCACGGGCTGTTAGCGTTCGCCAAAACCCCATATCGAAGAGGAGGAATCCCTATGCCCGACGGCGTCAGGACGACCCCGCCCGCGGCCGTGACCGAGCCGCGCACCCAGGAGGGGGACGACGCGCGCGACCTGGCCGGTTTCGGCTACCGGCAGGAGCTCAAGCGTATCCTGGGCGTCTACTCCAGCTTCGCGGTCGCCTTCTCCTACATCTCCCCCTCGACCGGCATCTTCACCCTGTACGCGCTGGGGCTGGGCCTGGCGGGCGGCTTCTTCTTCTGGAGCTGGCCGATCGTCATTCTCGGTCAGTTCCTGGTGGCCCTCAACTTCGCCGAGGTCAGCTCGCACTTCCCGGTGGCGGGCTCCGTCTATCAGTGGAGCAAGTACCTGGCCAACCGGCACTACTCCTGGTTCAACGGCTGGATCTACCTATTCGCCGGGATCCTGACCGTCACCGCGGTCGACCTGACGGTGCCCATCGTACTGGTCCCCTTCCTCAACGGCCTCGGCCTCAGCATCCCGAGCGGTTTCTGGACGCCGATCGTCGTGGGACTCCTGGTCCTGCTCAGCACCACGTTGCTCAACGTCTTCGGGGTCCGGCTGGTGTCGATCGTCAACAACACGGGCGTCGTCTTCGAGATCCTGGGGATGGTGGTCTTCGCCCTCGTGCTGCTGATCTTCTTCCACCACCAGTCGCCCAGCATCCTGACCGACACCCGCTATCTCGGCTCAGGATTCGGTAACGCCAGCGGCGTCTTCCTGGCCGCGATGTTCATGTCCCTGTTCGTGGTCTACGGGTTCGACACGGCCAGCACGCTGGCGGAGGAGACCAGGAACCCGCGCCGGGAAGCCCCCAGGGCGGTGCTGGCCTCGGTGATCGGCGCCTTCGTCATCGGCACCATCTTCCTGCTGGCCACCATCCTGGCCATCCCGGGTGACGCCAACAAGTTCATCACCGATACGGCCGGCGGCAAGGCCGCCCCGCCGGTGGACATCATCACCGGCAACTTCGGAGCCGGCAGCCTGGGCTCAGAGCTTTACCTGTTCGTGGTCTTCGCCGCCATCTACGTCTGCTGCCTGGCGATCCAGACCTCGACCATCCGCCTCGCCTTCGGCATGGCCCGCGACGGCAAGCTCCCCTTGGGCCGGATCTACAACAGGGTCAGCCCTTCGCTGCACACTCCGGTCGGCACCTGCATCGTGATCGGGCTGCTTTCGGCGATCCCCGTCTTCTACGCGGGCGCCGGCACGGTCGCGATCTCGGCGACCTGCATGATCTACCTCTCCTACTTCCTGGGCAACCTCGCCATCCTGATCGCCCGGGGCAAAGGCTGGCCCAAGGCCGGTGCTCCCTTCCGGCTGCGTGGATGGGGCGCGGTGGTCAACGTCCTGGCCCTGGTCTGGGGTGGAAGCATGCTGGTCAACTTCCTCTGGCCGCGCCCGGGAACGATCATCAACCCCAACACCAGCGAACTGCCCGGGCTGGCCGGCATCCCGCTCGTCGGGAACGTCCCTATCGTCGAGCTGACCATCGGGGTCGTGGTCCTCGTCGGCCTGGTCTATTACCTGATCGCTCAGGTCAACAAGCCGGCGCAGCCACTTCCACAAGAGGCGGCCGCTTCGGCCTAGGTCACAAGAGCGACCATCCTCGGGAGAGGAGCGGGCCGACCGCTCCTCTCTATAATTGTCGGCACCATGGCGGTCAAGATCAGGGTTCCGGGCGCCCTGCGCCAGCTGACCAGGGGGGCGCCGGTGGTCGAGGTCGACGCCGGCGACGTCTCCCAGGCGCTGCGCGCCCTGAACGACAAGTATCCGGGCTTCAGCGAGCGTCTCTACGACGACCAGGGGCAGCTGCGCCAGTTCATCAACATCTATCGCAACGACGAGGACATCCGGTTCGGCTCCGGGCTGCAGACGCGGCTGCAGGAGAACGACGACCTCTCCATCGTCCCCGCCGTAGCCGGAGGCTAGGACGATGCCGCGCGCGACCGTGCGGCTGACGTTCCGCGGCGAGGTCTTCAAGGATCCGATCCTCTATCAGCTGGGCAAGGACTACCGCGTGGTCACCAACATCAAGCGGGCCCAGGTGGACGAGGGGGCCGGCTGGCTGGAGGTTGAGCTGGAGGGACGCTCAGAGGACGTCGAGGCGGCCCTCGCCTACTGCGCCAGCCGCGGCATCGACGTGGAGCGGGTAACGGCCCCATGAAGGTGGCCGTGGCCATGAGCGGCGGCGTCGATTCCTCGGTCGCCGCCGCGCTGCTGCGCGACGAGGGGCACCAGGTCTTCGGGCTGACGCTCCAGCTCTGGCCCAAGGAGATGGCCGCCCGGGACTTCGACCGGCATCACGGCTGCTGCTCGCTGGACGCGGTCGAGGATGCGCGCCGGGTCGCGTCGCGACTGGGCATCCCCTACTACGTGCTCAACTTCGAGGAGGGCTTCCGCCGCTCGGTCATCGACCCCTTCACCGAGGCCTACCTGTCGGGGCGCACGCCCAACCCCTGCATCCGCTGCAACGAGCAGGTCAAGTTCGGGCTGCTGCTGCGCAAGGCGCTGGCGCTGGGGGCCGGGGCGCTGGCGACCGGGCACTACGCTCGGATCGACTCGAGCCAGGGCGAGTACGTCCTGCGCAAGGCCGTGGACGAGCGCAAGGACCAGTCCTACGTCCTCTACCAGCTGGGGCAGCGCGAGCTCGGCGCGGTCCTGTTCCCGGTGGGCGGGATGCTCAAGGCGCAGGTCCGGGAGCGGGCCCGCACACTCGGCCTTCCGACCGCCGACAAGGCGGAGAGCCAGGAGATCTGCTTCGTCAGCGAGGGCAGCTACCGCAGCCTGCTCAAGGAGCGGTTCGCGGCCCGCCTGCTGCCCGGGCCGATCGTGGACGCCCAGGGGCGCGAGGTGGGGCGCCACGCCGGGATCGCCCTCTACACCGTCGGCCAGAGGTCGGGGCTGCAGCTGCGGTCGGGCACGCCGTCCGGCCCGCCGCGATACGTGACCGGGATCGAGCCCGGCAGCAACACGCTCCACGTGGGTCCCGCCGAGGACCTGCTGCGCGACCGCTGCGAGCTGGAGGACGTTCGCTACGTGGCGGCCCGGCGGCCCCGAGCCGCGTTCGCGGCCCAGGTCAAGGTTCGCTCCCACGCCGTCGAGGCGCCGGCCCGCGTGGTCCCGCTCGGGGATCGCGCCCGCATCCAGTTCGCGCAGCCGCAGCGCGCCCTCACCCCCGGACAGGCCGCTGTCTTCTACCACGGCGACCGGGTGATCGGTGGCGGCGCCATCGCGGCCGCGTGAACGGGGGCGAGGTCGCCCGCCAGCTGCTCCTGCACCTGGCGCAGGTGGCGCTGGTCTGGCTGATCCTGCTGGGCGGGGTCGTCTCCGCGGCGACGGCCGTCCGGGGCCGCCCCGCCTACTGGCTGGGTGCCGCCGGGTCGGTGCTGATCGTCTTCGGGTTGATCCTCGGGCCGGGATTCCTGCCGGGCAGCGTGACCGGCGTGGCGATCGGCGCCGGGATCGCGCTGGCCATCTTCGGCGTGGCCCTCGACCTCCTCCTCGGACCTCCTCCGGCGGCGGCCGGCCCGAGGGCCGGGGAGAGTCTCGACTCACGCTTCGAATGATCTCCAGCTAGCATATCGCTGAATGATCGCGACGGACAAGTACATGAGCGCGCCCATCGTGGCGCGCACCGACCATGCGCCAACCCTCTGGTCGATCCGGATCAAGACGCCAGACCCGCTGCCGTTTCGCGCCGGCCAGTACGTAGCCTTCGGGCTGCTCAACGGCGAGAAGGTGCTGGAGCGCGCCTTCTCGATCGCCTCCAGCCCCTATGAGGAAGAGCTGGAGTTCTTCATCGAGCGGGTCGCGGACGGGGCTCTCTCGCCTCAGCTCTACCAGCTGCAGGTGGGCGACCGGGTGCAGATGCGCCGCAAGGCGAAGGGCGTCTTCAACCTGGACCACAAGTCCGGACACAAGCAGCATTTCCTGGTCTCGACCGTCACCGGGATCGCGCCCTACATCAGCTACGTCAGGACCATGATGCGCGACCTGGAGCAGGGCCGGCTCGAGGAGCCTTTCCGCCTGGTCATCCTCCAGGGCAGCTCGCGCTCGGACGAGTTCGGCTACGACGAGGAGCTGCGCTGCTGCGCCCGGACCGCCTCCTGGCTGACCTACATCCCGACCGTCAGCCGTCCCTGGGAGGATCCCGGCTGGACGGGGGAGCGGGGCCGGGTCGACGACCTGGTCCGCAAGTACACCGACACCATGCGGCTCGACCCCGAGACCACGACCGCCTACCTCTGCGGCAACCCGGGCATGATCGTCAACGCCCGCGACATCCTGCGGCGCCGCGGCTTCAAGACGGAATCGATCAAGGAGGAGACCTACTGGGCGCCCGGCGAGGGTGAGGTCGAGTACTGAGTGGCGGCGCTCACCTTCCTCTTCGCCCTGCTGGCGGTGGCCGGCGCCGGAGCCGCGGTCCTCTATCCGGGCCTGCGCCGGAGCGGGCTGGCGCTGGCGGCGACCAACCTGTTCGTGGGCCTGGTCGCCCTGACCCTGCAGGCCGTCCCGGTCTTCCTGGCGGAGGTGGTCGCCGCGCTGCTGCTGGCCGGGCTGGTCCAGGCTTTTCCCATCCGCGGCGCCGATCGCGCGCTCTGGCCCCCCGGCGGAGCCCTGGCGCCGCCGGCGGTCCTCTCGACGCTGGTCCTGGCCGGCCTGGCCTGGGTCGCCCTGCAGCCGGTCTGGTCCGCCTCACCCAACCGCGCCCTCAACCCGGCCGTCCTGCCCCAGGGGCAGCTGGTCGCCCTCGGCGCCGCCGTCCTCCTGGCGATCGCCGCCGCCCTGGCCGTGCTCACCCGCCGCGAGCCGCGCCGGGCGCAGCCGGTCGAGCAGCCGCCCCCCCGCCGGACCGCCTCCAGCACGGCGCGCCCCCCGCGTGGCCGAGGCCGCCGGTGACGGCTGTGGCGCTGCTCGCCGCAGCCTGCCTGTTCGCCCTCGGCTGCTTCGGCGTCCTCGTCCGCCGGCAGCCGGCCGGCGTCGTGATGGCGGCCCAGCTGCTCTGGCTGGCGGTGGTGCTGGTGCTGGTGGCGGTCAACCAGCCGGCGGGCCGGCTGAACCGCGGCGAGGGATTCGCCCTGCTGATCGCGGTCGCGGGGCTGGCCCAGGTCGCCGTCGGCCTGGCCCTGGCCCAGCATGCCGGCCCGGATGGCCGGGAGCGCGAGGAGGCGCGGCCTGGCCGCGCCGGCTAGGCCCCGATGACGGGGGTGCTGCTCGCCGCCAGGGGACCGCTCGAGACCTGGAGTCCGACGCTGATGGCGCAGCTGGCGCTCCTGCTGCCCGCCCTCGCGGCTCTGGTGGTGGTGACCTTCACCATCGATTCCCGGCGGGCGACCGCGGTCACGGCCTTCCTCGGAACCGCCGGGATGCTCCTCTGCGCCGGCGTCATGGCCGCGATCGAGGTGGCCCACCCGGGTCACGCCGAGACCAGCTTCACCTTCCTCCAGTTCTTCACCGGCCAGTCGGGGACGGCCTCCGAGTTCGGCCTCAATCTGGGCGTGGTCGCCGATCCGCTGGGCGCCGTCATGCTGCTTGCGCTCGCTCTCACCAGCCTGCTGGTCATCGTCTCCGCCCTCGATTCGGTTCGCCGCGCCGATGGCTTCATCCGGCTGGTGCTGGTCAGCCTGACCGCCACCTTCGCCATGGCCGGGGTGATCCTCTCTCCCAACTATTTCGAGACGCTCCTGTTCTGGATGCTGCTGAGCGCGAGCGGCTACCTGCTGGTCGGCCACTGGTGGGGCCTGCCCGCGGCCGCGGCGGCGGCCCGGCGCGCCTTCCTTTACCTGGCCCTGGGAGACGCGCTGCTGCTGGTCGCCATCGTCTATGCCTTCTTCCGCTTCCAGGACCTCAACTTCGGCCACCTGAGCCTGGCCTACCGCGGCGGCAAGGTCAGCTCCAACGGCCTGCTGATCCTGGCCCTGCTGGTCCTGGGAGCGGCCGTGAGCATGTCGGCCCAGCTGCCGCTGCACGCCTGGCTGACCGACGCGGTCGAGGCCCCGGCTCCGGCCGCGGCGCTGGTGTTGGGCCCCACCCTGGCCAGCTCCGGCGTCTACCTGGTGGCGCGCACCTATGACCTCTTCCATGCCAGCCCGCGCGCGCTGGCGGTGCTGGCGGTGGTCGGTGGCGCGAGCGCGATCATGGCGGCGGTCTGGGCGCTGGGCCAGCGCAACCTCAAGCGCGGCCTGGCCTTTGCCGCCATGAGCAACCTCGGCCTGATCCTGCTGGCGCTGGGGCTGGGCGCCTTCGGCGGCGCCCTGCTTCATCTCTTCACCTCGGTCTTCGCGGTTGCGCTCCTGTTCCTGGCGGCCGGCGCGGTCGGCGCCGGCCTGCGTACCGAGCGCCTGGCGGAGATGGGTGGACTCCTGCGCCGCATGCCGGTCACCGGCTGGACCACGCTGGTCGCCATGGCCTCGCTCTGCGGCATCCCGCCCCTCGCCGGGTCGTGGAGCAAGGGTGCCATCTGGGCCTCGCTGCTGAGCCCGCTGAAGGAGCCCGGACCGATCGCCCTGGGACTGGCCTCGCTGCTCCTGGCCGCTGCCCTTACCCGGCTCTTCGCCGCGGCCTTCCTCGGCGAGACCGCCCGGCGGCGCCGTTTCGAGCCGGCCAGGATCCAGGACGCCGCCGGCCGGGTGCGCACGGCGCTGATCCTGCTTGCCATCCCGGTCGTGGTCGCCGGCGTCTGGGCGCTCCCACTGGGCGGCCACGGCTTCCTGGACGTGGTCCGCTTTCCCGGGCTCAAGCCGAGCCCTCTGACCGCCGCGGGGGTCGGGCTGGCGAGCCTGCTGGGGCTGCTGGGCGCCGGGATCGGCTGGCTCGGCGGCCGGGCATGGCGCTGGCCGGAGCCGGTGGGTGCGGCGCTGGAGAGCTCCTTCTACCTGGGCCATGCGGTCGCCGTCGCCACCCGGAGGGGCTCGGGCGCCGCCGCCTCCGGCCTGGACTGGATCGAGCGCAGGGTCCTGGACGGCGCCCTGGCCGGCTTCGAGGAAGCGGGGGCGCTCGCCGGCCGGGTGCCGCGCCGGCTGCGAGCCGGCCGCGCCGAGCAGAGCTCCCTCGGCCTCTTGGCCGGGGTGGTGTTGGTGATCGCCCTTGCCCTCCTGCTCGTCGCCTGGGCCGCCAGGGTGACCGGGTGACCGGCTTCTCGCTGCTCATGGCCGCCGCCTCGCCCAGCGCGACCTCCTCGCCGCTGGCCACGCCCAGCGCCTCGCCGCTGCCCTCGATCGTCCCCAGCCTGCCCATCCCCAGCGGCACGCCGGCCCCGGTCACGCTGGCCAACCCCACGCTGCCCGCGCTCCTGCTCAGCGGCATCGTCTGGATCCCGCTCATCGTCGGGCTCGTCCTCCTGCTCCTGCCCGCGCGCAGCGAGGCGGAGCGGGCCCGGGTCAGGATCGGGGCCATCGTGGGCAGCGGCTTCGTGCTGGTACTGGCCGTGCTGATGTGGTACGGCTTCGCCGACCAGGGGGGCACCCTGGCCTACGAAGAGCAGCGGGCCTGGCTTCCCCAGCTGGGGTCGAGCTATCATCTCGGCGTCGACGGGGTGAGCCTGGCGCTCCTGCTGCTGACCTCGCTGCTGAGCCTTGTCGCCGTGCTCGCCTCCAGCCGCGTGCGCGAGCGGGCTGGAGCCTACTTCGCCCTCCTCCTGCTCTTCGAGACCGGCCTCAACGGGGTGCTGGCGGCGGTCGACTACCTCCTGATCCTCCTTTTCTGGGCCATGCCGGTGGTGGCCGCCTTCCTCCTGATCGCGGGCTGGGGCGGACCCGGACGGTCGCGGGCAGCCCTCAAGGTCCTGGCCTTCGGCCTGGCCTCGACGGCGCTCCTCTTGGTGGCGGTGCTGATCCTCGCCGCGCAGAGCTCACCACCCACCTTCGACCTCCTGAGCCTGCACAACACCGTGCTCCACGGGCCGGCGACGGGGCTGCTCTTCTGGCTCTTCTTTGCCGCCTTCGCCATCCTGCTCCCGGCCGTCCCCGTGCACACCTGGTTCATCGACGCGGTGGCGGAGGCGGGCGCGCCGGTGGCGGCGCTGGTCGGCGGCGCGCTCCCGGCGCTCGCCGGCTACGGGCTCTATCGCACCGTGCTGGGCGACTTCCCCGCCGACCTGCACCGGATGCGCGGGGCGATCCTGGTCCTGACCCTGGCCACCCTGATCTGGAGCGGACTCTCCGCGCTGGGCCAGGACGACCTCAAACGCGCGATCGCGTTCC
>Ga0066690_10000934_pt1 | contig 10232 bp, 8 predicted proteins | sample GraSoiAngelo_139_FD_62303 | JGI IMG/M metagenome (GOLD analysis project Ga0066690, IMG submission 62303) | Grasslands soil microbial communities from the Angelo Coastal Reserve, California, USA - 14_0929_12_20cm | ecosystem: Environmental > Terrestrial > Soil > Grasslands | place: USA...
TAACCTGGGTAACCGGCTTTCCTTGCTTGTCAAACTGGATGTCCTCTCTCACATTCTGGAATACGGCAGCGTCGGTGCCGTACAGATGGAAATGCCTGAAGGCGTGCCAAGCGATGATCCTTCATGCCTGCCTGAGACGGTCTTGCCCATCCTGCTTGGAACCCACGCTCCCAACATGGCCTTGGCCGGGATGTTTGCGAACACGCGGGGATCCGTGAATGCGTTACGTCCCGGCCACGGACTCGTGCTGGTCTGGGGCCTGCTCTATGAGGAAGGCGATGACATTTTTGCCCAGACTTACGTGCGTTTCTTGCGGCGCGACATCAACGAGGCGATCGAATTTCAAGCAGGCGGATCCTCGTTGTCCGCCAAGCCCAGTTCACAGCTGCTCGCCTTCATTCCGCAGAAGTTCACCCAGAGCGAACTGAAGCAGATGGAGGATAGCTACAGCAGGGCAGACTACGTTCGCGATGAGCCCAACGACAGTGCTCGGGGCGACCAACTCCCCCAGCTGGTTGCCAAATGCGCCGGCTATGGCTGCGACGACTCTCCCGTCCACGCCGGATTCTACGTGCAGGAAAAAAGAGGCGAGTGGATCCGCATCCAGTATATGGATCCGACGAAAGGCCAACAAAAAGAAGGGTGGATCCATTCGGCTGGCGGACTTGCGGGCGCACCCCTCGAGAAGATCCTTCCCGAAATCAAATTCATCGAGGGATGCGCCGGGTATCTTCGTCTGCGCGTGGCCGACGCGGAGAACACGCCGCAGATGCCTGCTGCTCCAGCGCTCGCCGTGAATCAACTGAATGGGTTCGTGCGGTCCAACGATAGCCAGCCTGACGATATCGCCAAAGCCGTAGCCCTGCAGTTGGCGGGAGCGGTCGAGTACCTTTCCGGACGCGGTCAGGTTGAGTCTCTCATTAAGGCAGCTGATGATTTCGAGCGCGCCCGCAAGATGATTCCCTACGACCCCAATGCTATCACTCTCGCGGTCGGCGCGCAGGTGGCCGAGGAGTGGCGCCAGAAAGGACGGTTCGAGCAAACCGTGCTCAAGGCTGAGCGAATGTCCGCGGCCAGCGCCCTCAGTTCCGATAAAGCCGCGCTCGCCAACCTGAACAGTCTCTATCGGCTCCTGCTGAGCAGTCCGGAGCCGGCCTCTGCGGCGGACAATCTCACAAGAGCAGAGTTAAAAGAAAGAATGGAGGCATTAAAGCGTGTGGCCGCTCCCAAGTAGCTGCAGCGGCACCAGGCGCGTATATAGAGTAATCCCGCGAATGCCTCAGGTCGGCGTAAGCAGGTCGTCCTGTCACGGGGATCCAACAAGTCGTCAATCTACTTGCCGGTTGAAGTTCCGACAGATAAGTTCTCAGACTGGAGTTTCAAGAACCTAGCAGCTAGAGAAGTGGTAGGAGAGCAGCGATCGACGCGGCCGTCTGCTGATCGTATATCGTGGGCGAGAGAACTCTGAGTGTTCCCTGGTAAGAGTAGTTGCGTCCGAGGAAGTCGCTGTGGCTGAACTCGAAAGTGTACGTTCCTACCGGCAGTGTGGCATTGAGGTCTGGAGATGAACGTGTTAGGAAGCCCGGAATTGTCCACTGGAAGTTGGCCGCTACAGATGCCAAATTTGCGCCTCGTGCTTCCCAGGCAGAGCGCAGGGCAATGGCGTTGGTGGATCGTACTACCGTGGTTCCAACGAACTCTGCGACCTGCCCAGTCTCCGGATAAAGAATGTGCACTGCGAGCCGGTCGAGCTCTGATAGCCCTGTATTGTCGTAGTTACCGTTGATCCCACAGGTGAGGAACTGATAATGCATCACGGAGAACCTGTCATACGGGGTCATAAGCCCCGTCTAAACGGTGCCCCCGAATCCCGGGGCAGTACAAATCGTCGTGTCTACGTCGCTCCGTATATGCTCATGGGCAAGACCCAACGCGTGGCCAAATTCATGCAACGTGTGGTTCAAGTAGGGTACGCCACCCGAGCCATCATCCCCGAGCTTCAAGTTGTAGACGCACGCTCGCGCATTAGGCAAATCGTTCGGGAAATTGGAGAAGCTTCCCCAATCGCCCGTGTTAACCTCGGTACAGCCTTTTCCCGGAACTTGTGAAGTAGTACCATCAACGCTTGTGGCCGGAATTACGATGCGAATATCGCCGTCGTAGAAATCATTTCCATTCTGCTGAGTCGTAGGCGGGGAGCAGGTACCCAGAAAATTGAACCGAATGTTTGCCGCAAACTGATATTCCCGGATGTAAGTCAGAATCTGCTGGACACCCAGCGGGCGCGAGGTAACGGCATCCCCGACAAAGCACACCGTGATCGGGTTTGATCGTACACCCGCACCTGCGTAAACACCGGCAAAGCAGCCAATCGACACCGGGAAGCCGAACAGCAACGCGCCACCCAATTATGCTACGTGTGATCGCATGGTGTCACTGTCCAAAACCTACTGCGCGAATGAGTCGGCAATCGTTGGTTTGACATCCGATGGCGGCTCCGCTGAGGTCAGCTGGATCGTACAGAATTGTCAGAGTCCTGCCTGCAACTTGCGCCGCCGTGATCACGCTCAGAACGCGCGCAGCATGCGCCGAGTCCTGCGTGGACACGGCAAAGAAGACAACGCCGCCAATTGCGGCCGCGCATTTGACGTGAACTCGAACCTGATAAGTCATGATTTGGACTGGCGTGCAAGAAACAAAGGTTTCTGCTGCTTGGGCCCGCGTGCTGCCCAGCACCATCCCCAAAACAAACAGACAGAAAGTCCTGGCAGCCAGCGAGAGTTTGCATCGCATCGTGTCGTCCTCCTATTCTTGAAACTTGCAAGAACCCCGGATCACTTTGGGCGGCTCTGCGGCACTTGATCATCAGGATTAATTCGCCGCGCTCGGCCAAAGTCCTCAACGGCGCCCTCTCTATCTCCTAACTCAAGCCGAAGAGCGGCTCGCGTGACGTAAACATCTGTGCGGTTGGGGTCGATTCGGAGTGCCTCGTCGTACTCCTTCGTCAGGTGAAACGGAAGCAGGCTCTGCGGGGACGCAACTATGCTGAGGGATAACTTGACGGGGCTCATCGAGCCGATGTTCAGCAGCGCGGGAGCTTACCCTCTCGCGCTGTGCACTGACCGGAACAAGTCATCGGACGATAGACCCCAACATGCGTTGAAAATCCCCGCCCGCCAGGGCGGAACTGTCAATCCTACCGAATTGGGCTAGAGAGAACGTAAGAATGCGACCAGATCCGATTCCTCCTGTGGTGATAACATTAAATCGAACCGTTTCTCGTAGAAGCGCACGACGTCCAACAGATTCCGAGCGGAACCGTTGTGGAAATACGGCGGCGCGCTGAAAGACCACGCAGGATGGGTCCTTTGATCTTGCCAACATGATCGAAGTTGCCGTCAATCAGAGCTTGTCCAAGGTCCGTAGTTGTCTTGCAGTTGCTTGTCGGCAATCCGGTGGTTGGATCGGTCTTACACACCGTGATAGAGGGCAGGTAACTTATGTCGAGGCCCCCCAAATTCGCCGATGGATTCGAAGAGTCAGGATCGCCTGTTCCGATATTTAGTGGCGTCGCAAATGAGTGATTGCCCACGTTGGGCGTGTCGTGGCACGTTCCACAGGTCCCCTGAAGCGAAGGAATGCCGCCAGCAACCAGGCCACCAGTCGAAACATCATCATTAATCCCGGCCATGCCTGTGATATTGATCGGCTTCGAATTAAAAATGGCCTCGCCGCGCGCGATTGCTGCCCGCGGATCGGCCTGGGGCAGCGTAGTCCATGCGTCAAAGGTGTTGAAGATCGAAGATGTGAACTGACCATCGCCCGGCGTTACCATTCCGCCCGGCTGTTCGAGCGTTGGAACCAAGGGATTCACGCTTGAATTGATACTTATAAAAAACGGCTGATTGACCAGGCCTTGTGGCCCCCCTTCTGCACCCAGGGCATTCAAAAAACCAGCGTGCTTGTCAAATACTTGTGCCGTCGACAAGCCCATTTCAAAGTCGACGATCTCCTGCTGTTCTGCTGGAGTTGGCCGGGTGCCGTCACCTTGCGCATGGCCAATCGTGGCATCGAGCGCCTGATGCGCCAGATCAGCTTGCAGTGAGGTCGGATAATTCGAATAGATAATTTTGGTTGTGCCGGTAGCAGGTGAGGACTCCCGTCCGTCGAACATGACCGCACTTAAGAAGCGCAGGTTTGTGGTGGGCAGCGGTCGCCGATACATGGAAATCACTTCGGATTCGTTGCAGCCATACGGATTGTTGACGCTGACGACCTGGTAGTTTGCGTTTGCGGGGACCGCGATGGCAATCCGAAACAGGCCACGCGTTCGGAGCAGACTGTAAGCGGCCTTCTTGCCCGCGAGCCTCGAAACGTCGATGTTGTGGTTGCAATTGGAACCATCCACCGAACGGAAAATCGGGTCGCGGCCCTGGGTTAGCAGGAACTTCAGTTGCGCACTAGCAGCCGAGAGGGACATACCATCGCTTGGCTGATGACACGAACCACAGGAGCGGCCGTTCGTACCCATACTTTGAAAGAAAGGCCCGGTAAGGTCGATTCCGCTGCCGTTAGTACTGTAGGTTTGTGATGCGCCATTGGGGTTTGGAAAAACTACTCCGTTGGACAGGAAGGTCAAGAAGGGGATCTGTTGTCCACTCGCCGCAACAATGGCCACGAACAGGACCGCGGCTAAGACCAGAGTGGCAAGGACCTTACCCCTGTACCAGAACCTACCACCTGATCGTTTGCTACGAAAACCCGCTACGCGATTGAAGTGAAACAGAAAACGATCGACTGTTATTGGGCTGGAACATCGCAACCTCCGCTTCTATTGGCGCGTTTCAGAGATAATGGCTGCCGCTTTCAAAGCGTTTCTTGGCCTGCGAGCAAACTGTCGAACATGCGCCGCGGGCCAGCGGAACCATAATTTCCTCCGTCTAGAGGTCGACGGTGTGACGCGCTCCCGGCCAGATGCAGGGTGACTCGCGATCCTTCGAGTCTCCGGGTGAAGCAAACCGGCTTGCTGCGCGGGGATGCCGTCGAAATGCCCCGGCCGGAAGCAACTCTGTCCGAACCTCGACAGCAAGACTCACTGAGCCTCACAGCTCACATGGTTGTTCCAATCGACGAAAGCGCCGTTCGGATTTTCTCGCCAGGCCCACACATGCAGCTCGAAGATTGCCGGTACACCATATCGGTTAGGGCTGTCAACGAACTGGAATGACTGACCCTCCAGGACAGGCGGCGCGCTGTGGTTTGCTAGCCACTGGCTGGCGATGACAATGTACTCGACTCCAACTAGTCGTAGTTCCCCATTCGGTTCCGGTTCATAAATTAGAGCTTCAGGGTGCGAAGCATCGATTTGCCCATCGCCGACGAGAGCTCCATTTAGGTAATGGATGCCCATGGCGCCGTGATCCGGGCCGCTGACGCAGCCGAGGAATGGGCCATAGCTAGCCGCCACAGCGGCACTGACATCGATAAACTGCTTTGTGGCCTCACGGACGACCTGAACGAGCGTGGATTGGGCTTGCGCGTGAGAGTGGCTGGCTTGGGCCGCTGCCCCTCCGAACAATAAACTGCTCAATATTAGCAGGCGCGAGGTGTTCACAAGAGATGCTTTAACGAGAGTATTGATACGCGTGGTCATGTCGGGAGTCTCCTTTTGGGTGCGGCGGAACTCGTGCGGCTAGCATCGTCCTCCAGCGGGTCACATAACACCATAGCGAGAATCTTGTGCTTTCATTGAATTTGTATTAAGAAGCAAGCTGATGAAAAGCTGAGACTTACCTCCAAACCAGTATTTCCGGTGTAGAATTCGTACGTTTCTTGAGCAGGTTCGCGTGGCTATTGAGCTCTCCAAATCGCTCGATCACGTTCAGTTTGGGGACGATTTCGACCTTGATTTGCGCGCCTACGAGCTGCGTTCTCGTGGAATACGACTTGGCCTGGAGCGTGTCCCGATGGAGCTGCTGTTGCTCCTGATAGAGCGCTCTGGTCAGTTGGTCACGCGCGAGCAGATCGTGGAGAGAATCTGGGGCAAGGGTGTTTTTCTCGATTCCGACAACAGCATCAATTGCGCCATCAGCAAACTGCGGCAGGTGCTACGCGACGACTCCGAGCGGCCGCACCTTATTCAGACCGTGATCGGAAAGGGATACCGCTTCATCGCGCCGATTATCCCAGCTTCGGTTCCATCCGTTTCAGTTCCGATCAGCAATTTGCTGACGCAGCGTTCAAGCATTATCGGCCGTGAGCCGGAAATAGAGGAACTCTGCGGCGAGCTGCGGCTCAAACGTACACGACTGTTGACGCTCACAGGTGTGGGCGGGGCGGGCAAGACGACACTGGCACAGGCAGTCGCCAGAGAACTATTTCGGGATTTCCCCGACGGCATCTTTTTGGTTGATCTTTCTGCAGTCAAGGAACCGGAACTGGTGGTGCCCACGATTGGGCAAGCGCTCGGCATAAAAGATGCCGCTCGAAACCTAACCGCATTGAGAGAACACCTTCGTAGCCGCAAGTTGCTGCTTGTCCTCGATAACTTCGAGCAGGTCATAACGGCCGGTCCGTTCCTACCAGAACTGCTGGCCACGGCACTCTCACTGAAGATTCTGGTCACGAGTCGCGCGCGCCTGCGGTTACGAGATGAGCGCGAATACATCGTTCCAGCTCTCGCGGTTCCCGAACCAGCCGGTGAGCTCTCCGCTTCGGAATCGGCACAATATGCAGCGGTGAAACTCTTTGTGGAGCGTGCGCAAGCGGTGCAGAGCAACTTTGAAATCGTGGATGAGAACGCGCCTGCAGTGGCAAGAATTTGCGCGGCGCTTGATGGCTTGCCTTTGGCGATTGAACTGGCAGCGGCACGCGTGAAACTGCTCTCACCGCAAGCCATTCTGTCGCGCTTGGATCATCGTCTGAAGCTACTGACCGGCGGGGCGCGCGACTTGCCCCGCCAGCAAACGATGAGCGCTGCCATCGCGTGGAGCTACGATCTACTGAGTAGCGCTGAACAGCGAGTTTTTCAGCGGCTCGCTATCTTTGCGGGCGGTTTTACGTTCGATGCTGCTGAAAAAGTCCTTGTTGATGCCGACGTGCTCGACGAAATCACCTCACTATCACACCAGAGTTTGCTTGCAATTCGTGAAGGAATGGAGGGTGAGCCGCGTCTTTACACGCTGGAAGTGGTCCGGGAGTATGCGCTGGACCGGCTCGAGAGCAGCGGGGACGCAGAGGTAATGCGAAAGCAGCACGCAACGTACTTCCTTGAACTCGCCGAAGAGGCGGAGTCACACTTGCGTGGCCCGCAGCCAGCGAAATGGCTCAGCCGCGTCGAAGAAGAATACGAGAACATTCGCGCGGCACTTCGCTGGTCACTCCAAAACGACAAAATAAACGCGGCACGGATCGCAGCGGGCATTCGGTATTACTGGGTGCTCCGGGGATACTTGACGGAAGGCATATCCATAATGAAACAGATCCTGGCCGAGAGCCAGGATGTCGGATGGACGCTGCGGTGGAAATTATTGAGTGTGGCAGGCAATTTCGCAAAGTTCCAAGGCGATTATCAAACCGCACGCAATTTCTACGAGAAAGGCTTACGAGAAGCGCAAAATGCGGAGGACTTGACACAAGTATCCTTGTTTTGTCGAGGCTTGGGAGGATTGGCCTTCGAGCAAGGCGATGACGCGTCAGCAGTCACTTTCATCGAGCAGGCCCTCGCTGCCGCCCGCAAATCCGGTGACGGGTTCGGTATTTCTGCTTCACTCAACAAACTCGGCGATCTTGCGCGCTCGTCCGGCGACTACAAGACTGCGCTGCCCTTATTCCAGGACGCTCTTGCCATGTTTCGGCAACTCGGTAGAAAGTATGCCACAGCGATTACTCTTATCAACCTGGCCTGCGCTGAGTACGGCCTAGGCGATTACTCGGCCGCGCAACTCCATTTCGCCGAAGGTTTGAGTATGGCAGTGGAAGCCGGCAACAGAATTGCGGGCGACAGGATAGGCATTTCTTATGCCCTGGATGGCTTCGCAGCGCTTGCTGCCCAGCGCGGAGACGGAGAACTGGGTGCCACACTTGCAGGTGCCGCAGAGCACCTCCGCGAGACGATGAACTTCAACATCGAACGCGCGGAGCACAGCTTTCGAAACAATTACCTTGCCCGGCTGCACACCTTGCTCAGTCAGCAAGACTTCTCCGCGCCTTATGAGTTAGGACGCAGTTTGAGGCTGGAAGAGAGCGTTGCACTAGCGTTGGGCGACAATAAGAACGGCGTGTTCTGATCTGTTTTTGAGATCAGGAGGTTTGCCAAAATCGACCTATCGGCCCCGAACCACGCGGGCTCCCCCGCACGGAGACAGCGAGGAAACCCCGCTGTGTCTCGCAAGTTGCACAGGTAAACGCTAGCCAAAAATATTTGAAATTTCCGAACTAACCCGCTCGTGCGATCGTCTGCGTAGGACAGCCGAGGATTGTGGTGAATCGACCGGTGTCACGATCGGTGTAGATGAAAGCAGGTCCCTCGAGGTGATAGCGCCCCTTCCATCCGATAGCGAAGCTGGTATCGGTCTCTTCCAGATGGATGGGTTCCGGGTCGCCGTCTCGTGCCAGCCGGGCCGCCCCTCGGGAAGAGCTTCATCGAGCACCCCCGAGGGTGGGCAACATTCGCCTCGGCACTCTGGCCGAACTCCCGACGAAGAGCGCAGCACGCAATCGTTTATCGGAGCTTCTGAAGACCTCATCTGCCAAATCGGATATGAGTTTTCAGGAACTGGTGGAGCGGTGGGAAAAAGCTGAAGGTTCGACCATGAAGGCAACCACGCTACGCCATCACAAAAATACATTGCGCGCTTACGTGCTTCCGAGATTCGGGGATCGGAAGATCACCGAAATCAACCGCGAAGATGTCCAAACCTTCCTTGCCGAGAAAGCTAAATACAGCGAGAGCACTCTTCGTAGCATGCGGGTCGTTCTTGGACTCACGCTCGGATGGGCGAACAATTGCAGTTGGCTCGAAAAGAATCCCTGCACTCGTGTGAACTGCCGAAGCGAACGGGCGGAAGAAGAGTGACTCGCACGATTCTGACCGCCGAGCAGATTAACGCGATTGCGGAGAAGCTAAACGAGCCATACGCAACGTTGGTTCTGTTTCTCGCAGTATCTGGATTGCGCATTGGTGAGGCACTCGCGATCAAGTGGTCGGATTTCGGGAACAATGTGCTCCACGTAACTCGCCGGATTTACGAGGGTGATGTGGACACCGTGAAATCCAAACGCTCAGAGCGCAAGCTGCCAATCGATCCAATACTGATGGCGCGAATGGAGAAGCTCGGAAAAGGCGAGTGGGTCTTCAGTTCCCGGACGGGCACCCCTCTGAATCCAGGCAACGCTCTAAAACCCCACATCAGACCGGCTGCTGAGGATTTGGGCATCTCGCTTGGCGGTTGGCACGATTTTCGTCACACACTCTCGACAAAGCTCCGCCGCTCGGGGGTTCATCCGAAAGTCGTTTCCGATATTCTGGGCCACAACAAGGTGAACCTCGCCATGGAGGTTTACGACCGGACTGAAGTCGATGATTTTGTGCAGCCGCTTTCGGTCGTATCCACAGAGTTGTTACGAAAATGTTATGAAAAACTCCGCGACGTTGTGACGAGAGGTTGAAAACAAAGGAGGTGGTGAGCGCGGAAGGACTCGAACCTTCAACCTACTGATTAAGAGTCAGCGCGCCCACTATCTCCCGTTCTCTGATAACCCACAATACATCAACAATTTACACAAGTCTTGCGCGCACAGAGAATTCGTTGCAAATGCTTGAAACGTTGGCGATGTTTAGCAACGTACAGCCACAATTATAGCCACACCCCGGTCACGGGTTTAAGGCCACGGAAGGGGCCCTGATCGCCACCGAGAAGTGTTCGAGCGACGTCGTTTTATGCTTCCTTGTTGTGCCGGGATGTTCGTGTCATCTCGGCTCCTCAAGGGCAGGGAAATACTTGTTTCTAAACAGTCGGAAATGCTCCTTCATCCGAGGCGCATCGTCCGAGATGGGTCTTTTCCATGGTCGCAGCTAACTAAGTCTGGTCCCATTTCATGGAGATGCACATGGACATCAGAAGAGCGACAATTGGTCGGCTACGGTGCCTTTTGGCAGACGTGATCTAATTTTGGAGAACATAGGATGGCGAACCAGGAGTGGGAGAGTCCGGCGGAAGGAGATACGCGGA
>Ga0066690_10000936_pt1 | contig 10222 bp, 10 predicted proteins | sample GraSoiAngelo_139_FD_62303 | JGI IMG/M metagenome (GOLD analysis project Ga0066690, IMG submission 62303) | Grasslands soil microbial communities from the Angelo Coastal Reserve, California, USA - 14_0929_12_20cm | ecosystem: Environmental > Terrestrial > Soil > Grasslands | place: USA...
TAACGCCAACGCCAAAGCAGAACATGGTCTTCTACTACACCCCAGGAAGTAACGGACAATTCGAGGTTCCCAGCTTTCCAACGGCCACGATTGAATCCGGATGGTTCAGTGCACAAACAAATTCGCGGCCGGATCATCACCTGGAGGCGATCGACACAAGCACAGGGGAGTTTGAAGAGTTTTACCAATATTATGCGGTAGGCTTGAACGGCAGTTGCCCCGCATGCAACTCGCAAAGCGGAGTCAAGTATCTTAGCTATTCTTATGACTTGCCAGCATCCAGCACTGATGCCGCAGGCCTCCTACTCATGCCCCTTCAAATCGGCCAACAGGAGCTAGAACAGGCCGTGGCTACTGGTGGAACTATCAATCACGCCCTCCGGGTTACTTTTGGCCTAGGCCTTGAGTGCAGTTGCAACCTTTGGCCTGCGACGACGTTTGCAAGTGACGGATCATTTCTTCCGTTCGGAGCGCGTGCGCGATTGAAGGCGAGCTTTGACATCTCTTCTTACTCAGCAATCGCCCAGATTCTCATGACTCAGCTTAAGCAGTACGGAATCATCAATGCGGATGGAGGGAACAGTTGGCCGATCAGCCTGGAGCGCAGCAGATGGCCCGCCAATTACGTCAACGCCTTCCGGGAGGTGGCTAATGCTCATTTGGCCAGCAACATGGAGTGGGTCGACGAATCCAGCTTGATGGTCTCTCCTAGGTCCGGTTTGACTACCAGAAACCGGGAGATCGTAACCTTCACCCCTACTTCTGACTCAACCACAAAGAGCGTGGACTTGGTCCTTCAGGGCGTGGCGGTCAATCTGCCGGACAATGTGCTCTACATCCAAGCAGGCACACCAGCCCAACAGTTCACGGCCTTTGTCAACATCGGGAGTGTCACGTGGTCCATGAGTCCGTCGGTCGGCACGCTGACGAGCGGAGGGCTGTACACGGCTCCGTCAAGCATAGCGTCGCCGACAACCACAACCGTGACCGCAACCAGTGTCGTGAACTCATCGGTTGCAGCTTCGATGACCATCACGATATTCCCAACTGGCTCTATCCGCGTCATGCCATCTTCCAACGCAGACTATGTCGATTCATCCGGTCATACCTGGACAAGCAGAACTGGAGTTTCCAACATTGAAGACGACCTAGGCTGCTGCAATTTTGATCCATCGTTCCCCAACATTACCGACAGTCAATTGTGGTCCTACATGATGTATAGATTCAACGACATACACATGGATTTCAGGGTGCCCGCTGGCACCTACCAGATCACGTACAGACTGGGGACGAATTTCGGGCTTGGGCCGGTTGTCGTGAAATTGGGAGCACAAGGACAAATTCTAGCTGACAATGTAGACTTGCTTGCTGATGCTGGAGGCAACCACAAGCCTTACACGTTTACAGCCACAGTGACCGTAGGCAGCGACAACAAGTTGTCCTTCGTCATTTGGGATATGCCCACGGGTAACATCGGTGTTGTATCATCTCTACAGATAACACCCCAATAGTAACTAACAAACATTGTGGGAGGGAGGCCGAGCGTGAAACTGGCAATCGCAGTTTCCCCTTCGTTCCCAGCTTCTCAGGTGGAGAAGATGGACCCACATCGGCAGGGATTTCAGGTGGGGCTGCTCGATGGCGAACCAACTCGCGCGGACTGGCCTTGAGATCGTCGCAGAACCTGGCATTAACCTTATCGCACCACTGGTTGGCCGGCCGCAGATTTCGGGACTGAGAAGAACCGCCAGGCGCCAGAGGAAGCTTCTCTCGACGCCAGCCGAGCGATTGGCGTCTCCTTTCTCATGAGCTTAGACGCGGAATCCGTAGCGGTCGGCGAAGACCTCTTCGGCACCGGCACCATGTCCCGGCCCGTGCCCTTCAACACCACTACGTGCGTGTTGTCGACCATACAAGTTTCGCGGGCTCCCTGGAGATACTGGAGGGCGTCCAAACTCCTCCCGGAGGCTACTTAATCGCTCCAGCCACTCGTCTCTCCGCTTGGCCACTAGCGGGCCCCAGTGATGTCGCATCTGAGTGCAGCTTGCCTGACAATGTGCGCCGAATAAAACTTTCCTGGCTCCGTAACTGCCAATTCACCTCCTTCCAGAAGAATAAGATTATGCCTAGGGGTATTAGAGGCAGCAGTGCTGCAATTTGGAGAAAAAAGTGGACCATGCTAGTTGCGCTCCAGTAATGATCTGTCCAAAGGCACGCAACGCAAAATGGTGCGGAGGCCAGAGCAGGCCGTATCCAACATTCCCGGAAATAGCTCCAAACCGTCAGGTCCAAGAGCTTGGATATATATCGCGGCCATAGCACAATTTGGCTGACCAGGCTAGGGAGCACTGTGCCCCAAGCCACTCCGTCTAGTCCGATTTTCCGGACCAGGTAAATGCTCAGGGTTAGATTAGCAACCGCCTCGCACGACTGCCACAGAGCGAATGGCTTGTTTTTACCCAAACCAAAGGCGATGTTGCCGGCGACGCGATTGCCAGCATGGGGAAGGGTTGACAGAAGCAAGATCCGAAGTATTCGCCCGGAAGGTTGCGCGTATTGCGGCCCCATCCACAAACCAATGAAAGTGAAGCTTCGAAAGAACAACACCCAACCTACAGGTAGGGAAACAAAAAGCGCGGCTCTGGTCCCTTGGATCAGCAACCGCTGCAACTGATCGCGCTGATTCCGTTCAGCCAAGTTACTCGCCGCCGGCATGAACGTCTGAGCGAGCGATGCGACAAGCTGTCCCAAGTACTCGATAAACCGCCCGGCGATCGCGTAAAGGGTCACTGCACCGGCAGACAGGAACGCGCCCACAACTAGATTGTCGGTATAATAAATGATTTGACTTGTGGCTGCGATCACAAATAGATAAAAGCTATACCGCCAAAGTTCGGGAAGAATGCCTCTGTTCGCGAGGCCAAAGCTGAGGTGGAGTTCCGGGTAAACTCGAAAGCAGAGAATGATCGTCACAGTGCCGATGACGAGCGACACTGTCAGGTGCATGACGGCCAGGGAAACGATCCCATACCCGCTATCAAGTACCCATACAGTGCCCGCGGCGCTGATTAACGTCTGAGCGATCACTAATCCACTCGCCAAATCGAAGCGCTGTAAAGCCGTGAGCACCCCGCCGAATACTCCGACGATAAGGTTTAGAGACAGGTTGAGGCCGGTTATGAAGATAGCCCACTGAGCTGCCTGCCACATATCGGAAGGTATGCGAAAGATTTTGGCCGCTAGTGCCGCAAGAATGAGACCAGCCGTTACCACCAACAGGCTGATCAAGATCCGAAACCCAAGAGCAGCCGAGACGGCGCGACTCGATTCGAGGTGGTCTCCTCGGGCCTGATACTTCGCCACAAAATACCCCACAGCGCCCCGCATCCCCAGGTCGAGCAAACCCATATAAGCGATGGAGGAATTGGCTAGAACCCAGACACCATAGACAATATTTCCAAGACGATGAACCACGAATGGAGAGAGCAGGAAAGAAACCATGCCGGAAACGGCAACAGCCGTCCAGTTCACGAAGACCCCGCTTATCAGGAGGCGAGCCCGACCCATTTTCCGTTTGTCCTAGTCCGGGGACTTGAATTGCTTCAAGAAAAGCACTACTGTTCGGCCATACCTTGTAAGGCTTTGCGATGCCATTTGACGGAAGGATTACGCGTGCCCTCGAGAGGCAACGGCAGACCGAACGGGTTTCACGAAGCTTCTGGGCAAGCCGCCCCGGGCTGGTTGCTAGTTTTGCCCTGGTCTGTCCAACCCCCGGGGGGCGTGAATCACGTCGTGAGGAGCCTCATCCGCTGCCTTAGGGAGGGGGGTGTGTTTTCTCCCCTGTTGATTACGCCGCGAGATTCGAAAGGAGATTCCGAACCTGTCCCGGAAGCGATAAAACAAATTGCTCTCGATATCGCGGGCCCTTTGGATGGTCGGTACCCCCTCCGGGCTCTATTGTCCTTCATTTGCCGGCTTCCCTTCAGGTGTCAGGAGCTAAGGTCGATAGTCAATCGATACAACATAAAGATTATCAACCCGCACTTTCCGGACCTCAGTTCACTTACCTTCTTAGCCTTAAAAAGGTTCTGCCAATTCGACGGCAAGATCGTGCTTTCGTTTCATAATAGTGATGTCAGGGACGCGTTGTGTACTACAGGACTGGAGCGGCACCTATGGGGGATTCTACTGCGACATGCAGACCGAATTGTTGTGGTGTCAAACAGCCTTGGTACAGAACTTCTGACTCTGGAACCCAGGGTCGCAGATAAACTCACAACGATATACAACGGCGTCGACCTTGGAATGTTTGCATCTCCCAATCGTGATCAGGGACCGCTACCCCCAGCACAAACGGGACCGACAATCATGAGCGTCGGCGTGTTCTCGACACGCAAAGGTCACGATGTTCTGGTGCAGGCCTTCTCGCTTGTCGTGAAAGACGTCCCGAACGTGCGTCTGATCATAGTGGGGCAGGATGGCCCGGAATTCAAGAGGACGCGACAGTTAATTGATACACTGTCGTTGGGGGAACGGGTCTTCATGTACAAAGATGTCCCTCACAAACGCATCCCCGCATTTCTGGCCCAGGCACAACTTTTCGTTCTAGCTTCGCGTCGGGAAGGTCATCCCCTGGCTGCAATTGAGGCCGGTGCAGCTGGTTTGCCGGTGATCTGTACGCGAAGTGCCGGCACGAGTGAACTGATCTCCGACGGGGTTACGGGGCGGCTGGTGGATGTCGACGACGAGCATGCTCTCGCGGAGGCCATGATCGACCTTCTTACGCATCCAGAAAAAGCGCAGCGAATCGCAACATCGTTCCGCGACTACATTAGGAACAATTTGACCTGGAAAAACACATATGAAAAGTATTTACAGCTCGCCGGCGATGGCGCAAGTCACAACGCTTTGATAGCTGAATCCGCTAAGTGGGAGGTGGATACATGAATCTCTGCGAAACTCAAAAGGAATATTTACGACCAACGGAGGCATCTTGGCTGCGGGGCAGGAGGTTTTGGCACAGTTCGGGCCGACAACGGGCGTTGACTTATCCGATCATGCGGTCAGAGAAACTTCCGAGCGTTATCCTCGGGTCCGATTCTACGCTGCAAACATCATCTATATAGGCGCGCAAAATAAATCGACATAACGGGAAAAAGTCGGCATAGGGGCACCGGTTGCCCGCTGACCCCTCCTGCGGGCTGCTCGGATTGGTGAAAACTTATCAGCGATCTGATAATGCCGAAAGGAATGCACTTCGGGTGAAGGTTGGAGTGTCTGAGCTAGACGTCATAACAGAAAATCCCTCGCTTACCTAATGCTGAGCATACGTCCAAAACTTGATCGGCGTTCACGAGAATCGCCTTTAGCCCTCCCCGGCGTGCCTCGAACCACCACCCTCGGCACTTCAGTTCCCGGACAAGCCTCTCGAGGTTGCGGCACTGGGAGTACTTCGGCTCGAACAATCGCGTTTGCGTGATCATCGCGTTTCCCTGCCCATCGCGGCTTTCCAGTGAAAATACTTCCCTGGTAAAGGGAGAGAACGGCATCAGAGGCTCGAGGATCTCCTCCACGGTGTGAAAGAAGGTCATCGCGCTAATGTCTGCGCCTAGAAACAGAAGCTTGCCCGCATGATTGAGCAGCCGCCCGTAGGGAGTCTGTCGCCCGCAAGGCATGGACGCCGCGTGGTGGTCGTGGACCATTTCGCTGGCGTGGGCGCCCCAGGCCGCGACCGCGTGTGTCGGGTGTACACTCCGAATTGTCCCGGGGGAACGGCGAAGCAACTCGCTCAACAGCCCCGTCTGCGATGGAGTTCTTCGGACGTCGAAGACGCGCGGCGTGCGGATGTACTCTATGGCGCTGCCAGTGAAGGGAAGTGTAGGCATCAGAAGCGTGCCATTGGGGCCGATCGCTTCCTGAAGGGCTAGGAGGATGTCTGTTGGTTTACCCAGGAATGCGCTGAACTGGTCGAGGGAACTGTGGACCAACAGCGTGTCACCAGGCTTTACTCCCAATTGTTGCAGCATCTGTACGAGCTGTCGCTTCGAAAAGCCCCGGCTCTTTCTGGAAATGGCAATGCGCAGGCTTTTCCAACGGGACTTCGCCTTGCGCTTGAAGTTCGATGGCAACCAGGAAAGCATCATTTCTCCGCGAGGCGATCCTGCTGCAGAAGCGCATCGAGAAAATACTTGGTAGCCCAATTTGGGTAACCCGCGGTCATATATCCGCCGAAAATGGGGAATGAACCGGGCAATGCACCATTGAGCCCGGGGTTGGGAGAATTGAGGAGTTGTAGTGGCTTCAGATAATTCAGCAAGCGCTCCGCTGCGAGCCAGTAGCGATGATCGCCTAGGTGCTCGGAGAGACGATAGCAGACTACAGCGAGCTGCGCCGCACCCGTGAGACAAGAGGAGAAACACGCGGGGCTCCAGTCCGAGAAGAAACGGCCGGGCACAAATCCACCGGCGTCTATGTGCGGCAGAAGGGCATCCACGCCCCGCTGCGACGCCTCAACGAAGTCCGCGCGCCCTGCGGCGATGCCAACTTCAAGCGTACCCTGCAGCGTGTAGCCGATCGTGTGAAGCAAGGGCGCCTCAGAGCAAGTCAGGCAATTGTTTGCAAACCATCCGTTCGCTCGTTGTTGGCGACGGGCCGCTTCCACGGCGCGGATCGCTGCAGTTTGCCAGCAGCTGCCCGTGACGAGTTCCCCGAGTCGATACAACGCCCACGCACAGAGGACGTTGTAGGTTTTTATCCGCCCGGGTTCAACGAACTGCCCATTAGTTCGAAAATAGCCGTCTTCGTTCAGGTCCCTAGCCAACCATTCGGCAGCCCGCACAGCTGCTTCGAGGAAGCGATCGTCCTTGCTGAATTGATAGGCGCTGATCCATCCGTCCAGAACCATACCTGTATTGAATGCGGTGGGCGTCTGTTTTTCGGGAGGACACACCGGGCCGCCCTGGACGGCCCCACTAGGCATCTGAACATCTATTTCCCAATTCGCCATTCGCAGCGCCTGCTCGCTTGCGGTTGCATTTTGGTACCGCCGGGCAAACTCCAGCAAAGAGGTGATGATGTAACCGGTCGTTTCGGGATAGGAGGGGCGCCAACCATTCTCGGTGTCGCAAGGGAAATACCCAAGAGATACTCCGCCATCGCTGCCAGCCGCTTGAGCGCGCAGAATCCAATCCACTGCAGCGTGGGCCCGCTCCTTCGTCTCGCCAGTGATCGGACGGATGGTGCCAAGCAGAGCGCGCCCAAGATCTGTACGCACAACTTGCGCAAAGGCGCGATTGACGGGGAGTCGCAAGAGAGCAAGGCGACGCCACACCTGGCCCGCAGCCCAGTAATGCTCACGAAGGCTGCGCCCAAAGACTTGATCCATCAGGACTCTTTGCGCCTCACCAATCCTCAATTACGTGCTCTCGTTGTGCAACCTCGACTGACAACTCTGAGAATTGCGTAGAGAGCTCTCAAGGAGACCCCGTCGCGGCGTCGGACAAATCGGCCCATGTCTGGAGAAAACAATCGCGAGGTGGTCGACAGACCAAACCGTTTCGAGCCATTGCATATCGCAACTCGTCCCGACGCCGGCACGAGTTCGTGTGCTGGGGGCGAGAAGTCCAGGCTAGGAGCTTGCGGCCCTCATTGGGTTGCTGTCCAAGGAGCGGATGAGAGCATCGAGCATCCGCGTCTGATGCTCGGCGTTGAACTGCTCTTCAAACCACGGGCTGGGAGCCACCGCCGTGGACGGAAGATCGAAAAAGCCGGCCACGGCGTCGTCAATCGCCTCGGGAGAGCTGCCAGGGTACACGCACCGATAAGGCACGCCGCTTCCCTTGAGAAGGTGCTCTGCAGGAGAATTCGGTTGAATGAAGGCCAGAATTGGCCGCCCGATCTTCAGATATTCGAAGAGCTTCCCGGGAACCTGAACGGCGGATTGTGGCTGCAACAGCAATAGGCCGTCGGAGGTCTGTGCGATTTGGCGTGCTTCCCACTGGGGCATTTGCTCGGTCACAAGGTCCAGCCAGCCTTCGGTCTTCGCCCGATGAATGAACTCCGGACCAGGGATGGAATCGGGTTGAACCGGACCAATCAAGCGCACACGTACACTCTCGGCGGCGAGCCGCCCCGCTGCAATCAAGCGCGCTAGTGATTCGAGAATCGGTGCCACGTTGCGTCCGTTGTATAACTCGCCGGTATGGCTCAGTAGCTTGTAATCTCGCGGTGGAACAGGAAGCGGCTGGATACGCTCCTCCGGATCGAATCCGTTCCAAATCAAGTGGATTCTGTCGTTGAGGGATGGGAACTTCTCCTGCCATCTAACCTTGGCAGCGTCGGTATTGACAATCACCGCATCCGCCCTTCGCACCAGGGCACTTTCCAACCATTGATACGCTTGTTTCTGGTAACAGCTGATGTCCTGGTCTATCCAAATATCCGCAAGGGGATCGCGAAAGTCGGCAATCCAAGGCACGCGTTCGCTCCTAGCCAGTTGCCAGGCGGCAAGATGCGGCCCGAGCGGCGGAAATGTCGAGAAAATCGTAACGCGAGCACCGAGCTGCGCTCGGATGTGTGCGCGGGCGGCCCGGGAAGCGTGGTAGGACCATCTAATGTTCAGATCGCCTGGCAATAACGCCTTCTGGGCCACTCGTTCGAGCTGCCATCCGAGGCCGCGTCGCGGATTTGCGGCGAATGGATCCGGCACGTACTCCGTATTCGAGTCGTCGCGGCCAGCCTGGTCAGCGGCAGTAAAAGCGTGGCAGGTGTAGCCCAGCCTGGAGAGGTATTTCGAGAAGCGGAAGGGCCGCGCCGCGCCTATCGCGTTCGCCGGCGGAAAGTGGTAGGCGAGGATCAGCACTAGGTGCCCGGTCATTGGGTCTGTAACTCAACGGCACTTTGGCACAAAGGGAATTTCCGCAACACGGCATGACATCGCAGGGTGGCTTTTCCATCCCACAACGGCGGAATCTGCCCCTTTCTGGGATGGGCAAGGCTCTGGTTCCAGGCTTCGAGAATGGTCTCTTTGCGCGTTCCGGCCAGCCGGTTGGTACCGTACTCGATCGTGGCCGGCCGTTCAGTCTTGTCGCGCAGGGTCAGGCAGGGAACGCCCAGCACGGTGGTCTCTTCCTGAATCCCGCCGGAATCGGTCAGCACCATGGCGCTGCTCGCCTGCAGGCAGAGGAAGTCGAAATAGCCCAGGGGCTCCACGATATGGATCTGGCCGGAAAGTGGAATTGCGCCCTTTCCAGTGCGGGCGAGGATTCTGGGATGCATTGGCCAATACAGCGGGATATGGCTCGAGATCACAGAAAGGGCCTCTAGAATCTCGGCGAGCTGCCGGTCGTTATCAACGTTGGCCGGCCGGTGCATGGTGACCAATCCAAAACGATCACGGCCGATCCCGAGACGCTCACGGATGTCGGCCGTTTGTGTGCATGGCTGCCAGAGCCGGCCTCAAGATAATAATGAGCCTCCGGCAGGCCGAGATCTTGAAAGAACTGTCCCGACATGTTGTGGTCATAGTGCTGGCCGGTGTGAACCAGGATAGGGGCAAAATCCGGATCGCGCGAAAGAACGTCCATCAGGGGCGCGACCTTCATGAAATTGGGCCGGGCGCCTGCCACGACAACCAGAGGTATTGGTACATTCAATGATTTAGCCACGCTGTTTTCCGCCGCAGCATCATTTCGTAGATCTCCGCCATGCGCTCGGCTGCGATTTCGATACTGAGTCTTGTTTTCGCAAAGTCCGCAGCACGAGTTCCAAATTCACGTCGGAGTCGTTCGTTGCCGATGAGAGTAGTCAATTTTTCGGCGAGATCGCCGGCATCGCCCGGTCGGAAGAGCAGACCGCGTTCATCGTTTCCGATCAGCTCCGGAGTGCCCCCGACTTGCGATCCGACCGCGCAGCAGCCACAAGCCATTGCTTCGAGCAGTGTATTGGAAAAGGCCTCCGAACGAGAACACAGCACAAAAATATCGAGAGCGCGGAGATATTGAGGCACCTGTGACGTGGCGGGCTCGAACACGCAATCGTTTTGGATTCCTAAGCGTTGGCCGTTGATCTGCAATCGCGGAAGTTCCGGCCCGCTTCCCACAATGAGCAACTTCATGCCAGGCTGTAGATGCCGGATGCGGGCAAACGATTCCTGCAACAAATCGAGAGCCTTTTCCGGGCGCAGCACGCAGACCGCTCCAATAAGAAGCGAAGCATCCGCGAC
>Ga0066690_10000941_pt1 | contig 10212 bp, 7 predicted proteins | sample GraSoiAngelo_139_FD_62303 | JGI IMG/M metagenome (GOLD analysis project Ga0066690, IMG submission 62303) | Grasslands soil microbial communities from the Angelo Coastal Reserve, California, USA - 14_0929_12_20cm | ecosystem: Environmental > Terrestrial > Soil > Grasslands | place: USA...
CGGCCTCGCGGCCTGCCAGCGATTCTTCATGGAGCAGTACATCCCGGCGCCCGCGACGACGTAATCCCCAGAGCGGACGAAACGGTGGCTTACGCGGCCCCCTGGCCTAGCGGCGGAGCGCTGTCTGGGCGCGCCGCTAGGACGCGCGCCGGCTCCGGAGCCACAGCATCGCCAGCGGCAACCCGGCGCCGAGCAGCAGCAGGCTCGAGGGCTCGGGGACCGGATCGAACTGCAGGTCATCGACCTGGCAAAACGAGCAGCGGACCCCGAGGGCCACGATCTCGTAGGAACTGTCTGTGAAGCCCGAATAGTTATTGGGGACCGTGATCCCGCCGATGACCAGATCAGCCGCCTGCGCATTCGTCGCGATCCGAGTCCCATGCACGTCGTACGCATCGATGAAATTGCTCGCCGGGTGCAGCGGGTCGCTCGAGTCCGCGATCCCAATACCGACCCTGTCGGTGGGGCCTGCCAGTTGGAAGATCGCGTTCATGGCCCAGCGGTCATCGGGCCCTGTCCCTACGGCGTTGAACTGGCTCTGGCTTCCCGGAGCCGTAAGAAGCGGGAACAAGGGATCGGAATTTGTCATGGAGACGACGCCCAGCGCCGCATACTGGGCCGGCGGAAGCGGGATATTCGTGAAAAGTTCATCGAAGTTGATGATCGTTCCGAATCTGGGGGTCGGGCAGCCCGTGTTACCCACGGTGCCGAGGCACGGCACTCCCGAAAAGAATACGGGTGCGGCAGTCGCAGGCGCCGGGAGCGCCGCCCAAAGGAGTCCCAGAACACCCAGCATCGGAATCCACGCCGGGCAACGCTTCCGCATCAGCCTCTCCCTCCTCGAAGTCTGGACCCACCTCCAATGATCGTGCGCGGCGGCGCTCGCAAAATGCAATCCTTCCAAAGGAGGGTCCTGTACTATCACATGACGGCCGGGGGCAGGTGAAGACCCGAGGCCTACAGGTTCTCGATGGGCACCGGATCGACCGGATCCGCCGGGGGGAAGCGAAAGACCCGTGAGTAGAAGTACAGCTCCGCGTCGAGCGTCCGCTTGATATTCTCCGCTTTGCGAAATCCGTGCTGCTCTCCCTCAAACGCGATGTAGGCGACGGGGAGCCCGTTGCGGCGCAGGGCGGCGACCATCAGCTCGGCCTGATTCGGCGGCACGATCCTGTCGTCCAGCCCCTGGAAGAGCAGCATCGGGCAGCGGATGCGGTCCACAAAATGGATCGGCGACCGCTCCCGGTAGCGGTCGCGCATCTGCGGGTAGGGACCGACCAGCCGGTCGAGGTAGCGGGATTCGAACTTGTGGGTGTCCCGCACGAAGACCTCCAGATCGCCGATGCCGAAGTGGCTCGCGCCCGCCGCGAAGGCGGACCGGAACGTCACCGCGCACAGCGTGGTATAGCCTCCCGCGCTCCCCCCTCGGATCACCAGCCGGGCCCCATCGACGAGGCCGCGGCGCACGAGGTCCCGCGCGCCGTTGACGCAGTCGTCCACATCCACGATCCCCCACCGGCCGTTGAGCCGCTCGCGGTACCGCCGGCCGTAGCCCGTGCTGCCGCCGTAGTTCACATCGAGGATGGCGAAGCCCCGGCTGGTCCAGTACTGGAACCCCGGGCTGAGGGTGGCGGACGCGGCCCCGGTCGGTCCGCCGTGGCTGACGACGAGCAGCGGAGGCTTCTCGCCGGCCGGCGCGGCGAAGTCGCGGTTGCGCGGCGGGTAGAAGAAGCCGTGCGCGGTGTTCCCGTCCTCGGTCGGGAACTCGATCGCCTGGGGGATCGAGAGGTATCCCGGATCGATCGAGACCTGGCTGGAGCGGCGCAGCACGTCCCGGCGGCGCGTGCCGAGATCGACCCGGACGATCGCGGGAGCCTCGGTGGATGAGCCGGCGACCATGACCACGAATCCCGGGCCGGCCTGCGGGCTCGACACCTCCGAGTACGGCGGCTCGAGGATCTCCAGGCGCCGCGTCTCCTCGTCGAGCACGCCGAGGTGCCGCATCCCGCCGGCCTTGGGAGCGCAGACGATGCGGCCGGCCGATTCGAAGGCGTACGTCGAGGTCCTGAATGTCCATTGGGGGGCGCCGAACTCCGCCTCCTGCTCGGTCAGCGGCTCGATCCGCCCGCCCCGCCACCGGTAGAGGTTCCACCACCCCGTCCGGTCGGAGACAAAATGCAGGACGTTGTCCGGCGACCACGCCGGCTGGAAGATGGACTCGTCCTCCCCGCCCGCGACCAGCCGCGCCTCGCCGAGCGTCCCGTCGTCCCGAAGCGGGGCGGCCCACAACTCGGTGCCGTCCCAGGGCATGTTCGGGTGGCGCCAGGTCAGCCACGCCAGGGAGGCGCCGTCGGGGCTGAGGCGGGGGTCGGAGTAGAAGTCGTTGCCGGAGACCAGCACCCGGCCCTCGCTGGGATGCGCCGGATCGACCCCCACCAGGGTGTTGACCGCCTCGCGCGTGGAATCCGTGTGATCCTCGCGCACCCAGATCATGATCCCGCGGCGCCGATCGATCACGCCGTCGGCATACCGCCACGCGCCGGAAGGGGTGAGCGGTTGGGGGGAGGCGCCGGGGGACTGCCGGTAGAGGCGGTGGTCGGCGAAGTTCGAAAAGTCGACCGCGCCGCCCGCGGCGAGGAACGCGCCACCGCCGTACTCGTGGACGCGGGTGCGGGCGTTGAACCCGGGAGGGGTGACGTCCGCGGTCCGGCCGTCCGGCGTGCGCCGGACGACGACGCTCCTGCCCCCCTCGGTGGGCCGCATCTCCACCCAATAGATGTCCTGGCCGTCGAGGGCGATCTCACCCAGACCGACCGTGCCGGCGACGATCAGATCCGACGTGACAGGCGACTTCCACGAGCCGTAGGGCGCTGTGCGAGGGTCGGGCATCGGGCCGCATCTCCTCTCGACCGCCGGGACGGCGGCGCTTCCATTCCCACCGTGATCATCGGGGGACCCAGGTCACACCGCGGAGCGCGTCATCATCACATTCAGCATCGCCCGCCACGCTCTAAAGACGGTGAGGACATCGGGGCCCTCGAACGCCACCGACCGGGGGCCGGTCCGCGTCACCCCCGGCAGGAGGGCGGCCAGATCGGTCAGGTCGGGGGCGACGATGTCGACCTCGAGGCGGACCGGCGCCGGAACCCGGTAGGGGCGCAGCCGCGCGGCGCGGCGCACCGCTTCGGCGGCCCCGGCCCGGATCGCCTCCCGCGCCTTTTCGGGGTGAAGGTGCACCGCCGCGTACGTACCGGCCGCCCGCTTCACCTCCACGCCGACGACGTCGGGGCCGAGCAATCCCTGCGCCTGCGCGACCACCGTGTTGTCGCCGGCCACCAGCGCGACCGGCACCCCGAAGTGGCCCGCCACCGCGGCATTGATCCCGTATTCCCCCATGGAGACGCCGTTCAGGCGCACATCCTGGATGATCCCGATGTAGGTGTGCGCCAGCACGGACGCCGGGGTCCCCGCGCTGCCGTGGTAGCCCGTGAACATGACGGCGCCGAAGGTGGCGTCCAGTCCCTCCAGCATGCAGAGGAGCTTCGGGCTGCCGCTCACGTACCGGGCCTCGCGGTGCAGGGCGAGCGGCAGCAGGTTGCGCATGCTCCCGTGGGCGTCGGTGACCCACACCTCCGCCGCCCCACCCTCGAACGCGCCTGCGATCGCCGCGTTCACCTCCTCGGTCATGAGCCTCCGCGCCCAATCGTACTCCGCGGCGTTGTGCTGCACCCCGGTGACGGCCGCGCGATCGGGAATGGCGGTGTGCGCCCGGTCCACGACGCCCGCCGTGCCTTCCATGTCGGCCGAAATCAGCACCTTCATCACGACACCTCGAAGAGGAGCAGAGTCGGTCAGCCCCCGGGCCGGAGGCGATCGGTGAGGATATCGCCCAGGATGTTGAAGGTCACCCCCACCCACAGGAGCGCGAGCCCGGGAAACAGCACCATCGCCGGCGAGGTCAGCAGAAAGTCCCGGCCCTCCGCGATCATGAGCCCCCACTCCGGAGTGGGCGGCTGGACCCCGAGCCCCAGAAAGCTCAGCGCCCCGCCCAGGAGGATGTTGAGCACCGCGTCGGACATCGCGAAGATGATCCCCACCGTCACCACGTTCGGCAGCAGGTGGCGCCGGATCACCCGCAGGTCCGAGGCGCCGAGGGCGCGCGCCCCCAGAATGTACTCGCAGGTCTTCGCCGCCAGGATCTCCCCGCGGATGAGACGCGCATAGTTGACCCACCCCGCGAGCACCATCGCCACGTACATGTTCGTCAACCCGGGGCCCAGCATGGCCACAATCGCGATGACGAGGACGTAAAAGGGGAAGGCCATCGAGACATCAACGATGCGCATCAGCACGCCGTCCACCGCTCCCCCGTAGTAGCCGGCCACCGACCCGATCACGAGGCCCAAAAGGAACGCCGCGGCGGTGGGGACGATCCCGATCTGCAGATCCACCCGGGCGCCGTAGAGGAGACGGGTCAGGATGTCGCGGCCGAAGTTGTCCGTCCCCAGCGGGTGCGCCGCGGAGGGCGGCTGCAGGCTGTTCACGAGGTCGGTCTTGATCGGATCGTCATGGGTCACCTGCGGCGCGAATAGGGCCGCGAACACCAGCGCGCCCAGCATGAGGACGCCGATCCACAGCGCGGGGGAGACCCGGAAGCGTCTCCGGGGTGCCCGCCACGCGGGCAGCGCCGGAGACGAGACCACCTGGACCTCGTCAATCATAGGTCACCCTGGGATCGAGGACGGCGTACGTCAGGTCGGTGAGCAGGTTCACCAGAATGACCAGGCCGGCGAACATCAGGGTCAGCCCCTGGACCATGGGATAGTCCCGGGCGAAGGTCGACTTGATGAGCAGGAACCCCGTCCCGGGAATCGCGTAGACGGTCTCGGTGACGACGGCGCCGCCGACCAGGAAGCCGAGGTTCACCCCCAGGATGGACACGGTCGAGATCAGCGAGTTCCGGAGCACGTGCCGGGTGAGCACGGTCGCGGCCCGAAGACCCTTCGCCCGGGCGGTCCGAATATACTCGGTCCGCAGCACCTCCAGGACATTGTGGCGGAGGGTGCGCACCAGGATGGGCGTGAGCGAGAGGGCGAGCGTCAGCGCCGGCAACAACAGGTGCCGGAGGTGGTCGCCGAAGGTCGCGCCGTAGCCGCCGACGGGAAACCACCGCAGTTCGATGCTGAAGACGAGCAGCAGCACGATCGCCGCCCAGTAGTTGGGCGTTGCCAGGGAGAAGAGGACGCCCAGCCGGATGACCTGATCGGGGGAGGTCCCTCGTCTGAGCGCCGCCCAGGTGCCGAGCGGAACGGCGACCGCGGCCGCGAGCACGGTGGAATAGACGGCCAGGAAGAGGGTAACCGGCAGCCGGCCCAGGATGATCGGCAGGACCTGGGTGCGGTAGACGAGCGACTCGCCGAGCCGGCCCACGGCGATATTCCGAAGGAAGAACACGTACTGCAGCAGCAGGGGCCGGTCGAGTCCTAGCGAGTGGCGAAGCCGGGCCACGTTGTCCGCTGTGGCCCGGTTGTCGAGCATGATCACCGCGGGGTCTCCGGGGATCAGGCGCAGCAGAAAGAACGTGACGATGGTGATCCCCAACGCCACGGGCACCAGCAACAGCAGCCGCCGCGCCAGGTAGCGCCCCATCCGGGATCACCGCGGCGGGGCCCGGCCGGCGCCGGCCCCGCCGCGCGCCCTCTACTTCGAGAGCCAGGTCTCCCAGAGGCGGTAGTTGGCCGTCGGCAGCTGGCTGAAGTCGTGCACGGAATCCCACAGCGCCGTGCGGTTGTCGGCGTAATACAGCGGGAGGACGGCGAACTGGTCGTGGGCGATCTTTTGGATTTCGAAGTACATCGCCTTCCGCTTCTCGGGGTTCATCTCGGCCTCGGCCGCGGCCGAGAGCTGGGTGATCCGGTCATTCTTGAAGCTGATCCACTTCGCCACCGCTCCGCCCGCGTAGTCGATCCCGAAGGCGACCAGCTCGTCGGGGTCGATCACATCGCTCGTGTAGTAGCCCTTCGCCATGTCGAAGTCGCCTTTGTTGCGCCGGGCGCGGATCGTCCCGGGCTCCAGCGCGGTCACCTTGAGGTCCACGCCGATCGCCCGGAACTCATCCTTCAGGATCGTCGCGATCTGGCTGGCCTGGTTGTCGCCCGACACGACCAGGATCTCCGTCGAGAAGCCGCCCCCCAGGCCCGCCTCTTGCAAGAGCGCCTTGGCCTTGGCCACGTCGTACGGATACGGCTTGAGCTCCTTGTTCCAGTACAGCATCGGCGGCAGCATGCTCCCCGCCAGGCTCCCGTAGCCGTAGAGCACCGACTTCAAGATCGCCTGGTGATCCACCACGTAGTTCAGCGCCTGGCGGACCCGGACGTCGCCGAACGGCTTGCGGGCATGGTTGTAGTACACGTAATCGAACCGCATCTGCGGGAAGAGCCTGACGGTGACGCCCTTGACACGCTTGAGCGGCTCGACCTGGTTGGGGGGGACGTTGGTGGCGATGTCCAGCTCGCCGCTGCGGAACCTGAGCATCCGGGTGTTGTCATCGGTCAAGACCTCGAAGCGCAGCTCGTCCAGGTACGGGTACGGCTTCTGCCAGTAGTGGGGATTGCGCTTCAGCACGAGGTGATCGTTCTTCACCCATTCGGTCAGGACGTACGGCCCGCTGCCCACGGGGTGCTCCCAGAAGGCTTTCCCCTGCGCGGTCATCTGGGTCGCGGGCGCGATCGAGGCCGCATACAAGGACGCATACGCCAGGAAGGAGGCCGACGGCTGCTTGAGCGAGACCACGAGGGTATGCGCGTCCGTGGCCGTCGTGCTGCCGATCAGCGTGAAGTTGTCTTCGAAGTTGGAGTCCTTCGATCCGGCCCGGTCCAGCGCGGCTTTGACGTCGGCCGCCGTCAGCGGAGTCCCATCTGCGAAGGTGATCCCGTCGCGGATATGCAGGACCCATGTCTTCCCGTCGGGGCTGGTCCGCCAGGAGTCGGCGGCATCGGGCTCGATGGTGGCGCCGTCTTTGCCGACCCGCACCAGCTGATCGTACACGTGCAGCATCGTCCAGATCGACATGTTGTCGAACGGCACGATGGGGTCGAAACTCGTCACGTCGCTGTCGGCCAGGCTCATCCGCACGGACCCTCCGTATTTCGGCCCGGAGCGGACCGGGAACACTGCCAGCGATGCGATGATCACCGAAACGGCCGCGGCCAGAACCCAGCGGAGCCCCTTTCCTGCCCCCCACATGGATCTCCCCTCCCCAGACTGCCGCCCAAAGGTAGCGATGGCGGCCCCCAGCGATGCTTACGCCGCCTTCACGTTCCGGTCCTGCGGCGGGGCCGGGCTCGTCTCAGGGGGTCGGGGATGGGTGGCCGTCCCGGTACAGCCACCGGTACATCGCGGCCGATTGCAGCACGGTCTTGACGTAGCCCCGGGTCTCCGCGTACGGGATCTCTTCGACAAACGCGTCGGGGTCGAAGCCCCCGCGGCGGACCTGCCAGCTCCTGACGATATCGGGCCCGGCGTTGTAGGCGGCGAGGGCGAGGTCCACCCGGTTGTACCGCTGCAGGAGTTCCTGGAGCACGACGGTCCCCAGCATGACGTTCGTCTGCGGGTCGGTGAGCCCGCTCAGGGCGGGGGACGGCATCCCCGCGTGCCGCGCCGCGCTCCTCGCGGTCACCGGCACCAGCTGCATTAGGCCGTAGGCGCTGGCGCCGGAGACGGCCTTGGGCTCGAACCGGCTCTCCTCGCGGATCAGCCCGGCGATCAGGTACGGGTCGACCCCGGTGCGCGTGGAGGCGCCGATGATGGCCTCCCAGAACGCCTGCGGATACAGCGCCTGCCACAGGAGGAGCGGCAGTCCGCGCCCCGCGCCGCCGAGGTCGTCGCGGACCTGCTCGGCCATCGCGATCCCCTGCCTGACGTCCCCCTGCTGCGCGTACCGCTGGCTGAGGAGCGCGCCGAGGGCCTGCCGGTACTTTGGAGGCGCCGATTCGGCGGCGGCCTTCAACTCGCTCGTGGCATCGTCGATCTGCGCGAGCGCATCGAGCTCGACGTAGCCGTCGTACGCCGGGACTTCGCCCGCGGGCGGGTCTCCGAGCGGGATCACGGCGGCCCGCAGAGATATGTTGATGCGGGCGGCCCCTCGCTGCCCATAGTACGAATCGGGATACTGTGAGGCGACGCGGCGGTACTCCTCCGCCGCGAGGTCCGACCGCCCCTGGGCCTCGGCCGCACGGGCCGCCCAATAGAGGGCCGCGGGGGTCGCTGATCCGCTGGGCTGCTTCGCCATGCGCAGCCAGGCCGCTCTGGCGGGGCCCCACTCCTGGGAGCGGAACTGGACCCAGCCGACCGCGAACAACGCCCGCTGGCCCCAGAGGGTCGAGGGAAACCGCTCGCCCGCCTCCTGGAACAGCCCCATCGCCGGTCCGAGGGCGCCGCGGTCCTGGCGGACTTCGCCGATCGCGTACAGCGCGCGGGGCGCCTGCGGCGATTGAGGGTATTCGCGGACCAGCTGTCTCGCGATCGTCAGCGCATCGCCTTCACGGTATCTGCGCAGCGCGATCCGCTCGAGATTGTACAGCGCGTCGTCCGCGCGAGTGCCGCCGAGCTGGACTTCCCGCTGGAAGTATCCCGCGGCCTCGTCGAGGCGCCCCCGTTGATAAGCGATGGCGCCGAGCTGCAGCAGCACATCGTCGATGATCCGCTGGCCCTCCGGCATGGCGAGAATGCGCTCGAGCTCCTCGCGCGCCGCCGTGACATAGCCGCCCCCGAGGTCGGCCTGCGCCCGCTGGTAGAACACTTCGGGCGGGGTCGTGTCGGGCGGCAGCAGATGGGCCGACCCGAGCGCCTGGAGGCGCGCGTAGGCAGCCTTCCAGAAGGGGCTGCCCTCGTAGCCCCACCGGATCCGCCGGTACGCCTCGGCCGCCTCCGTCCACCGGTGGAGCTGGGCCAGCGCCTCTCCCATGTCGAACCACGCCTGCGCCACTTGGGTCTGCGCCCTCTGGGTGCTCGGGCTGCCCTGCCCCCACCATTGGGCGACCCGATTCCAATGTCCACCCTGGTTTCCCTGAATCATCTCGCCGGACTCCACCAGGTACTGACGGAAGGCCGCCGGCGTATCGGGGGAGTGGATCCCCCACAGGCTCTCCGCTTTCCAGAAGAGGGCCGCCGAGCGGAGCGACGTCGTCGGATAGCGGATCAGGAGCTCCTGAAAGCCCTGGGCGGCCTGCCCGTAATCCCCGGCGTGAAACGCCGCCACGGCGCGGTAATAGATCGCATGATCCGCGAGGACGGGCAGCTTCGCCGCCGCCTGTTCGAACGCGCTCATCGCCCAATCGAATTTTTCCTGTTGGAGATCGATCACTCCAAGCAGGTATTCCGCGCGCCCGCCCATCGGGCCGCGGTCGCGGGCGAGCGAGTCCAGGAGCGCCCGGGCCTCAGGCAGGCGGCCCTGGCTGTAGGCGTCGACCGCCTTGACGAGGTCGTCCTCCGATGTGGGGGACGCAGGCGCGGGCGGCCACGCCAGTGTCAGCGTGAGCACGGCGACGGCGGGGATGAGCAGTCGGGTCATATGAGGGATGTCCTCACACTTCTGTAGTTGCCATGATTGCGATCTCGATAGACGCGCGGCAGGCCGAGAGTATTCGCCGGACGGCGCGGGGGCCCCTGCGGCCCTCGATCGTGTTACTTGTGGGCGCTCTGCGGGTAGATGGCTCGAGGGCTGTTGAGGTAGACCACGCCGTGCGGCGCGCGATCCGGATCGGTCTCGGCGACATAGAACGAGGTCCAGGTGATCGGATAGTTGAGCCCCGGCGGCAGTTGGGCCGTCACGGACCGCCAGCCCTGCCAGGTCACCCGGCGCGCAAACGTGACGGCTCCGGGAGGACCGCTGGATTGCTCATAGGTCCCCCGCAGCCACACGCCGCTCCCATCCCCGTACACCCAGAGCGTGATCGCCGCGGGATTGCCCGCGATGCCCAGGCGCGTGAGCAGGTAGGCCGCCCGGACCGAGGCGCCGTCGAGGCGAAACGCCAGCTGCGCGGACGGACGGTGCTGATGGCTCGGCGTCGTCACCTGGGCGACCGAGCCCGTCACGGTGTCGGGGTCGCCTCGAAATGTCCAATCGCCGCGGTCGAACTGGGTGACCGGCCGGGCGGTGTTCCCGATGGCCACGCGGACCTGATCGGCCGCTCCGCCGATGCGCACATCGAT
>Ga0066690_10000943_pt1 | contig 10206 bp, 7 predicted proteins | sample GraSoiAngelo_139_FD_62303 | JGI IMG/M metagenome (GOLD analysis project Ga0066690, IMG submission 62303) | Grasslands soil microbial communities from the Angelo Coastal Reserve, California, USA - 14_0929_12_20cm | ecosystem: Environmental > Terrestrial > Soil > Grasslands | place: USA...
GCATTCCGATGCGCTGCAGAACTTCAGCGGGCTCTATCGCGACAACGAACCGCTTCCGGACGTGCGCACATTCGATGACGCCACCGCCGCCATCGCGCCGGCGGCGAAGGCGCGCGCGCTGCGGGACATGTTTGACCGCGGCTCGAAATCCGATATCCAGTTCGCGGGTGCGTACGGCACCGGAGCATCGTCGATCGCGGTCGCGAATTCGCACGGCATCCGCCGCTACTGCACCGTCACCTCGTCCGATGCCACCGTCATCGCCATCGGCGCGAACGGCTCCGGCTACGCCACGGCTCTCGATCGCGCCAACGTCGATGTCGTCGCTCTCGGCGATGAAGCGACCTTCAAAGCGACGCTGTGCGGCTCAACGATTGCTGACATCGAGCCGGGCGCCTACGACGTCATCCTCGAGCCGCCCGCCACCGCCGAAGTGGTCGACTGGATGAACCTGATCACCCTCAGCGGCTCCGCGTACGACGACGGCTCGTCGTTCTTCGTGAACAACGTCGGCAAGCAGGTCGTCGGCACGAACTTCACGCTGGCTGACGACGCGCTCGATCCCGCCTTCCTCCCCTTTCCGTTCGACCTCGAAGGACTGCCGAAGCGGCGCGTGCCGCTGATCGAGCGCGGCATCGTGCGCACGCCTGCGGTCGACAAGGTCTACGCCGACCGCCTTCACTTCCCCCCCACCGCCACCTGCTGGAACCTCGGCGGGACCGAGCACGGCTCGGCGTTTCACTTGTCGATCGACGGCGGCGACGCCACGCGCGAAGAGCTGATCCGCTCCACGAAGCACGGCATCTGGGTCACGCGCTTCAACTACGTCAACGGCCTGCTGGAGCCGAAGACGGCGCTGATGACCGGCACCACGCGCGACGGCACGTTCCTCATCCGCGACGGCGAGGTCGTGGCCCGCCTGCCGAACCTGCGCTGGACGCAGTCGATCGTCGAGGCCTTCTCGCGTATCGAAGGCCTGACCCGCGAACGCCGCCGCGTGGCCACCTGGTACAACCACTTCGGCGGTACGATCGCGCCGGTGATGAAGATCGCGGGTTGGAACTTTAATGGAAGAGTGAAGAGTGAAGGGTGAAGAGTGAAAATGGTGAGTGATTTGCAGAACCGCTTCATTTTCACTCTTCACCCTTCACTCTTCACTCTTTTATGAGTCAGTACATCCTTCGCCGCTTCCTGCAGATGATTCCGATTACCTTCGGGATCCTGACGCTCGTCTTTTCGCTGATCCACATGATTCCCGGCGATCCGGCCGTGCAGATCGCCGGCGAAGGGGCGCGTCCCGAGGATGTCGCGGCGGTGCGCAAAGCGCTCGGACTCGATCAGCCGCTCTGGACGCAGTACGTCCACTACGTCACGCACGTCATCCGCGGCGACTTCGGCACCTCCTTCCAGACGAACCTCAGCGTGGCCGATCAGATCAAGCAGCGCTATCCCGCCACGATCGAGCTGGCCATGGGGTCGATGTTCGTCGCGCTTCTGGTGGCCTTTCCGCTCGGCATCATCTCGGCGATTTATCGAAACTCCTGGATCGACAACGTGGCGCGGTTCTTCGCGCTGATCGGCGTCTCCATGCCCAGCTTCTGGTTCGGACCGCTGCTGATCATCGCCTTCGCCATCAACGTCCACTGGTTTCCGGTCTCCGGCCGCGACGAAGGATTGAAGTCGCTGGTGCTGCCGTCGCTGACGATGGGGTTGGCGCTCTCGGCGATCCTGACGCGCATGATCCGCGTCTCGCTCGCCGACGAACTGACGCAGCTCTACGTAACGACCGCGGTGGCGAAAGGCGTCACGCGCGCGCGGGCCATCTTCCGCCACGCCCTGAAAAACGCGCTGATCCCGGTCATTACCGTGCTGGCGCTGCAGTTTGGATCGCTCCTCACCGGCGCGATCATCACCGAGCAGATTTTCTCCTGGCCCGGACTCGGCCGCCTGCTGTTGACGTCGATCTCGACGCGCGACTACCCGCAGGTACAGGCTTCAATCCTGGTCATCGCCCTGACGTATATCCTCGTGAACTTTGCCAGCGACCTGCTGTACGGGGTTGTGGATCCGCGAATTAAATTGGAATGAGGGCTGTCGGCTGTCGGCTGTCGGCTGTCGGCTGTCGGGGAAAACGGTTAACCGAGAACTGACAATCGCCGACAAAATCGAAGAATAAGACTCAAAGAGCTAAGAGGTAAGAGCTACTCCGACACCCCGACACCCGACAGCCGACAGCCGACAGCCAGCAACCATGCGCCGCCTTCTAAAAAACTTCGCCTTCACCGCCGGTCTGCTGCTGACCGTGGCGCTGGTGCTCGTGGCCATTGCCGCGCCGCTGCTGGCTCCGTTCGATCCGAATGCGCAGGACACGATTCGCCGGCTCGAGGCGCCGTCGCACGGTCATCTCCTCGGCCTCGACGACCTCGGGCGCGACGTCCTATCGCGCATCGTGTGGGGCGCGCGCGTCTCGCTGCGCGTCGGCTTCAGCGTGGTCATCCTGGCCTCGCTGATCGGCATCACGCTCGGCGCGATGGCCGGCTACTTCGGCGGCTGGCTCGACACGCTGATCATGCGCATCACCGACATCCTGCTCGCGTTTCCAGGCATCCTGCTCGCCATCGCGCTCGTGGCCGTGCTCGGACCGAGCCTCAACAACGTCGTGCTCGCGCTGGCGACGATCGGATGGGTCGGTTACGCGCGTCTCGTGCGCGGCCAGGTGCTGAAAGTGCGCGAGATGGAGTACGTCACCGCCGCGAAAGCGCTCGGCGCCCGCTCGCCGCGCGTGATCGTGCTGCACGTGCTGCCGAACGTGATCAACCCCGTAATCGTGATGGCCACGCTCGGCCTGGCTGGCGCGATTCTCTCCGAGGCCGCGCTGTCGTTCTTAGGCCTCGGCGTGCAGCCGCCGACGCCATCGTGGGGCGCGATGCTCACCTCCGGCCGCCGCTACCTCGGACTGGCGAACCATCTCGCCATCTGGCCCGGCGTAGCCATCATGCTCGCCGTGATGGGCCTCAACTTCCTCGGCGACGGCCTCATCGACGCCTTGGACCCGAAGCTTCGCAAGAACCTTTAGTACATCGCGCGTAGCGCCGCCGACGTAGCGCCGCCGGCTCGGCGGCTGGACCGCCAGCGGCTCGCTGGCGTATTGAGATTCGCCGGCGAGCCGCCGGCGCTACGATCGCTACGTCGCTACCTATGCTTCATAAACACCACCACCGCGCGCGCGGGATCGTCGCGGAACGTGCGCACGGGCGCATAGCCGTTCGCGCGTAGCTTCCCGAACCGCGAGGGAACATCGAGATCCGTTTCATACAACGCCACCGCATCCGCAGTCACCTCGGACAATTTCTCCGGCGGCGTGCCGAGGTCCGACATGGCCATGCGATCGCCGAGGTAGAGCTTGTCGCCGTAGGACCAGAGTTGGGAGGCGGCGATCGAGTGGATCGACGCATTCGATGCGATCCACTGCGCCGCCATCACCGAGGGCTGAGACTTTCGCGCGAGGTAGCGAAGTCCGTGCAGGTTCCACAACATTGAAATCGTTACGAGAGCAACCGCGATGCGGCGGTTGCGTAACGATGCGAATCCGATCGCTGCCGCGACACAGAGGAACGGAATCATCACCTGCAGATAGCGCAGCTCTTTGTGCTTGATCGCCGAAAACGCGATCAGCGGAATGACGATGAACCAGATCGCGCGGCTGCGGCGCGCGTACCAGAGCAGCGGCAGCAGCGCCGGCGAGCACCAGCGAACGATGTTGGCGATGTACCACCACGGCGCCTGGTACTTCACGCGCGATGCGAAGTCCGGCTCGACGACGGTGAGGTGCGCGAACTTGATCGCGCTGGAGAAGGGAGTGCCCCAGGTCAGCCAGTCATAGAGGCCGACGGTGATGGCGATTGCGGCTGCTGTTCCGAGCACCACCTTCAGCGATTGCATCCACCGCACAGACAAGAGTGTCTGTGCCACATGTGGGCATTCCCGCGAGCGGCCAATGTGGCACAGACACTCTTGTCTGTGCTGTGTGACGATCAGCAGCAATGGCGCGAGAAACACGATCTCGCTGAAGCGATCCGCGAACGCGACTCCGATCAGCAGACCCGCCGCGAACGGCCAGCGATCGACGATCAATGCCGCGGCGACGACACAGGCCGCAGCCAACGTCCGCGGATACACCGTGCTCCCGAAACTCAGCGGAATCCAATGTGTGGCGAAGAGAAGCGCAGCGACGATGGCGGCGCGCTCGTCGCACCAGCGCAACGCTAGCCGATAGACCAGCCAGATCGTCAGAGATGACAGCGCGATGAACGGCAGCGAGGCCAGGAAGATCGTCGTTCGCGTTGAAACGCCGCGCGATAAAAAGACGACCGGCGCCACGATGACATCCGGCACGAACAGATTCCGGATGTCCCACGGCGTGTACGCCAATCCGCGCGCGCGACGGAACGCCTCGGACAATACTTCGACGTCGTCGCCGGTCAGAAATCCGTAGTAGCGAAAGGCCAGCCAGAGTTGCGCGGCGGCCGTCGCGGCGATGATCGCCGCCAGCGGCTTACGCATTTCCGATCAGCGCCAGGAACTCGTCCTCGGTCAGCACCGGCACGTTGAGCGACTTCGCCTTGTCGAGCTTCGAGCCTGCCGCGTCGCCGGCGACGACGTACGACGTCTTCGCAGAAACCGATCCCGACGGCTTGCCGCCTTCGCGTTCGATCAGCTTGTGGATCTCATCGCGCGAGAAACGCGCCAGCGTTCCGGTGACGACGAGCGTCTTGCCCACCAGGCGGTCGCCGGTCACCGCGGAAACGTGCCGCGGCGCGACGCCGAGCCGCTGCATCTTCTCCATTCGTTCGCGATTGGCCGGAACGGAAAAGTAGAACGTGATCGCCTCGGCCACTTTCGGACCGATTTCCGCGACTTCCACCAACTCTTCGGTGGTCGCATTCATCAGTGCTTCAATCGATTCGAAGCGATCCGCCAGCAGCTTCGCGGCGCGTTCGCCGACCATGCGGATGCCGATGGCGAAGATCACCCGCGACAATTCCGCGGTCTTCGACTTCTCGATCCCCTCGATCAGCTTGCGCGCGGACAGCTCGCCTTTGCCCGGCAGTTTGGCCACATCCTCTTCGCGAAGCTCGTAGAGCGAGGCGTAGTCGGTGATCAGATTCGCGTCGAGCAGTTGCGAGATCGTTTGATAGCCGAGGCCTTCGATGTCCATCGCTTTGCGCGCGCCGAAGTGGAAGAGGGATTCGCGCACGATGGCCGGGCAACCCTGATTGATGCAGCGGATGGCCACTTCGCCTTCGAAGCGATGCAGCGGCTCGTGACACGTGGGACACTCCGTCGGCAGCGGCACCGGCTCGGTATTGCTGGGACGTTTCGCAATCAGCACGTCGACGACTTTCGGGATGATGTCGCCGCCCTTCTCGACGACGATGGCGTCGCCGACGCGGACATCTTTGCGCGCCACTTCGTCGAAATTGTGCAGCGAGGCGTTGACCACTTTCGTCCCGCCGATATGCACCGGATCGAATTCGGCCACCGGCGTTACAGCGCCCGTGCGCCCCACATACAAATTGATCGCGCGCACCACCGTCTCCGCCGCCTCGGGCGGATATTTGAAGGCGATGGCCCAGCGCGGCGCCTTCGACGTCGCGCCCAACTCCTGCTGCTGCGCGCGGCGATTGACCTTGATGACGATGCCGTCGATGTCGAAATTCAGATCGTGCCGCTGCTCGCGAATCGTTTCAAGAAACTCTTCGACCGCCGTTAGATTCGCGAACACGCCGCGTTTCGGATTCAACGGAAATCCCATCTTCGTCAGCAACTCATACGCTTCGAACTGCGACTTCACGCGAACGTCGTCCGCCGCGACAAGGTGATAGACGAAGGCGCTCAGCCGGCGCTGCGCGACTAACTTCGGATCCTTCTGCCGCAACGATCCGGCCGCGGCATTGCGCGGATTGGCGAGCACCGGCTGGCCCGCTTCTTCGAGCTGAGCATTCAATTTCCCAAAATCGGCAGCGGAGATGTAGATCTCGCCGCGCACCTCGACGCGCTTGAACTTCGTCTCGATCTTCAGCGGCAGCGCGCGAACCGTGCGCACGTTCACCGTCACGTCGTCGCCGCGCACGCCGTCGCCGCGCGTGGCGGCGCGGGCGAGCGCGCCGTTTTCGTAGAGCAGATCGATCGAGACTCCGTCGATCTTCAGCTCCGCCTCGTACTCGACATCATCGACGCCGAGGCCCTTCTTCACGCGCGCATCCCACTCGTGCAGCTCTTCGATCGTGTACGCGTTCTCGATCGACAGCATCGGCGGGTCGTGAATGACGGTGGCGAAATCGCCCGTCATCGGCACGCCGCCGACGCGCTGCGTGGGCGAGTTCGGATCGGCGAACTCCGGATGCGCCGCCTCCAGCTCCTGCAAGCGCTTCAACTGCTGATCGAATTCGAAGTCGCTGATCTCCGGCGCCGCTTCCTGGTAGTAGAGCCGGTTATGCCGCTCCAACTCCGCGCGCAGTTTCTCGATCTCTTTCTTCGGCGTCATTGCGGCCTGGAAAGATACCGCGACCTGTCCACGGTTTTGTCGATGAATCCCATCGCCCGCAAATGCTCGTCAATCGTCGCCAGAAACGTTCGCCGTCCTTTGATCAGATTCAGGTTCAACGCCACGAAGCGCATGCCGCGCGCCGTGTCGTAGTAGACGATCATGCGGTCGCCGCCGATCATCTGTTCCGTGCCGCGGATGTCGGTCCATCGCAACGTTCGCGAGCGGAATTGATGCAGCGGCCGCAGCGTCAGCGTCTCCTCACGCACCTCGGCCACCGCGCGCCGAGTCCCGAGCCAGACCTTCAGCCCGCCGATCCAGAGCGTGGCGATGTACGCCCACACGGCGCGCTCGCCGATCCAGCCGTAGCGCGCGGCAGGATTTGCAATCAGCGCAATAACAATGGCAGCCGTTACGCCAGCAGCAACGAGGACGATCGATGCGCCCGCACGGCGTACCCACGGCCGGAACGCGTAACTCTCAGCAGCGTCGATCATTGCCAGCCGAGGAGTCATGCCGTAATCTGTTGAAATTACTAAGCCTGAGGCCGGTATGCATTTCGCATTCTGACCTTGTGGGCCCGCGTAACGACACAACGTCATGACTGGAAAAATCGACGGAAGCGGCCGACGGATATTGGTCATCGACGACGATCTTGCCATTCGCGTTCTGTTGCAGGCGGTACTCAAGCGAATGAAGTTCACCGTCGAGTTGGCGGAAGATGGTCAGGTCGGGCTGGATAAGTTGAAGCATGACGGCTACGACCTGATTCTCCTCGATCTGATGATGCCGCGCGTGAACGGCTATGAGTTCATCGAGCAGATCGGCCGCGATTATCCCGAGGAGAGGCCGCACATCATCGTCTTCACCGCTGCAGGAAAACGCGGCGTCGAGAAGATCCCGCCGGACGCTGTCTGCAATTCCATCCTGAAGCCGTTCGACCTGGAGAAGTTCATCGAGATGATCGGCGAGTGCCTTGAAGGACCTCACGACGGATCGCACGACGGTCACGGCGCTGCGCCGCCGTCCGCCTGAGCGAGTTTCCATTCGATCTGACGGATGATGCCGAGGAGGATGGTGGCCTCGCGGCCGTCGAGATTGGCGCGCGCGGAGATGGCGCGCAGCTCGTCGTAGACGCGATACGGATTGTCGCCGTGCAGGAAACCGACTTCGACGAGCAGCGCCTGCACGCGTTCGTGCAGCCGTTCAATCCGCGCCGCCGTGGCCAGCTCGCGCTCCTCGGGTGTGCGACTCGTCGTCGATAGTTCGTAGCAGAAAACGCCGACAGATTGCGCGAGATTCATCGTCGGAAACGCCGCATTCGTCGGAATCACGGCCGTGTGCTGGCACTGCACGACCTCCTCGCGAGTCAACCCTTTGTCCTCGCGGCCGAAGACGAGCGCAATCGTTTGCTCGCCGATCGATGCAAAGAGCTGCGCCACTGCGACCGGCGTCAGATCGACGGGCGTGGTGCGCTCGCGGTCTGATGTCGTGGCGACGGTGATGTGGGCGTCGGCCACGGCGTGATGCAGCGTCGGCGCGAAATGCGCGTGTTCGACGACATCGTCCGCGCCGCTGGCCCACCATCCCGCCAGCGGATGCAGATTCGGATGGCGGCCGACGATCCAGAGATCGTCGAACCCGAAGTTCTTCATCACGCGCGCGGCCGCACCGACGTTTCCCGCTTCGCGCGGCTCGACGAGGACGATGCGTAATGGCATACGACGGCGGAGTCTATCGCGCACGGCTGGACCGCCAGCGAGCCGCTGGCGGTCCAGCCGCCGAGCCGGCGGCGCTACGCCGGACCTACTTCTGGAACGCGTAGCTGAGTTTGAAAAATAACTGCCGGTTGGACAGCAGGAAATTGCGGCGGTAGGTCTTGAGTGCGGGATTTACCGGATCGACCGCGACCACCTCTTCGTTCACGTCGCGGATGTCGCCATAGCCGAGGTACAGCACGCTCTGCCAGTTCACTTTGTAGGCGAAGAGCAGCTGCGACGACAGCGCTCCATCGCGCAGGGGCAGGTCGACGCCGTAGATCAGCGGATTGGAGCTGGTGCGCTGGTTCTGCACGACCGCGCGCACGAACATACGCGGCGAGAACATGTACTGCGCGCGAACGCGCTCGATTTGCGCGGTAAAGAGGCGCCCTTCCACGCCGCTCGCCGCGCCGTGCTCGCGCAGCCACTGCAGGACGGTCGACGTCGACATCGTAAGGCGCGTGGTCGGGCGGAGCGACATCGAGAAGTTCACGCGCGCTCCATGGCCGACGCGATTGTTGAAGAAGTCGATGTCCTCTCCCACCCATCCATCGAAGGAAACCTGCGGGATGAGGCGGCTCACCGCGAACTGCAACGTGTAGACGAGCTGATTGCGGCTCAGGATCTCATCCCTGTTCGTGAACCGATTGGTGTTGCGGAAACTCTCGTTTGCAAAACGGAGGCGTGTAAAGGACCGGAACTTGCCGTCCGCGCCGAAGCCGGCCGAGCGGAGGCGGTAGAGCATGTCGCCGTTCTGCTCGGAATCGTATTCGGCCATGCCGAATGTGCGGATCCGGTTGAAGAATCCTTTCGGCCGGAACGTCCAGCCGGTCTCGCCATAATTCGCGCGATAGCCGACCTGCGGCACGAAGCCCTGATCGGCGCGGAAGTCGTCGCCGTAATCCTTGAACTCGGAAAAGAGATCGAACTTCGGAGTGGTGTGCTGCCACCAGAGGTCGGAGCCGTAGGAGGACAGATTGCGGCCGTCCCATTCCCTGGCCAGATCGGGACGATCGGGGGTGCGGCTCTGGCTGACGAGGAACTGGCCGGTGAAGGTGTCCTTGCCGTTCGGCTTCCACTGAAAGTCCGGCCCCAGGACGCGATTGTGGCCGCCGCCTTCGTATTCACGGTCGGTGAAGAGGAAGCTCGCGAACGACGTGCCGCTGAAGTCATGCCGCCAGCGGCCGATGGCGTCGGTTGCTCCGAAATCCTGCGAGGCAAAGTTGGAACCGGTCGCGGACGGAATGATGACCGACCCGCCGCCGCGGTCCTGCGCGATCAGCATCGTGTAGCTGTTGCCGCTGTTGTTGCCGGAGCCGCGAATGCCCCAGCGCGGCGAGGTAATGGTGCGTGTGTAGACGGCCTGAATGGGCGTCGAAAAAAGCTCCACGCGCTCGAGGAAGAACGGCCGCTTCTCCGGAAAGAAGATGGCGAAGCGTTGGTTGGTCGAAATCTGCGCGACGTCGGATTCGATCTGGGAGAAGTCGGGATTGAGCGTGGCGTCGTACGCGGAGTGCTCGTTCGGCGTGTACTTCACGTCGATGCCGCCGTCGCCCTTCGCAGGGCGATTGAGCAGGTTGTGGTTGCCGTTGCCGCGCAGCGTGCCGTTCTCTCTCGCGGTTACGTACGGTGCGGCCACGATATGGCCGCCCGTCGGCAGCCCTTCGAATCCGCCCACCTTGTTGTAGTTGCAGACGAAGCAGTTCGAGCCACGCGGCAGCTTGTGATCGAAATACTGATAACGCCGCTCGCGCGGAATGTTGCGGTAGAAGATGATGCCCCACACCTGCGGACTTTTCTGCTGGTAGCGCAGCGATGAGAACGGGATGCGCAGCTCCGTAATCCAGCCATCCGCCGTTCGCTTCACGGCCGAGTCCCAGAAGAGATCGGGCGACGAAT
>Ga0066690_10000947_pt1 | contig 10199 bp, 9 predicted proteins | sample GraSoiAngelo_139_FD_62303 | JGI IMG/M metagenome (GOLD analysis project Ga0066690, IMG submission 62303) | Grasslands soil microbial communities from the Angelo Coastal Reserve, California, USA - 14_0929_12_20cm | ecosystem: Environmental > Terrestrial > Soil > Grasslands | place: USA...
CGGTGGTCGACGAGAAGCTGGCCGCCTGCGCGAACATCCTGCCGGCGCTGCGCTCGATCTACCGGTGGGAGGGGAAGGTGCAGGACGAGAACGAGGTGCTGGTGCTGCTGAAGACCCGGCAGGCGCAGTACGAGCGCCTCGAGGCGCGGATCCTCGAGCTGCATCCGTATGACGTGCCGGAGATCCTCGCCATTCCCATCGAGGGGGGACACCGCACGTACCTCGACTGGGTGGCCAGCGAGACCGCTTAGAACGACGTCAAGCTGCGGCAGGAAGCGCGATTCACTTCTTGAAGAGCGCGTCGAGGGCCGACAGGGCCTTGGCGCGCGGGTCCTCCTCCTTGGGGGCGCGCTCGCCCTTCTTGAAGACGAACAGCTCGCAGGCGTTGGCGCGCTCCTTGTCGGCCGGCGGCTCGGCCTGCGGCTCGCGGCACCCGTAGCGCATCGACTCGTCGTAGGCGTGACAGTTCAGGCAGCAGTGCAGCGGCGCACGGCAGTGCGGGCACTCGTCGCGGCGCCCCGCGGCGGCCGAGACGCCGAGGTCCACGACCCTTCGGCAAGCGTGGCAGACGTGCATCAGGCTCATCTTGCCCGTTCCATCTCCGTGGCGCTACGCTCCAATGCTCTTCGCCATGCGCCATCCCACCAAGTTCGGGAAATACCTCCTCCTCGAGCGGATCGCCGTCGGTGGCATGGCGGAAGTGTTCGTCGCCAAGGCGTTCGGCGTGGAGGGATTCGAGCGGCTGCTCGCGATCAAGAAGATCCTTCCCACCATGGGCGAGGATGCCGAGTTCATCCGCATGTTCGTGGACGAGGCGCGCATCGCGGTCCAGCTCGCGCACGCGAACATCGTCCAGGTGCTGGAGCTCGGCAAGCACGACGAGAGCCTCTACATCGCCATGGAGTACGTCTCCGGGCGCGACCTGCGGCAGCTGATGGGGCGCTTCCGCAAGCGGCAGGAGCCGATGCCGTTGCCGCAGGCCTGCCTGATCGTCGGGGAGGTCTGCGAGGCGCTCGACCACGCACACCGCAAGCGCGACGCGCAGGGCAGGGCGCTCGGCATCGTGCACCGGGACGTCTCGCCGCAGAACGTCCTGGTCAGCTTCGAGGGAGAAGTGAAGCTGATCGACTTCGGGATCGCCAAGGCCGAGAGCCGGCTGCAGAAGACGCAGTCGGGAATCCTCAAGGGCAAGTTCAGCTACATGTCGCCCGAGCAGGTCAAGGGCGACGCCGTCGACGGGCGCAGCGACGTGTTCGCCTGCGGCATCCTGCTCTGGGAGCTGGTCTGCGGCGAGAAGCTCTTCGCCGGCGACTCCGATTACGCCATCCTGGAGAAGGTGCGCCTCGGGGCGATCCCGCCGCCGCGATCGCGCAATCCCCGCTGCCCGGAAGCGCTCGAGCGGGCAATCTTGAAATCGCTCGCCATCGATCCGGCGCGCCGGTACCAGACCGCCTCCGAGCTGCACGACGATCTGATGCGGTTCACGGTCGCTTCCGGAGCCGTGTTCGGCGCCCGCCAGCTCGCCACCTGGCTGCGTGAGGAGTTCAGGGCCGAGTACGAGAACGAGCAGCAGCGCCTTCGCGCCTGGCTCGCCGTCGGCGCGCCCCCCTCGCGCGAGCCGCCTCGCCGGGAGCCCGCCATCCGCAGCGAGCTGCCCGCGGTGATCGTCGCGGACCTGACGCAGACGCCGCGCGCTCCCGTCGCCGCGCCCGCCGATCCGCACGAGCTGCCGACGATCCAGGTCGACGATGCCGCCCTGGCCGAGAGCGGGCAGTTCGACGTCGGCGACGATCGGACCGCCGCGCCGAGGAGGATGCGAAACGCCGCGCTCACCAGATCGCTCCGCGAGCAGGGGACGCGCGCCAACGCGGGGCGCTGGGCGCTGTACGCGGCGGTCCCGGTTGCGCTCGGCGTCGCCGCTGTCTCCTACGTGATCGGGCAGCGCGAGCCGGTCCCCGGGAAGGTGATCGTCACTCCCACGCCGCCCGTGGTCGCCGATCTGATCATCGACGGGCGAGCTTCCGGCCAGCTTCCACCCTTCGTGCACATGCTTTCGCCGGGCGCGCACCGGATCGAGCTGCGCGCGGACGGCTACAAGCCGTTCGCGGCGACGGTGCAGGTGGCCCCAGGCGGAGCGCCGGTGGAACTGAACGCGAAGCTCGAGGTCGAGCGCCCCTTGCAGGTCGAAGGAGTGGTGCTCACGCAGGCGCCCGCGGCCGCGCCGCCGGCTCCGCCGCCGCGGAACCTTCCCTCCTCGCGCAAGATCCAGCGCGCCGCTCCGCCGGCCCCGCCGGTGGAGCCGCTCGTGAGCGCGCCACCGCCCCAGCTCGCGGCGGCGACGCCGGTCGTTCCGCCCAGCATCGGGTACCTGGTCGTTCAGACCAAGCCCGCCACGCGGCTGACGATCGACGGCCGCGATACCGGCCGCTGGACTCCGGTCCCGGCGGCGAATCCGATCGCGCTTCCGGCCGGGCCGCACACGCTCGTGTTCGAGAGCGCCGACGGCAGGCGCCACGAGGAGCAGGTGGAGATCGAGGCGGGAAAGACGGCGCGCTTCGTCCGGGCGCTGCCGTGATTCAACGGACGGCGAGCGGCGTCACCTTGCGGATGTACAGATCGTTGCCGTTGTTCGCGAAGCCGTAGCTCTCGAAGAATGCGTGCCGCTCGTCGCGCTGCTCGGGCAGCATCATCTCCACCCGCTTGCAGGCGAGCGCCTCGGCGCGCCGCAGCGCTTGTAGCAACAGGTCGTGCCCGATGCCCCTGTGCCGGTGCTCCGGCGCGACCAGGAACAGGTCGATCGACGCGACCCGTCCCCCCAGCCGCAGCTGCGGCCGGTGCGACATGGTGATCATCGCCCACAGGCGCGTGTACGAGAGCGAGTCGTGCGCGACGAAGCTCTCCAGCTCCGGATGCTGCACCACCCAGGAGAGCACCGCTTCCTGATCCTGCGCGGGCACGACCCAGCCTTCGCTCGCCAGCAGCCTGAACGCGGCCTCGCGGTCGCCTCGCTTCAGGGGCCGGATCCGCCATTCCTTCGTGGCCGCGGGAGCCGGCGTGCTCGACCGCGGAGGACTGCTCCAGGGCGGAGGAAAGGTGGCCACCAGTACGAAGGTTACTTCTTCGCGACCCTGGAGGACAACTCCTCGTCGATCACCTGCTTGAACGACTCGAACGGCATGGCCCCGACCAGCCGCTTGCCGTTGATGAAGAAGGTGGGAGTTCCGTTCGCCCCCACGGCGTTGCCGGCGCTCATGTCGGCCTGGATCACGGCTTGACCGCTGTGCGATTCCACCGACGCCTTCCATTTCGCCACGTCGAGCCCGATCTCCTTGGCGACTTGCTCGTAGTACGCCGGAGACAATTCCTGTTGTTTCGCGAAAAGGCGGTCGTGCATCTCCCAGAACTGGTCGTTGCCCTGCTCGTACGCCGCCATCGCGGCCTCCGCGGCGGGCATCGCGTTCGGGTGGAAGGAGAGCGGCTGGTTCTTCCACACCAGGCGCACTTTTCCGGCGTACTGGTCCATCACCTGCTTCAGCGTCGATTGCGCGCGGCTGCAGTACGGGCATTGGAAGTCGGAGAACTCGATGATCGTCACCGGCGCGGTCTTCGGGCCCTTGGCGGGCGCGTTCCCGGCCTGGACGTCGAACTTCTGCTCCACCGCCGGGGCGGCAGCCTGCGGCGAGCCGCCGGCGGCCTTCACGTTCTCCTCGACCAGCGCCTGGTAGAGCTTCTCCTGCTTCGTGCCCTTCTTCAGCAGCTCGTCGGCCTTGCGGATCTGCTCGTCGATCGCGCCCTTGAAGGTCTCGAACGGCATCGCGCCGGAGATGAACTTGCCGTTGACGAAGAACGAGGGCGTCCCCTCCGCGCCCACCTGCTGCGCGTAGGAGTTGTCCTTGGCGATCAGCGCGGCGATCTCGGGCGACTCCTTGTCCTTCTTCCACTGCGCGAGGTTGAGACCGACCTGCTTCGCCCACTCCTCGTACTTCGCCTCCGACAGCTCGTTCTGATGGGCGAACATCTGCGCGTGCATCTTCCAGAACTTGTCGTTCCCCTGCTTGAAGGCCGCCATGGCGGCCTTCGCCGCCGGCATCGCGTTCGGGTGGAAACCGAGCGGCTCGTTCCGCCAGACGATGCGGACGTCGTCCTTGTACGTCTCCAGGATCTGCTTCAGCGTCGGCTCGACGCGCGAGCAGTAGGGGCACTGGAAGTCGGACCACTCCACGATCGTCACTTTGGGCTTCTTCGCGCCGGTCCAGGGGCCATCGCCGGGATCGACGTTGCGCGCCTGCGGAGGGGGAGCCGCCTGGGGCGGGGGAGCCGGAGGGCCGCTCTGCCCGTCCTTGATCAGGTGCTCGTAGAGGTCCTTCTTCTGCACGCCGCTCGCCAGCGCCGCGTTCGCGCGCCGGAGCTGCGCCTCGATCACCGCCTTGAACGACTCGTACGGCATCGCGCCCGACACGCGCGCGCCGTCGATGAAGAAGTGCGGGGTCCCGCTCGCTCCCAGCTTCGCCGCCTGCGCCTGGTCGTCGCGGATGGCCTGGGCGGTCTCGGGCGCGTTCAGGTCGCGCTGGTAGCGCTCCATGTCCAGGCCGATGTCGCGCGCCATGGCGTCCACCTTGTCCTGCTTGAGCGCGTCGGGCTGGCGCGAATTGTTCGCCTCGAACAGCTTGTCGTGCATCTGCCAGAACTTGCCCTGCTTCTCCGCGGCGATGGCGGCCTTGGCGGCGTAGGGCGCGTCCGGATGCATGGGCAGCGGATTGTGCTTGAAGACGAAGCGGACGTCGGACCCGTAGTTCCTCTCGATCTGGTGGAGCGTGTCGATGACGCGGCCGCAGAACGGACACTGGAAGTCCGACCACTCGACGATGGTCACCTTGGCCTCGGCGCGGCCTTTCTGCGGCGCGTCACCGAGGGTGACCTTGTAGATCTGGTCGGAACCCGGAGGCGCCGCCGACGGAGCAGCGACGGCCTGCTGCGGGTTTCGAAGCGGACTGCCGAGGCTGCTGCTTTTCGCCATCTGGTCGCGGATGGCGAACCCCGCGACGGCGCCGACGCAAACGGCGACAAACACGTTCCAATTGCTCTTCACGCGATCCCCTTCAGTTCACTGCCTGACGGCAGGTCGGCGAAAACTAACATGAAAACGCCCGGGGTCGCCGCGAATTCCCTCAAAGCGCGCGCCGGAAGACCACCTGCGAGGCGCGGGCGAGCGCTTTCTGGACCAGCCGGTCGGCGGCCGGCTGGTCGTCGCAGGTGGCCACCAGGCGCAAGAGCGTCCCCCGCTCGTCGATCCGCACGTAATAGACCTCGGGCGCCGTGGCGGCGCGGTCGAGATGCTCGAATCCGTTCGCGACGGCGAGCAGCGCGGAGCGGACCGTGTCGGGCGATCCGCCGGGGGGCACCAGCACCTCGGCGCGGGCGATCCGCGTCACCCCGCCCATGGTCGCGTTCTTCACCACCTCGCTCGCCAGCGCGTCGTTCGGGATGATCAACCGGCGGCCGTCAACCAGAAGCCGCAGCACCGTGTAGGTGAAGTGGATGTCCTCGACGATCCCGCGTTCGCCGCGCAGCTCGACGTCGTCGCCGATCCGGATCGGCTGGGTGATCGAGATGGTCAGGCCTGCGATGGCGTTGCCCAGCGTACTGCGCGCCGCGAAGCCGACGATCAGCCCGGACAGCCCGGCCGAGGCGAGCAGGCCCGTGGAGATCACGCGCAGCGCCTGGAACTGCGAGAGCACGGCCGAGATGGAGGTGACCCAGATGGCGATGTGCAGCAGCCTGCGCGTGAGCGCGAGCTGCGTCGCCGTCTCCGGCAGCAAGGTCCCGCGCTGGAGATGGCGCTCGCGGGCCCGTTTGAAACCGACGCTGACGACTCGAGACAGCATCGAGGCCACCGCGAGCAGCACGATCGCGGTGATCACGTGCCGCGGCTGCACGTCCACCATCAGGGTCGCCCAGAACGACGGCTTCGCGGGGACATACGCGTCGGGGGAAGAGAGCACGGCGCGGGAAAGTTGATCCGGCGGACCGATCCGTCAACCGCGAAGTTTGCGGGCCGTCGAAGCCCGGCTACCATGACCCTCAAGGTGCACGACAACCTCCGCCGTTTCATCCTCCGGCCAGCCTTGATCCTTGCCGCCTGCTCCGCCGCAGGCCTCTGCTTCGGCGCGCGCGCGCAGCAGCAAGCGCCCCCGTCGGACGCAGGTGAGAGCCCGTCCGCCATCGACGCAGAGGAGATCGCTCCGAGCGAACAGATGGGGGAGCCCGACGACCTGAACGCCGCCGACATCGCCAACGCGGTGGGGGAGGCGGAGGCCGAGATGGACGGGGGCCTTCCCGAGCAGCCGGCGGAGATCCTTCAGGTCCCGGCGGCGGCCACCAACGCGGTCGTGCAGCACATCGACCACCCGCAGGGGCTCGAGCTCTGGAAGAAGGCGAAGCTGTCCGGCGGCGTGTACGTGGCGAAGACGCCTTCGGGCAGGGAGGCGCGGCTGACCATCGAACCCAAGCTGCAGGGATCGATGGAGAAGCTCCTGCGCATGTACCGGCCCGTCGGCGCCGCCGTGGTGGCGCTCGATCCGAAGAGCGGCAAGGTGCTCGCGCTCGCGGAGTACGGCGAAGGCTCGGTGACCAAGCAGATCTATCCGGCCGCCTCCATCTTCAAGATCATCACCGGGGCGGCTTTGCTGGAGAAGGGTGTCGACCCCGACGTCGAGACTTGCTACCACGGCGGCGTCCACCGCCTGGTGGGCAAGCTCCTCCAGGACAAGCCGAACCTCGACCGCCGCTGCCTCTCGCTCAGCATGGCGCTGGCGAAGAGCGCCAACGTGGTGTTCGCGAAGATGGCGGTGAAGCACCTCGATGCGGACGACCTGCGCAAGTCCGCCGAGAGGTTCCTCTTCAACCGGCCGATCTTCGATCAGCCGGTGGAGCAGTCGCGGGCGCAGATCCCCGATTCGGGGCTCGATTTCGCCAGGAGCGCCGCCGGCTTCGGCGAGGTCAAGCTCTCGCCGATGCACGCGGCGCTGATCGCGGCGTCGGTCGGCAACGCGGGCGTGGCGATGGAACCCTCGGTGCTCGACTCCGTGAACGGCGAGCCGGTGGAGCCGACCGGCTCGATGCGGCTGCTCAACCCGGAGACCGCGGCCACGCTGCGCGACATGATGAAGCTGACGGTCTCCCAGGGCACCGCGACCCCCGTCTTCCGCGACCGCCACCGCAACGTCCTCGGCGACATCGAGGTCGCTGGGAAGACGGGCTCGCTGAGCGTCCACAAGGCGCCCTTCAAGGACTATTCCTGGTTCGTCGGATTCGCGCCCGCGGACGACCCGAAGATCGCGGTGGCCGCGGTGGTCGTGAACGGCCTCAAGTGGCGCGTTCACGCTCCGTACATCGCGCGCGAGGCACTCAAGGCGTATCTGGTCGGGGGACCGCTCGGCCAGCCGCCGGTCGCGCGGTTCAAGCATTACAAACGGCGCAGGAAGCATCACGGGTAACCCGCGCCACCAGGTCGTCCTCTATACGCGCGAGGGGTGCTCCCTGTGCCGCACTGCAAAAGCGGCGATCCTCGCCGTGCGCCGGCAGGTAGCGTTCGAGTTCCGCGAGATCGACATCGGATGGTCGGGCGAGCTGTATGAAGAGCACAAGCATGACATCCCGGTGGTCGAGATCGACGGAAAACGCGCCTTCAAGCATCGGGTGGATCCCGCGGCGTTGAAGGAAAGGCTGCGCTGACCCGAACGCCGGCTTGCTCCTCCGGCCGCCAGGGGCGGGGGCGAGGCCACGGCGGCCTTTTTTGAATTTAGTATCGAATTTTCGAACCGATGCTGGTCTGTCGCGGGTACCCCGCTCCGCCCGCGCGCCTGGCGCTCGGAATTACTCATGTAATTACGGTTGCTTGCAGCGGTCTCGACGCGTCACGGCATGCGCGGATTTCGTCGATTTTCGGACAGGTTTCCGGCCGGCTTTCGCTTGTTTCGGCCAAGATTGGCGGGCTATAAGGCTCTCCGCCCCGGAATTTTGTAAATTCGGAAACCGGTGCAGGAGGCGCGCTTGGCGATCAAAGTCGCACTGATGGGGCTCGGGGCCATCGGCCGCGGCATCGCTCGCTGCGCGCTGCAGAAGCACGATCTGGAGATCGTCGCGGCCATCGATCTCGATCCGCACCGCGTCGGACGCAAGCTGTCGGACGTGGTGGACGCCCCGACGCCGGAGGTGGTGATCGGCTCGGACGCGGCCGCCGAGATGCGCAAGGCGCAGGGCGGGATCCTGCTCCACGCGACCGGCAGCCGCCTCGATCGGATCGAGGGCGAGCTCGCCCAGGCGCTCACCGCCGGTCTCTGCGTCGTTTCCACCTGCGAAGAGCTTTCCTATCCCTGGTTGCGGCATCCGGAGATCGCCGAGCGACTCGACCGGCTCGCGCAGAAGCGCAAGCTCGCGCTGCTCGGCACCGGGGTGAACCCCGGGTTCGTGATGGATCGCCTGCCGGCGACGCTCGGTGCGGTCTGCGGCCACGTCGGCCACGTTCGCGTCACTCGCGTGGTCGACTCGCGCTCCCGCCGCAAGCAGCTGCAGCTGAAGACAGGCGCCGGGCTCAATGAAGAGGAATTCGACCGCGGGGTGGACGAGGGCACCATCGGCCACGTCGGGCTGATGGAGTCGGCGGCGCTCGCCTCGCTGGGCGTCGGGCTCGAGGTGGACGAGGTCGACGAGTCCATCGACCCGGTCGAGGCCGAAGAGGACATGCAGGGCGATGGCTTCACGGTGCCGAAGGGAGGCATCGTCGGGCTCAAGCAGGTGGCGCGCGCCTTTCACGACGGCAAGGAGGTCGCCGTCCTGGATCTGACCATCGCGCTCGGAGCTCCACAGCCGCGCGACGAGATCGAGCTGGAAGGCGACCCGGGCATCCGCGTGTTGATCCCGGGCGGTACGCAGGGCGACAAGGCCACGGCCTGGACCGTCGTGCACGCGGCGCCGCTCGTGCAGGGCTCCGAGCCGGGGTTGATCAGCGTTCTGGACTTGCCCGCTGGCAGATAGGGGAAGACGACGTGGTGGATCGCAACGCAGCAGGGCGGGAAGCGAAACCCGCAGTCAACGAGGTGGAGAAGGGGGCGATCCGGCGCTTCGCCGAGGCGATCGGCGAGACGAACCCCATCTACTTCGAGGAAGCCGCAGCGCGCGCGGCCGGATACCGGAGCATCGTCGCTCCGCCCACCTTTCCCACCACGCTGCGCGCGGCGTCCGACCTGCGCGAGGGCCTGATGCTCGCGCCGGGCAAGCACCTGCTCCAGGCGGAGCAGAGCTTCGAGTACGCGCGGCCGATCGTGGCCGGCGACAAGCTGATGGTCCGCAGCAAGGTGGCGGGGATCGAGAGCCGCCCGACGCCGAGCGGGCCCACCGACGTGGTGATCATCGAGGACGAGGGCCGGGACGATGCCGGCGAGCTCGTCTACCGCTCACGCCAGCTCTGGGTGGTGCGGATGGCGCCGAAGCACGCGCCAGGAGAATTCCATGAGTAGCCGCAGCGCAGCCAAGATGGCGCGGCCCGCGAGCAAACCCGTGTCCAAATCGAGCGCCCGCAAGCCGAAGGCGAAGCTGGCCAAGGTGACGAAGTTTCCCACCGCCAGCGTGAAGAAGCCGCTCCCGGCGGCGAAGAGATCGTCCCCGCCGCCGGCGGCGCGCAAGTCCGATCCGGCTCCGCGCGGAATGCCGGCGCTGACCCCGCCCAAGCAGGTGCAGGAGCCGAAGCAGAGCCTGGCGCGCAGCTTCTACTGGAGCGAGCTGCGGGTGGGCGACGACCTGCCGCCCTTGACGAAGCCGGCGATCGACCGCGTGCAGATCGTGCGCTACGCGGCGTCCTCCGGAGACTTCAACCGGCTGCACCTCGACGAGCCCTATGCGCACGCCGTCGGGTTCCCGGGCCTGTTCGCTCCGGGCATGCTCGCCCTGGCGTTTGTCGGGCAGCTGCTCACCGCCTGGCTGCGGCGCGGGCACGTGCGCAAGCTCGGAGCGCGCTTCATCAAGATCGTCTGGCCGGGCGACGAGCTGACCTGCCGCGGGCGCATCGCGGAGCTGCGCAAGGAGAACGGCGCCTGCTACGCGGACGTCGAGCTCTGGGCGGAGAACCAGAAGGGCGAGCTGGTGCTGCGGGGCCAGGCCACCTGCGAGCTGTACGAGTCGCCGCAGAACGGCGGCGGCGA
>Ga0066690_10000948_pt1 | contig 10196 bp, 11 predicted proteins | sample GraSoiAngelo_139_FD_62303 | JGI IMG/M metagenome (GOLD analysis project Ga0066690, IMG submission 62303) | Grasslands soil microbial communities from the Angelo Coastal Reserve, California, USA - 14_0929_12_20cm | ecosystem: Environmental > Terrestrial > Soil > Grasslands | place: USA...
CGGCGACCGTGTAGGCCGTGAAGGCGAAGAGGAGACCGAAGCCGCCGGCCACCGCCCCGCCGATCAACGCCCACTGGCGCAGCCGGGCGAAGGCGCCGGGGTCGTAGGAGGTCGGGAAGTCCGGATCGGCGGCGGGGTCGGCGCCGGCTTCAGAGGCCACCGCGCCGAGGTCGGAAACGTGCCTCAGCCCGACCTCCAGGCTGGCCGGGAAGGGGTTGGACGAGGACAGCCCGGCCAGCGTACCGAGGCCGGGCCGGGTCTTCGCCTCGGCCAGCGCCGCCTCGGAGCTGATCAACCTCACCGAAGCCACTCGCGGATCGGCGGCCAGCCGATCCTGCAGCGCCTGGACCTGGGCGTCGTTGGCGTCGGGCGCCAGGTAGACGCGCAGGGATGCGACCTGCCCCGCTTCGAGCGTGGTCGCTCGGAGGACTGCCAACCCGGCCAGCGCGAGAAGGCCGCAGAGAATGAGCATCAGGCTCAGCGAACCGATCGCCACCACGACCATCCGCAGGTCGCGCCACCAACTGCGGAGCCCGTTCAGAAGCACCAGCCGGAAGGCGTTGGCGACGAGGGCAAGTCCCCGCCGCCAGAGCGGAACCTGGACCCAGGAGCGTTTCACGGGCGGACCCGACGCTTGATGGCGCCGTTGGCCGCCGGCCGCGCCGTCTTCTTCGGACCGGCGCCGTTGCGCTTTGGTAGTTGCACTTTGGTCTTGCCGTTCTGATGGCCGTTCTGTTTGACCGTCTCGCCGGCCGGCTCGGCCAGGCGCAGCAGCTGGTGGCCGCGCTCGAACCCGGTCGGCCGATGGCTCGTCAAGATCACGGCGGCGCCGTCCGCGGCGGCCTCGACCAGCATCCTCAGGACGACCTCCGCCCGCTTGTCGTCGAGGGCGCTGGTCGGCTCGTCGACCAGCAGCAGGGTGGGCTTGGCGGCCAGGGCCCTGGCCACGGCCACTCGCTGGCGTTCCCCGCCCGAGAGCTGCTGGGGGTAGGCCCCGGCCCGTCGCGCCAGGCCGACCGACTCCAGCATCTCCTGCGCCCGCCGCCGGACGAGGCCGAAGGGCACCGTCGGGTCGGCCACCTGGAGCGCGAAGACCACGTTCTCGTAGGCGGTCAGCCGGGAGAGGAGGCGGTAATCCTGGAAGACGAAGCCGGTCTGCCGGCGAACCCGGGCCACGCCCCGCCACCAGCGCCGGTGGAGGGGCCGGCCGTCCACCCAGACCTCGCCCTCGCGTGGCCGGAGCTGCCCGTGCACCAGCCGGAGCAGGGTCGTCTTGCCGGACCCGCTGGGACCGAGGACGAAGACCATCTGGCCCGGCCTCAGCTGGAGGTCGACAGGGGTGAGGGCAGGGACCGAGCCGAACCGGTGCCCGGCGCCGACCAGGCGCACCAAGGGGCCGGTTTCAGGCGGGCGGGCGACGACCTTGGCCTCCACGGCCTCTACGGCCACCGCTGAGGTCGGCGCATCGACACGCACGAGATCGGTTGTTGCCAAGACCTCCCAGCCCTTCCCGGCAGCTTAGTCCAGCCACGGCTTCCGTGGCCAGTCCAGGCTTCGGCGCCTGAAACCTGTGCATACTTCGACGGTGCGGCTCAAGGATGTCTACCAGTGGAACCCGTTCCGGACCAAGGCGACGCGCGCCCGGCTGGAGCAGGAGCGGGTACTCGAAGGCGTGCTCGAGCGGCAGCGGGAGAGGCAGGCACACTACCGGTTGATCACGGGGTCCGGGCTAAGCGGCCGCGACCGTCGGGACGGGCGCTGATCTAGGTTGCTGGACAGACGCCGAACCGTAGGAACGCGGATGGTCCTTGAGAACCAGGGTGAGCTCGAGCTTGCGCTGCGTCTCTTTCGCGACGACAGCCTCATGGCCAAGAACGAGGCCCGGCGCAAGAAGTACTTCGTGGCGCCCAGCGCCCGCCGCAAGCTGAAGAGCATCGCCGCCCGGAAGCGGTCGGCCCGGGCTCGGCGGATCCGCGTCTCCCGCGCCTCCGCCTGACCCCACGCCCGCCCCGAGGTTTCCCGCTCGCCGGGATCGGGAATAATGGATGGGTTCCGCCAACCTGGCGGTCCGCACGCGTTTGGTCCACAGGAAGCTTTCTCGAACAGGCCATCGCTTGGTCTTTCACGTTCGAGAAAAAGGAGTCATGTGGCATGACCACAGGAACCATCAAGAAGCTGGTCTCCGACCGCGGATTCGGCTTCATCGCAGCCGAGGACGGCAAGGAGTACTTCTTCCACCGCGACGGCGTCGAGAACTTCGACAGCCTGAACGGCGGCGAGAAGGTGACCTTCGAGGTCGAGGCGAGCCCCAAGGGCCCGCGCGCCAAGCTCGTCCGCCTGGCGTAGCCCGGGTTCACGACCGGAGCAAAGGCCCTTCCTGTCGCCGGATGCGACGGGAAGGGCCGAGCTCGGCCGATTCATTCTTTAAGCAGAGGGAGCATTTGAATTTGGAACCGCAGCGGTACGCGCGAGCGATCCTCATCGACGGCGACGCGACCTCCGGCCCGCTGAGCCGGATGCGGCTCCAGGACCGGGGCTACTCGGTGACGCTGGTGCGGGACGTGCCGGCAGCCGCCGCGGCGGCACGATCGGCGCCGGCCGCGGTCATCTTCGTCCAGGCCGATCCGGGAACGGCCGAGACCTCCCGGCTCATCCAGGCTCTGAAGAGCGAGGACACGACCAGGCATCTGCCGATTCAACTCCTGGGCTCTCCAACCGGCAGCGCGCCGGCGCCCAAGGGTCTCAACTCGGTCGCCCGCACCAACTGGTAGCACTGGCCTGACCCCGACCTGCTGAAATGGCAGGCATGCGGGCGATGGTCGTCGAAGCCCCGCGACGGCCGCTGGTCGAGAGGCAGCTGCCGGATCCCCGGCCGCAAGCCGGTGAGGTGCTCATCCGCGTCCATGCCTGCGCTGTCTGCCGCACCGATCTCCACATCGCCGACGGCGAGATACCGTTGCACAAGCGCCCAGTGGTACCTGGCCACCAGGTCGTGGGGGTGGTCGAGGAAACAGCCGGAAGGCGCTTCCAGGTCGGCGACCGGATCGGCGTGGCCTGGCTTGCCTTCGCCGACGGCGTCTGCCGTTTCTGCCGGGACGGCCTCGAGAACCTCTGCGAGAAGGGCCTGTTCACCGGTTACGACCGCGACGGCGGATACGCCGAGCTGGTGACCGCCGACGAGCGCTTCTGCTATCCGCTCCCGAGCGGGTACCCGTACCTCAGCGCCGCGCCGCTCCTCTGCGGCGGCCTGATCGGGTTTCGGGCCTGGCGGATGGCCGGTCCGGCCGAGCGGATCGGCTTCTACGGTTTCGGCTCCGCCGCACACATCATCCTGCAGGTCGCGCGCAACGGCGGCCAGCGCGTCTATGCCTTCGTCAGGAGCGGCGATCGCGAGGCGGAGCAGTTCGCGCTCGAGCGAGGAGCGGACTGGGCGGGCGCCTCACTGGAACCTGCGCCGGAACCCCTCGACGCGGCGATCATCTTCGCCTCCGCGGGCGAGCTCGTCCCGGCGGCCCTGCGGGCGGTGCGGCCGGGCGGGACCGTGGTCTGCGCCGGCATCCACATGAGCGACATCCCGTCCTTTCCCTATTCGATCCTCTGGGGCGAGTGCGTCCTCCGCTCGGTGGCCAACCTGACTCGCCAGGACGCCTACGACTTCCTGGAGCTGGCCCCAACGATCCCGATCGAGACGGCGGTCGAGACCCACCTCCTGCGCGACGCCAACCTGGCCCTGGATCGGCTTCGCTCGGGCGCGATCCACGGGTCGGCCGTGTTGACGATTGCCTAGCCGGTCGGCCTGAAGATCCCGTCCGCGTGCTGCTGGTCAGCCGCCAGCAGGGACCGCCACCCCCTGGCGTGCGCCATCGTCCTCGCTGATCTCCAGTGGCCGGCCGAGGCGTGACCTCGGCCGGCCCGCTACTGCTTCGGGTTACGCGCTCGTCGCGACCGCTTCCAGGCCAACGGGCTCGGGCGTCACCGGTGAGCCCTGGAGGACGACCTTCAGCGCATGGGTGGTGGCGGCCGCTGCGAACACTTCGTAGGCACGCATCGCTTCCGCGATCGGGAAGCGGTGGGTCGCCAGCACGGTTGGGTCGAGCCGCCCGCCCGCGATCAGCGAGAGCAGCTGCGGGATTGTCTTGCTGTCGACCAATCCCGTCGTGATGGTCACGTCCTTGATCCAGAGCGTCTCCAGGTGGAGCGTCGCGGGTTTGCCGTGGACGCCGATGTTGGCGAGCGAGCCGCCCGGCCTGATCAGCTCGGCCGCGAGCTCGAAGGTAGAGGGAACACCGACCGCCTCGATGGCGACGTCGGCACCCAGCCCGCCGGTCAGCTCCATGACCATCTTCACCGCGTCCTCGCGGCCGTTGTTGATGGTCACGTCGGCGCCGAACTCCTTCGCCTTGGCCAGCCGCGCGTCGGCCAGGTCGATCACGATGATCCGGCCTGGTGTGTAGAGCTTGGCGGTCATGACCGCCGCCAGGCCGATCGGTCCAGCGCCGACGATGGCGATCGTGTCTCCAGGCTTGACTCCGCCGTTCAACACCCCCACCTCAAAGGAGGTCGGCAGGATGTCGGAGAGGAAGAGCACCTGCTCGTCGGTCATCCCAACCGGAACCTTGTAGAGGGAGTTGTCGGCGAAGGGCACGCGCGCGTACTCGGCCTGGAGCCCGTTGATGAGGTGGCCGAAGATCCAGCCTCCTCCGCCGCTGCACTGGCCGTAGCGTCCCTCCTTGCAGTAGCGGCACTTGCCGCAGGACGTGATGCAGGACACGAGGACCTTGTCGCCGATCGTGAAGTTGGTGACCGACGCTCCGACCTCGACGACCGTGCCCACGGCCTCGTGGCCGAGGACCGTCCCGGGCTTCACCGCCGGCACGTCGCCCTTGAGGATGTGCAGGTCAGTCCCGCAGATGGTCGCCGTGTCGATTCGGACGATCGCGTCCGTCGGATACTGGATGCTCGGGTCGGGAACTGTGTCCCAGGATTTCTGACCCGGTCCGTGATAGACGAGTGCCTTCATGACGCCCGCTCCTTGTTGTGGCTTGGTATGCAAGTGGGCGATCTTGGCGCCCGCGGAATGATCGTTACGCCACCGTGAATCTCGGCAAAGTGCCGAAGGTCCCTCCGCCCAAGGGCCGGCCAGTCTGGTCCCGCGGGTTGCAGGTCGGAGGACCCATGCTCTCGGGAGACGGCCGCCTTAGGGTCGCGATCGTGATCGCCCAACAAACGTCGGCACAACAATCGTCAGGACGCCGCCTCCCAGGCATCGCACGCCTTGCCGTGGGCATGGAGGTCTTCTTGGGCATCGGCGCGCTCTTGGGCGGAGGCGCGCTGATACTCGCGCCAGATGGTCATCTGCTCGGGATCGGGACGAGCATCTTGGCGGGTACGCCGTTCACTTCATTCCTCGTGCCCGGGCTGTGCCTCTTCGGCTTCGTTGGCGTTGGCCCGCTGGTGGCCGCCGTGGTCGCTCTTGGCCGAAAGTCGATCGCGCCGCTGGCGGCGGTTGCGGTTGGCCTCACGCTGATTGGTTGGATTGCGACAGAGATGGTTGCCCTCGCGGGTCTGGGTTCGCTTGCCTGGTCCTTCTACTTGGTTCTCGGCACTTCCATCGCGGCAGTTGGATTCTCGTGGTGGCGTTTTTCCCGATCCCCCAGTGCAGACCGGTGAGTCGGAGCGCAAGTCAGGCAGGGTCCACCCCATCGCCAACAGACACCCTCAAAATGCTCCTACTCCAGAGTCCGAACGCCTCGGGAGAAACCTTCGGCGAGGCTGATGCGCCGAGAGTTCGTCACCGTGTGCAGCGGGCCGGCTGGCTACGGGCCGCTGTGCTCGGCGCCAATGACGGGGTTGTTTCGGTTGCAAGCGTTGCAATCGGTGTGATCGCCTCTGGAGCCCCGACTAGCTTCGTGCTCACGGCTGCCGTGGCGGCCTCGGTGGCCGGAGCGATGGCGATGGCCGCGGGCGAATACGTATCCGTGAGCTCGCAGCAGGATGTCGAGCGTGCCGACCTCGACCAAGAGCGACAAGAGCTGGAAACCCATCCCGAGAGCGAGAGAAGGGAGTTGGCCGCGATCTACGTCAGTCGTGGGCTATCAACGGAGCTGGCCGACCAGGTCGCCGACGCGCTCACCGCAACCGATGCCCTCGGAGCGCATGCCCGAGACGAACTGGGCCTGGCTGCCGTCCTTGCTCGCCCTGTCCAGGCAGCTATTTACTCGGCAGTCAGCTTCACGGCTGGGGCGGCGTTGCCGATTCTCGCCTTCCTCCTCGTGCCAACGCCGGCGCGCGCGATGTCGGTGGTCGTCGGAGCTCTAGGAGCCCTGGTCGTGCTTGGCATCGCGGGTGCGCGTGCGGGTGGTGCGCCGATCCTCCGAGCAGCCGTTCGCGTAGGTGTCGGGGGCGGGCTGGCCATGGCGATCACCGCCGGTGTCGGACACCTCGTCGGCACGATCGGAGCGTAGCTGCGGGCCCGAGGGCTCGGGGCACCACCTCGATCACGGTTGCACGTGCGTCGGTGATCAGCCTCGACGCCGCGTCGACAGCGCCCTCGAGAGTGCAGGTGAACGTCGAGCGCCAGGGCCCGCCGGTCGCTCAGACCAGGGTCCGGTGCCGGATGCTGGCGTGGAGCGCATCCACCACGCGCTCACTGCGATACTCGTTGAAAAGCCGAGGCCGCCCGGGCCCGGGCGGCATCGGTCAGCCCGAGGTCGCCGCCATCGGTCGCCGGCACGCCCTGATGAAACGGCAATTGGGCGGCGGGTAGGGCTACGGTCAAACTGCTCGAACGAAACGTCCGGCCTGATTGGAAGCGAGAAGTCCGGGTCTAGGTCAGCGCTTTGGGTTTCAGCTTGAGACCGCCTGCCCTCGGGGCTTCTCGCTTCTAACAAGAGATGCTAAGACCGTTCGCGTGCTGCGCCCAGCGACGTTCGGCCTGCTGTCTGCAGGTCCTTGGACTCCGCCGACTCACGAACGGTTCAGCTATTGGCGGTCGCCTCGACGAGGTAGGCAGCGAACTTCTCGCGGGCGGCCTCGCGGCGACTCGGGACGTGGTCGGTCGGCCACGGGCCTTCGGGCGTCCGGTAGTCCCTCAGGACCAGGCGCGCCACTGTCTGCCGGTGCACCTCGTCGGCCCCGTCGTAGAGTCGGGCGCCGCGGGCGGCCCGGTACATCTGCTCGAGCGGGAGGTCAGACGAGTAGCCGAGGCCGCCGCAGACCTGGATCGCCCGATCGATGACGTCGTGGAGAACGCGGGCGCCGAAGTACTTGATGAGCGAGATCTCCTTGCGCGCAGCCTCGACTCCGCTGGTGTCGATGACCCAGGCCGCATGGAGGGTCATCAGCCGCGCGGCCTGCATCTCGGCCGCCGAGTCGGCGATCCAGTTCTGTACGGTTTGCCGCGAGGCTAGCGGTTCACCCCCGACCTCACGCTGGAGGGCGCGTTCGCACATGATGTCGAACGCACGTCGCGACTGGCCGAGCCACCGCATGCAGTGGTGGATCCGTCCCGGCCCAAGTCGGGCTTGGGCGATCCGGAACCCGTCGCCTGGAGCTCCGAGGATGCTCTCGCGCGGCAGGCGGACGTCGTCGTAGTACAGCTCGGCGTGGCCGAACCCCCAGTGCTCCTCTCCGCCCAGTACAGGCACGTTGCGCACCTTGCGCACGCCGGGCGAGTCGCCGGACACGAGGAACATGGAGGCTCGCCGGTGCGGCTCGGCGCCGGCATCGGTGGTCGCCATCACGACCAGCAGGTCGGCGACCAGGCCGTTGGTCGTGAACCATTTGTGGCCGTTGATCACCCATTCATCGCCGTCCAGCCGCGCCGTCGTCGATAGGACCGTCGGATCGGAGCCGGCGTTCTCGGGTTCAGTCATCGAGAAGCCGGATCTGATCCGCCCCTCCAGCAGCGGTTGGAGCCAGCGCAGCTTTTGGGCCGTGGTCCCGAAGTGCGCCAGCACCTCCGAGTTGCCGGTATCCGGCGCGTTGTTGCCGAACACGATCGGGCCCCACATCGAGCTTCCCTCGACCTCGTGCATCAACGCCAGCCGGACCTGGCCCATACCCTGTCCGCCCAGCTCGGGAGGGAGGTGTGTCGCCCAGAGGCCGCGCCGTTTGACCTCGGCTTGGAGGGAGCCCAGCAGCCGGATGAAGGGCTCACGCTGGAACTCGCCCACGACCACTTCGAGCGGCCAGACCTCCTCGCGCATGAACTGCCGCATCCAGGCCAGCTTCGCCTCGAATTCCGGTTCGGTCTGAAAGTCCCAGCTCACCCGCTCCTCCTCACCATGCCGCACGCTGGGGTTACCACGACGATTGAATTCGCCTTCCGCTGATCGTGGCTGGCTCGACGCACATGAAGAGCGGCCTCTCGCCACCAGCCCAGGGCTCGATGCCGGCCCGGTCGAGCCTCTCTTGCTCCTCTGGATCGCTGACTATGCGGCTGGCGCCCTGCGCCAGAACGCTCCAGCCTTCTCCGCTGGCTTCGTCCAGGTGGTCAACCTCGAAGCTGACTCGCTGGGCCTCGGCCGCGCGAACGAGGACGCTGTCAGTTGCTGTGCGGAAGACAATCTCGCGATCGACCACCCGGAAGTTGACCGGCAGCACGAGAAGCTCGTCGGCGGTTGTGAACGCAACTCGTCCGACGCCGCCCGGCGCTATCAGGCGGCCGCACTCATCCTCGCTCAGGACTGTTAACGTCGGGCTGACGCCAGGTCTGCCTCGGCCTGCCGGCCGCTCCCGGCCGCCTCCGCTCAGGGCCTCGGTCGTCGTCTGCAGGGCAGTCGCCAGACTGGTAACCGCCGCTGACGTCAAGCCGACGATCGCGCTCGCGTTCTCCTCCAGGTACTCGACGAACCCCGGTTTCATCCCAGTCAGGTCAGCCAGCTGCTACCTCGTCAGCCCGAGCTCCTCGCGCCGCTGAGCGATCCGCCGGCCCAAGTCGCCGGGGTCGTGGCCTCTGGTCAGTGGGTGTGCCATGGATCCAGCCGAGCGTCAGCTCGGCGTCGGGCGCGGGCCCACCCAGCCGCCCCTGAAGTAGCGACCGCTCAGCTCGTCAACGCGCAGCGCCAGCCAGCTCCCTCTGATGCCAGGAGCGAGCGGCCGGACCGGCAGCTTCCGCAGAGCCTGACTGCGGGGATCGCCGCCCTCACTGATGTCCTCCAGCAGGCCCAACACCATCACGCTCCAGCCGGTCGCCGTGTGCGGGTCGTAATCGTCGATCTCGAGACAGACCGTGGACCCCGGGCCGTGTGCAAGCTTGACGCCTCGCTCGGTGCGGAACACCAAAGCGTCTTCGCCGGCTGCGTAGTTCATCGGAAATATCAGGGGCCGGCCACCGACGACGACGGCCAGGCGGCCAAAGCTGTGGGTCCGAAGACGCGCCCAGCACTCACTCGGCGTAAGCGAGACGACCGCTTCGGTGGCTCGACGTTGGCCCGCTCGGCCGACGCTGGTCGAGTCGTCGTCAGGGTCAGACCCGGCGTCTGGGCGGTCGGACATGGTCAGGTCATAGCTTCGGCCAGGTCCGGCTGCGGTGGCAGGGTCGATGGTCCCGGCACGGTCGTGCTGACCGGCACTTCCGAGAGCCTCGGCTGAGCATGACCGTGGTCAAATGAGCCCACGCCGACGCCGGCTCACACCGGACGAGCTGGTCGCAGCGGCCAGGACGACGGTGGCCGAGTGCGCGATGCCGGCCTTCTTGGTCGGCGCGGACTCCCGGATCATGGCCTGGAACGGGGCGGCCTCGGAGTTCTTCGGCATTCCCGCCTGGAACGCGTCTGCTTTGAGCTGCGCTCTGGTCGTGCACGGCTGCCTCCGCGACGGAAAACCCGTGTGCACGCCCGGTTGCTGGCTGCTCAACGGCAAGAAGGCAGGACCAGTCCCAGAGGCCATGGAGATGGTGATCCGCACGGGGCGGCCACCTTCCGGCCAAAGGCTGGCGCGGGTGATCCACACCCGGATCACCCATCCTCGAGCAGGTCAACTTGGACTGCTCCACACCATGATCCCAATAGCCGATGAGTTCGGATCTTGAGTCGGGACGGGGCAAGAGGTCCTGGATCAACCGGGCTGTAAGGCACTCTCTTGAGTGGCGCCTGGCGCCCAGTATCCAGGCATGAAGAGTTTCTCCTCTGGCCCAGGAGGTGACCACGATGCTGCCTGAGACTCCGCCCTTTGCCGACCGAAAGGAGGCCGGT
>Ga0066690_10000950_pt1 | contig 10191 bp, 10 predicted proteins | sample GraSoiAngelo_139_FD_62303 | JGI IMG/M metagenome (GOLD analysis project Ga0066690, IMG submission 62303) | Grasslands soil microbial communities from the Angelo Coastal Reserve, California, USA - 14_0929_12_20cm | ecosystem: Environmental > Terrestrial > Soil > Grasslands | place: USA...
GAACTGGTCAAGGCGCGGCTGACTTTTTTGGTGCTGCTGACGACGCTGGTGGGATTTTATGTCGGCTTTCACGGCGCGCTGGACTACCTCTTGCTGTTTCACACGTTGTTGGGCACAGGACTCCTGGCGAGCGGCGCGGCGGCGCTGAATCAGTTGATGGAACGAAAGTATGACGCGCTCATGCGTCGCACGGAGGATCGGCCGCTGCCTTCGGGGCGGTTGCGCCCGGACACCGTTCTCATCTTTGGCGGCCTGTGTTCGGCCGCCGGCCTGGTTCATCTGGCCATTGCGGTCAACCTGTTGACCAGTTTGCTGGGTGGGATCACGCTGGGCAGTTATCTGTTTATTTATACGCCGTTGAAACGGGTGACACCCCTCAACACGGCAATCGGCGCGGTTCCAGGCGCCCTGCCGCCGTTGATGGGCTGGACCGCCGCCGGGGGCGAAATCAACGTTGAAGGCTGGTCCCTGTTCGCCATCCTGTTCTTCTGGCAATTGCCTCACTTCCTGGCGATCGCCTGGATTTACCGCGAGGACTATGCGAAGGCCGGCTTTGCGATGCTGCCGGTGTTTGACCCGGACGGCCAGCTCACCTCCCGTCAGGCAGTCAGCCACACACTCGGTCTGCTGCCGATCAGTCTGTGTCCTTTTTTATTCGGGCTGGAGGGAACGGTGTATCTGACCGGAGCCCTGGTGTTGAGCCTCGGATTCGTGTGGCAGGCCATCCGGTTCTCGCGCGACCTGACTGTCCAGCGGGCCCGCCAGCTTTTTTATGCGTCGATCATTTATTTGCCGCTGTTGCTCGGGTTGATGGTGTTCGACAAAATCAAATAGACCTGGATTCGACGTTGACAGTGGGCGAAGAGCGAAGTTAACTTGCGCCCCTCAAAAATTTGACCTGGCAGTATTTTTGGTTCCTGGCGAAACGCAAACGAACCTGAAAGTCATGCAGCCAACCGCTATCGAGACTCAACCGCACGCGGCCCACGAAGCTCACCACGAGGAGTTGGGCTTTTGGCGCAAATACATCTTCTCCACCGACCACAAGGTCATCGGCATCCAATACGGCCTTACCGGCCTGTTGTTTCTGTTGTTCGGCTTTTGTCTGATGCTCATCATGCGCTGGCAGATCGCCTATCCCGGCAAACCGATCCCGATCGTCGGCGAATTGCTGCTCAAAGTTCTCGGTGATGAAATGGCAAACGGCGGCGTGATGCAGCCGGACCTCTACAACGCCTTCGGCGCGATGCACGGAACCATCATGGTCTTCCTGGCGATTGTGCCGATTGCCTTCGCGGCCTTCGGCAACTTCGTGGTGCCGCTGCAAATCGGCGCGCCGGACATGGCCTTTCCGCGCGTCAATATGGCCAGCTATCAGGCCTATTTCATGGGTGGCGTGGTGATGTTTTTCAGCTTTTTCATCCCCGGCGGCGCGGCCAGGTCCGGGTGGACCTCCTATTCACCGTTGGCGACGTATGCGGACATGGGGCACCATCCCAACGGCCAGACCTTCTGGATTCTGGGAATGGTGCTGCTCATCACTTCCTCGCTTCTCGGGGCGGTCAATTTCATCGCCACCATCATTCAATTGCGCGCCAAGGGAATGACCTGGATGCGCCTGCCGTTTTTCGTCTGGGCGCAATTCGTTACCGCCTTCCTGCTCTTGTTGGCCTTTCCTCCGCTGGAAGCCGCGGCGGTCATGCAGTTGATGGACAACGTGGCGGGCACCAGCTTTTTCCTGCCGACGGGTTTGGTGGTCAGCGGCAATGCCGTGCCGATTTCCGGCGGCGGCAGCCCGTTGTTGTGGCAGCACCTCTTCTGGTTCCTCGGACATCCGGAAGTCTATGTGCTGATTCTGCCGGCGATGGGCATTGTGTGCGAAATCATCGCCAACAACACCCGCAAACCGATCTGGGGCTACAAATCGCTGGTTTATTCGGTGCTCTGCATCGGTTTTTTGTCCTTCATCGTGTGGGCGCATCACATGTACCTGACGGGCATGGGCACCAAGATCGCAACGTTTTTTCAGACCACGACGATGATTATCTCAATCCCGTCGGTGATCATTCTGACCTGTTTCTTCATTTCGTTGTGGGGCGGCTCGATTCGCTTCACCGTCCCGATGCTATTTGCGTTGGCGTTCCTGCCGATGTTCGGCATTGGCGGACTGACCGGTCTGCCGCTGGGATTCAATTTTACGGACCTGCATTTGCACGACACTTACTACGTGATCGCCCATTTCCACTATGTCGTTGCGCCAGGAACAATCTTCGGATTGTTCGCCGGCATCTATTATTGGTATCCGAAGGCGACCGGTCGGTTCATGAATGAGTTCTGGGGCAAAGTCCATTTCTGGACCTCGCTGATTTTCATGAACGCGATTTTCCAGCCGATGTTCGCGCAGGGCATGGCCGGTCTGTCACGGCGCATGTATGACGGCGGTGTCACGTACGCCGGCGTCGACGACCCCGCGCTGGGCCTGGTCGGCGTGCCGCAGATTTTCATCGACATGAACAGGCACATTTCCTGGGCGGCATGGTGTCTTGGGCTGGCCCAGATTCCGTTCATCCTCAACTTTTTCCTCAGCATGAAGAACGGCAGAAAGGTGGCTTCGGACAATCCGTGGGAGTCAACCACACTCGAATGGCAAACCCCGACTCCGCCGCCGCACGGCAATTTTGACAAGCCGCTGGAAGTCTATCGCGGGCCCTACGAATACAGCGTGCCCGGCAAGAGCAAAGACTTCACGCCGCAGAACGAATTGGAGAAGCGTTAGCAATTTGGAAACATCAGCATGGACATACCATTCACAGTAAAGCTTCGCGACGACACCACCCTGTACAACGCCAAGGTGGGCATCTGGCTGTTCCTCGGCTCGGAAGTCATGCTCTTCGGCGCGTTGTTTTCGTCTTATATCTTGTTGCGCGTGGGGGCGCCACCGGGGACCTGGCCGCGTGGCTTGTTGAACGTCCCGATCGGCGCGTTCAACACCATCGTCTTGATCGTTTCCTCGGTTACGGTCGTCATGTCCTGGGCCTCGCTCAAGCTGGGCAACCTGGGCAAATTCCGTTTTTATCAGGCGATCACGCTTCTTTGCGCCTTGAGCTTCCTGACGATCAAGTCCTTCGAATACCGCGACAAGTTCACGCACTATGAAGTCTGGAAGACCGACGGCGCCCGCATGACGGGCCATGTCGAAGGCGGCCCGTATTTTTGGAGCACACAAACACTGAAGGACAAGAAGCTCGATCACATCGTTTTTCACCCCGACCCGCATCATTACACTGAACCGGTGAAGCCACACGCGGGAGCCGCTGCAGAACATGAGGGCCACGCGGCGATCACCATACCCGTGGCGGAGATCGCCCGGCTTTCCGCGTTTGTGCCGGCGCACAGCACGTATTTCGCGATTTATTTCACGCTTACCGCGCTTCACGGGTTGCACGTTTTCGGCGGCGCGCTGGTCATCGGGTATCTGTGGGGGCCGGGGGCAAAGCTTTGGAAAACGGACCCCGAACGGTTCACCAACCGCATCGAGATTTCCGGGTTGTTCTGGCATTTTGTTGATTTGGTCTGGATCTTTCTGTTTCCCGTCCTTTATCTCCTCTAAAAGCGATTATGAACGACCCCCAGCACGTTGCGAAGCACGTGAAAACCTACCTCATGGTTTTCGGCGCGCTCATCGTCGGCACCATCCTCACCGTGGCGGTGTATTTCAAGCACTTTGAAAGCGTGGCGCTGGCCATCGCGATCGCCCTGATCATTGCCACCGTGAAGGCGTCGCTCGTCGCGGGTTTCTTCATGCACTTGGTTTCGGAGCGGAAGACGATTTACATCATCATGGCGTTCACCGCGTTCTTCTTCGTCGGGCTGATGGCCCTTACCATCTGGGCGATGAACGACAGCCCGGCACTGTCGGGCTCAACTCAACGCGCGCCGCACGCGACGGTGGCGCCGGCTCAACATGTCCCTTAAAGCGTTCCATATTGTTTTTGTGATCGCGTCGATCCTGTTGGCGTTCGGATTCGGGGCGTGGTCGTATTTTGATTACCGAGACCAGGGCGCCACGGCGGACCTGGTTTACGCGATTGCCTCGACCCTGGCTGGAGTTATCCTGGTGATCTATTTCAAGGCCGTTTTGCGGAAGCTCAAAAACATCAGTTACCTGTGAGTCGGATGAAGATAATTCGACGATGCGCAATGCTGGCGGCCGGGGCGATGGCGGCGGCGCCGCAGCCGCTCTGGGCCTGCGCGGCGTGTTTCGGCAAGTCCGATTCCGACCTCGCCAAAGGGATGAACTGGGGCATTTTGAGTCTGCTGGCGGTCGTGGTTTTTGTGCTGAGCGGCTTCGCGGCGTTCTTCATTTACCTGGCCAAGAGGGCCGCGATGACATCGGGCGACACGGCTCCCGCGCCGGCGGAGATGCCGCAACCTTCTTCCAAACAGGTTTGAGGCAATGAACGATTTCCTTTACTGGTGCAAACACACCCTTCTCAACCTGCCCGTCCTAGCTTCGGAACACGGCAAGAGCGTGGACGATTTGATTGTTTACGTCCATGCCCTGATGGCGGTCCTCTTCGTGGGCTGGTTCGGGTATTTTCTTTACGCGCTCTTCCGGTTCCGCCGATCGAGACATCCGAAGGCAGATTACATCGGCGTCAAAGGTCATGTTTCCAATTATCTCGAAGGCGGCGTGGCGCTGGTGGAGGCGATATTGCTGATCGGCTTTGCGGTTCCGCTATGGGCGAAAGTGGCCGCCTATCCTCCGGCAGAAAAGGATTCCACCAGCATTTACGTTCTCGGCCGGCAGTTCAACTGGAACGGCCATTACGCCGGGCCGGACGGCAAGATGGGCCAGCAGGACTCCGCGCTTTCTTCCGCCAGCGATCCGTTCGGTGTGGACCGCAAAAATGATCCGGATGCGAAAGATGACGTGATTGTACAGGGCAATTTTGTCGTGCCGGTCAACAAGCCCGTCATTCTGCGCATCAGTTCGCTCGACGTGATTCACAGCTTTGCCATCCGGTCGATGCGCATTTGCCAGGACGCCACGCCGGGCTTCAGCGTCGCGACCTGGTTCACGCCCACGAAAGCGGGCAAATACAAAATCGCGTGCGCGCAACTCTGCGGCAACGGGCACTACAGCATGGGAGCTGTGTTAGAAGTGGTTTCCCAGCAGGAATACGACCGATGGCTGGCCGACGCCGCCAAGAAGGCCACGGCGGGTTCAGTCAGTTACGAGTAACGGACGATCCAGTCCGGCAAACCGATGGTTTTCCCCAGCGCGGCGTCGGGCGAGGAAGAAGAAGTCCGCTTCGCGACTCCGGAGGCCGACAGAGGTTCGCTTATCAATTCTCCATGAACAAACCGACGCGCTCGCTGGAACTGATCGTCTGGGGCGGACTGGCGCTGGTCATGGCGGCCATTTTCGGCGCGTACGCCGTCTCGCGGTTCGCGCCGAGCAGTAAAACGCTGCCGGTGCTGGGCACCGTTTCGGACTTTGCGCTGACCAACCAGTTTGGCCGCGCTGTGGCGCGGGCCGATTTGCGCGGCGACGTCTGGGTGGCGGACATCCTCTTCACGCGCTGCCGCGGCCCGTGCGCGAAGATGTCGAAGGAGATGCGTGAACTGCAGGACGCCCTGCCGCCGAACGAACCGATTCGGCTCGTTTCCCTGACTGCCGACCCGGAGTTCGACACGCCGGAGGTTTTGAAAAAATACGGCGAGCTCTTCGGCGCCGCGCCTAGCCGCTGGCAATTCCTGACCGGCAGGAAGCTGGACGTTTACCGGCTCGCAACCCAGGGCCTGTTGCTGGCAGTGGATGAGGTCAAAGCCGACGAGCGCACCAGCCCGGACGACCTTTTCGTGCACAGCACCCTGTTTGTGGTGGTGGACAAACAAGGGCGAGTTCGCGGCAGCTTTGATGGAACCGAGTCGCCCTCGCGACAGAAAATTCTTGAGGCCATCCACCTGCTACTGAAGGAGAAACAGCCGTGAGCCTGACCGATCTGCCGGCGGTCAATGCCTGTCTGAACGGACTGAGCGCGATTCTCCTGACGACGGGTTATGTCTTCATTCGACGCGGCAACAAGATCGCGCACCGCAACTGCATGGTGTCGGCGTTTGTAACTTCTACGATTTTCCTGATCTGTTACTTCACCTACCACATCGGCATGCGAATGCTTTACGGCAAGGCGCACACCGAATTTCGTGACCCGGAATGGTTCCGCCCAATTTACCTGTTTATCCTGTTTACTCATCTGACGCTCGCGGTAGCGATTGTTCCGATGGTGTTGGTAACTTTGAATCGGGCGATCAAAGGGCGGATCGAACTGCACAAGAAGATCGCGCGCTGGACCTGGCCGCTCTGGATGTATGTCTCCGTGACCGGCGTGGTGATTTACCTGCTCCTCTACCAGATCTTCCCGCAACATTGATTTGCTGGAGAGTGCGCTGTCCTCAGCGTATTCGTCGGCAGATCGCAGGCGATTTCATTAACGCCGCAAACCTAACCGTCGTGAACGGGTTGGCCAGTAGTTGGTGGCACGCTCCCGGACGGGCTAACTTTGAGCACCGGACAAAACTCGAAACCTAGCGCGAACAGTTTTCTTTGCCCTGCTCGGCTGGTTTGCTCTTGCTCCGGCGTTCAATGGCAGTGGGGCGCCCTGACCGGGTTCCTTGCTCCCGTTTGCGCGCCGCAGCCTTGAGCAATTCGTCCTTCAGTAATCCGATCGTTAATACTTCAGCCATAACACGAAAATAGCACTTCCAATGCCAAAACGCGTGCACAAGGGAAAGTCCACTAATGATGGCACCGGCCGAATTTTGCTGAATTCAACCGCTATTTCAGGCATCTTAAGGGCATGGGCAACATCATCATTCATCCCGCCTGGCAGATCGCGGAGCGATTCGTGACATCGGAAGCGGTTTTTCTGAATCGCCGTAGTTTTCTCAGGCAGATGAGCTTCGCGGGCGCGGCGGGTCTGGCGGCGATGCCGCTGGCCGGCTGCGCCAAAGCCGAACCACCGGACGCCGACAGCAGAACCAGCAGTGCAGCTGGCGCGGTGGTGCCGGCCCAAGCCTATCCGGCATCGCGCAACCAGGAGTTCAATCCGAACTGGACGTTCACCAATGAAAAAATCGCCGGCCGATACAACAATTTTTACGAGTTCACGCTGAGCAAGGATGTCTATCGCTACGTAAACAAGTTCGCCACCACACCCTGGCCGATTCAAATCGGCGGACTCGTGGAAAAGCCAATGACCGTTGATGCGATGGAGTTGGTCGGGATGTTCGGTTTGGAAGAACGCATTTACCGGCTGCGTTGCGTTGAAGCCTGGGCCATGATAGTGCCGTGGACGGGTTTTCAATTCAGCAAACTTGTCGGAAAAGTTTCGCCGAAGCCGGAAGCCAAATTTGTTCGCTTTGAGACCTTCAATCGGCCGGACCAGGCGCCGGGAATGGCCCAGGTGCCGGACTATCCCTGGCCTTATTTCGAGGGCCTGCGACTTGACGAAGCAATGAACCCCCTCACGCTGATGGTCACCGGCATTTACGGCAAGCCGTTGCCGAAGCAGCACGGAGCGCCCATCCGCATGGTTGTGCCGTGGAAATATGGCTACAAAAGCATCAAGTCGGTGGTGAAAATCGAGTTTATCGCGAAGCAGCCAAAGACCTTTTGGGAAACTCTACAGCCGGACGAATATCCATTCGAATCGAACGTGAACCCGGACGTGCCGCACCCGCGCTGGTCGCAAGCCACGGAACGAATGATTGACAGTGGCGACCGGGTCAAAACGCAGCTCTTTAACGGCTACGGCAAATACGTCGCTCGACTCTACGCGAAAGGCTGATTTTCGGCTTTCGTTCGCGTGAGGAATTGGTTATGGTCGCGTCCAATCAAGCGATGCCAGTTCCTGTTATCAGCGTCGCCCAGATGCGCGATTGGGAGAAGGCCACCTGGGCAGCCGGCCGCACGCCGGCGCAAGTCATCAGCCGCGTGGGACACATCGTCACCTCGCGCGCCAAGCAACTCACCCGCCCGGGCGATTTGATTTTGACCCTGGCCGGCAAAGGCCACAACGGCGATGACGCCCGCCAAACCGGACAGAACCTTTCCGACCGCGAGGTCACTCTGCTCAACCTCGCGAACCCGGAGACGGCGCTCAAGGAATTCAATTCACTCCTTTCCCTGCCCCCGGTGCTGATCATCGACGGATTGTTTGGCATCGGGCTGAACCGTCCTTTGGAAGGCGCCTGGGTCAAACTGATCGACAAGGTCAACCGCTCGCGAATTCCGGTGCTGTCGATTGACGTGCCGTCCGGTTTGAACGCGGACGCCGGAGAGCCGGAAGGCGCGGCCATTCGCGCCACGGTCACACTCACTCTCGGCGCGCCAAAAAAGGGATTGCTCAAATCGTCCGCCTGGCCGTTCGTAGGCCGGCTCGAAGTCGCTCCGGACATCGGCCTGGTTCCCTGCCCCCACGAAGGCGATGTGCAATGGACGTTGCCGGAGGATTTTGACGATTTCCCGCCATCGCGCCCGGTTGACGGACACAAAGGAACCTTCGGTCATCTGGTCGGCGTGGCCGGGAGTTTAGGGTATCACGGCGCCGCAGTTTTGGCGGCGCGCGGCGCGCTTCGCGCACAGCCCGGACTGATTACGTTGCTCGTTCAGAGTAACATTTACCAACCGGTCGCCAGCCAGTTGCAGTCCGCCATGGTCCGTCCCTGGCGGCCGGGCGTGAAACTGCCGGACTCCTGCAGGGCGGTTTTGTTCGGACCCGGGTTGGCCGCGAGCGATTTGCCGGCCGAGCTGAAAAGCGAGTTGCGCCATATCTGGAGCGAGCTGCCGTTGCCGGTGATCGCCGATGCCAGCGCGCTGGACTGGATACCAAAGGGCGCGACACCCGCAAAATCCATCCGCGTCATGACACCGCATCCGGGGGAGGCGGCGCGTTTGCTGAAGGTCAAGACCGCCGAAATTCAGTCCGATCGCACCGCTGCCTCACGCAAATTGTCAAAGCAGTATGGAAACTGTTGGGTTGTGTTGAAAGGCCATCAAACACTTGTCGGCCGAAGCAAAGGCGATGTCTTCTTCAACAGCTCGGGCAATCCGTTCCTCGCCCAAGGCGGCAGCGGTGATGTGCTGGCCGGGTATTTGGGCGGACTGCTGGCCCAGCCGCAATTGCAGGCTGATCCGACGACGACGATTCGCTATGGCGTCTGGCAACATGGCGCGGCGGCCGACCTGCTTTCCAGCGAGCGAACCAACTGGACCATCGAGAATCTCCTTGAGACGCTGGGTAATCGGAAAAAGGCGCGCCGCCAGGATTGACCGCGCACCGCTCGGCAATTTTCCTTCCTATGCCGGCAAGCGATGTGCTATCAACACGCCATCATGCGCAGATTTCATTCAATTTGTTTGATGCTGCTGCTGGGTTGGCTGCCCGCCGGAGTCGGCTGGGCCGATGAGTTCAAGCTGGCCAACGGAAATGTTTTGAGAGGCGAACTCGCTTCCGCGGACGAAGACGGGCTGGTGGTCAAGCTGGAGGTGGGCGGCTTCTCAAAGCGCGAGCCGTGGATCAATTTTTCCCAGGAAACACTCAAGGAACTCGCCAGGAATCCCAAAGCCGCATCGCTGGTCGAGCCGTTCATCGAGCTGGAACCCGAACAAATCAAGGCGAAGGAAAAGCAAAAGGAAATTGTGGTCAAGCCGGTGTCAGAGCGTATGGAACGCCCCATACCGAAGCCCAGCCTGGCCGCCGCATTCATTACCCCCATCGGCCTGACCATTCTCGCGGTGCTGCTGCTGGCCAATCTTTATGCGGCGTACGAGATCGCCTGCTTCCGTCAGCAGCCCGTCCCGCTCGTTTGCGGTTTGTCGGTACTGTTTCCCCTGCTCGCTCCGCTCATCTTCCTCTGCCTTCCGCCGCGCCTCCCTGGCAGCGAAGCCGAAGCCATCACCGCGGGGCCGGAGGCGGCCGGCGCGGGCGCGGTCCACGGCGGCGCGAAAGCGAAGACCACTTCGACGTTCCCTGCTGCGCCCGCCAGAGGACTGTCGCTGGCCGCCGCATCAAAACAGGAAGCGGCATCCGCGCAAACGCAACCACAGACTTACACCCGGGGCGAGTTCACATTTAACCGTCGCTTTTTCGAGACGAAGTTCCCCGGCTTCTTCCGGATGGTGCC
>Ga0066690_10000953_pt1 | contig 10172 bp, 7 predicted proteins | sample GraSoiAngelo_139_FD_62303 | JGI IMG/M metagenome (GOLD analysis project Ga0066690, IMG submission 62303) | Grasslands soil microbial communities from the Angelo Coastal Reserve, California, USA - 14_0929_12_20cm | ecosystem: Environmental > Terrestrial > Soil > Grasslands | place: USA...
GCCGAGCGACAGCCGATTGCGACGAGCGGCGATCTGGCGAGGCGCGCGGACAACCGGATCGTGATCGTGCCGACGCGGACGGTTCCCTTTCGCGTCCTGAGCGGACATTCGAAGGTTTCCGGACGTCCCGTCGTGCTGCAGGTGGCGCGATCGGAAGCGGGGATGCGGCGGACGATTCGCGATCTGATCATCACGCTGCTGCTCGGTCTGCCGCTCGCGGTGTTCGCCGCCGGCGTCGGCGGGTACTCGCTCGCGCGGCGCGCGCTCGCTCCCGTCGATCGCATCGCGGAGCGCGCTCGCTCGATTACCGCCGATCGGCTGAGCGATCGCCTGCCGGTCGACAACCCGCGGGACGAGCTCGGACGGCTCGCGCTCGTGATCAACCAGATGCTCGGCCGGCTCGAATCGTCGTTCGCGCAGATGCGCCGGTTCACGGCCGACGTTTCTCACGAGCTGAGAACGCCGCTGACGGCGATGCGCAGCGTCGGCGAAGTGGCGCTGCGCGATCGCCACGACGAAGCCACGTACCGCTCGACGATCGGCAGCATGCTCGAAGAGGCCGATCGACTGTCGTATCTCGTCGATCGGCTGCTGACGGTGTCGCGCGCGGAAGCGGGGCTGACGAAACCCTCGGTGGACGTCGTCGATCTGCGCATGCTCGCGGAAGAAGTGGCGTCGCACCTGGGCGTCCTCGCCGAGGAAAAGCATCAATCGCTGACGATCGAGCCTTCGGGGAACGGCCGTGGCATCGGCGACCGCGTCGTTCTGCGGCAGGCGCTGATCAACCTCGTCGATAACGCGATCAAGTACACGCCGGAAGGCGGACAGATCCGCATCCGCATCTCGGAATCGCCGGACGGTCCGACCGTCGACGTCATCGACACCGGTCCTGGCGTCGCGGCCGAAGCGGCGACGCGCATCTTCAACCGGTTCGATCGCGGCCCCGAGGCGAGCTGCGACGCGCGCGCCGGCAGCGGTCTCGGGCTCGCGATTGCGAAGTGGGCCGTCGAAGTGGGCGGAGGACATTTGACGCTCGAGCCGGCGACCGGCGGCGGAAGCACGTTCCGCATCGCGCTGCCCGGAGCTCGCCAATGAACGCACGTGCCATTGCGATGTGAATCAGTAGGAGCGACATATGCGATTCGTTCTCGGTCTGTCTCTGGTAATGGCATGTGCAGACGGCGCAGCCGCCGCCACCTGCGAAAGCCTCGCGTCGCTGTCGCTGCCCGACGCGACAATCACGAGCGCGCAGGTCGTGGCGGCTGGCGAGTTCGTGCCCCCATCAGGCGGCCGCGCCGGACGAGGCGCCAATCCGTTCAAGGATCTGCCGCCGTTCTGCCGCGTCGCCGCGACGCTCACGCCAACGAGCGACTCCGATATCAAGGTCGAGGTGTGGCTGCCGGCATCGGGCTGGAACGGGAATCACGGGTGGAGCGATCCGCTCGTTGGTCCGCTGACCAGCGTCGACTACTACAAGAGCGTTGCGAACGCTTTGGGCCGCATCGATGACTCCGTCCGTCTCTTCATCGTCCCCGGCATGGGCCACTGCGGCGGCGGTGAAGGGCCGAACACGTTCGACATGCTCGGCGCGCTCGAGCAGTGGGTCGAACGCGGCAAGACGCCGGATCAGATCGTCGCGTCGCACTCGATCGGCGGCGCCGTCGATCGCACGCGGCCGCTGTGTCCGTATCCGCAGGTCGCGACCTACACAGGCGCCGGCAGCATCGACGAGGCCGCGAGCTTCATCTGCCGATGATGCACTTTCTCGCGTCGGTCGAGAACACGCGGTTCAGCATCTGGGTCCGCGAGTCCAGCTCGCTCTGGGCGTATCCGACGATCCTGTTCATGCACACGGTCGGCCTCGGATTTCTGGTCGGCCTCAACGCCGCGATCGATCTGCGGATCCTCGGCTTCGCGCGCCGCATGCCGCTCTCGCCGATGGAGAGATTCTTCGGGATCATGTGGGGCGCGTTCTGGGTGAACGCCGTCTCGGGCACGATGCTGCTCGTCGCCGACGCGACGACGAAGCTGACGAACACCGTCTTCTACATCAAGCTGGGATTCATCGCGCTGGCCGTCGTCAACATGGTGCTGATCCGGCGTCGCATCTTTCGCGATCCGGCGCTCGACGTCGACGCGCGCCCGATCGGTCGATTCGGCCGTCTGCTCGCGGCGACGTCGCTGGTGTTCTGGGGCGGCGCGATTACCGCCGGCCGCCTCATGGCGTACTTCGGGCCCGTATCGGGGGCGCCGGGGCTGCAAAATCGAATCCCGTAGAGATGCAGCCTTTCAGGAACGGGAGATCATGTCGGTCGTACAAGCGTTCTCAACGTGGTTGCACAGCACGCGGCTCGGGTGGGCCGTTGCCGGCGGCGTGCCATGGATCTGGCCGCTGTGCGAGACGCTGCACTTCATGGGCCTCGCGCTGCTGATGGGCGTCGTCTCGGTCTTCGATCTGCGGATGCTCGGGATGGCGAAGGGGCTGCCGCTCGGCCCGCTGCAGCGGCTGATGCCGTGGGCGATTCTCGGCTTCGTCATCAACCTGACGACCGGCTTCATGTTCTTCGCCGGCGATCCGTTTCAGTACATTCACAACGTCGCGTTCGGGATGAAGCTGCTCTTCATCGGCTTCGCGGGCGTCAACGTGATCGTGTTCTACGTGAGCGGACTGTACCGCCACGTCGACAACGTCGGCGCCGGCCAGGACGTTCCGGTGGCGGCCAAACTGATCGCCGCGGCATCGCTGTTCCTGTGGGTCGGGGTGATGTACTGGGGCCGAATGCTGCCCTTTATCGGCAATGCATTCTGAAGCGGGAATCGGGTAATCGGGTAATCGGGGAATCCGGGAATCGGGGAATCGAGTAATCGAATAATCGAGTAATCAATTACCCAATTACCCAATTACCCAATTACCCAATTACCCAATTACCAGATTATCCAATTACCCGATGGAGCTATTGAAAGTCGCCGCTCCACTTGAAGCCGTCCTTCGGACGGAAGATGCTGCGCATGCGGATGCGGTGATCCTCGGCGGTGCGGCCCGGGTTGCCGGTGATGATGACGTGGTCGCCGGCCTTGAGCGTATCGCGCGTGATGCCCGTGAGCTGACCGGCCGCGGCCCATTCGATCGCCCAGCGCTGCACCTGGCCGTTGTCGTCCGGCGCCTCGACGTGGACGAACGAGTGCGGGTTGCGGAACATGAACGAGACCATGTTCCCCTCGATCTTGATCTCCTTGTCGACGACGTAGGTGGCCGCGAAGGAGTGATGGGCGTACGCCGTCGCGCCTGTGACGAGGAGCCCGCCGACGAGACCGAGCAGAAGACGTTTCACGATTCCTCCTGCGAAACTTTGAGAGAATGGTACCCGAGCCGCCCGGCCGGCTGCATCTGAAAACTTCCTGAATTTGTCGTCAGAAACTCCGGCCCCGCTTCGTCGCGCGGTCGCGGTGTGCGCCGCGGCCGCCATGGCTGCCGCGCTCGGCGCGCGACTGCTTCGCGCCGGCGCCGGCGAGCCATCCGACGGCCAGCGCCTCTTCGATACGCAGTGCCGCGCGTGCCACGACGGCAACGACGCGCGCGCGCCGTCGCTCGCCGCGATGCGCGGCCGTTCGCCGCAGGCAATCGTCGACGCGCTGACGTCGGGATCGATGCGCTATCAGGGACTTCACCTGAGCGGCGGAGAGCGGCGCGCGGTCGCCGAGTTCGTCGCCGGACGCAGACTGCGCGGCACCGTCGCCGGCGCGACGATCGGCCGCTGCGGCAAGCCGTCTCCGTTGGACGATCTTTTTGCCGGTCCGTCGTGGAACGGCTGGAGTCCGACGATCGCGAACACGCATTTCCAGAATGCGGAACAGGCCGGGCTGACCGGCGACCGTGTGCCGCAGCTCCGCTTGAAGTGGGCGTTCGGGTTTCCCGACGCGACCTCCGCATGGGCGCAGCCGACGATTGCCGGCGGACGTCTGTTCGTCGGCAGTCAGAACGGAATCGTGTATTCGCTCGACGCGAAGAGCGGGTGCGTCGCGTGGACGTTCGTCGCGCGGGCCGGCGTACGCACGTCGATCGTGATCGGAGAACGCTCGGCCGATCGCTCGGCTAAAGCCTCGCGCTACAGAGGAAGGAGCGGCTACACCGCGTACTTCGCCGATCAGAACGGTTACGTGTACGCGGTCGACGCGGCGACGGGACGGGAGATCTGGCGCCGCAAGGCCGACGAACATCCGCTCGTGCGGCTCACGGGATCGCCGGTGCTGTTCGAAGGACGGCTGTACGTGCCGCTGTCTTCGTACGAGGAAGGCGGCAAGCCACCCGGCTATGCGTGCTGCACGTTTCGGGGAGGCGTCATCGCGCTCGACGCGCGCACCGGCAACACGGTGTGGCGCGCGTACACGATCGCCGAGCCGCCGGCGTTGATCCGCAGCTACGCGGACGGAACCGAAGTGTGGGGGCCGTCGGGCGGCGCCGTCTGGTCGGCGCCGACGATCGATCCCGGGCGCGGCGCGCTCTACGTCGGCGTCGGCAACACGTACAGCGGCGCGCCGCAGCCGGCGACCGATGGCGTCGCGGCGATCGACCTGAAGACGGGCGCCGTGCGGTGGGCGCGGCAGATGTATCCGGGCGAACGCGACGTGTTCGGCTGCACGCCCGGCGAGGTGAACTGCGGCGCCAGATCCGGTCCCGATTTCGATTTCGGCGCGTCGCCAGCGCTCGTCAGGCTGTCGAACGGCCGCGAGCTGATCGTGGCCGGACAGAAATCCGGCGTCGCGTACGCGCTCGATCCGGATCGCAAAGGCGAACAGGTCTGGCGATATCGCGCCGGCGGTGGAAGCGGTCTCGGCGGCATCCAGTGGGGCATTGCCGCGGACGCCGAGCGCGCGTATTTCCCGGTCGCGGACATCTACAGCGATATGCCCGGCGGCCTTCACGCGGTCGCGCTCGCCGACGGAACGCGCGCGTGGTACACGCCGCCGCCGGCGCCGATCTGCGGCAGGGCGGGTCGCGGCTGCAGCGGCGCGCAGTTTTCCGCCGTCACCGTCATTCCCGGCATCGTCTTCTCGCCGTCCAACGATGGAGCGGTGCGCGCGTACTCGACGGCAAACGGCGAGATCGTCTGGACGTTCGACACGAACCGCGACTTCGCGACGCTCAACGGCGTGCGCGCGAGGGGCGGATCGATGAACGGGCCGGCGCCGGTGGTGGCCGGCGGGATGGTGTACGTCGGCTCGGGTTACGGCACGTTCGGCCTGCGTCCGGGCAACGTGCTGCTCGCATTCGCGCCGTAGTCGATCGGTTCGACCTTCACGATCGACGCGGCGTGGTTGCTTCCCACCCAGAACGTCACCGGCGTCGTGGCGTTGTCGACGAACACGCGGCGGACGTTCGTGTGCGCCGGCAGGAGATACTCGGTGAACTTCCCGCTTTTCGGATCGAGCCGCAGGATGCGGTCGTTGTATTCGCCGCCCGACCACACCTCGCCGTTCCTGTCGACCGTCGCGTCGTAGGGCCACGCGCCCGGCGTCGGCACGGGCCATTCCTGGAAGCGCCCGGTTCGCGTGTCGAACATCGCGATTTGATCGGCGCGGTTCTCGCCGAACCAGAGGCGATCCTGGCCGTCCATCATGCCGCGCCGGGGACCCGAGGCTCGCGTCGGCGTCTTGAACATCGTGATCGCACCGGTCTTCGCGTCGATGCGGCCGATCTCGTCGCTGCCGAGCGGGAGGAAGTAGCCGTTGTTCTTCGAGTCGGGAATGACGTCGTAGACGTTCGGACGCGGAATCTTGTACGGCTCGAAGACGTCGAACCTGCCGTCCGCCGTGTCGAGACGCAGCACCGTATAGGTGCCCGCATCCTGCAGCCACACCTTGCCGTCGACGTGATGTCGATTCGGGCTCACCTGGTTGATCTGCACGTGATCGCCGTTCAGTTCCTTCGGCAGGCTCCACGTCTGAAGCTTTTCCGTCTTCCTGTCGAACTTCGCGATGCCGCCCTGGAACTGCATGCCGAGCCAGATGTTCTCGTCTTCGTCGAAGCGCATGCCGAGCGTTCCCGTCGGAGCGGACGGCTTCATCAGCGGAATCGGATATTCGGTCGTCTTCCCTGTTCTTGGATCGAGCCTGCCGAGGAGCTGTTCGCCGAAGGCGTTGTACCAGACGGTTCCTGCCGAATCGACGATGACGTCGTGCGGCTGCCGCGTGCGCTTCGGCAGATCGTATTCGGTGTAGATCACGTGCGTCGCATCGCCTTTCGGACGGGGCAGCGTCTTGAACGTATATCGCCACTCGGGTCCGCCGCTCAGGTTGAGAGTGCTCAGGTACTCGGCCTGTCGCCGCCATGCCTCCCGCTGACGCTCCGTGGACACCGGTCCGCCGCCGATGCGGGGCGACGGCGTGCGCTGCGGCATCAACGGAAACGCCAGCGGCGGGTAGCCGGACATCCGCTCGACGACCGCGACGAATTCGTCGGCGTCGTGACGCGACCGCGTCATGAGCTCCAGCGAATGGCAGTGCGCGCAGCCGCGGATCGACGCCTTCTGATCGTCGGTGCCGGGAAAGCTCGCAAGCCACTCGGTGTTGGTCAGCTGCGCCGCGAGGTCGCGCGTCCTGCGCAGCTTCAGATCGGCCATCGTGGTCCTCTCCGCCACGACCGACGCCGTCGCATCGCTCTCGAGGTCGTACCCGATCGCTCTGATGCGCAGCGAGTACTGACCCGGCTCGAGCCGTGCCTGCGGAAATCGATAGCGTCCTTCGCGATCGGTGACGACCGCGATCGTCACGGTGCCGCCGGATCGTTTGGCGCGGACCACCACCCCTTCCATCGGACCTTCTTCAGACGAGGAGACCACACCGGTCAGCGCGGCCGCCTGTTGCGCCTGCGCGCGTAAAGGTTTGGAAGGTATCTGGAGCAGGATGAGCGCAGCGCCTGCCACGGGGATCAGCCACGCGAGTCTGGCCTGCATCGCAACTCCTTCTACATGTTCGCGGGGAACTTTTTCGTTTGCGTGGGGCCCCACCCCCACGCCTGGCTCAAGGCTGTCGCCGCTCGCTCTCACTCGGCGCCGCCGCTTCGCGGCGGTTCCCTCCGGCGGGCCACCCCAACGCGCACAAACCGCGCGTTGGGGACCCCGGCACCTCGCTCGGGCCGCGGGCGCTCGTATCGTCAGCGTCGTGGCGGGCAGCCGTAGTATACGCGCGCGTGGCACAGTCGTTGCGACGCTGGGGCACATGGCCAGCCCGGCAACTGCAGTGGCTTTCGTTATGGCGCTCGCGGCGGCCGCCCCGCCCGACACACCCGTCCAGGTGCAGATGCGCAACGTCGCGCTGCACGTCGACGCCGACACCATCCTGTCCATCCGGCAACTGCGCGGCGAGCTGATCAGCACGCACCCGGGCGCGCCGCCGGTCTTCGACGACAAGAACTCGTTCGTCGTGCGCATCGACAGCGCCGAGATTGCGATCACCGACGCAGGACTGTCGCAGCTGTTGAACCGCTATGTCTTCGCCTACGACGGATCGCCGCTGCGGCATCTCGACGTCACCACCGAAGGGCGTCAGCTGAAAGTGAAGGGCACGATCAAGAAGGGGGTCGACGTACCGTTCACGATCGTCGCCGATCCGCGCGTCGACGAGAGCGGCAATCTGCGATTGAAGCCGGCGTCGATCAAGGCTCTGGGTCTGCCGGCGGCGGGACTGATGTCGTTCTTCGGCCTCGAGATGGACAAGCTGGTGAAGGTGAAGCCGGGACACGGGGTCAAGATCGACGGCAATGACTTCGTGCTCATCCCGAGCGGCCTGCTGCCGCCGCCGAAAATCGAAGGACGGCTGCAATCGATCCGCGTGGAGCAGGGCACCGTCGTCCAGATCTTCGGACCGGGGAAGGCTGCTCCGCTGCAGCCGCCCGAGCCGAAGACGAACTACATGTACTACCGCGGCGGCCTGCTGCGGTTCGGCAAGCTGACGATGACCGACACCGACATGGAACTGATCGATCCGCATCCTGCCGACCCGTTCGACTTTTTTCAGGAGCGGTACAACGAGCAGCTCGTGGCCGGCTACTCGAAGAACACGCCGAGCCACGGCTTGAAGGTGTACATGCCCGACTACCGCTCGCTCCCGCACGCCCGCGCGACGAGCGGCCAGCGCTAATCGCTTCACACTGATTGAAGCGGGCGCGAGCGGCAGATTTCGCGCGAGATCGCCGGCTGCGGATGGGCTGCGGCGGAATTCGTAGATAATTCCGCCGTTTTGACTGTACGCTCCTTGCTCCTATAGTTTTCCCCCAATCAAACGTTCGAGCTGCCGGCGCCGGGGTCGCTGTCCCGGTCCGAGCGGCGATCATCTTGATGAACAGGAGACCTGGCAATGATGATCCCCAGATCCGATAGAGGGGTGCTGGCGCGGTGGTTGACGTTCGGCGTCGTCGTATCGATGTCGCTCGCCGGAGTCAGCCAGGCATTCGCGCAGAGCGTGTCGTCCGGCACGATCGAAGGCACCGTCAAGGACGAATCGAACAGCGTCCTTCCCGGCGTGACGGTCACCGTCACCAGTCCTCAGCTGCAGGTCGGGCAGCTCGTTCAAGTGTCCGACGCGGCCGGCAACTACAAGTTCGTCGACCTGCCAGCCGGAACGTATCGGCTGCGGGCCGAGCTCACCGGATTCTCGACGTCGGTTCGCGAGGATCTGCGACTGACCGTCGGCTTCAATGCGCGCGTCGATCTCACGCTGAAGCTCGGCGCGATGGAAGAAGCGATCACCGTCAGCGGGCAGAGCCCGGTCGTCGACGTCACCAGCACGGCTGCCAGCGTCGCGTTCACGAAAGAAGTTCTCGATTCGATTCCGCGCGGCCGCGATCTGCAGAACATCTTTGCCATGGCGCCCGGCGTGACGCAGGCGATCGCCGACGTGGGCGGCAGCACGATGGCGCAGCGGCAGAACCTGTCCAGCTACGGCGTGCTGTCGCAGCCGAAGCTGCAGGTCGAAGGCATGAACATCACGATGGGCGCGGACCAGAACACCGCCATCTACTTCAACGACAGCACCCTCGAAGAGGTGCAGATCAAGACGTCGGGCAACGACGCCGAGGTTTCGGTGCCGGGTATTTCGATGGTGGCGATCATGAAGTCGGGCGGCAACGCGTTTCACGGCACGTATCAAGCGTCCACCGAATCGCCGAAGGTCCAGGCGGACAATCTGGACGGCGCGCTACGCGCGCAGGGTCTCACGGCCACGTCGCCGCTCAAGACCTTCTACGACGTCTCGGGCGATCTCGGCGGCCGAATCGTGCGAGACAAGCTGTGGTTCTACGGAGCGTACGGGCGTCAGGCCAAGAAGGAGGGCGTGCTCGGCTTCGCGTCGAGTCCGGGCGCCGACGGCAAGTACCTGACCGCCGACGATCCGCTCGCCGACTTCGAGACGTCGCTCGAGCAGTACTCCGTCAAGCTGTCGTACCAGCTCTCGAAGAACAATCGGCTGGTCTACGCATGGCAACGCGGCACCAAGGCGCAGCCGCAGAACAACGCCGGCCGCTTCACGCCGCTCGAATCGACGAGAGACTACAAGAACCCGACCGCGGTTCAGAAGATCGAGCTGCAGAGCATGATCAGCCCGCGCGTGCTGGTGAATGCCGTTGGCGGGTACAGCGGGTACGTCACTGATTACGATGCGGCGCGCTCTTACGCGCGTGCGGACTCGCCGCCACGGATGGATCTCGCGACGACGTTGAATACCGGTTCGGCGCCGCTGCACCAGAACAAGACCCGCGATCGCTATCAAACAGAAGACAGCATCACCTTTTTCCCGGATCGCTCGTTCGCGGGCAAGCACGAGCTCAAGACGGGCATCAGCATTTATCTCGACCAGAGCTCTGACGGGTATTCGAACAATCTCGCCTGCAACTGCATCCTGTATAGCGACACGATCGCCGGCGCTCCGAACACGCCGTCGCAGATCCGGGTTTACAACACGCCCGTCGTGCCGGCGGATCACGACAACACGTACGCGTGGTACATCAAAGACAGCTGGCGTCCCGCCAGCCGGCTGACCGTCAATCTCGGTCTTCGCTGGGAGCGGCAGCACTCGTTCCTGCCCGCGCAGTCATTTGGCGGCGCGCGCGATTGGCCGACGGTCTTTCCGGCAGGATCCTTTCCGCAAATCGAAGTGCAGAAGCTCACGCGAGCGGT
>Ga0066690_10000954_pt1 | contig 10172 bp, 9 predicted proteins | sample GraSoiAngelo_139_FD_62303 | JGI IMG/M metagenome (GOLD analysis project Ga0066690, IMG submission 62303) | Grasslands soil microbial communities from the Angelo Coastal Reserve, California, USA - 14_0929_12_20cm | ecosystem: Environmental > Terrestrial > Soil > Grasslands | place: USA...
GGCTTCGGCGATCGCCGCAAAGCGATGATGGAAGACCTTGCGATCCTCACCGGTGGCAAGTTCATCAGCGAAGACCTCGGCATCAAGCTCGAATCGATTGGTCTTGAAGACCTCGGCCGCGCCAAATCCATCGTCGTGAACCAGGAAAGCACCACCCTGGTGGCAGGCTGCGGCAAGCCCGGTGAAATCCAGGGCCGCGTCAATCAAATCCGCCGTCAGATCGAGGAAACCACGTCGGACTACGACAAGGAAAAATTGCAGGAACGCCTGGCGAAACTCGCCGGTGGAGTGGCCATCATCAATGTCGGCGCCGCGACCGAGACCGAGATGAAGGAAAAGAAAGCTCGCGTCGAAGACGCGTTGCATGCCACCCGCGCTGCGGTGGAAGAAGGCATTGTCCCTGGCGGCGGCGTGGCGTTGATCCGCTGCTTGTCAGTGCTTGAAGGCTTGAAGCTACAAGACGAAGACGAGCAAATTGGTGTCAACATCGTCAAGCGCGCCATCGAAGAGCCGACCCGCGTGTTGGCTGAAAACGCCGGCATGGAAGGCTCCGTTGTGGTGCAGGAAGTGAAGCGCCGCAAGGGTAACGAAGGTTACAACGTGGCGACCAACGAATATGAAGATTTGATCAAGGCCGGCGTAGTGGACCCCAAGAAGGTTACTCGCGCGGCCCTGCAGAACGCTTCCTCCATCGCCGGATTGTTGCTGACTACCGAATGCCTCATCACCGAAGTTCCGGAGAAGGAGAAAGAGGTTGTTTAAATCCTTTCAAGGATTCACAGGTCACACAGGGCACCGGACTGTTCAGCGTCCTGGTCGCAATTCCGGTTCCCTTGGCCCGACGTCGCTGACACTTTTCCGTTGCCTCGAGGACGCGTTGTGAATTTCACCGACTCACAGCTACAGGATTGTTATGAGCGCAACTTTGCGGCGGTTACCGATCTTTCCGCCGAACTGCGTCAGGTCCGCGCTTTGATTGGCGCGCACGATTTGTTTCAGATGCTCGAAGGGCCTCACTCTTCAAGAGTCCATGAGACGATTGAGCATCTCCTCGGGCCGGGGTTGCGTCCGGGTCTCCGCCGCTGGTATCAGCGCTCCGGCGCTGAAACGAATCCCGCCGCAGTTGCGTTAAGAGATCATTTGAGTCAGTTGGCCGGAGAGCGACTCGAACCATAAAGACGATGCCGCCAACCTCATTATTGCAGCCAATGCCGGTTGAGCGCTCTCGTTCGGATGCGGACGTCCTTGTTGGCCCAGCATCGCTGAGCTTTTGTGCTGCGCGGCTCCTGGAAGCCGCCTGCGCTTGGTGTCAACTCAACGAAAGTAGTTCAGCCGAACGATTTGTTTTGAAGTCGCCGAAAGGTGAAGGTTTATGAAAAACAGAAACCATGTTCCTATGTGGAACGCGTCCGCGCGTAACGGATCCGCAGGGTTCAACCCCAAAAGGTTAAATGGCGTGATATCAGTCCAGGCGACGAGGTTTTCGAACCTGGTACGTGGGCGCCCTAGGATTTTGCCGAAAAGCAGAGGTTGACGCGGGCGTGCGGCGTTAGATGTCCACGTGCTCAGCGCAAACGACGTGGGCAGCCGGGACTAAGGTTGGAAAGAGCTTTTTAGGAAGGTTCCATGTCGGAATTCGCCGGAACCAACATGAAAACAGCAGGAGCCACCTCTTCGTGCGATGTTGACTCGGTTCCATTGGTTTATTGGTAGGCGCCGCAGCAGCGTTCGGCGACACTTTTGAGGCTGACTTCGCGCAGCATCATCCGGCCAACTTCACGACGGTATGAAAGACGATTCGCGCTGTGGCAGGCAACTCGTTGAAATTCCTTGCCGATACCACTTTCTCTTGCGGTGGCGCGATCCTCGCGGTGATGCTGACTAACCAAGGTAGGCTTTTGCTCTCTAGAAATTAAGGTCTCCACCCACCTGTCTGGTGCCTCAATCCCCGGCGAGTGTAGTGCATTGGCAAGACACGGACAGGAAGAAACGCAGTATTGAGCATTGAAAGCGGAAATTGTGAGCCGAAGCCTCCATCAGCCTCGGCCAGTCCTTGATTTGAAAACCTCGAATCGCCAGGATGGACGGATAGCGATCGGCTGCGCCAACAGATGGAGGATCCGCACAATGGACGACGTTAATTACCGCCAGAGCAAGAAAGAAAAATGCCGGCGATATCTGCCCCTGGCCACTGCCTGGGTTCTGGCGCAGGAACGGTTTATCATGGAAAGCGGCATGCGGGGAGCAGCTCTGTGCATCCTCTTGAAGGAAGAATGGCAACCGCCTTTGTAATGAAAGCGGAACGTCAGAGCGTCGATCCGATGCTGAGACGCTTTGGGTTGTAAGACCGGCAACCTAACAACTGTGCTAACCAAGCTGGTGCAACCGCCTGGCCAGTTCGTTGCGATAGACGGCCGTGCCGTAGTTGAGCGCGCCGAACATGTCGCCGGTCTGGAGCGCCTTCCATCGCTGCTCCTTTGTGTCCCAAGTGGCGTTGAACAGGACAAAATGCGTGTGCAACTGCGGGTCGAGCGCGCGTGACGTGGTATGCACGAACGCGGCGCCGACCAGGTTGCCGGTGACGCGGTCCCGGTCCTCGATGCCGCCCTTGCGGATGCGAGCGGCGGCGAACTGTTCCAGTTCCCTGAGCGCGATGCCAGAGGCTTCCTTGTGCGCCTCGATGATGCGGCTGTCGTTCATGGTGACGGCGAGAATCGAAACCGATTGGGGAGGTGAACAAACGAAGTCGAAGTAAATCCGCCGCGCCCGAAACTGTTGCGGCGTCAGTTGCTCTGACGTGTCCGGGTGCTGGTTATCGCACAGTCGCAGGAAAGCTTCACGAGTAACGACCTCACCCGGTTGCAAACCCAACTTCTCGGCGGCGGTGCCAATCCAGTGCCCGGCCTGCTTCTCCCCCTGGGTGTAATAATCGTTGTGGGACAAGTGTTCGTCGAAATACGATTCGGCCACCGTCCGGTTCTTCTGAGGAATGCCGCTAAACATACGCTTCCATTTTTACCGCAGTCCCCTCAGCCAGGTTGTTCCAAAAACTGAACAACCCGATTGGGCATTCTCCGGTAGCGTTGGTCTCATGACAGAAACCGTAGCTCGAAGTGCACGGTTGATTGCTCCCACCCGGGCGCAAGGTGACGCCGATTTGGTGTTATTCGTATTCATGGTTCGAACAATAGGCCGGAAGCGCGCGACACTTTGTCCAGAATTCCGGACAAGTTCTCGCCGCGATCTGCGGCACAGTAATGCAGTTCATACGGCGTGGAAGTCTGCCCGAAGCGCCGCGGTCTTTTGTGTAGTAGCTACACAAAATGCGCGTGGCATTCTGGCCATACTGGTGACGATGAAACGGATGTTCATGCGGCCGGAGTCTGACACGGAGGCGCGAGCATTTCGTGCAGGCATTGCACAAAAGCACGGTGCCGCAAGAGCTATGGTCAAGAGCATGAACGGCTCGCTATTCATACGCCGGACTCTGCCACCGACGGCTCACAATGGCACGAGAGCATTCATCTTTTCGACAACATCTTTGTTTGCCACCGGCCTTTAGCCAACGGGACGGAATACGCGCGGTTGTGGAGCATTTCCCATCGAATGACCGGAATGAAATCTGCAACCGAGGACGGAATGCCGTGGAAGTCCTCAAAGCATTCACCCACGATCTGCGGCAAGCGTTACAGATTTGGACGGAGGACATGACCGCGCAGGTCAAAGAGTTTCTCGCGGAGAAATATCCGGGCCAGGACATGAGCCGCGTCGCCGATTCATTCATTCATAAATTCACCACGCAAGCTGTCGCTCAAAAGGAATCCCGCAACCACCAGCAAAAGCACAGTCGCGGGATCGGGGTGTGAACGTTGGCTTCATCGCACGAGTGAGGCGAATGGCGGAAACAAAGGCTTGAAGCACGCTGGCATAAGCCAACTTCAACCAAATGGGTTTCCCCCTTCCCCTCCGGTGTTCGTTCTCCGGTGTCCGCCGCAAACGTCCACCTACCCTAATTTAGCAGCCAGTGATGTCTCAGGGCGCTGCCACTGACAACTTGAGTGTCACGGTCGCACGCGTGCTGGTGAACAGATCATTCGGATGGCACGAGGTCGAGCAATCGCGAGTGTCTTCATCAGGCCCACTAACTCATCGAAATCGCTCGGTTTTACCAAATACGTATTTACGTCATGAAAGCAGACTGGGAAGAATCAGATGGACTTGAGGCGGGAAAAGAGTCGGCATTTCCGAGGTGTCAATAATTTCAGCGTTTACCACCTCATCCAACGTGGTAAACTTAAACTGCGCCGGGCGCTGCGCGGTAAACTGCGGCGCCCTGCTCGGAACTGCTCAAACTCTTGAAATCTGAATGAGGCTGTTATGAGGAACAGTCAATTCAACGACTGCCGCCCATCCAAGTTGGAAGAGCAAGCCTACGCCGAAGCCCGAAACCAATTCGCGGAGTCTTTGAAACAATTCCCGACCAGCCGGGACGCCATTAGAAAGCTCGAAGGAAATCTCGCGACAATGGCGTTGGCGATGAACATGGCCGCCGCGCGGCCTTCGTCGGAGAGCGTGATCCAAACCGATGATGGTTTGCAGTGGCACAAGGACGCAGTCCTGTTTGACAACATCTTCGTGTGCCACCGGCGCACCGATACCGGAGTCGAATACGCGGTGGTAGAACAGTTCTCAAACGGCTCGAATGAAATCCGGACGAAAGGGTGGAACGCCGTTGAAGTGTTGCGGGTCTTCACCTGGGAACAAAAACACGCCCTGCAAGTCTGGACAGAGGACCTGAACGCCCAAGTGAAAGAGTTTCTGGCGGAAAAGTATCCCGGCCAGGACATGAGCCGAGTGGCGGACGGCTTTATGCGGCGATTCGCTGACACGGAACGGCTCCAGCCACGGCAGACCCAAAGCCGAGGCATTCGGATTGGAGACGAACAGCAGTAAAAAACCATGATACCACGCTCAGCTACAACAAGTGGACCGGCCGTTGGAGTGCCTGACGTGCGAACTTCCGGCCTTGGCCTGGAAGCGCACGGTGAACAGAAGACCACGCGATGTTTCGTCATCAGCCCCAAGGCCGCAAAGGGCCGCAGCTCTCCGAGCGAAGGACGGTCCTCGCCTGCCAGCGTGCCCCCTTTTATTTGGGCTGACCTCGTTTATGCCCTTTTATGCCCTTTTATGTTGCGCGGCGAAACGCGATTTGAAAAACTGAAGCTGCTTGGCAGCGGTCGTTTTCCCAGCGGGATTCCCCCCGAAATGACTGGCGCAGAGAGCCGCGAGAAACCAAACGCAAGGCCGCTTTCGCCGCCGGCATTTTAAGGCGAATGGCTTTGTCATTCGCACGAGCCCATTTAATGCACTTACAAACAACAACGAATTGGCAAAAATATCATCCTCCCGTGGAAGCGGTGGACATTCTCACGCACTGCAACCGGCTTATCATCGCCAACACGTCCGACGAACTCATTGACCTGGCCTGCGGTGACTCCAAGTCGAATTACTTTGAGGTGGCCTATGAAATTCCGGCCAAGGGCATGATCACAGAAGCCGTCGTCGTCCGCGTGCGAAACGGCGTTGTTGCCAATTACCCCGAGCCTTACATGCGCCGCCGAGACCCGGATTGCATGGTGATAGGCGACGGTTTGCCCACAGATAAGGAGGCTTTCAAGCAACGGTTTGGAAGTGACTTCGAGCTGCTGAGGCAGCAGACCTTCGAGTGGTTGAAGCGCCAGGAGTTGACGATCTTCGGTTTTGTGGCCGGCGGCGCGGGCCTGGGCATGGATGCAATGGTGATCGCGCCCGCCAATGCGGGATTCTTCGCGCTCGGCCTGGCCATGTTACAGGGCATTATTCCATTCGACCGCATTCCGGCGACTTTTGTACCCCGGGCGATTATCTACGTAGCGCCCGTCTTCCGGCATACCCATTTCGATGGGAAGCAGATCGTGGTGCATAACCGGCGCGATGGCTTGCACGAACTGTTCTCCTACAATCTCTATCCCGGTCCGAGCGCCAAGAAAGGTATTTACGGGATGCTGCTGGGGCTGGGCGAACGCGAAGGTTGGGTAACGAATCACTGTTCCACCGTCCAGGTCATCACACCGTATGATAACGTGGTAACGATTATGCACGAAGGCGCCAGCGGCGGAGGCAAGAGTGAGATGCTGGAACAAGCCCATCGTGAACCGGATGGCAGGCTCTTGTTGGGCGAGAATCTGATCACCGGCGAGAGACGTTATCTGGAAATTCCGCGCAGTTGCGCGCTGCACGCCGTGACGGACGATATGGCTTTGTGCCATCCTTCACTCCAACAGGGCCAGGGGAAACTCACACTGATCGACGCGGAGAACGCATGGTTCGTGCGCGTCAATCATATCGAACACTACGGGACGGATGTGCACCTGGAGAGACTCACCGCCGAACCGCCCGTGCCGCTGCTGTTCCTGAACATTGACTCCGCGCCGGGCAGCCGCGCCTTGATCTGGGAACATATTGAGGACGCGCCCAAAAAGCGATGCCCAAACCCGCGGGTCATCATTCCGCGCAACGTGTTTCCCGACGTTATCGAGGGGGCGGTTTCAGTTGATATTCGTAGTTTCGGCGTGCGCACGCCGCCATGCACGAAAGAGAAGCCCAGTTACGGCATCTTTGGCCTGTTGCACATTCTGCCACCTGCGCTGGCCTGGCTATGGCGATTGGTTTCGCCACGCGGACCCGCCAATCCGAGCATCGTGGACACCGAGGGGATGACCAGCGAAGGCGTTGGCTCCTACTGGCCGTTTGCGACGGGGCGCCGCGTAGATCAGGCCAACCTGTTGCTCCGCCAGTTTTCCGAGAACACACGCATGCGCCACATCCTCTGCCCCAACCAGCACATCGGTGTATGGCGCGTGGGCTTCATGCCACAATGGATTGCTCGCGAGTACATGGCCCGGCGCGGCGCCGCGAAGTTTCGACCGGATCAACTGCGCCCCGCGCGCTCACCGTTGCTCGGTCACACGCTGCATCAATTGCAGGTCGAGGGCCGCATGATCGCCCGTTGGTTCCTGCAGGTGGACACTCAGCCGGAAGTCGGAGAAGAAACTTATGACGAGGGCGCTAAAATCCTGCAAACGTTCTTCCACAGATGCCTGGCGGATTTCCAGGACCCGGACTTGGAGCCGCTCGGCAAACAGATCATCACTTGTTGCCTGGACGGTGGCGGGTTGGAGGATTACGAGCAACTCATCCCCGCCGGCTGATTCACAAGCACAGTCAGCATCCGACCCTTTCGACAAATGGCCATTCACGCCACCGAGGCTGAAGTCATCTCTCTCATTGGTGTGGATTACCTGCGGCTCAAGACGCGGGACGGCGGCGACCTTTACCTGACCCGCTTCGGCATGCCCTTTAGGGATCATCTCGCCCCGGAGAATTGGTATGCCCCGGACTGGTTTAATGAGCGGCGCGTGCGGTTGGCGGGCACGAGCGTGATCTACAGACTGCCCACCCGGCCCGTGCGCGGCATCAGTCTCGACCTTGTAGTGCGCTTTAGCCGGGTGGGGCAGGAAATCCCTCTCGATCCGTTGACCCTCAGTGAAAACATTCAGGCGGAGTTCAACAGCCCGTTCGAGGAGATTGCGCTCGTTATGGAACTTCGGGCAGCAAACATTGGGGCGTTCCGGCCGCGCATTTTTACCAAGAAACCGCTCGCCATTTATATGCCGCCGGAAAAGCTTCAGGACTGGCAAACCGGGCGTCTGGAAAGCAAAATGGCGGCGAAACTGGCGCGCCATCCCGAAGCCGAGCTCGACATGTTTCGGCAATACCTTCTCCTATATGGCTGGATTGAAGGGTTGAATGCCGTGCAAGCCGTCCAAGCACTTGGAATAGCCGGCGATCTCGCTGAAAGGTTTCTGTCTGAAGTCACTCTGAGCGCCATTCGTGATTTGGAAAAGCATGGTCTCCGCATGCTGGACATCAAGCCCGAACATATTGTGCTCCGAATCCGTCCGGATGGCTCGCTGCTTCGGCGCAATGGAAATCCCTCCTACGCCTTGGTGGACTATGAATTACTCGAGCGCACAAACCAGACATGCGCGTCCTGAAACATCTCTTCGAGAACAACCGGGCCTGGGCCGAAAACGTCCGCCGGACCGATCCTGAGTTCTTTCAACGACTTGCCAGGCAGCAGTCGCCCAGCTACCTATGGATAGGCTGTTCGGACAGCCGCGTGCCTGCCAACCAGATCGTCGGTCTGCTGCCTGGAGAGATGTTCGTTCACCGCAACATCGCCAATGTCGTCGAGCACACTGACCTCAACTGTATGTCCGTGATGCAGTTTGCGATTGACGTGCTGAAAGTCAGACACGTCATCGTTTGCGGCCATTATGGTTGCGCCGGCATCCGTGCGGCTCAGCGCGGCGACCAGCTCGGCCTGGTGGACCACTGGCTTCGACACGTGCACAGCGTTTGCCAAAAGCACGCTCCCCAGCTGGCCGAAGTTGCCGATGAGGCGCAGCGCAGTGACCGGCTGTGCGAATTGAACGTCATCGAGCAGGTGGCGAAAGTGTGCCACGCGACGGCTACCCGCGACGCATGGGAACGGGGCCAGGAATTGGCGGTTCATGGCTGGATTTACGGGTTGCAGGATGGGCTTTTGAGAGATTTGAACACGACCGTGACGGCTTTTGACGAGACGCACGCCGCTTATCATGCCGCAATTTCAGGCGTGCTTTGAGCCGGATCAAAGAACAGGAGTTAGGATGTTTGCCAATCGGGCCAGTTGACAGATTTACGGCAGTCGCCTGCTGTCCGTGGCTGCGCGTTGCCGGGACTGCGCGTACTTGAATGGCTGCTGGAATAGATGAGCCAACAGTGACGGCGCAACGAATCGGCAGCTCAGTTGTCGCTCGTCGGCCCTTTCCTGTCATGGCGCATTGCTGAAACCGGCAAGCGCCACGCCAGTAACGCGCCGCCTTCGCTGTCATCAGAAGTCAGTCGGTTCGTGCCGTCGTCCGTCCCGCCGACCGGAGCGGACAAGGTTCGAGTTTAGTCAGAGTGTCCGCACCGGCTCGCCGTGTCGTTCGTCGTCACCAACCGAGCAGAGAAACGAAGCCGCGCTGGTCGTGCGTTGGCGGTTCGTCCGTTGGCTGCCGCGTGCGACTCCGTGGGTTGGTCGCCAACTACAAAGAACTCTTGCTTCGAGGGTGAACCGTTCCGGAAACTGGCGGGCGTCGCGGGCAAGACCTGTTGGATGTCGGGGCCTGGCGTGACCGTCGCGAGCGAATCAGTTTGCTACTGTGCTCTCCGGGTCCGCACGGCCCCACCGCGATTGATTTCCCCGGAAACGTCCCCCAATCAATCGCTATTTGCCTGCCCGTGCTGCCCGTGCGTCTCGTTGCTGTTGCTGGCCTTCGGTTGTGGCGCTAGACGAAAAAGCCTCCGGGGCGGGCGCTGCCGCGCTGCCGCCAAAGTCAACTACGATGATCTGCCAGGGCCTCCGCAGATCACTTCAGTGGCAGATACTCGATCCGATTCGCCATATCTGCAGGATCGTAAATCTTGGCCAGCAGTTCCAAATCGCGGATGCACTGGCCAACGTTGACGCGAAGTTGATGTGCGTAGATGACACCCTCAAACGCCTCTCCCGTTCGTTGGCGACGGATAGCTTCCCGGAGAAAGTCTTCGTCCTGAGTGAACAACACCCTCCCGAGCGACGAGGCCCGATCCAACAATTCAGAATCCTCAAGTTCCGCGGCGCCGTCGGTTTGAGCCGTCAGCATGTCAACGCCTCGGACCCGCAACGCCACGACGACCGCCCGTCGCACATGTACGTCGGCGTAGAGCTCGAGACTCAAGGAATGAGTCCCATCGCGCGTAGTTTGCGCCGCCCGGGAGAATCAGCAGATTCGGCCGCCAGCTTTTCGACCCGTTCCAGGCTCTCCGCAATCGCCTTGTCGAACTCCTGTTTATGGTCGTGATAAAAAGCAAGCGCAGCATGAATCTGAGCTACCGACAGATGCGGGTATTGGAGATGCATCTCTTCTGCGCTGGATCGGTTGGCCAACCAGTCCATGGCCACTTCGATCACCTTGATACGCGTGTTGTCGATCCACGCCACGCCCTTTTCGTCCAGGCGAATGTGATTGATCACGTCGGTCGCGGTCATGGAAAAAGAATAC
>Ga0066690_10000956_pt1 | contig 10169 bp, 9 predicted proteins | sample GraSoiAngelo_139_FD_62303 | JGI IMG/M metagenome (GOLD analysis project Ga0066690, IMG submission 62303) | Grasslands soil microbial communities from the Angelo Coastal Reserve, California, USA - 14_0929_12_20cm | ecosystem: Environmental > Terrestrial > Soil > Grasslands | place: USA...
CGGCCTTCTCCGCCTCGCGCGCCGCGATCGACACACGCGTGTCCTCGATCAGCGCGGGCGTCGCGCTCTGGCTGATCGCGACCCGCGCCGCCGCGGTGTCGAGCAGGCTCACCGCCTTGTCGGGAAGCTGCCGCGCGGGAATGTAGCGATGCGAGAGCTTGACCGCCGCGTCGAGCGCTTCGTCCAGGAGCTGGACGCGGTGGTGCTTCTCGAGCGTCGAGGCGACGCCACGCAGCATCAGCAGCGCCTTCGACTCGGTCGGCTCGAGCACCTGGACCACCTGGAAGCGGCGCGTGAGGGCCGGATCCTTCTCGATGTACTTCTTGTACTCCGCCCACGTCGTGGCGGCGATGGTCCGGAGCGTGCCGCGCGCCAGCGCGGGCTTCAGGAGGTTCGCCGCGTCGCCGGTGCCGGCGGCGCCGCCGGCGCCGATCAGAGTATGCGCTTCGTCGATGAAAAGGATGATCGGCTTGGCCGAAGCCTGCACCTCGTCGATGACGGAGCGCAGCCGGTTCTCGAACTCCCCTTTCATGCTGGCTCCGGCCTGGAGCAGGCCGATGTCGAGCACCCAGAGCTGCACGTCCTTGAGCGACGGCGGCACGTCACCGTTCGCGATTCGCAGCGCGAAGCCCTCGGCGACCGCGGTCTTTCCCACGCCGGCCTCGCCGGTCAGGATCGGGTTGTTCTGGCGCCGGCGCATCAGGATATCGACCACCTGGCGGATCTCCTCGTCGCGGCCGGTGACGGGATCGATGCCGCCCGCCCGCGCCCGCGCCGTCAGATCCGAGGCGAAGCGGCGGAGCGCCTCCTGCTTGCCCATCGCCGCCGGCGGGATGGCGTGGCTCGCCTCGCCCGGCGTCCCCGGCGCGAATCCGTCGCTCGCGACCTGCCCGTCCTCCGGCGAGCCTTTGACGATGCGCGCGAAGTCTTCGGTCAGCGTCTCCACCTTGACCTTCTCGAATTCACCCGAGATTCGCGTCAGCACGTTGCGCAGGCGATCGTTCTTCAGGAGCCCGACCAGGAGATAGCCGCTTCGCACCTGGGATTCGCCGAACAGGAGGGTGGCGTACATCCAGCCCTCCTTGACCGCATAGGGCAGATGCTCGGAGAAGTCCTCGATGGCCGAAGCTCCGCGGGGCAACCGCTCCAGCATGGTCTGGAAATCGCGCACGAGCCGCGCGGTGTCGACCTCGAAGTGACGCAGGATGCGGTGCAGGTCGGAGTCTGGGAGGTTGACGATCTGGAAGAGCCAGTGCGTGAGGTCGACGTGCGGGTTGCCCCGCAGCTTGCAGAACGTCACGGCTCCCTCGGCAGCCTTGAACATCAGCGGGTTGAGCTTGCCGAACAGGGTCGCACGGCTGATCTCAGCCATTGGTCGTCCTCTCTTACGCCGCCGCCAGAGTCGTCCGAGGCGGCCGCGCTCGCTCCGGTGCCAAAGTCAGATCGTCAGCGTCGGTGGGAGCTCGTCGGGCACCCAGCCACGTCGTCCACCCCAGCTGGCCTTCACGGCCGAGGCGAATGCCGGGCACCTCGTCGCGCGCCAGCACGAGCTGCACGTCCCAATCGAACTCGAACCCGACGTAATTTCGCACCCAATGCTTGAGCCGTTCCAGGCTCCGGCCACCCGGCAGGAAGTCGCAGAAGCGGTCGAGATCCATCGGGCCCAGCACGGCTCGGAAGCGGCTCTGCACGTCGCGCACGCGCTCACCGATCACGGTGCCCTGGCCGAGCATCCCGCTCAGGCGAGGCGCGCCGCCCAGAACAGTCCGCTGATCACGCGGCAGCTCGAGCCACCCGAGCACGAACTGATCCACGTGCGCCGGGAGCCGAAAGAAGCCTTCCAGGATCGACGCCAGGCCTTCGGCGTTCTTCGGATTCCGCGCGAGATGTCCGACGAAGAACCGCTTGGCGTGATCGGGCACCGCGTCGCGGTTGCGCGTGGCGGGCAAGCCGTGTCCGGCCAGCGACCCCACGTAGACCGTGAACCGGTCCTCGTCCGGCCGGTCCTGGTGCACCGTCGGGCGTGCCTCGGCCCACGCGCGATAGAAGAGAAGCGCCATCCGGTGATGAAACAGATCGAGGAAGCGCACCAGGGTCGCGTCGCCGTTGTGGATGAGCCGCTCGCGCGCGTATTCCGTGATGTGCAGCGGCAGCGGCCCGTTGGCACCGAGGAGGCCGAAGAACCGCTGCTCGAGCCGGGGCGGCTTGCCGTCGCTCGTTTCGCACGCCGACAGGGTCGACGGCGCGAAGGCAACCGAAGCCTCTTGAGACAGGCGCACCGGCTCATCCGCCGGGCGCAGGGCTTTCCCGAGCTTCGGCCGGTCGGCGAAGAGATTTTCGATTCGCCGCAGGGCCTGGAAGAAGTCGAACTTCCAGGGCGCCCCTGCGAGCGCCTCGAACAGCGCTACACGAGCTGGCGCGCGGCCATTCGGGGCGGCCACCGCTTGATCTCCCCTCGTCGTTCGGACACCAGGACGAGCTCGGTGAACGTGTTCATCGAGGCCAGGCGCGCGAAGACCTGCTCGAGCACCGCTCCGAGCAGGAACGCGCTCGCCCCCGCGAACGCGGTTTCGTCCACGGTCATTCGAATCTCGAGCCCCCGACCGAAGACGATCGGCCCGGGCGCCGGCAGCCGGCGCGTGCGTGGGGTCACGGCCACCCGGCGCACGCCCTGCGCCTGGCGTCGCGAGGCGGCGTCGGGCATGTCCGCGTCGACCAGATCCGCGTAGAGCTCGAGGAACTCGCGCAACGCCGTCGCGCCATGCTCCTCGTCGAGGTCCGCGACGGTCAGGTAGTTGAGCGAGAGATGGCTCGTCAGTCGCCACGGGATCTCGCCGTCGACCACCGCCGGCCGGGGCCGGCTGGGTCCGCGCAGGCACCGGATGCCCTCGACGGGCGCCGAGATCGCCAGGCTGAAGTCGCGGTCACTGCCCACCGGCATCAGCAGCGGCAGGTCGCGGTTGGTCACGAGCACGTCCACCGCGAGCTGGCGGAGCGTCCCGGAGTATGGGGTCTCGCGCGTGTCGACGAGCGAGAGCGAGACCTCGCTGCCGATGTAGCTGGTGCGGGCGCCATCGCGGCGCTGGCGCTCGGAGAGGGCTCGCGGCTCGCGGCGCATCGTGAAGTAGCCGTGCGCGGGCTGCGCTCCGTCGGCGTCGACTGACGCGTAGAACGGCCGGAATTCCTGCTCGGCCTCGAGGCCCTCGCTGTATCCAACGACGTGCTCGACGCTGTAGACCTCGAAATCCATCGGCTTGGTGCGGTCGACGACCACGTGGTGCTCGGCCTGCTGGTCGCTGACGTGGATCCGGTCGGCGTGCCGCGAGAACAGGTTGATGGCCGGTGTGCAGTGGAGCGCGAAGGCCGTCTTGTCGACGAGCGCGCCCAGAGCGCCGTCCGACCGCGCCAGCGGGATCGCCAGCTCGATCTCTTCCCCGGCGTGGCGCGCCAGGGCCTTCTTGAGGCCGGCGAGCTCCACGAACCGGAAGCGCTCGGGAAAGGCGAAGTACTCGTGGAGCAGCCGGTAGCCGCTGAACGAGCGCGTCGTATACGGGATCAGCGCCTGCTCCCGGGCGAAGCCGACGGGCTGGATGGCCTCGCGGCCGAGCCATTCGAACCACGGAAGCGGACGCGCGGGCGGGCCGACGAGCACGCCGAGCCCGCTTCCGACGACCAGCTCGTAGAGCTTCAGCGCGACCTCGTCGCCGGCGGCCAGAAACAGACTCAGCCGGTCCATGGCGATCTGCTGGAACGTGTGGGGCGTGGCCGCGCGCAGGCGCAGACGCAGCACCGCCTGCACCGGCTCCGCGAGGGGCAGCGTGTTCAGCGGAAGATCGGGCGCGAACGGGACGTACCGGGCCTCGACGAGCTCGACGGGCCAGAGCGTCAGCTCGTGGGCCGTCCGGAACTGACACGCCGTCACCTCACCGCGCGGAATCTGTCCCCGCAACACGGTGCCCCGCGGCACCGTGAAGCCGGCGGCCAGCGAGCCTTCCGTCATGGAGGGCGTCATCTGGACGATCGCCATGGACGGCGTCGGCGCGAGATAGTGCGGATAGACGCACTCGAGGAGATGCTGGGTGAAGCGCGGAAACTCGGCGTCGAGCTTGAGGCGCACCCGGGCGGAGAGGAAGCTGAACCCTTCCAGGAGCCGCTCGACGTACGGATCGGCCACCTCGGTCGCGTCGAGCGCCAGGCGCGCGGCGATCTTGGGGAACGCCGCGGCGAACTCCGTCCCCATCTCCCGCATGTACGAGAGCTCCTGGCTGTAGTACCGGAGCATCCGCGCGTCCATCAGCGCCCCTCGACCAGTCGGATCTCGCCGCTCTCGAGATCCATGTCGGTCTTGATCAAGAGCTCGACCGGGTACGGTTGAGCCCAGAGCTCGCCCGTGATCTCGAGCGACAGAATGTTGTGGTGCCCCATCGCATCCTTGGCCGGGATCCCGCGCACCGTCAGCGTCTGCGGGAGAATTCTCGGCTCGAAGCGCAAGATGGCGTCCTTCAGGATTTGCTCCACCTCGGCGAACTCGAGGCCCGCCACCGCGTTGCCGGCCAGCGCGGTCAGGCCGTAGTTCAGCGTGGACTGCGCGGCGAGCGGATGAGCCGACAGGTCGACCGTGCTCGCGAGATTCGTCGAATTGAACAGCCAGCTGAGATCCCGCAGCACGGACGCTCGAAGCTGAGCGCGACTGAGCACGCGCTCGTCCCGGCCCTCGACCTTGCGCGTGGGGTCGTGGTCGGTCAGCCGGTCGAGTAGGGCGGGCTGCAGCGCATCCCGCGCGCCGACCTCGACCATCTCACGCCTCCGAGCCTCCGAGCTCGATGCGCCGCACGCTCAGGAGAGCATACTCGCCACCAGGCGTGGCGAACATCCGCTGGCCGCGGCCGTGGAACGTGTCGGGCGTCACCTCATCCCACTCGGTCTTCCGACCCAGGCGAATGAGGCCGTCCCCGTCCGCCTCCGAGCCCGGATAGCGAGCCGGAATGAGGGCCGCGGTCTCGCCGCCATTGGCGAGACCGAGCTGGGCGGGCATCCACACGACGTCGCGCAAATCCGACGGCGCTTCGAGCACGATAGACCGCAGGCGCTCGAATGGCACCCAATAGTAGCGACCGTCGATCACCGCCTCGCACACCGGCCCCAGGCGCGAGTCGGCGTCGGCGATCCAGTCGAACGTCTCACCGTCGATGCGGCCCGCCACCGCGTGGGCCTTCTCGAGGGCCTCCGCCCGCAACGCAGCGGCCGCGGCGCCGCGGCCGTGCGCTGCCTCGGACAGACCCTGAAGAAGGAGGGCCACCCAGGGCAGTGGCTCACCCAAAATCAGAGGCGTCTTGGCGCCGGCGAATACCTCACCGCGAAGCAGCTCGCAGGCGATGGCCGTGCCGTACACGTGAACCAGAGGGAGCGATCCTGGGTTGAGCTCGCCCAGGACCTTGAGCTGCGTGCGCGCGCGATCCCAGTCTCCGAGCACACACAGGAGCTGGAAGAGGAACACGCGGTAGTCCGCGTTGTCGGGGGCCTTGCGAACGTGGTTCTGCAGCTCGGCCAGGGCCTCCTCGACACGCCCCTCGCGCAGACTCTGCTCAGCCAGCATCGGTGAATTCCGTCGCCCGCCTAGATCTTCTTGTTGGCGGCGATGTCCCAGCCCATCTTCGGCTTGGCCGCGGCCCCACCCTTGGCGTCCTGCGCGGCGTAGTCGACTTTGACCCGCGCGAAGTTCAGGGTCACGTTCTCGGTCAGGCGATCCTCACCGCCCGACCCACCGTTCGAGACCGAGCTGACGATGACGTCTTCCATCGTGAGGATGATGTATTCGAGCGGGTTTTCACCTGCCTTGCGCACGACCAGCTTCGCGTCCTTCAGATGCTTGCCGTTGCAGCACGACAGATACAGGTCCGGCGACGCCACGTCGATGTACTTCGTGAACGACAGGTCGTTCACGTTGACTTTGCCGGCTCCAGCGCCGCCACCCATGTGAGCTGAGCCCGACTGCGACATGCCCCAGCTCCACGACAGTACGTCGATCTCTTCCTTGTGCTTGTCGTCGGCCGACTCGCCCTTGATCCCGTCAATCTTGATGAACATGTCAACGGCCATGATCGTCTCCTCTTCCCACTCGCACCGCGTTCTCCGCTAATGAATCGTGGCTCGCCCGAATCAGAACATCACTTCCCGCCCTTGGCCGACGGCAGCTTGGACACCAGCCGCAGAGACACCGTCAGGCCCTCCAGCTGATAGTGCGGCCGGAGATAGAACTTCGAGCTGTAATACCCCGGGTTGCCTTCCACCTCTTCGACCGTGACCTCGGCCGCCGACAACGGATACTTGGCCTTGGTCTCCTCGCCGGCCGACGCGGGATTGCTGAGGACATACTGCGAGATCCACTTGTTCAGCCACGCCTCCATCTCGTTCCGCTCCTTGAAGGAGCCGATCTTGTCGCGCACGATGCACTTCAAATAGTGCGCGAACCGGCACGCCGCGAAGAGGTACGGCAGCCGGGCCGAGAGGTTCGCGTTGGCGGTGGCGTCCGGATCGGTGTACTCGAACGGCTTCTGCAGCGACTGGGCACCGATGAACGCCGCGACGTCGGTGTTCTTGCGATGGAGCAAGGGCATGAAGCCATTCTTGGCCAGCTCGGCCTCGCGCCGATCGCTGATGGCGATCTCGGTCGGGCACTTCATGTCCACACCGCCGTCGTCGGTCGGGAAGGTATGGACCGGGAGGCCTTCCAACGACCCGCCGGACTCCACGCCGCGGATGCGCGAGCACCAGCCGTAGAGCTTGAACGACCGCGTGATGTTCACGCCCATCGCGTAGGCCGAGTTCACCCAGGCGAACTTGTCGTGGCGGGCGCCTTCCGTGTCTTCCTGGAAGTCGAACTCCTCCACCGGGTTCGCCTTGCCGTAGGGATACCGGCCCAGGAACCGCGGCATCGCCAGCCCGACATAGCGCGAATCTTCGGACTCGCGCAGCGAGCGCCAGGGCGCGTACTCCGCCGTCGTGAAGATCTTGGTGAGGTCGCGCGGGTTGGCCAGCTCCTGCCAGCTCTCCATCTGCATGACGGAGGGCGAGACGCCCGCGATGAACGGACAGTGCGCCGCCGCGGCGACCTGCGCCATCTGACCGACCAGCTCGACGTCCGGCGGCGTATGGTCGAAGTAGTAGTCGCCGACCAGGCAGCCGAAGGGCTCGCCGCCGAACTGCCCGTACTCCGCCTCGTAGAGCTTCTTGAAGAGCGGGCTCTGGTCCCAGGCCACGCCCTTGAAGCGCTTGAGGGTCCGACCCAGGTCCGCCTTGGAGATGTTCAGCACGCGGATCTTCAACATCTCGTCGGTCTCGGTGTTCGTCACCAGGTAGTTGAGGCCACGCCAGGCGCTCTCGACTTCCTGGAACGCCTTGTGGTGCATTATTAGATTTACCTGCTCGCTGAGCTTCTGATCGAGCGCGGCGATCATGGCCTCGATCGTGCCGATCGTGTCCGACGAGATCAGCGTCGTCTGCCCGAGCGCCTGCTCGGCCAGGGTCCGCACCGCCGTCTCGACCGCTTCCTTGGCGGCGTCCGACCGCGGCTTGAACTCCTTGTTGAGGAGCCCCTGAAGATCAGAAGCCTCGAATCCTGCGCCCTGCCCCTCGGCCTGTTGCTGAGTCGCCATAGTGTGTCCTCGCTAATAGTGGGTTAGGACTTGGGAGCGTCCGCCGCAGCCTCGTCCGGCTTCGGCGTGGCCGCCACGGCCTTGAGCAACGCCGGATCCTGCAGCAGCTTTCGAATCAGCTGCTCGGCGCCGCTCTTCCCGTCCATATAGGTCACCAGGCTCGCCAGCTGCTGCCTCGCCTCGAGGAGCTTGCTCAGCGCGTCGACCTTGCGGGCGACCGCCGCGGGCGAGAAGTCGTCCATGCTCTCGAACGTGAGATCGATCATTAAATTTCCGTCGCCGGTCAGCGTGTTCGGCACCTGGAAGGCCGCCCGCGGCTTCATCGCCTTGAGCCGCTGGTCGAAGTTGTCGATGTCGATATCGAGGAACTTCCGATCGGCCACGTCGGGCAGCGGCTCCGTCGGGTTGCCCGACAGGTTCGCCATCACGCCCATCACGAACGGAAGCTGGATCTTCTTCTCCGACCCGTAGAGCTCCACGTCGTATTCGATCTGGACCCTCGGCGCTCGGTTCCTGGCAATGAACTTTTGGCTGCTGGCTCGTGCCATGTCGATCCTCCTCTACGTCTTGTCGACGTCGCCGGCCAGCTTCTCGAGCTGCGAGAGGCTGTCGGGCATCAGATCCCTGACGATTTCCAAGAAGCTCTTCTTGATCAACCGCTGCGCGCGCCGGATGAAGAGCGGCGCGGGATTGCTGGGCTCGTGTCGCTCGAGGTAGCTGCAGACCAGCTCGAGCATCCGCACCGCATCGTCGCGGCTGCGGATCTCGCCGGTCATCGCCGGCCGAGCTCCGTGACCCGATTCCGCCTGGCCTTCCCTTTCCGCCTCGGCCCTCACCCCGAGCGCGGTGTCGCAGGCGCCCAGGAGGCACTCGAGCGGCTGAATCAGCGGCGTGAAGTCGAGCGCTCGGGCGGCGCCCACGCGCTCGGAGATGAACGCCTGGACCGCGCCCGCACGATCGTGCGCTTCCCGCACGGCCGACGGCACCGACCGGTCGCTCGCGAACGCGGCGGCGATTTGCGCGTGGATCTGGCCGATCGGCCTCAACGTCGTGGGATCCGCCGTCGGCGGAGGGGCGAGCCGGCCCAGGGCGACTTCGACGTCGCGCGCGCGCAGCTGCCCTTGCTCGCGGGAGCTCACGAGGTACGTGCCGCGCAGGTCCTTGACGATCACCTCGGGATCGACGAGGGGCGCCAGGGCGTTCAGCCGCTCGGTCGGATCGTCTCCGCGGTCGGCCTCGAGCACGGGATGGATGCCCTCCCAGTACCGCTCGAGCAACCCGTGGATCAGGCCGAGGCCGGTGGCGAGTCCGGGAATGCCTTCGGTACAAGCGAGCGCCCGGGTCAGGTGGACCGCGACTCGAAGGTCCTTGCTCCGGTTGAGGATCGCCTGCGCACGGTCGATGACCTTCGGCCAGTTCGGCTCTTCGGCCGGCTTGACGGCGTCACCGGTGCGCTGCTCGGGCTTGCCGCGGGCCGCTTCCTCGAGCTCGAAGAACGACAGATCGTGCTCGAGATTGGGGCCGCAAGGAGGGGCTTCCCTGGTCTCCGCGAGCACCGTACCAACGTCGAGCATCAGCGCTCCCAAATGAATGAGATCAACTGCATTTTCACTCGACCGCTTCGCCTTCTACGCCGACCCGAGGCGTCTCGGAATGCAGATCCCGGGCCAGGACAGCCAGGCGCCCAGAGGCCCGCAATTCAGCCGCCAAGAAAATGCACTGAACCTATGCTCTCGACGCATATCTGTCAATGGCGAAATGTGCTTGGGCGGCCCTGCGGGCATCCCGGACGAATGCGTTTTCGAGACCGTCAGGGACGCGCGGTTGTTCCGGAAGTCATTCAATCTATGCAATAAAACGGCAAGCCTATGAAAGCGGGGACCACTCGACCGTCGCTGACATGGACCGCGGGCGACCGCCGCGGCCTGGCAGTTCGGATTCGGGAACGGTGGATCGCTACGACGAGCCGGGGCTCCGGCCTGCGCCGTTCGACCAGGCTGGGGTGGTCAGTCGTCTGTTCAACTTTCGGGCGGTTCACCACCCGGCTCGGGCTGTATGCCCGTTGGGCGGCGATTCAGGACGCGGGGTAGCAGGTCGGCCGGGGATCACGAGGCGCTGCCGACACTGATGCGTTCGAATTCCCAGGCCGCAAAGCACCGCACATGCAGGTGGTGCTTGTCCATTGGGTGTTCAGCGCCGTCACTCTCGAACTGAAGCTCAAATCCCGTCTGGTCGCGGCTCACGGGTTCACCGCACACCGCGCAGGATGCGCTCACCCCCGGTCCGCCCCACATGCGGTCCGACCGTCGCGACGGCAGCCTCCCGCTGCGGATCGCGTCTCGGGCTTTTTCGCGAAGGATGGGTTCGTCAGGAATTGTCGGGGCTCCCAGTCTCACGGACACCGATCTGAGCCAGATGCCACAAGGCCCGACGCCAGAGTGCGTCACTGGGAGCCCGATGGAAGGCGATCCAGCGTACCCCGCATCGGAAGGTCGCGCTACCGGTCGGCGTCCG
>Ga0066690_10000963_pt1 | contig 10151 bp, 9 predicted proteins | sample GraSoiAngelo_139_FD_62303 | JGI IMG/M metagenome (GOLD analysis project Ga0066690, IMG submission 62303) | Grasslands soil microbial communities from the Angelo Coastal Reserve, California, USA - 14_0929_12_20cm | ecosystem: Environmental > Terrestrial > Soil > Grasslands | place: USA...
TTCGTCGCCACCCTGGTGGTGGCGGCGCTGCTCGCCGCGCTCATCACCAAGTTCATCAAGGTCTCGGTGCTGCACAGCCTGAACCGCTGGCTCGGCGCGCTCTTCGGGCTGCTGCGCGGCCTCTTGATCGTCGTCGTGCTCGCCATGGTGGCCGGCCTCACCTCGCTGCCGCGCAAGCCCGACTGGACCAACTCCGCCACCGGCTATTCGCTGGCGCAGACGGTGGCGCAGCTCAAGCCCTGGCTGCCGCCGGCGTTCGCGCAGCGCTTGCGATATCATTGACCGTTAACCACACCGGGGAATAGCCTCATCCCATGTGCGGGATTCTCGGCATCGTCGCGCACTCCCCCGTCAACCAGCTGCTCTACGACGGGTTGCTGTTGCTGCAGCATCGCGGACAGGACGCCGCGGGCATCGTCACGGCCGAGCACAACACCTTCCACATGCACAAGGCGCCGGGCATGGTGCGCGATGTGTTCCGCACGCGCAACATGCGCGACCTCGCCGGCAACATCGGCATCGCGCACTGCCGCTACCCGACGGCGGGCTCGGCGTTCAAGGCCGCCGAGGCGCAGCCCTTCTACGTCAACTCGCCCTTCGGCATCGTGCTCGGCCACAACGGCAACCTCACGAACACCGAGCAGCTGAAGGACGAGATGTTCCGCACTGACCTGCGGCACATCAATACCGGCTCCGATTCGGAGGTGCTGGTCAACGTGCTCGCGCACGAGCTGGAGCAGGCCTCGGTGAAGCTGCGCCTCGAGCCGCAGACCATCTTCACCGCGGTTGCCAACGTGCACCGGCGCGTGCGCGGCGCCTATGCGGTCGTGGCGATGATTGCGGGCTACGGCGTGCTCGCGTTCCGCGATCCGTACGGCATCCGGCCGGCGGTGATCGGCTACAACGAGACGCCCGCGGGCACCGAGTACATGGTGGCCTCCGAATCGGTGGCGGTGGACGCGCTCGGCTTTCGCGTGCTGCGCGACATCGGCCCGGGAGAAGCGATCTTCATCGACGAGGACGGGCGCTTGCACAGCCAGCAGTGCGCGCCGCACGCGAGCCTGAATCCCTGCATCTTCGAGTACGTCTACCTCGCGCGGCCCGATTCGCTCATCGACGGCGCCTCGGTCTACGAGGCGCGGCTCAACATGGGCGAGAAGCTCGCCGAGAAGATCCGCCGCCAGTACCGGCACCTCGACGTGGACGTGGTGATCCCGATTCCCGACTCGAGCCGTCCCTCGGGCTTGCAGCTCGCCACCGCGCTCGGCGTTCCGTATCGCGAGGGGTTCGTCAAGAACCGCTACATCGGCCGCACCTTCATCATGCCCGGCCAGGCCGTGCGTAAGCGCTCGGTGCGCCAGAAGCTGAATCCCATGGCGATGGAGTTCGGCGGCAAGAACGTGCTGCTGGTCGACGACTCGATCGTGCGTGGCACGACGAGCCGCGAGATCGTGCAGATGGCGCGCGAGTCGGGCGCCCGCAAGGTATTCTTCGCCTCCGCCGCGCCGCCGGTGCGCTTTCCGAACGTCTACGGCATCGACATGCCCACGCGAGGGGAGCTCATTGCTGCCCACAGAAGCGAGGAGGAGGTGTGCCGCGAGATCGGCGCCGACGCCCTCATCTACCAGGATCTCGATCAGCTCGAGGACGCGGTGCGGCGCGCCAATCCGGGGCTCGCGAACTTCGAGACCTCGTGCTTCGACGGCCACTACGTCACTGGCGACGTCACCATCGACTACCTGCGCACCATCGAGACGCAGCGCGACGCCGCGCGCGATGCGAGCGAGGAAGACGCCGCCCAGCTAGATTTGAATCTCGCCGCCTGATATAGTCGCTTTTCTCGCGCCGATTTGAGCCACAGCTTGCGGGCGCGTAACAAATGCCGCTAAAGCGTGCCCGAAAACCCGGACCCGTTTAGCGACAACTGCGGCGGCCGGGTTTTTTTATGGACAAAGAGCTAGAGATCGCAACACTGGGCGTGCGCGCCGGCCAGGTGCGCAGCCAGTTCCAGGAGCACGCCGAGGCGCTCTACCTCACCTCGAGCTTCGTGTTCGACAACGCGGCGCAGGCCGCCGCGCGCTTCGCGGGCGGCGAGGAGGGCATGGTGTACTCGCGCTACACCAACCCCACCGTCGCCATGTTCCAGGACCGGCTCGCGGCGCTCGAGGGCGCGGAGAGCTGCGTCGCCACCGCCTCCGGCATGGCCGCGATCCTCGCGACCGCGCTCGTGCACCTCAAGGCAGGCGACCACGTGCTGTGCTCCAACGCCGTGTTCGGCGCCACGATCCAGCTCTTCAGCAACATCCTCGGCCGCTTCTGCATCGAGACGACCTTCGTCTCGCCGACGCGTGTGGACGATTGGCGCGCGGCGCTCAAGCCGCGCACTCGTTTGCTCTTCCTCGAGACACCGTCGAATCCGCTCACGGAGATTTCCGATATCGCGGCGCTCGCCAAGGTGGCGAAATCGGCGGGCGCGCTGCTCGCGGTGGACAACGTGTTCTGCACGCCGGCACTGCAGCGGCCACTCGAGCTTGGCGCGGACCTCGTGATCCATTCGGCGACGAAGTACATCGACGGACAGGGGCGCGTGATGGGTGGCGCCGTCGCCGGCGCGAAATCCCTTGTCGGCGAGCCGATGACGGCGTTTCTGCGCACCGCGGGCCCGGCGCTCTCACCGTTCAATGCCTGGGTGCTGCTCAAGGGCCTCGAGACGCTGCAACTGCGCATGACGGCGCAGTCGGCGGCGGCGCTGGAGCTCGCGCGCTGGCTCGAGCGGCACCCGGCCGTCGAGCGCGTGCACTACCCGGGGCTCGAGTCGCATCCGCAGCACGAGCTCGCCCGGCGCCAGCAGCGCGCGGCGGGGTCGGTGCTGTCCTTCGAAGTGAAGGGCGGCCGCGCGGCCGCGTGGCGCGTCATCGATCGCACGCGGCTCGTCTCCATCACCGCGAACCTCGGCGATGTGAAGACCACCATCATTCATCCGGCGAGCACCACGCATGGGCGCATCTCGCCGGAGGCGCGGGCCGCGGCCGGGATCACCGAAGGGCTGGTGCGCATCGCCGTCGGCCTGGAGGCGGTGGCCGATCTAAAGGCGGATCTGGAGCGCGGGTTAAGCTAGCGGCGTGCGCCGCGCGCTCCAGGTAGCGCTCCTCGCCGCCGTCTACTTCGCGGCGGCGAAGGCTTCCCTGCTGGTGGCCATACCGCCCGGCTACGCGACCGCCGTGTGGCCGCCGTCGGGCATCGCCCTCGCCGCACTGCTCCTCGGGGGAAGGCGCCTCTGGCCCGGCATCTGGGTGGGCAGCGTCGCCGCCAATCTGACGATCGAAGGCGCGGTGCTCGCATCGGCGGTGATCGCCACCGGCTCGAGCCTGCAGGCCTACACCATCGCCACGCTGCTCAGCCGCCGGATCGGCGTGCCGCGGCGCTTCGTGCGTGTGCGGGACGTCGCCATCTTCGTCGGCCTGGTCGTCGGCGGCGCGGTGATCGCGCCGACGCTGGCCCTGTTGCCGCTCGCGGTCATTTATCCGTTGCCGCCGCTGGACCTCGCGTCGAACTGGTGGACGTGGTGGCAGGGCGATGCCTGCGGCATGCTGCTCTTCACGCCGCTCGTGCTGACGTGGTCGGTGCCGGGTATGCGCTGGACGCGCGAGAAGGTGCTGGAGGCGATCGCGTTCGCCGTGCTGCTGCTCGCGGCGGGCGAGCTCGTCTTCGCCGGTGGCGCGGGGCGCACCTTCGTCATGGTGCCGTTCGTCATCTGGGCGGCGTTCCGCTTCGGCCAGCGCGAAGTGACCACCACCAGCGCCGTGATCTGCGCCATGGCGCTCTGGTACACGCTCGGGCGCTACAGCGGCCCTTTTACCGAGACGCCGAGCAACGAATCGCTGTTGTTGCTGCTCGTCTTCGTCAGCACCGTTTCGGTGACCGGCCTCATGCTCTGCGCCGTGCTTGCGCAGCTGCACGCCGCGCGCGACGAGCTCGAGACGCGTGTCGAGGAGCGCACGCGGGCGCTCGCCGAGACCGAAGGGCGCTTTCGCCTGATGGTGGAGAGCGTGGTCGACTACGCGATCTACATGCTCGACGCCGAAGGGCGCGTCGCGAGCTGGAACGCGGGCGCCGAGCGCATCAAGGGCTACCGCGCCGACGAGATCATCGGCGAGCACCTCTCGCGCTTCTACCTCGAGGAGGACGTGGCGGCCGGCAAGCCGCGCCGCGAGCTCGAGGTCGCGGCGCGCGAGGGCCGCCTTGCGGAAGAGGGCTGGCGCGTGCGCAAGGACGGCTCGACCTTCTGGGCGAGCGTGATGCTGAGCGCGGTGCACGACGAGAGCGGCAAGCTCATCGGCTTCGCCAAGGTGACGCGCGACCTTACGGAGAGAAAGCGCGTCGAGGCGCAGCTGGTGCGCGCCAAGACCGAAGCGGAGCGCGCGAGCGAATCGAAGTCGCAGTTCCTCGCCAATATGTCGCACGAGCTGAGGACGCCGCTCAACAGCCTGCTGATCCTGGCGCGCCTGCTCGCCGACAATGCCGGCGGCCGGCTCGACGCGAAGCAGGTGCGCTTCGCGCAGACCATCTATGCGTCGGGCATGGATCTCCTCGGGCTGATCAACGATCTCCTCGACCTCGCCAAGATCGAGGCCGGCGCGATCACCGTGCTGCATATGGCGCCGACGCGGCTCGCCGAGCTGCGCGACGACATGGAGCGCACCTTCCGCGAGATGGCGCGCGAGAAGAAGCTCGAGTTCGCGGTCGAGCTCGCGCCGGGCCTGCCGGAGACGATCCGCACCGATGCGACGCGTGTGAAGCAGGTGCTGAAGAACCTGATCGCCAACGCCTTCAAGTTCACGCGCCAGGGCAATGTGCGCCTGCGCATCGCGCCGTACGGGCCGAAGGCCGTGGCCTTTGCGGTGAGCGACACCGGCATCGGCATCGCGCCCGACAAGCAGCGCCTCATCTTCGAGGCGTTCCAGCAGGCCGACGGCTCGACGAGCCGCCAGTACGGCGGCACGGGCCTCGGCCTCTCGATCAGCCGCGAGCTGACGCGGCTCCTGGGCGGCGAGCTCGAGGTGGCGAGCGAGCCCGGCAGGGGCAGCACGTTCACGCTCGTCCTACCACTTGCCGACGAGCGTGCCGCCGCCTCGGTCAGGTAACGCCCGCGCCGGGATTTAAGCGCCGCCGATGCCGCGGATGATCTTGCCGGTGCCGGCGCAGTTCTCGCAGCGCTTGCCGTTGCGCTTGCCGCTGCCGTTGCATTGCGGGCAGATGTTTTCGCCGGTGCCCGGCGCCATCTGCGAGCGGTCCGCCGGCCGCGAATCCGGTTGCCTTGCCGTCACGCTTTCTCCGCCTGGCCGACCAGCTCTTCCTTGCGCGTCTTCATCTGCTCGCCGAGCGCCTCGAGATCGAGGTCCTGCGCCTTCTTCGCCTCGGGAAACATCTCGCCTTCCTCTTCCTTCACGTGGTGCATGACGTACTCGCCGAGCACGGTGAAGGTGGCGAAGTAGTTGGGATCGTCCGGGCCGGCGTTCTCGAGCTGCTCGATCAGCATCTTCGCCGTCTCGTGCTCGACCGCTGCCTCGTTCATGATGTCCTCGTCCTCGATCGCGGCGCGCACCGCGGGATAGAAGATTTCCTCTTCCAGCGTGGTGTGCACTTTCAGGTCCTCGCACACGGTGGCGATGAGCTGGCGGCAGCTCTCGGTGTCCGAGCGGTCCATGTTCTCGAACTCCTTGAACGCCTTCTTCACCTTGGCGTGGTCTTCCTTGAGCAGGTCGATGGCGTTCGCGCTTTTGCTGCGGGTCTTCGGCATGGCGGCGTCCTTTCCGGTGTGGGCAAGTCCCGGCCGAGCAACCGCCGTACCCGGGCTCGCAGCGCGCGCCTTGGCCTCTAAGGGCTTGCCCGCGGGAAAGATTTACCAGCGGATGAGCCGCGCGCGGCTACCGGCGAGCTCGAGGTAGCCGCCGCGGCCATACCAGTCGGGCAGTACCCAGCGCTCGCAGCGCCGGCCGTCGAGCTCGAGCGCGTGCTTTCCCGGCCGGTGAGTGTGGCCGTGGATGAGCCGCGCGACGCCGTGCCGGCGTAGCGCCTCGCGCACCGCACCCTCGTTGACATCCATGATCTCGGCGGGCTTCGCCTGGATCACTTCCTTGCTCTTGTCGCGCAGCCCCTGCACGGTCGCGCGCCGCTCGCCGAGCGGCTTCGCCAGGAACGCGCGCTGCCACTGCGCCGAGCGTGCCGTGCGCCGCCACGCCTGGTAGTCGTGATCATCGGTACAGAGCGTGTCACCGTGCATGAGCAGCGTGCCGTCAATGACCGTGGGATCGGCGAGTAGTTGCGCGCCGCTTGCTTCGCAGAACGCCTCGCCGAGCAGGAAGTCGCGGTTGCCGTGCATTACCCGCACCCGGGTGCCGCTGTCGGCGAGCCGCTGCAGGAAGCCCGCGATCAGCGCATTGAACGGCGTCTCGAGGTCCTCGTCGCCGATCCAGTACTCGAACAGATCGCCGAGCACGTAGAGCGCGTCCGCCCCGGCGGCGTCGTGCTCAACAAACCGGAAGAAACGCTCGTTAGCGGCTGGCCGATCTTCGCTCAGGTGAAGATCGGAGATGAAAAGCGAGGGCAACTACTTCGACTTCGGTTCGACCACGGTGGCCGATTCGATCAGGACCGGCTGCTTCGGCACGTCGCGCGGGAACGGGCCGCCCGCTCCGGTGGGAAGCTTCGCGATCTTGTTCACCACGTCCATCCCCGACACCACTTTGCCGAACACGGCGTAGCCGTTGCCGTCGCTGCGCGGATCGCCCCAGTTGAGGAAGCTGTTGTCGTTGACGTTGATGAAGAACTGCGCGGTGGCGGAGTTTGGATCCGCGGTGCGCGCCATGGCGATCGTGCCGCTGTCGTTCTTGAGGCCGGCCTTCACCGCGCCTTGCGCTTCGTTGGCGATCGGGCTGCGCGTCTTCTTCTGCCGGAAATCCTTATCGAAGCCGCCGCCCTGGATCATGAAGCCCGGGATCACGCGGTGAAACACCGTGCCGTCGTACTGTCCTTCCTTCACGTACTGCAGGAAGTTCTCGACGCTCTTCGGCGCCTTGGCCGGATAGAGCTCCAAGCGAATGCTGCCGAGATTGGTGCGCAGATCGACCTGCGGATCGGCGGCGAGCGCGCCGGCCGGCACCATGGCGGCGGCCGACAGCGCGAAAAGATGGGAGAGCTTCATCCGGGTCCTTCGTAGATGATTTTCCAGGCGCCCGCTTCCTTCGCCCAGTACTGGCGCTTCTTCATCGTGTTCGAAAGACCATTGGAGCGGTAGTCCTGGACGAACGTCACCACGACCACGTCGCGCTCGCGCGGGTAGCGCAGCATGCTCACTCGTCCGAGGCCCACCTTGATCCACGCCTTCGCGCCGTTGACCTTGCGCTTGTGCGCAGCCCAGGAGGCGAAATCCTGTCCCGGCGCGGCGAAGCGCTGCGAATAGTGCGCGAGATAGCGCTCGCTGTCGCGGCTCTGCCAGTCGGCGCGCCATTGCTCGAGCGCCGCGGCGAGCGACGCGCGCTCGGCTTCGAGCGCCGGCGCGTCGCTCCATTCGACTTCGTCGGCGATGATCACCGGCGTGAGCCCGATCTCGAGCTGCCGGCCGAGGGAGACGAGGTCCGGGTTCGAGAGCACGATGCAGCCGTCGCTCGCGCGCGGCGGGCGGCTGTAGACGTCGGAGGGCACGCCGTGCAGCCAGATGCCATGGCCGTTGCGGCCCTGCCGGCGGTCCCATTCATTCGGGTAGTTGATGGGAAATGCCCCGGCGCCATAAAAGTCGGTGAGCTTCTTGCGCGGCAGGTTGGCCGTCACGTGGTAGACGCCGATCGGCGTCTTCTGATCGCCCTCGCGCGTCTTCTCGATGCCGTTCTTGCCGAGCGTCACGTAGTAATCGGCGACGAGGCGCGGCTTGCCGCCGTCGTTGGCATACACAAACAGCCGTGAGCGGCGCGAGTCGACCACCAGCGCGTGCTTCTGCTCGGGGTTGAGCTGCAGTACGTAGCGCGGGAGCAGATCCTCGGTGGGCCGCTCGCGCAGCGCGCGCAGCCGCGCGAGCGCTTCCTCGCGCAAGCCTTCGACGCGCTCCTGTGGCACGGTCTTCACCACGTTGCCGAAGGTCTCGAGCGGCCGTGCCCGCGCGAGCAGCAGATCGCCGCGCACGAGATACGCCAGCCTGAAGTTGGGGTAATCGGCGATCAGCCCATCGACGCGCTTCAGCGCCACGTCGGGCTGGTTCGCCTCGATTGCTTCGAACACCGCCGAGAGGCGATCCTCGGGCGTGGCGGCGCTTGCCGCCCAGCTCAGCGCAGCCGCGGCGAGCGCGATCGCAAATCGCCTCACTTGCCTGCCTTTTCCTCGCGTATCAGCCACCGGCCATCCAGCTTCACGAGCTCCAGGGTCTTGCGGCTCTTGGTGTTGAGCTTGTCGGAACGGTAAGTCTGCCGGAAGCTGACGCTCGCCTGCTCGGGCGAGTGCATGGTCACGTTGGGCGAGTCGATGCCGACCTCGATCGATTTCGCGCCGCTGATGCGCGTGCGCCGGGTCTTTTCCCAGGCGTCGCGCGCCTCGCCGCCCGGGGTCTGGAAGTCCTTGGCGTAGTACCCGAGGTAGCCGTCGACGTCCTGCTTGGACCAGGCCTGCGCCCAGCCGTTGACGGCCTGCATCACTTCGGTCGTCGCGTCGGCCGCCGGCTTTTCCGGCGCCTTCGGCGCTACTGCTGCGACCTGGGCCGGCGGCTCTTTCGCTACGGGCGCCGCAGCGACAGGCTTCGGTGTTGGCTCGCGCACGAGCTCACGCACGAGCGAGAGCTTGTTCTGGGCGCCAGCATTCGACGAGTCGAGCTGCAATGCCTTGCCATAGGCCTGGCTCGCGAGCTTGGCATACACGTCGCCCAGATTCTCATAGGCGGTCGCATAGCTCGGATGCGTGCGGATCGACTGCTCGAGCGCAGCGCGCGCCTTGTCGTATTGGCCCTGGCCCGCGTAGATCACCGCGAGGTTGTTGTACGGCTCGGGGAGATTCGGATAGTCCTGCGTGAGCTTCGCGAAGATGTCGAGCGCTTCCTGCTGCTTTCCCTGCTCGGTGAAGATCAGGCCTTTGAGAAAGCGCGCCTGCGGCTCGCGCGGATTCGCAGCGAGCGCGCGATTCACGCGCTCGAGCGCCTGCTGCGCATGTCCGGACTTGAAGAGTTGCTGCGCATCCTGCAGATCGTCGGCGCGCGCCGCAGCGGCTGCGCCGACAATGAACGCAAACGCTACGATGACGCCGCCACGGAGCCATTCGCGCGGGGCGTTGAGATTCAGCATTGTGTTATATTTTCAAGGCCCTACGAAAGAGTCTTGATTCTAGACTAACGCGCGCCGGTCCACAATCGAAACACTGAAGATCTACAACAGCCTCGGGCGCCAAAAGCAGCCGTTCGTCCCCCTGCGTCCGCCGGACGTGCGCATGTATGTGTGCGGCATCACCGTGTACGACTATTTGCACCTGGGTCACGCCCGTTTCATGGTGGTGTTCGACATGGTGCGCCGGTGGCTCCGCGCGAGCGGCTATCGCGTCACCTATGTGCGCAATATCACCGATATCGACGACAAGATCATCCGCCGGGCAGCGGAAAACCGCGAGCCGGTAGAGGCGCTGACCGAGCGCTTCATCCGCTACATGGACGAAGACGCCGCCGCGCTCGGCGTGGAAAAGCCCGACCACGAGCCGCGCGCCACGCAGTACGTGCCCGAGATGCAGGCGCTCATCGGCCGCCTCGAGGAAAAGCATCTCGCCTACCGCTCGGCTTCCGGCGACGTCAATTTCGCGGTGCGGCGCTTTCCCGGCTACGGCAAGCTCTCGGGCAAGTCGCTCGACGAGCTGCGCGCGGGCGAGCGCGTCGAAGTCGATGCGAGCAAGGAGGACCCGCTCGACTTCGTGCTGTGGAAGCGCGCCAAGCCCGACGAGCCGAAGTGGCCCTCGCCTTGGGGCGAGGGCCGGCCCGGCTGGCATATCGAGTGCTCGGCGATGGGCTGCGCGCTGCTTGGCGAGCAGTTCGACATCCACGGCGGCGGCATGGACCTGCAGTTCCCGCATCACGAGAACGAGATTGCGCAGTCCGAGGGCGCGACCGGCAAGCCGTTCGTCAAATA
>Ga0066690_10000967_pt1 | contig 10133 bp, 4 predicted proteins | sample GraSoiAngelo_139_FD_62303 | JGI IMG/M metagenome (GOLD analysis project Ga0066690, IMG submission 62303) | Grasslands soil microbial communities from the Angelo Coastal Reserve, California, USA - 14_0929_12_20cm | ecosystem: Environmental > Terrestrial > Soil > Grasslands | place: USA...
CAGGCAATGATGCCTGACCCATAGCGGGATTTAGAAGATACCAAGTATTAACTTGGCCCCATATTCGGGTGCGGAGAATCCGGCTCCATCGGCCGGTCTCTGATTCCACCAATAGCACAACCAATTCAGAACGCAAGCAGCGGACGAAAAAGGAAGGAAGCAATTTTTTGAGAGTCGCTGGCGGGGCAAAAAGTGGCAGAGGAGCCACGCGGACGGGAAAGAAACAACGGGGTCGTTCTCGGAGGGAAGGCTCGTGAAAGCCTACCGTACGGATTTCCGTTGGGACCTGTGTCCTCAGACCCAAGCTTCTGACATTTTTCAGATTTTAAGAGATCACTTTGGCGAAATCACCCGATAATACAGCGCGCCATTCGTCGTTTGAGCGTCCTGCACTGTGAATGGACCAAAGTTTGTTAGCACCGAGCTCCACTTTGACAAGTCGGTCGAAGTTTGAACGATATAATTACGTCCAGCGGCACCCGCCACATCGAACTGGATTTGTCCTTGCGGCGAAAACCGTGTCGCTTCCAAGCGTGGCGGGAAGTCATAAGCGGCTAAATAAGACCTAAGCTCGGTGCCAAATTTTGCCCTACCGCCGACGTAGAGCGTATCCGGTGACGCAGCGAGTGCGAAAATGATCGAGCTGGGGTCGTCAACGACCGGTGCCCAAGCAGTCGCGTTACTGCTGGTGATTCGACTGTCGAGTCCGGCGAGGGTGATGCGGGTCTGGCCTCCGATTGAGCCGTACTGGCCCCCGGTGTAAACGGTGCTGTATGCAAAGGAAAGGGCATGGACAGTTCCATCCGAGTCGGCCAACCACGGCAACGCTTCTCCCGTGATGGGGTTCAATGCGGCGAGGCTGATTCGGCCTCTTCCGCCAATTTGGCTGAAAGCGCCCCCCGCATACAAGGTGTTCCCTCCAATCGCGAGCGCCACCACAGGTCCATTGGGATTCGGGTTCCAACTGGTCGCATTTCCAGTGACGGGATCCAAAGCGGCAAGGTAGTTCCGGGCCTGCCCACCAATGAATGTAAACGATCCACAGACGTAAATCGTATTGTTAAACAGTATCAAGGATTGGACGGTGCCGTTGGGGTTTGGATTCCAAGTCAGCGAGTTTCCTGACGTCGCGTCCAATGCCCCGAGATATTGGCCGCCGGATGTGGTGCTGAAGCCACCGTAAACCGTGTTGCTCGAAACAACCATGGCCGTGACTCTGCCGCTTATTGCCGGATTCCAAGCGCTCGGAATGCCGGTGCCAGCATCTACAGCAGCTAATTGGCCTCGCGGTTGCCCATCGACGCGGTTGAAATCTCCGCCAAGATAAACCGTATTACTCGCGTACGCCAGTGACCAGACGGTTGCGTTGCAATCAGGATTCCAACTGGTGGCCGCACCGGTTGCCGCGTCTATGGCGGCGACGTGGTTGCGTTGGATTTGAACCAGTCCACCGGAACCCGCGATCAACACGCGATTACTGGAAACGGTCAACGCAGAGACGGAACCGTTCGATTTGAGGTCAAAGTCGGTTGCCAGCCCCGTTACCGGGTCCAACGCTGCGAAATGATTTCGATCTTGTCCCCCAACGTTGCTGAACGGGCCAACCACGTAGATGGCGTTACTGGTCGGCATGATTCGGAATAGACCGTCGTTAGGGTTTGGGTTCCATGCGGTCGCCAATCCCGTGGTAGCGTCAAGCGCAGCGAGGTTGTTTCGTGGTTGGAGATTAGGGAATCCTATTTGTGTGAAGAAACCACCGACATAAACCGTATTTCCGTAAACGGCCACAGTGTTGACTTGCCCAAGGGGAGCGGGATTGAAGGTTGTGGCGTTCCCGGTGGCCGAGTCCACGCCGGCAAGTTGGTAACGCTGCTGCCCGCCAACGTGCGCGAATTGACCGGCCACAATGAGTTGTCCTCCTGTGAACGCTATGCTCCACACGGTATTGTCCGCATCGGGATTCCATGCAGCGGGAGTCCCGGTGGTCGCGTCGAGTGCGGCGACTCGATTCCGCGACAGCCCTACAATATTGGTAAAGCTTCCGGCAACATAAACTGTGCCGTTGGTCGCCAGCAGAGCGTTCACCGTGTTATCGGGGGCTGGATTCCAGTTTAGAACTGCACCAGTACCTGCATCGAGCGCAGCTAACCGGATTCTTGGCTGGCCGTCGATTTGGGTGAAGTCACCCCCGACGTAAACAGCATTATCCAGCAGCGCGATGGTTGTTACCTGCGCATCAGCCACTGGACTCCAATCCGGGTCAATGGTCTTGTCCGCCCGTATGTGTGCCAGGTTCGTGCGGGAGAGCTCGCCAACTAAAGTAAATTTACCACCTACGTAATACCCACCCACCCCGTCTCCGACCATGACACTTACGGAGCCGTTGGCAACCGGGTAGGATGTATCGGGCGGATTCGAGAAAACATTCAGCACTACGCTCCCCGTCACAAATGGCCCCACATGAGTAAAATCGCCAGCCACATAAACGACGCCGTTCGTTTCCAGAATCGAATAAACAGGCGCGTCCGCGATCCAGAAGTTCTGTTTAGGATTATTCGGTGGAATGATCTGCGCGGCCGAGAATCTGTCTGCACCGTTGACGATGATAGTTACCATTGCACTCGTCACAGCTCCTTTGTCATCGGTTGCTTTTGCGGTCAGCGTGATCACGCCGGGCTGGGAATCCGTCCAGGTAAAACTGTAGGTCGAAGACGTGGGCAGAGTCGCAAGCAGTGTATCTCCTGCGAAAAACTCAACCTTGACCACCTGTCCATCCGTATCCAGGGCGGTGGCAGTGAGCTGGACTGTCGCGGGTGCTGTGAAGACCGCCCCTTCCTGCGGTGCGGTGAAACTGATGTGGGGCGGGCTGTTCGGCGCGACCACGGAAATGGTGACCGCACCAGAAGTGGTGGTAGCACCGAAATTGTCCGTCGCTTTCGCAGCGAGGGGGAATCTCCCCACCGGAAGATTGTTCCAAGTCATACTATAAGGCGCGTTGGTACTCGAACCAACCAACTTGCCTCCGGCATAGAAGTCCACCCTAGTCACATTTCCGTCGCTATCGGAGGCGTCCGCGATGATTTGCAAACTCGTCCCGCCCGTAAATGTCGCGCCGTTCGTCGGGTTGGTAATGTTCACAACCGGAGGAACGTCATTAGTGGGCGGGTTGACTCGAATAGCAACGCCAGCTGAGTTGCCGATCGCTCCCAGATTATCGGTGGCCTGCGCATATATGACATAATCCCCGGTGAACACGTTCCTCCAGGTAACGGAGTAAGGAGAATTGGTGGCAGTGCCCAAAAACGTATCCCCCGCAAAGAAGTCCACGCGACTCACCGAGCCGTCGCTATCCGTCGCGTCAGCGGTGACTGTGATATCGCCAGCAAACGGGAAGTTCGCTCCTGACGCCGGACTGGTGATTGCGATAACAGGAGGATTGTTATCGAGCGCCCAACCTGCAAACTGATTGGAGGGTTTTTGGCCAGCGAACCGGAAACTGCCCCCTACAAGCAATTCGGTTCCCGTGGGCGACAACGCCTTCACGAGTGTCGAGACTCCTGTAACCCCGCTTCCTAGTCCTGACCAGGCATTGCCATCCCACTGGGCCAGCACTGGTATCTTCTGCCCTGCGACCGTCGTAAAATTGCCACCGATGAACACCAGTTTTCCAAAGACCGCGATGACGCTTACGTCACTGTCGGCACCACCGCCCAAAGCAGACCAATTTTGACCGTCCCATCGAGCAATGTGGTTGGCGTTTGCGGTACCAGCCTGCGTAAATATTCCACCCGCGTACAGATTCGTTCCATCGAAGGCCAATGAGTCAACCGATGGGATTGATCCGGGCAGGGTCACGCCACCGCCAACGGCAGACCAATTCTGACCGTCCCACTTGGCGATCCCGACAGCGGCGGTGCTCCCGGCGGTGTCGAACGAGCCACCAACGTAAACGTCGTTACCAGCAACGGTAATGGCTTTGACTATAGCACTGAAGGCGCCGCGAGTGACACCGCCGCCTGCGTCCCACCAATTCGTTCCGTCCCAACGCGCAATGTTGTTTGCGCTCACACCACCAATGCTTGAAAAAACTCCTCCGGCGTAAACATTGCCATTGGGAGCAACGGCGATTGCATCAATCCAACCGTCGCTGGTCAGGCCGCTTCCGAGCGGCGACCACTTTGTTCCGTCCCATTTCGCAATCCGGCTGGCGCTCACACCACCTGCTTCGGAAAACCTTCCGCCCGCATACACCTCGCCCGACAATGCCGTGGCGATAGCCAATACAGGCAGATCAAAGCCGTTCGATGAAACCGTGCCGAGCGCAGACCAGCTAAAGCCGTCCCACTTGGCAATACGATTGGCGGAAGCGCCACCTGCTGAGGTGAAGTCGCCACCCACGTAAACGTTCGTGCCACGAGCTATCACTGCATTTACCAGAGTTGGATTGCCGCCATCCAAAGCGTAGTTCAACGCGGACCACTTTTGCCCGTCCCACTTGGCCACTCGCGAAGCGCTGACTTCCTCGGCCGAAGTGAAATTTCCGCCTGCGTACACTGTCCCGTTCTTCGCAACAACTGAGTAAACGGCTATAGTGCCACCCCCGCCAACCCCGGCGCCCAGTGAGGACCATTCTATGCCGTCCCATTTGGCGATGCCGAACGTGGGTACGCCGCCCGCTTCGGTCAGACTGCCTCCCACGTACAGATCCGATCCGTCGAAGGTTAACGAATAAATATCTCCTCCCGTTACGCCCCCTCCCAATTCCGACCACTGATCACCATCCCATTTGGCGATCCGTTTGGCGGGAGTTCCGCCGGCATTGCCAAACAAGCCGCCAACGAACACTTCATTTCCTTTCGCTGCGATCGCCTGAACCATGTTGTCCATTCCCGCCCCGAGCGGTAACCAGCTTACCCCATTCCACTTGGCGATCCGTTTGACCTCAGCACCACCTGAGTTGGTAAAGTTGCCTCCTGCGTACACGCTCCCATCAGCGGCAATGGCAATGGCCGTTACCCGCGTGTTCGCGTCCCCGAGTCCGGCCCCGAGGGCGGACCAACTCGACCCGTCCCACTTGGCTATATTCCTCGCGCTGATGCCCCCCGCCGTGCTGAATCTTCCGCCCGCGTACAAGTTGGTGCCATCGCTCGCCAAGGCGTAAACGTTGAGGTTGACCCCCATATTGGTTCCAGTTTCCAAAGCATTCCATTGAGTGCCGTCCCATTTCGCCACGTAACCAAATCTCTGTCCGTTCAGCGACGCAAAATCACCTCCTACGTAAACAGCATTCCCTTGGGTCACAATCGCATTAACAGCATCGGTGGTTCCGTTGGTTGAACCCTGGCCAAGTCCCGACCAGTGCCGGCCATCCCAAAGAGCGATATAGTTGATGTCACCGGGGCTTCCACCGAAACGACCACCCACATAAACCTGATCATTGTCCGTGAGCGCCAGCGCGTTCACGTCACCGTAAATATTTGGCAGACCAAATCGGTCATCCCAGTTCACATCCTGGGCGAGCGACGAGTGTGACATGCCGCAAACGACCATTAGTGTGACGATAACCAAAAGGGAGGAACGTTCAGGTTTCATACGCTTATCTTTTCTTCTTCAATCCGGCCAGAGGCCATTCATCCCATACATGCGACATCGAAGGGCAGAACCCGACACCGAAAACGGCGTCGCGGACAGATTCATGTGCGCAGGTTGCGCGGCAACCGCCGGGCGATTGCTGCCGACCGAAGGCAGTGACGAGTCCGCTGGCGCCGTCGGTGCGGCTTTGAAGCAGGTCCACCTTGTTGTGAATCTCAATCTGCCCCCGCCACGCTTCCACGATTCTCCAATCAGCGGTCGGGCTTTGTTTTAAGAGCGTATAAGAATAAAGAACGTTTTCGCTCCCCTTTTCCTTCAGTTTTACCGTCATCCTGAACGGATATTTCACCTCCATTATCTCCTCCTCGGTCATCAGGTCGTCGCTGGGCTGCCAGACGACGCTCTCCGGTGATTTCACACCGGGCACCTGTCCTTGCTTCATCAAATTCTGGAAGTATTTCATTCCGCTCAAATAGACTTTGGACACGGGCCTTTTTTCGATTTCCCTGTGTGCCATCCGCTCCAAGGACGCGCGGCATCCAACGGCAAAAATAGAAAAGAGAACCAGTAATCCTGTGAGCTCGATTGATGCGGCTCTCGCGGGAGCTGCGGGCGTCTGCCAAAAAGATTTGGATTTCGTCTTCATACTTGTTTCATCAACTTAAATTTCAGCCTTCTCCGGACGCGTCGTTTCTCGCCAACAATAAACGCCGCTGTCGCCTTATGTCTTTCACAAACAGGACTGCGGCCACGACCAGGCTCGCACAGCCAATCCATGCAATGACGATAGACAACCAGCCGGTGATCCACGTGGACAGATAATACAACCCGTATCCCAAAATGAACGGCACGACGAAAGACCGGTGGCTCTGAGTATCAAACACAAGATTTTCCTTCTTCCTCTTCAGCCACACACCTAAGGCGGCAGCTACGAAAAGCACCTGAGTGACGAGTATTCCGACGGACAACCATTCTACCGGGCCGACCAGTTTCCAATCCTCCTTCGACAAGCGGCGCAACGCAGCCAGCGACAAGCCGCTCCACACAACGGCAATAAAGGTGAGAATCCACGCCGAGACATACGCACGAAAGATTCGCGTAGAATTTGCAGTTTTCATAAAAGTTAACGATTCCCTTTTGTCGGCGGCATGGATGATTCATCGAGCGCTGCAAGCGACTGACGGGCCTTGCCAAACCCGGTGTCATGAGGGTGGTTGCGGAGCGCTGGATTCGTCAGTATCTGAATGGCATTACGCGCCGTCCTTTTCTGTTTTCGCTTCATATTTTGGTCGAGTCGCATTTGCTCTCCACTTCATACATGCGCGGTCGGAGGGCAAAACCCGACAACGAAAATCACCTCAAGGGTGCTCCACCCAACCAGCCTGACTATCGCGGGATGGTTTCACTCTAAAGCAGTGATCGGCCCGCGAGAGCCAGCAAACTCGAACCTAGTTCGATTTAGCATTGGCTCTTTCAACTGCTTCGATCTCCGCCAACGACGGCGCGTGCCAAATGTGAAACAGCCCGTCAATGTTGACCGACACCAGCACGTTGCCGTCGGGAGAAAATCCGGTTCGATAAAAGAACGAACCACGCCCTTCGAGGTTGGCGACTTCCTGTCGAGTGGGAAGGTCCCACAGTTTGACCGCTTCCTTCGAGTTGCTGCCCGTGGCCAGGCGTTGTCCATCGGATGAAAACGTGACCGAATGCACGCTAAGTAAAGTCCCTCGCAGCGCCGTCAGTTCCTGACCAGTCTCAGGGTCCCACAGCTTTGTCAGGCCATCTTCACTCCCAGTGGCCATTAGCTTCCCGTCGGGTGAAAATGCCACACCGGTAACCATCCGGCGGTGACCGTCGAACCTTTTCAACTGGCGGCCTGTTGCAACCTCCCAAATTGTCACCATTCCGTCGGTGTGGCCGCTTGCCAGCAGATTTCCGTTAGGAGAAAGGCAAGCCGTATTGGCCCTTTGATCTATTTTCCAAGACGGCTTTTCCCTCCAGGAATCAGTTTCCCAGAACCGAATCTTGCGCTCGAAATCCACGATGAACAATTCCTTTCCTTCGCCGACAAAATCCACATAAAGGGGCCGGCCAGTGCATAAGACGAAGTTCGTGATGTCGCGGCGTGCTGGCAAATCCCAAATTCGGAGGGCTCCCGCTTGGTCGCCGATTGCCAGGAGCCTGCCATCGAGAGAAATGGCCATTTCCCCATCGCCGCCAACAGTGGAAATAGTCTCCCTCTGGCGGGCGTTGACTGGATCCCACAGAGCCACTACTCCGTCCCGGTTCAGAGTGACCAGATCCTTTGAGTCCGGCGAGAATGCAAACTTGAACACGGGCACAGGCGCGTCGCGTGAAGTCTGATCACTGTGATTGACCGTAGCATCCCAAATCTTTACTTCGCCGTCTTTGCTGCTACTCACGAGCCTTTTGCCGTCAGGCGAAAAGGCCAAAGAATAGACCTCGTCCAGGTGTCCGCGAAGGAGAGAGATTTGCTTCTGATTAGTGACATCCCAAAAGCGGATCGTCTGATCTCCACTCGCACTGGCTAAGGTCTTGCCGTCGGGTCCAAATGCAAGCGAGGCGACCCACGAGTCGTGCCCGACGAGAGTGCCTGCGGCTTCTCCGGTTGGGACGACCCAAATCCGAATCGTCTTGTCGGAAAATCCTGATCCGGAAGCCAGAACTTTGCTGTCTGGCGAGAATGCAAGTGCTGTGATCGATTCTTCCGAGGCAACGATACGGCGCTCTTTGCCAGCCGTATTCAAGTTAAACAAGCGAATCTCTCCATTCAATTCACCAACAGCAAGCCATACCCCATCAGCTGAGAGAGCCACGGCTCCTTGATGGCCCCCGCTCTCCTGCGCTGGAATACGCTTGATCACCTGCTGCGCTTCCAAATCCCAAATCCGGACCATCCGATCGGTCGCATACACGGCCAGAGTCTTGCCTTCTGGTCCGAACGCCAGCGACACTGGAAACCCGCCAGTCTGAAATTGTGCCACCGAGTTCTTCGTCGTGACGTTCCACAACTCGACGACTGGTCGACGGCTGGCATTGGTACTCCCGTACGCCAGAAGCGTTCCGTCGTGGGAAACCGCGAGCGCCCTGCCTTGTCCAAAGCCGGCAAGGTCGATAAGCTGTTGGCGGGTGATTGGGTCCCAGAGCCTGACCACACCAAAAACGTCTCGAAAAATCACCGCTTTGCCGTTGTCGGCGAATGCGACCATCATCACGGAATCCGGCTGCTTATGGAGAGTGAACAGGGAATCACCCCGACACCGCTGCCACAGGTATCGCCATTCCCATCCGCGAAGGTCTGTCTGTCCGGACGTGGGCCGGTTGCGTTCCAACACTTCGCGGGCGCGTCCAAGGTTGTTCGCAGTCAGCGCCTGTTGCACGACAGTCATGTCGGATGCATAGGCAAACCGCCGTGCTCTCAACTCTTCCGACTCCGCCCGAAAACGCTGTTGTTGTTCATCAGCGCGCGCCTTATCAGCCTCCTGTCGGCGAAGGTCCGCTTCTCTGCGTGCCCTCTGCTCTCGGAACAGCGACCACGTCGCAATTCCCAAGCCCACGATCAACGTCAGCACCACGATGGTTCCCGCCGCAAAGACAAGCTTGTTCCTCCGTATCAGTTTCTCCAGCCGATAAACCGAGCTGGGAGGGCGGGCCACCACCGGTTCGTTGTGGAGAAACCGACTCAAATCCATCGCCAGGCCGTTGGCCGTCTCGTAGCGCCGGGATCGATTCTTCTCCAGACACTTCATGACCACCCAGTCGAGGTCCCCGCGCAATTGTGAGCCGAGCTTTACAGAATCCGTGGATCGAGCCTTTGCCACAGTGGTGCGTTGCGCATCCGTCAGGGTGGCCAGTCGGGTGCTCGGGCGCGGCGGTTCGATCTCTCGAATCGTGCGGCGGATGCCGTCCAGTCCCTGCTTCAGAAGGTCCTTGGCGTCGAACGGAGTGTCACCCGTCAAAAGTTCATAGAGGAGTACGCCCAGACTGTAGATGTCGCTGCGCGTATCGATATCCAGCCCGCTCATCTCCGCCTGTTCGGGACTCATGTAAGCCGGCGTGCCAATGAATTGGTGCAGTTCGGTGTAAACGGTACCGTCGGTCAAGCGGCCTTGCGTGGCTTTGGCGATGCCAAAGTCAATGACCTTCGGAACCGGCACGCCGTCGTGCAAAGTGACCAGAATGTTCGACGGCTTCAGGTCGCGGTGGATGATTCCTTTTTGATGTGCATGCTGTACGGCGTTGCAGACCTGGATGAACAACTCCAGTCGTTCGTTGGTGTCGAGGTGGTTTTGATCGCAGTAGTCGGTGATGCGAACGCCCCGAACCAATTCCATCACAAAAAAAGGGCGGCCGTTCTCGGTCGTGCCTGCATCCAGCACCTTGGCAATGTTCGGATGGTCCATCATCGCCAGCGCCTGGCGCTCCCCCTCGAAGCGAGCAACAACCTGCCGGGTGTCCATACCCAGCTTCACGACCTTGAGGGCTACGCGTCGGCGGACGGGCTCTTCCTGCTCGGCCAC
>Ga0066690_10000970_pt1 | contig 10126 bp, 2 predicted proteins | sample GraSoiAngelo_139_FD_62303 | JGI IMG/M metagenome (GOLD analysis project Ga0066690, IMG submission 62303) | Grasslands soil microbial communities from the Angelo Coastal Reserve, California, USA - 14_0929_12_20cm | ecosystem: Environmental > Terrestrial > Soil > Grasslands | place: USA...
GTCCGGACAGGTTCGCGACATCAAACTGACCCGCGCCGAGATCAAGGTGGATACCGTCAAGGACATCAACGGTAAACGTGAGTTTCCAATCGGCGAAGGTAAAATCGGTTACATCCGCCTCACGCAGTTTGGCGAGCAGACCGGTTCTGAACTCGACGACGCGCTGAAGAGACTCGACAAACAGGGGATGCAGGCTCTGATTTTGGACTTGCGCAACAACCCCGGCGGTCTGCTCGATCAGGCAGCGAAAGTTTGCGAGAAGTTTCTGCCGAAGAACCAGTTGATCGTTTCTACGGAAGGGCGGCACGCGGAGGAGCGGACGAGCATTGCTTCTTCAGGGCGCGGCGCACATCCCAATCTGCCGCTCGTGATCCTGGTCAACAACGGCAGCGCCAGCGCTTCGGAAATCGTGGCCGGCTGCTTGCAGGACACCACGACGACAGGCGTTTCGCGGGCGGTCATTCTTGGCGAACAGACCTTTGGAAAAGGTTCGGTGCAAAAGATTCTGCCGGTGGGAGACGGCTCCGCCTTGCGCCTGACCACGGCGAAATATTACACGCCCAGCCACAAGGTGATCCATGAAAAGGGGATCACCCCTGACATTGTCGTCCCGATGACGGCGGAAGAAGAAGAGGCTCTTTTTCTGCGGCGCATCCCCGGCGGACTCGAAACCCTACCCGCCGATCAGCGGGAAAAAGCCATGAGCCTCCATGACACCCAGTTGGAACGGGCCATGGACGTGCTCAAAGGCATCGCTCTTTACGCCAAGCGGGCCAGCGTGAGCGAGAGGGTCCCTGGCAAAAAGGGCGAAAAAGTCGCCGTCGCCAATTGACGGTCAACTCCACGCCCGCGGTTCCCGCCAGCATGGCCGGCAAGCGGAGGGCGTCCGGGCGATCAGCGGATGACTCTCCTTGCCCTCGAAACTTCCTGCGATGAAACCAGCGCAGCGGTGGTCCGGGACGGACGCGTGCTGGCCAACGTCGTTTCTTCGCAAATCGCGCTTCACGCCGAGTATGGCGGCGTGGTGCCCGAACTGGCCACGCGCCAACATCTGCGCAATCTGGTTCCCGTCGCGCAAACAGCCTTGTGCGAGGCCAAGGTGACGGCGAAGCAGTTGGATGCCGTGGCGGCAACGCGTGGTCCGGGACTGCCCAGCGCGTTGATGGTCGGATGCAAGGCCGCGCAGGCGATGGCTTTCGCGCTGCGAAAGGCGTTTCTTGGTATTCACCATCACGAGGCCCATCTCTACTCGCCGTGGATTGGCGGCGACCCGCCAGTTGCGGATTTTGCTTCATTTCAGCCGAACGTCTCGCTCATCGTCAGCGGCGGGCACACCATGATTGTCCACGTCGAAGCGGAACTGAAGCATCGATTGCTTGGCTCGACTGTCGATGACGCCGCAGGCGAATGTTTCGACAAAGTAGCGAAGCTCATCGGCGTGCCGTATCCAGGCGGGCCTGCGCTGGAAATACTGGCCGAGGGCGGGAACTCGCGCGCTTTTGATTTCCCCCGGCCGATGCTCAACGAGCCGAATGACGATTTGAGCTTCAGCGGACTGAAGACTTCCGTGCGCTACTTTTTGCGGTATCATCCTGAAATTCTCAATGACGGCCGGCGTTTGCGCGACCTCTGTGCCAGCGTGCAGGCGGCCATCCTGGAGGTGCTGGTGACCAAAACCGTGCGGACGGCGAAGCGCCTGGGCCTCAGATGTGTGACTGCTTCGGGCGGCGTCACCTGCAACCGTGACCTGCGCAAAGAGCTGGCCGCCGCATGCGGGAAAAACGCGTTGACGCTGCGCCTCGCGGAGAAAAATCTCTGCACGGACAACGCGGCCATGATCGGCATTCTGGCCGAGCGGAAAATGTTGCGCGGCGACGCCCCGACGTCGTTGGATGCCGAAATCCAGGCGACCTGGGATTTGGGGTAGCTTTCGCTCTTGCGCATGCATTGGGACCGTGAACCTTGGCACCGGGTGCAGAGTGTTCATGGACAGCTTCCACGACCTCACCTTCGCGCATCCGAACCATGAACCGGTCACAACGAACTTTTGTTGCATATGCAACAAAAGATTGCCCCGATGGAGACGCCAGTTCATGGGAAGCCTCCACGATTCCAGAATCGCGCATCGGTATCATGAACGGTGGGGCGAGACTCCGTCGAGCCCTGAGCCCGCAGAACTGGCAGCCAGGATGGCTGCCCCACGACCGCACCGTTCATGGAGCGCCTCTTCGGACTTTCAAAACCCAATGATCCGATAGAAGCGCACCGACGCTGTGCCGGTTGTGTCGGTGAAAGCAGCACTGGGATAATTCGTAGTTGGATCGCCGGCGTCTTGCCAGACGAGCTCGTTCAAATCGTTTTTGAACTGCACCTGATACGTTTTTCCCGGCTCAGTTTGCCAGTTCAAGGTGATGACGCCCGGTGAAGAAATTGTCGCGCCCGTGATTTGCAAACCAGCGGGGTTGGTTACGGCGACTTGGAGGGTCTCCTCATCGCTCAAGGCGGGGGAACCGTTGTCGGTGACCCGGACGGTGATGGAGTAAACGCCGGCGCCTTGAGTCGCCGTTGGTGTCCAGGCGAAGAGGCCGCCGGCCGGGTCGATGCCGGCTCCCGGCGGCGCGTTGGCGCCCAGCGAGAAAGTCAAAACCTGCGCGGGCAGGTCGGCGTCGGTCGCGGACACGATGAAACTTAACGGACTGCCCAGGGTGACAGATTTGTCGCCGATTGGCATTAAAACCGGGGCGTAACGGCTCGTCGGCAATACGTTCGAGAAGCCCGGTGTCGGCCGGCTGAAGGAATAAAGACCTCCGCCACTGCCATCGGGCCAGCGGCCCTGACTGACATCATTGGATTGAAGACCGAAGGTGACCGCGTCAATCAACGTGCCATCCGGCGCAATCAATCCAATCGCTTCACCGTCTTTGTTGAGTTTGAAATTGACGTGCAGCTCGCTTCGGTTGGTGTTGTTTGCGCTTGCGCTCGAATCGGCCCAGACCAGCAGGAATCCTCCCGATGGAATGACTTTGCCGGTTGGAATGATGAACTTGGTCATGTTCGTCAGAACGGTCGTCAGCCGAAAGCCGGTCAAGTCCACGGCGTTGCTGCCAGGGTTGTAGAGTTCGAACCAATCGTCGAATTTGCCGCCGACCGGATTGGCAAGCGTGCGCGTGTTGGCGGCCATCCATTCATTGATCCAAAGTGTCACCGGGCGGGAGAGCGCGTTGTTCGTTGCGCCGGGCGAAGGGTAATCGAACGGCTGCACCTTTCCGTTTCGGCCGTCGGGATACCGGCCGAAAGACCGACCGGGAGACATTTGATCGTAATTGAGGTAGTCAATCACTTGTGGCTGGTTGTTGATCAAGCGCGAAAGAGCAACGGAGCCGTTGCCGGAGGCGGGTCGGAAATTGGCGTGCAACTCGGTGGCGGTCGCTTCCGCCGGTTCGCCATCGAGCCAGACGACCAAAAACTGTCCGGCGTTGATCACCGCATCGGGCGGGAAGGCCCATTGCGTGAGGCTCGAATAATTGCCGCTCAGAAAATGACCGCTCAGAGCCAGCGCGTTGGTTCCGGCATTGTAAAGTTCCAGCCACGGTTCGAAGTCCCCCGCGTTATCGGCGAGGGTGTTGAGATTGTCGGCTTGAACTTCATTTAACCACAACGGCGGGAAGGGAGGCATCGACGCCAGCACGTTGTACGGCGCGCCGGGGGTGGCGGGATCGAGCGTGGTTTGCGGCGGCTGAATGCTGTGGGTGCTGACAATTCCGCTGCCGGACAAACGAATCGTCAGCCCGTCGCCGTTGGTGCTGGGCAAATACCAGTAACTGAGCGTGTATTGCTGGCCGTTGACCAATGGCATTGTGTCCTGCCACACCGAATTCGTTGCCGTCGTCCCGCCGGTGGTGGCGACCAAATGCAGGCTCGCGTTGCCGGAGTGTTTCACGCCAGTGCTGATGGCCGTGGCGGCATGGTTTGGTGAAACATTCCACGGCGGCGTCAGGACCGTTTCGAAATCGCCATTCCTGAGCAAATTCTGCCCGACGCCCGGCGTGTCGCCCGCGACCAAGATCAAGTCGTCCAGGTAAACATCGCCCGCCGATGTGAGATAGACATACAAACGTGAGCTGGAAGCGGTGCCGGTGACGGTGACGAATTTCCACTGTGGCGGAGGCACGTTGTGGGTGTCCACCGCCGCCCAGTTGCCGACGCGATTATTGTCCTGCTCGGGATCAATCAACTGCAACGAAGCACCGGCGCCATCGGCGAGGGCCGGCCAGGGCGGATCCCGGTCGTAGCGGACACGCGTGACAACGACGTCCTGGTCCGGCGTTGCGCCGGGTTTGATCAACGTCAGCGTCTCGCCTCCGTTGTCGAGTTGGCCGTTGAATTCACCGGCAACCGGAATCAAACCGCCAAAAGTCGCCGCGAACACGCCACGATCCTTGGCGAGCACGACGAAACTGTTCGGCGCCATCGTCACGCCTTCGGGGAAAGAATAACCGAGTCCGTTGATGCGGTAGTTGGACAACTCGAAAGTGAAGTCGGTCGAGTGGTTGTAGAGTTCGACGAACTCCGCGTCCGGCACCACCGGATGATACATGATTTCGTTAATGACAATATGGTCCTGTGGCTGTTCGACAGCGCCCGTGTATTGAACTGACACGGTGGCGGTATAGTTGGAAAGCAGGTTGCCGTGAATGTCGTATGCCTGGATCACCAGGGTGTTGCGGGCTGCGCTGAGCGGCACGTTCAGACTCCAATTCGTCACGGAGGTCCAGGTGACCGGGTAAGCCATGCCGTTGACGCGGATCGTGTTCACCTCGACCGGCGCATTTCCTGTGAGCGCGACGAGGTTGTTCGCCGTCGTGTCCGGCCCGCTGGCGGTGAAGTTCGTCGTGTCTGCGGCGGCCAACCTGGACAGAATGCTGGTGCGCGCGCTGGAGAGATAGCTCTTCAAGGTGCTGGGCGTGGTGACGTTGACGCCGCTGGCCTGGAACGCGGCGAATCTGGCGTCCATCACGGGATTGACGTTGGTGGCGAGCATCGGTCCTTGGCACAGTTCCTTGAGCGCGCGCCAGTACGCGCGACGGAAGGGCGGCGTTTGGTAAATCTGCTGCATCGGGCCGTCGGCGAAGTTGGCGGTAAACAGCTCCTGTCCCGGCCCCCAGGAACCGCTGTTGCCGAGGACAATATTGTAGTCCCAGATGAACAAGGTCCACTTGCCGTTCACCGGCTTGTAGCCATACATGTTCTGTTCATTCTGACAGCCAAAAGCATCCCAATTGCCGACGGCATGTTCGACCGCAAACGTCCGCATCCATTGCTCCATGTCCGCGACGGATTGCAGGCTCGCCGGATCGGACGTGTTCGCCGCATCGATCAGCGCGAAGACATTGGTGTAGTTGTTGGCGGAGCCGTTGACGGCGCGCGACAGGTAATTCCAGCGGTAACGGGCCAGCTTTTTGTTGCCGTCCGCGCCCGCGTAATTGTTGAGCGTGCACCAGGAATTATTGTTGAAGCCCATCTGCTGGGAATTGGCCGTGTTGAACTCGAACCACGGCTGAAGTTTGTAGAGAAAGCCGTCCGCGTCGTCCGGGAAGTATTCATTGATCACTTCGTTGCCCGGCACCTGGGTGTCCTCCATCAACGTACCGCGCCGGCTGCCGTTGACGAACATGGCGACGTAGCGGCGGTACAGCCACGGCAATCCAAGCTTGCGCACCAGCCAGAAACAGGTTTGCTCGCGCTGGATCGAGTTGTCGTCAAACGGCCCGTTTCCGGGCGCGTGGACCTTGTTGAAGTTGTCCGTGCCGAGGAGCAAGTCGTCGAGCGGGAACTCCATCGAGTAATGGCAATTCCCCAACGGCGACGAAAAGCCCTGGTGATACGGGCTGCCGGCATAGCGCGAGCCGAAGTTGTAAATCACGCGGTAATTGCCGTAAACGAACGTGCCGTTGACGCGCTCGTTGCTCAACACGGGCCGGTTGACCCAGGTTGTGATGGCCTTTTGCGCGAACCATTGCCGGTACACACCAAAACTCATCGCCGGCGTCGGGTCATTGAAGCGCACCAGACATTCGCGCGACGGCGCGTCGTCCGGGAACGCGGCGATGGCGCCTCGGCTGTCCGCGGCTTGAACATAAAACGCGACGACGCCACCCGTCAGACCCGGAATCTGCGCGGTGAAAATTCCGTCGCCGGCGATCGTATCGCCGCCTGTGCCGTCGTCGGTCATCGTCACCGCTGAATAGTTGGTAGTCGGATCCAGGCGGTAGTTCAGAACGACGGAGGACACGCCGTCCGGATCATGAACGCGCGCTGTAACTGCCACCGGCTCGTTGGCCGCCGGCACAATGGGATGGTGCGCGACCTGATAGATCGTCGGCCCCGCGTTGTTGACCGCGCGGCTGTTGGGCGCGCCCGGCGTGCCGAGATTGGTCGTCACGGTCATCCGGCCGGTCGCTTCCATCCAATTGCCGTGCACACGCATGACCAACTCCGGCCAGCCGCGGAGCCAGCGGACTTTGGCCCGAATTGTGGCGGTTTCGAACATTCCAAGGGGGCTGGTCAGCCGTCCCCAAATGCGATTGGCGCCCGTGTCGCCGCGGGAACTGGCGCGAATATGGAGCGACTGGCTGCTGTTGTATCCACTCGCGGTTTCAAGCGTCGAACGAACGTGGTTGCCTTGCGGCGTCCAGCCGGTCAGACCGCTTTCAAAAGTGGGATTGGTCACCCGATTGGTTCCGGCGGGAGCGCTGAACACTTCGACGTTGTCGAGCAGACACTCGCCCTCGCCCAGCAGAACGACTTGCAGGTTGTCGGGCGGATCGGCGCCGTTGTCGAGCACGTCGGTGGCCTCGATGTTTGTCCAGGGCGCTTTGCCGGTCTCGTCACTGTCGGCCCAGTTTGAGGGCAGGCGATGGTTCGCGCGCGGGTCAATCAACTCCAGACTGCTGCCGCCTTCGTTTGCCCAATGGCCCCAGCGTCCGCCGGTCGCATAGGTGACGTCGTCCACGTCGATATAAATCGTGTTGGTTTCCACGCTGCCTTGCTTGTTGGTCGCGATGATCTGGTCAGGCATGGCCAGCGCGATGCGCTCACCTTTGCCAAGCTTGCCGCCGAAATCACCCACCGTATTCGCGCCGGTCAGGTTTGGATAACGGGTCATCAAGTGCGCCGCGTTCTTCGCAACGACCAAATAACTATTAGCCGCGAGCACCGTGTTCGTCGGGAACGTGAAATCAATGCCGTCGCTGAATTTCCAACCACTGAGGCCCACCGAAGCAGGTCCCTGGTTGTAAAGCTCGACGTATTCGTCATCGCTGTTCCCGGAAATCGGCGCATACATGATTTCGTTGAGGACGACGTCGCTGACCCGAATGGCGCTGTTCGGCAAGCCGGGCGTGCGCGTTTTCAATCGATAAAACTCGTCCGCGCCGTCGGGACAACGCCCGGTGGAAACACCGTTCTCCTGGCCGCCGAACTTCACGGCATCGAGCACGCGCGAACCATCGGGGTTTTTGAAATAAATCGTCTCACCGCCCGCGCTCAGCGCGAAGCCCAATTTGGACTGGTCAAACACCACGAAGTTGCGCGCCTGAATGACCGTGTTGGTTGGGATGACGAACTTGTTCGTATGCGCGTCATCGGTAAGGATGCAGTTGGAAAGGTCCACCTCCTGATTGCTGTGGTTGTAGAGTTCGACGTAATCGAGCAATGGATCGTCCGTGTGCGCGAGAAACTCGTTGATGACCACCGACCGGAGCGGGCCGGGCCGATACGATTCGAGCGTGCCGGGCGAGCCGCCAACAACCTCACTGATGTCCCACGATTTAGCGAAGCCTTCGCCGTAGGAAGGCCGCGCCAGCACGAGCGAGTGGCCCGTGCCGTCCGCCGCGACCGGCCACGGTGGTTCGTTGGAGTAGGGGACTTCGAGATAGATCGCGCCGGTGTCGTTGCGCAGTCGCACGGTGCCGGAATTCTTCAGCGACCCGGCGTATGGCCCGACGACATTCGTGATGCCGTAAACGCTTTGGATGTCGGTCGGCGATTTGGCCACGACGAGGAATGCGCCGCCCGTCAGAATCGTATTGGCCGGGAACGTGAAATCGAGGTCGCCCGACAGCCGGTATCCGCTGATGTCCTCGAAGAACGGATTGGAGTTAAACAACTCGACGTATTCGAGCAGCTTGCCGTCGGTGCGCGGCGCAGGTTTGTACATGATTTCGGAAATGGCGAGGCCGGTCTTGCGACTCGATGGTCCGAGTGGTTCGCGCGGGGATATCAGGTTTCCGACGATGCCATTGGTGACGAAAGACAAATCGCGGAACCTGGCAGAGGTTATCAAGTTGGTTGTGTGGCTGCTCACGGCGAGACCAAAATAGAGCGGGTTGGTGATGGTCAAACCGGCGCTGCCGAGCGGACTCCAGGTTTGTCCATCCACACTGGCGTAGCCGTTGAATACGTCCCCGGTGCGCTGCAGGCGCAACCAATTCTGCGGATAATTGACAGGAAACGAACCCTTCAGGGTCGAACCACTGCCGGCAACGGAGCGGGTTTCAAAAAAGCAGCCGCTGAGGATTGGCGAAGCCAGCACACTGACGCCGGCGCTGTTGGCATCCAGGGTTACGCGCGCCATCAGGCCGGCCTTGGCCCAAACGTCCGAATTGGCCAAAGATTCCAGGCGCACAGACACGTCAAAATCGTTGGAGAAAACCTGGTAAAAGAAATGGAATTGATCGGACGTTCCGCCGATGTCGGTCCCGCCCGCCCTGATGTCCACGCCCCCGGGCGCCGGCATCGAGGTTCCGGCCAACGCCGGGCTGCCAATGTCTGCGGCCGTAAAATTGGAAAGGTCCAGGTCGTCCGCTGAAGCGACATAAGCTGGAAACAAGCCCGCTGCGAAGAGCGAGAGGAGAACGAGGCCAATCGACTTCATACGGGGTCGTGATATGGATCGGGCGCAGAATAGCAGGTTCAGAGCCAAGGTTGAAGAGTTTTGTCGGGGAAAGATGCGCCATAGGACGCAACTCGACGCCACCACCATTGCAAGGCTGCTCTCCCGCTCCCATGAACCCAGAGGAACATCCAACGCCGAACATCGAATGGCAGCGCGAATGCTTGCTCACGTCGGCGTTCGGTGTTCGATGTTGGACGTTCGATGTTTTCCCTCGGTTCAGGGTCGTAACGCGCGAAATTTTTCGAGGAAATCTCTCCCCGGGGGAGGGTGAAGAGAAACGGCTGTTCGACAGCCACCGACGGTCGCCTATCCAAGGGACTCCTCAGTAGTTCGGGATCAAGCGATAGAACCGCATGGAAATTTCGTTGAGAGGCAGGCGGCCGTTCTGCCCGGTGTCGCGCAACCAGGTTGCGCCCGTGGAATTGCTCGTGACCTCGTCCACGAGCTGCCAGTCGGACGAGAGCGTGTCGGCGGATTCGATCCTCCAAATGCTGTTCGCGGGAACCGAAAGGCCAAGATTGATCTCCGGACCGGTTTGGGGAAGGCCGGGTTCGCGGTTGATGGCGGTGATACGCGGTCCGACGGGCGCATAGGTGATCGCTTTCAGACTGAGATCGAACGCGACATCATCCCAGGACGGCTGCCAGACATTGTTCACTTCGACGGCGATGCAGTTCGTTCCTGGTCGAATCAGATCGAGAAAGGGCGCGAGATCGAAATACTGGACTTCGTTTCCCTGGCCGCTCACAGCGTCGATGCCTGACGTGACGAGTTTCGTCCCGTTGAGGTAAACCTCCAGCGATTTTCCGCCTCCATCGGTGCAGGTGGCGGACAATAGCAGTTCCTCACACGGAAGCGAAGGGGCGATGAAGGTACGGCGAAAATAATATGCCGGCTTTTGAGGCGCCAGGGCGGTGACAATGTTGGCGGGCCCGCTGCCCGCGCCGAATTTACCAAAGCCCATTGGCCAACTCGCGTCGTTGAAGCCGGCGGCGAACCAGTTCGTGGCTGGAGCTTCGACGGAATAACGCCAGGCCGCCGCGAACGGCACCAGGTCAATCCAGTTCGTCGCGTCAGGCGACGGCAGAGTGCGAAAGAAGACGTCGTCGATGCAAACCGATCCGCTGCCGGGAGCGGCGATGGTGTAACGATGTTCCAGTTCGACGTTGG